>OIZG01000156.1_pt1 | contig 71197 bp, 83 predicted proteins | sample 1588561 | NCBI WGS metagenome assembly OIZG01 (sample SAMN03283267) | human gut metagenome | biome: human-associated habitat; material: feces | host: Homo sapiens | place: USA | collected 2013 | reverse complement strand
TGGAACTGATTCATTTTAATATCCTCTGCCATACCTTGTACATTTAAGGGGCATCACCTATACACCACTTCCACCCCCATTCTCTTCAAGTGTGCATCCAGTGTTTTTATATTACAATTAAAGTATCGGGAGATAAAGACCTTGCTTTTCCCTTGCTTTAGCAATTTTATGATTTCTTTTTCGTGGGGGAAAAGCAAATGATGATGGTGCCGAATAGACTTGAGCTTCTCCTTGTTCTCCTCAAGTATGGCAGGCTTGTCTACATCAACAACAATGCCTTTTTCTCGAAGTGTGTCAGCCTCCATCAATCGGTGGCGATATTGGTAAGCGGCTGCTTGGTATTCAACGTGTGGCGCTCGGTCGGTTTGGATTCTTTTCTTGATGATGACTTTTCGCTTCTTTCTTCTCTGGGTAACGGTTTTCTTTTCTGTGGTAATGTCTTTAGGTTTCCGTGGGCGTGGAGTATAGTTCCTCACTATCAGTCCTTCTCTTGCCAGATGCTTGTCAAGGGTGCTGTACTGGCACTTGACTTTCCGGCAGATGGCTGCTTTGCTGTATCCGTAGTCGACCATGGTGCGTATAAGTTCCTTGTGTTTGTCAAGCTTGTGCCGGGAGTTTGTCCCTCCCGTTTTCCTTCCGAGTTTCATTCCAAGCGATTTTTTCCTTGCCAACGCTTCCTTCGTTCGCTGTGAGATAAGGCTGCGTTCTATTTCACTCGCCAACGAGAACGCAAATGCAATTACGTGGCTCTGTAGATTATCGCAAAGTTCAAAGCCTTCCTTCACGGTTATTACTCGGATTTTCTTCTTCATCAGATTGTCGAGAATGGACATAACCTCCAGCAACCGTCTGCCCAGTCTGGATATTTCCGAGGCTATAAGGGTATCGTCCTTCTTCATCTTCTTTAGTAATATACCGAGCTTTCTCTTGTCTACATCTTTCATCCCGCTTATCGTCTCCTCGATGTATTGGTCTACATCTATCTGCCTTTTCCTGCAATAATTCTCTATCTCGAACCGCTGGTTTTCTACTGTTTGCTTGTCTGTCGAAACACGAATGTATGCGTAAATCATTTTTTGTTATAAAGATAGCGATTTTGCCGAAAAAACGAACCTTTTATAAAAGGTTCGTTCTGCGTCCATTGAAAGCTTCCTAATCTGTCCTTATAAGGTTAGCTTTGCATGTGAAAAAAGTTTGGATTAGTATGGTGTTTGACAGAATATTAGTATATTTGCAGTACCCGTATGAAGATGTACGACACCGTAACTATGCACTTGGAATATCCGACATATATCAAAGCCTCTGAGCTGATGTTTTTTTGCATCCGGCTCGGGGGCTTTTGTCGTTTTTGACAGACAAAATTTTGGTTAGTTGTAGAGCGTATGAATTTATAATTTGAAACATTAGTATGAAAGATGTGATTTACAATTTTATCAACGAGCACATGATGACTCACATTGTACTGATTGCTTTGTGTATTGCGGCCACTATCGGCGCGATGTTCGTTGATTTGGTTTCCGGAGTGATGAAAGCCCGTCAGAGGGGAGAGGCGAGGACTTCCACGGGATATAAGAAGACCGCCACCAAAGCAAGGAAGTATTTTACCCCGTTCATCGAATTGTGCTTTATCGACCTGCTCTGCTGCGTGGTTATCCCTTTCCCGGTCTTCTCGATGCTGTGGACTGGCTACTGTATCTTCTGTGAGTTCGTGTCGGTAAGGGAGAAGTCATGGGAGAAAGCGGAGCTGCGGAAAGCTGAGAAGACGATGAGTGTAATCATCGAGAACAAGGATGATATTGCCAAAATCATGGCTCAGGTATTGTTTGACAATGAAAAGGTAAAGGAGGAAAAGAAATGAGTTTACCAAGAGGTTTGAGAAACAATAATCCAGGAAATATCCGTAACAGTTCTACCGTATGGGTCGGAGAGATAACACCGAGTAAGGACAAGTCGTTCAAGCAGTTCAAGTCAATGGCATACGGCTATCGTGCATTGATAAAGCTTTTGCAGAACTACCGTAAACTGCACAACTGTAGAACTATCTGTGATTTCATTAATCGTTGGGCACCGCCTTGCGAGAATAATACTTCCGGTTATATCAATCGTGTATGCAGTGAGATGCAGGTGCCTAACACTTATATACCGGATATTGAGGATAAGGCTACGATGTGTGCTTTTGCAGCCGCTATTTCGCAGGTAGAGAACGGTGTTCCGGCTGTAATGTCTGATGTGGAAAACGGGTGGAACTTATTGTAAACGGCAATGTACTTCACAGCGGAAAGCCGTCGCACATACAAACAGTTTATCATTAAACAGAATAGCTATGAAAAGGTTCATTGAGAAATCGGATTTGCCGGAATTTTGGAGATTATTGTTTTGGCTTGCCGTCGGTTTGTCCGCTATGCTGTGGAGCATACTGCTTTCCTCATGCGAGAGCATAAAGTATATCCCGGTGGAAACATTGCGTACTGACAGCGTGTACAATACAGTTTACCAGCGTGACAGCATCTATATGCGTGACAGCGTATATATACTTGATAAGGGGGATACCGTCTATCAATTCAGGTATAAGTATCTGTTTGTGGATAAAGTCAAGCATGACACTCTCTATATAGAGAGGACAGACAGCGTCCAGATACCTTATCCGGTTGAGAAGGAGTTGACCCGATGGCAGTCCTTCAAGCAGGAAGTGGGAGGTTTTGCTATTGCCACCATAGTAGTGGTGCTACTGATAGTTTTTGGGAAAATGGTTTATAAACTTAAGAAAGGAGGCTGACATGACTTAGCGTTATCATCCGGGCGAGTAGAAGCGCCCATAGGAAAACTTATCGTAAAATGCGCTCTTTTCGGGGCTTAGAGTAAAAAGAAAGCCCCCAACGCTCAAATAATTATTGCCACATAAAAATTTGAAAAAGCATAAGATACCGCACGTTGGAGGCTTAATATCTTCAACACGGTATCTTGTGCTTTGTTCATGTATATATCAAGTTTTATGTGGCAGGGCAAAGATACGGATAAAAATCTGAAAAATCATGTGCAAGTCAGAAATCTTTGCCGAAACAATCAATCTCGTATCGCAAGAAACCGAAATTCCGGCAGAACGTATCTTGTCTCCGGACAAGGATGCGGAAACGGTGGATGCCCGTTATCTCCTTGTATCCCTCCTTGCCGATAGGGGCATGTACCCTTCACAGATAGCGGCTCATATCCACAAGACCAAACGTGCGGTGAACTACATGATTTCCAATTTCCATGAGCGCATGGAAGGTGGGAAAATGTTGAGAATATATTGGGAAAACATTAGGAAATCGTTGGGAAACAATTGATTTACATACCGGTATTAAGTATATACTTTTGTGATGCGGTTGATATTGACCGTAATAACAAAAGTATAAATCTCTATGGAAAGAACGTACGTTTTTAACCAGGACGGTGGAGCAGGTTCAGGCAACGGGCTGCTTGCATCCATTCTCCCCTCCCTGCAGAACAGAGGAATCGACACCGGCTATCTGATGGGCCTCATGGGAGGCAACGGCAACGGTGGCTTCTTCGGTAATAATGGTGGCTTCCAGGACATCATTGCGCTTATTGTGATTGCAGCCATTTTCGGCAACGGGAACTTCGGGTTCGGAGGCAACAACAACCAGGGAGCCAATGAAGGCCGGGAAATGATTATGCAGACGCTTAATCGTAATGGCGTAGACATCGCATCACTTGCCCAGTCACTGAACACTTCCTCAGACCAGATTCTTGCCGGAATCAATTCTGTATCACAAGCTATCTGTGGCCTCGGCAACCAGATGGGACAGAACACCAACAGCATCATTACAGCAATCATGCAAGGCAACAACGCTTTGACATCTCAAATCTGTAGCTGTTGCTGCGACATGAAACAGCTTGTAACCACACAAGGCTACGAGAGCAAGTTAGCTCTGTGCGACCAAACCCATACTTTGGTTAATGTGGCTAATCAGAACGCTCTGTCCTTGCGTGACGGTGCGACGGCCAACACCCAGGCTATCATCGCCAAACTGGATGCCATTCAGAACCAGGCATTGCAGGACAAGATTACTGCTCTTACTGCGGAAAAAGCCACTTTAACCGCCGAAATCTCCCAACGCAACCAGAATGCCACCATCCTGAATGCCGTAGGCCAGCAGATTGCTCCCTTGGCTGCCGGATTGCAGGCATTACAAAGCGATGTTGATGGAATCAAATGCCGCATGCCAGCAACAGTACCGGTGCAATACCCAAATATCGTGGGAGTAAACCTTGACACATACCGCGCTGCGGCCTTCGGTGCTTATGCCGGTGATGCAGCATACGGTCGTGGCAGTTACGGATGCGGTTGCAATAACTACTGGGGTTAACCCGGCAAGAAAGGAGGTAATCATGTGGCCTAACTTTTTTACTGGATTCCCTTTCCAGTTCCCCTCCCTCGGAAGAGTGAACTACAACACTCTCCCTACGGTGGCTGTGACGGTCGGTACAGAGAATGTCACTTTGGAATTGCCCAATCATGCGTTCCGTAACCGGGACTATGTGGGCGGTTTCTATGTCAGTCTCCGTCAGGCGATACCTGCAGGAACGACGGCTACTCTGCCGATACTTATAGGGACCAACGGGGACACGAGACCGTTGCTGGCTTACAACAATGAGCCGGTGACTGTCGGAAACCTTGCCGGGACCGGTATCTACGAAATCCACTATAACAAGTACACCAATGAGCTGTTCCTTGTCAATGGTGGGTATCGTCCGACAACGACAACGGCTCCGACAGCCGAAACAATCGCTCAGAAGAGCAAGTAGTTAACATGGGGTTTTGTGGCTGTCCGGGAAAGCCGGATAGCCGCACACTCCTTTAAAATCAAACCAATATGTTTCAATCACTTCGTACCAATAACCAACTGTATATACTTCATAAGGATGCCAACCCGTTTATCGAATATGGTCCGGTAGTCAGCGTTTCCGCTCCTAAGCCGAAATATCCTATGCCCACTCCTATGGGACAAATGCCCCAAATGGAGATGGTGGTGGATGTCGTTGTCTGTATCAACGGCCAGAACACGACTTTCCAAAATCTTCCTGCCGGTATGGACATAGCCGATTTCGGACAGAACGGGAATATTGTGGTATCGTGCTCGCGTGATGCGATGAACAATGAGGTCGCCTCCATGAAACAGAAGAGCATAGACATAATCAACAGCATGGACTTTCATAATTCCGTCATTGCGGGATGTGACAAGATGCTTACGCTGCTAAATCCCGAATTTGCGGAGAAGCAACGTCAGGAGCAGGAAATATCCTCTCTGAAAGGGCAGATGGCAGAGATGAGCAGGAATATGGCTGACCTCATTGCGCAAAACCAGAAGTTAATGGAACAGCTCGGAGTGGGCGAAACATCCAAAACAAAGAAATGATATGGGAATGTGGAGAATATTAGACGAATGGCGTGACGATTACGAACGCAGCTTCGGAATGAGAGACGATGATGTGGAGGAAGCCTACAAGGAAGGATGCCGCCACGGTTACGAGAAAGCCATGCGCAAGATGCAGGGCGGTGAAATGGGCTACCGTAATGACGGCGGTTCCCGTAGCGGAGGTTATAGCGGCTCTGATATGGGCGAACGCCGCATGCCGGGGTATTTCCCGGAATATCCTATGTACGGTGAGCGTCATGGAATGCCGCCCTACGGTGACGAAATGGGCGAACGCAGACGCAGACGCGCCAACGGTGAGTTTTATTGATAATGGAGGGGTGGAATGCCCCTCTTTTTCTAAATCTGAATAATTATGGGACAAAGACTGGATATTTACGATAGATTTCCCTCCGGCATGGAGGCATACCTCTCGCAGTATGGATGGCATTTCAGCAAGAAGATGTGCGACTGGGCTGTATCCTGCATGAAGGTGGAGAATAAAAGTACCGGCAAGAAGGAAAGGATTGAGCCAATCAGCAAGGAACAGTTGGATGAGCTTCTGAAAAAATATAATATCAAGCTGGATAAGGATGCCGGGTACGACAGCTTGTACGTGGCAAATATGGCGAAAGCAGACTATTACAAGAGTTCGATTGCCGATGAAGCGCATTTGGCGCTGTTTATAAAGGACTACATGGATGACCCGGACGGATACGACGGTCTTCCGTTTACCCGTTTTTATGCAGACTGCATAGGTTCCGGAAATCCTATAATGTGGTCGGAGATGATGTAGCCTATGATAGTCCAGGACTTTTATATACCGGAATATGACTGGGAAGTAAGAGTGTATTATGCAGTTGACTGCTACTACACCGGCAGAATCATGGCAGACCTGCGCCGTGTCGGTTGCAGGGGAGCAGACCTGATGGACGCTTTCAGGAACATGCGCTCCTGCAATCTGAATACCGGCATTACCTACTCCAATACAAGGGACAGACAGACCGTCATGGTGATAGCACTCACTTCCTCACCGGGCGAGTTCCAGAATTCATGGGACCATGAGAAGGGACATCTCTGCCGTCACATATCCAAGGCTTTTGGGATTGACCCATACGGTGAGGAGGCGCAGTACCTTTCCGGCGAGGTTGGGCAGAAGATGTTCCCGATAGCGAAGAGGTTCTTGTGTGAGCATTGCAGGAAGGGGCTGGCGAAATGGTGACTGTTCCATTTTCTGCAGCACTTACATTTTGAAAGGACAGTATCAATTCCTTCCAATTATTACCATACTATAAATAATGCTAATGAGAAGCGATGATTTGGACATATTGATTTCGCAGGCCGACGACCGTTACTATTCGGATTTCTGCCGTCTTCTGCTGGTCATGCTATGGAACGCATAGAGCGTATTCTTGACTGGCTGGTGCCTATCGCTGTAATAGTGAGGGTGATATTGTTGTGTATGTATGCGTGAACTTGATAGGTCCTTGAGCTAATCTACCCTTTGTCTCTCAACCCGTACTTCCTTATGTAAGTGCTTATGGTGGAAGCCGCCACGCCCATCTCATAGGCAATGTCCTTGGACTTCATCCCGTCGTTTACCATCTTCCGCAGCTTGTCCATGTCCACAAGTCTTGATGCGTGTCCCTTCACTTCGACAGCAGGGGCAAGACCCAACGTCTTGCGCTTTTTTGCGGCATATTCGGGAGTGCATTTGTCTCTGGTCACGTATATTACGGTACGGTGGTCTATGCGTAAGGGATATTTCCCCTTTTCCGTTTCTCTGTGCAACTCCGCGAGGCGTTCAGCGTCCCCGTTTACCGTTGTGTCAATCTTCTTGTATTTGTCATCAATAGGGGCATGGAGCTTTTTCAGTCTGTCTACTTTTCTCATGATTTCAATATATTATTCCAATCTTGTGATACCATTTGTCCGCGTGGCTGAACCATCCAATCATGAACGGTTTGCCGAAGAGGGTTACTTTGTATAGTTTACTCATGAATAATTCGGCTTTTGTTCCGGATTCTGGCTATGCCTGCTAAAACGTCCCTGCCAGCATTCATGAGGAACACGTTGCATGAAGGTATGGCGCATACCCAAATCCTCCCATTCCTCGCAATACTTCTCCAATATAGTCGACATCTCGTCAATCATACGGACATAGGCTTTATTGGCTTCAAGGCCACGCTCAATAATCGGGATTGCCATCTTCCATTCTTCATCCGTAAGCAGATTGAGGGACAAGGAGACACGGACAGCGGCTATAATTTCATCTGTAGTCCAAAAGTCGTTACCGTCCTTGACGAAATGATTGACTATTTCGTAGTCAAAGTATTTTTTCAGCCTGCTCTTGAATGCCGCAATGTTATGCTCTCTGAAGCCAGAACTGTATGTCGTGTAGATAAGCCTTTTTTCGTAATATTCTGTTTCCGGGTAGTCTTCAAGCCTTTTCCCTAATAATATTATCTCCATTGTCATTCCTTATAATTAAATCAGGGTTATCAAACACATTACCAACCACCTCTAATTCATATACAAGAAGGTTGGTAAACCAAGAGAATGGGGATTGATTCCCATCTACATAGCAAGCCATAAATGCCATTGATTCATTGCTCCATTTCACTACTATGTTGAAAGCTCCATCTTTTGCATATACTCTTACAATGTCGTATTCATAGATTTCTTTCACGTTCTTATCGCACAAGCCGGTGAACTGCCCCAACGTCTCTACCTGTATGGGGATATCATTGGCTCCGTCTGTTATCACGTCCAAAAGATTGCCGCTCCATAATTCTTTCGTATAATAACCATACACCCATTCTCCTTTGAAAAAATCGTCATTGATAGCTTTTGCTCTGAATTTTATTTCACGTCCATTATTAATGTCTTTTCCCATTATTGTTATTCTTTAATTTGTTATACTCATCCTCAATACATTTATTGATTTTAGCGGCTTCCTCGTACCGTTCCTCTTCAATCAACTTACTTTTCAGCCATTGAAGCTGATTCATATAAATAACATCATCACGGTCTGAAACCCTACGGGTGTATTCCCTTATCTCATTCAGCTTGTCCCCCATGCGCCTATGCCATCTGCTTACCATGATTAGGACAAATCCTAATGCAATGGCATTGAATAAAGTGATGGAGATTTTAATTATCAATTCTACGGTTCCCATAATCATATAAGTTTTAACGCTTCCCTAATTCCGGCCTCCAATGCTTCTTCGTAGGTATCCCACAGACCGCCATCATTAGGACCCCTGGAATCATCATCTTCCTGCCACGTTCCGTTATCGGCTTTCACTATAGCATAGCCATACCCTACGGCACTTCGGTATATTTCAATATGCAGGTTCTTGGTTTCACGCAGCCACTTTTGAGCTATGGATTGCATTGGACAAGAATAGAATGATTTAGGTAAATCCTTGCTGGTTCGGAATATGGTTTCCATCATCAAGCCTTTATCGCTAATGACATATTTGCAATACTCATTAAAACCTTTCTCTTTCAGCAGCTTCGCTGTCTCTAATGTTACAAGTTCTTCGGTCATATAATCATTTTTCCCCTTTATAAAGGGCACACCCAAATGAAAAAAGTAAAGTGTCAAATTCTAAACTTATCATTATGGATGTCGGGTGTGCCCGTTTTTATTAGTATATTTGTTTCGTCAAATTTTAAACTTAGTTATTATGCAATACTCTGTTATTGAAGTAAGCCCTAATATAAGGCTTGCCACTGATGAAGCGTTCGGTGATTTCAATGTGTATATCGTGAAAGAGATTCTCTGTTATGTCGATATGACATTTAGCGATGCGCTTCAAATCCCTTGTTCCTCGATAGATAAATGTACGGTTAGATACAACTACTTTAAGGATAATCCAATGTGCAGCAACCTTGGTAATGATAGGATTATTTACCTTCACACAAGAGGTGATTTTTGGTGCCAATGGATTTACCAATTTGCTCATGAGTATTGCCATCACATTATCAACGGGACTATGACTAGTGAGTTGTCTGGTTTGATGTGGTTTGAAGAATCCGTTTGCGAACTTGCTTCCATGTATAATCTGAATAGTTTGTTCCGAATTTGGAGTCAATATCCGCAATCAGTTCAGCGCCATTACGCCCCTTCTTTCCAGGATTATCTAAATGACCTTCTGGCAAAGAATCCAGAGTTATACGCTTCAACTCTTCATCCGAAATTTCTACAATCCTGGGATAGCCTTCTAAGAGGGAATGTATACCACAGAGACCATTACAATGCAATTGCTGCTCGAATGTTTCCTCTGTTTCTCGAAAATCCTTATCTGTGGAAGATGATTCTTCACATTGGCGACTCCCGTCAGTGGAATTCGCTGGAAGAACTGTTTGCCCATTTGGAGAGGAATGCCGATGACAGTTATTCGGATTCTCTGATTCAATTAAAAAATCTTTTGATTCCATAGTTTTAGTTTTTAATTTCTGATTGTTCAGTTTCTTAAAAAATTTCATCGGTGACACTAAGGAACCCGACGAAATGTCTTTGAAAATTTCACTATCATCATTCACTCCCAATGCAAGACAATACTCCTGCGGATTAACTTTTGCCAATTCACGGAGCTTCTTTTCCCTATCTACCCCTGTGTAAAGAATACCCGTATATTCCAAAGTAATAGAGCCGTGCATGTCTTTCAAATCTGATAGCTTTAATATTTCTCCTCTTGACATTATTCAATCTCCTTTCAGTTCATTAATTAAAGCATCAGCACAAGCAATAGCAAATCGGGCAATGCCTTTAGGTACTGTATGTTTCTCTCCCTTCTTGTAATCCGCTTCCGAACAAGCGTAGCGAACTTCTTCCTCGTCGCTTAATATTCCCTGCATTGCAGCTTTAGCCAGTTCATAACGCCTCTGTTCCCAGTCAATTACTAAATTCCCAACATTCAAAAAGTCAAGTTCGCATTCTCTGAAAACCATATTATCGCACACATATAGATTATCTCCGCTATGTTGCGCGTTGATATTTACTTTTGGGATTACATCTATCAGAACTCCGGTCGCTCTTACTCTTGCTTTCATAACTAATTAGTTTTAATATATCCTTTTTCAATACACCAGCACAGCATCTCGTAGGCTGATTCCAGAAGTGTAGGTTTACTAAAGAATGCAAGTTGAGTAATATCACCATCATCGTAAAATACGCTGACGCCGTTTTCATGGTAATAGATGTATAATTCAAACTCATAATCTTCTGTTTCTATACGTTTCGGCAGCTTGTCGAGAATATCCTGCAAGGTGTAAGTAGGGGTTGTTTCCCAAAAATTAGAATCCAGTTTTTGGTTTATTACATACTCATAGATTTCAAGCTCCCACGTTGCAGATTTATATGAGATAGCACGACACCAACACATGCTTGCATCGCTTGTATCTAATCCAAGCTCCTGCAAGTGATTCATCTGTTCTATTGATAATACTTGTTTTGATTTCATAATTCGTAAGATAAAATTACAACCGTTAATGCAATGAAAATAATTGCTACTATCAAGGCGATAGACAAACATCCCTTTTCGTATTCTTCATCTTCCGATGGTGTGTTTTCGTTATACCAATCTAACGGATGTTTTAATTTCATTTTTCACTCCTTTCTTTCTCCTTTTTAGCTTTATCACAAGCCGACTTCTTCATTACATACGGACAATCGCAATTCCCGTATCTTTCGTTATACCAACAACAATAATTACACTGGTGCATCATTTGTCCCTTCCCATTTATATTTATAATACTTACAATTTTTCGCTTGCTTTCTTGCCGTTATGCGTCTTTTCAATGCATGGCAATACATTTGAAAATTGGCGCATAGTTCATAATACACGCATATACTGCAATGCTTTTCTTCTGTATTACTCATCGTCTTCTCTCTTCATAAAACACATCCATATTGTTTTGCTCTGCCTTCCGGTGGTATGCCCAAATAGAGGCTTAAAGGGGATAACGGACAAAACTTCCGAAGCTTTTATCTCACTTTCGTTCCATTTGAAAATGAGCGTTCCGTTAGGTTTCAAGACGCGCATGCACTCGGCAAATCCGTCGTGTATGAGTGATTGCCAGTCTTTTGGCAGTTTACCATACTTCTTAGCCATCCATGAGGTTTCGCCAAGTGTTCTCAAATGCGGTGGGTCAAACACCACCATGTAGAAAGAATTGTCCTCAAACGGCAAGGAAGTGAAATCGGCTATTATATCCGGTTTTATCTCTATGGTTCTGATTTTATCTCTGTCCTTGGCCGTTACTGTCTCTGAACGTCTGTCAACGAATAGGGTAAGAGGATTATACTTGTCGAACCAAAACATCCTACTGCCGCAGCAGGCATCCAATATGAGTTTATTGCTTTTCATTGTTTCTGCTTTTTTTGCAATTATTTCTTCTTGAATTTGTCACATATCCTCCCGTAGCGGTCACACGCGCACACCCTATGGTCCTTGGCCTTGCATAAACAAGAGTTATCTACAAAATCCATTGAGTATGAGCATTGGCGGCAGCGGACGGGTGCAGGTGGTATATCTTTTTTCTTTGCCATATCAGAATGGATTTTCATCTACCATTTCAGAAGTGGTGCTCCCAAAAACGGGAACCGAATCAAGATTATAAAACATCGTCGTAGAAGGATTAAACCCACATATGAATTTCATAATGCCAATATTACGTCCCTTAGCAATATCTATCATTGCGGTGTTTTTTGTACTTACATTGGAAAACTCCTCCGGATAGTTTTTCCCCTTGACTTCCGGGCGGTATATCAGCATAACCACATCGGCTGCTTCAGCTATCTGTCCGCTATCCCGTAACCTTGCAAGGGAAGGTACCGGGTTGTCTTTGTCCCTATTGAGCTGGGAAAGGGCGATAATCCAAATATCCAAATCCTTGGCCAGGTTCTTCAAACGCCTTGCCACGTCACCCATCTGCTGCTCCTTGTTGGCTCCCTTCATGTTGACATTGAGGATTTGCAGGTAATCAACTATCGCGCCATCAATATCATGCTTCAGTTTCATATACCGGATAGACGAAATGATGGTGTCTATGTTTGATGTGCTCCTATCGTCAAAGTATATGCCTTTACCGATTATATTTCCGATTCCTTTGTCAATAGCTTGTATCTGTGAATCGGTAAGCCTTGAATACATGATTTGATTGGATGATACTCCACTTTCCATAGAGAGAATACGAGCCGCAATTTGCTCTTTTTTCATCTCCATTGAATACATGGCTATCTTTGCATCCGAAATGCTCGCATTTCGCATCATAGACACAGCAAGGCTCGTTTTCCCTTGTGAGGTTTCACCTGCGACAATTATCAAATCAGACTTCTGCAATCCTCCGGATTTGGAATCTATCTTCTCAAATCCCGTCGGAGTTCCAGTAAGCGGCTTACTGCCGGATAGGTTTTCGTTAATCATTTTGTACACATTTTCAATCCCTTCATTTATCGAATAAATTGTAGTACTGCTTGATTTGAACAACGAAGCCATGTCGTCATTGACCTTTTTTGCGACATCTTCAATGTCTTCGGCTTCCGTATATGAGTTGGATACAAGGTACTGCCCAATGGAGTAGAATGCTCTTCGTATACGCAAGTCATGGAGTCTCGAGGCGTATTGATACAAATCGAAAGTATGGCAGGATACAATCTTCATGTATTCGACTATGTCAAATTTCACTCCGTTCTCTTCCAGCTTACTCTTGACGAAAATGAGGTCAGCCCTATTTCCCGATGATACAACTTGAAGTATCGCCTTGTATATTTCCGCATGGAAATGGTTATAGAAGCACTCTTCTGAAAGAATGTCCCTTACTTGCTCTATCGCGTCACGTTCTGCTATAATAGTGCCTAAAACTGTTTTTTCGGCATCTTCATCCCTTAATTGAACTTTAATTTCCATATTCTCTTTTTGCCCAATTTAGCACTGTCCGATATAGGTTGGTGTATCGTTTACGTAAATCCTTCCGGTTCTCTATCTGTTCGATAACATCCGCAATCTGTTTGCCCGTGTACTTCTCTTTGAGTTTTAGGAACTCGGATTCTGTAATCTGTGAAGAGAAGTTTTTAGGGTTGCTACAAAAAGGAGCTTTTCGCTTTAGCCAATTATTGAACTTTATAAAATCCGGGTTTGAAGAAGTGAGTGAAGAAGCCTCGGCTTCTTTCTCATCTCCGTTAGGAGATTCTTTATTATTATCTTCTTCTTTCTTAGTATTTGTGTCACCCGTGTGTCGCTTTTTAGGAGGGTGTGTCACTTGTTGTGTCGTTAGCTGTGTCACTTTATATCGTAAGTCATTGATTATGTTTACAATATCTGTGTCATTAGCTGTGTCATTAGCTGTGTCACTACTGTTATATTCCTCATATTTACAAAGAGTTATCATATTCATTCCTTGTATCACCTCAGAAGTTATCATACCTTCTTTCTTCAGGTATGATAAAAACGTTCTTACCTTTCTTTCCGTCCACCTCCACCGTCTTGATAAAAAACGTATGGAAGCAGGATATTGTCCACGATTACAGACCACTTCTCGACCTCCGATACTCACCTTTCGGGGCGTTGCCTCAAATCGTGCAGACTGAATCAAGTCCAACCACGCTTCGCAACTGCTAAAAGTCCGGGCTTCACTCCACAATTCATTCGAGAAGAACTTGCGGCTTAGTTTTATAAATCCGTCCATCGCAAATCAATCTTTTTTAGAAAGGAATAAACGCTTTCTTTCCATGTACAAGTACAAAATGTTTGTCTCTCCGCTCTTAGGACATTTCGGTATATGTTCTATCTCTTTGACAACTTCTTTGATTGAAGGAACTTTAAAACTATCTTTTATCATGCATCTTTCAAATAGTCTGTTACCACTTCTATAAACTCGTCAAGCGACCGGACTATGACATATTTAGCACCGATACTCTCAAACTCTTTCTGATACTCTTTCTGGTTCTCCGACTGCCTGCCAGTCTTTACCTTTAATTCTATACCACAAAAGGGATATAACTTATTAGGGATAAGAAGTATCAAATCGGGGAATCCTGCGCGGACTCCCATCTGCTTGAACTTTGCCGCTTCAATTGCATTCCTCTTCCCTCCGTTTGGGCTGTGGTGTAGTCTGAGCTTGTATTGGGGATATTGATAGTCGAACCATCGAACTACTGATTTTTGCAATGTGTCTTCTAAGTGCTTCATATCAATTCCAATTTATATCCTTTGACAGTCTTATGCCAAGGATGTCCTGATAAATGTCTTATAACGCTTCTTCTATCTAATTTCATGACTCTGCACAACTCTCTGATTGAAGGGAACGTTTTTGGCTCATCACAATTTATGATACGGATTCTTTTCCTAAATCCATTATCCACCGGTTTTTCTAAGCCAATCCTATAAGCATGTTTCATATTTTCAGACCGAGTTACATATTCTAAATTAGAAAGTCGGTTATCTGTTTTTACTCCGTTGATATGATTTACTTGCAAATCAGAATTCCCATGAAAAGCCAACATAACCATTCTATGTACACATACATATTTTCTGTATCCATCGTTATTTGTCAGACAGACTCTCAAATAGCCTTTGGATAAAAAAGGTTTTAGAATGCGTGCCCTATCAGATAACGTTCTGCCATTATAATATATATGGCTTTGGACTTTTCCTAAATTACTGATTTTATAGGACCCTTCATATCCGGGTATGTCTTTCCAAATTTCCTTCATAATAAAAATGTTAAGAATTGATTGTTGATTGAATTATTCATCTTTATGTTTCTTGCGGACATTTGCTCCGCGATATTTAGATTTCATTTCTTCAAAAGTCATATATGCTTTATTTTAAGTTCAACATTCACCGGCTTGTCTTTCATCGTAGAGAAAGCATCAAGCAGCTTTTCCTTGATAGCCTTCAAAGGCTTTGTCAGTATATGGCTCTCGACTATTTCGAGAGGTATCTTCCTGCCGCTATACGTGATTAGGGACATGGAAGTTATGATGTAAGGCTTCATATTTGCAATATTATGTTCTATTAAAAGCCCCGAAGCGTATTCTCCGGGGCGCAACTATTATTTACTAACCCTTGCCATTTATGTGTGGCTCACATTTATGTGGAGATGGGGCGATTCGAACACCCAATTAAGGACTTATCCTTTTGCGCTACTTCTAAGGTTAATTACTCCTTATATCTCACGTACCGTACTTTCTACCATGTGCACCTCTCGAAAGTCAAAAGCACTCCACTGCGCACCCCCATTTTCGCCCGCCCCATCTTCACAGACCGAGCAGGCGGGTTGAACAAAAAGTTCAGTCGAAATTGAAATTATCTTCACCGTCCGGTATTTCTTCCGGAGCGTCATTCCCGAAGTCCATCGGAATGAACCAGTCTGAAATAAACTCTTCCATATTACTCCTCCGTATCTTCACTATAACACGGCATAAGCAATCCGACACTGCTTACACCCTCCATCATACTATCAAAAACAATAGGTTTATTAGTACCCTTAAATGTAGCAACGCACTTGTCGCTTTCAAAAAGAGCTTTATTCAACCGTTGTATAGTCTTCATGTCAAACTTCACTTGTGGAAGCGGAGTAGTCTGCATGTTCAAAGAATTCTGCAATAATCCTTCAGCATTAGGATATTTGTCAAATTGGGAAAAGTAGAAGAATACTTTATCGTTGCCTTTGCTGCATTCTATGCCATCTTCAGAAATCATGATATTATCGTATTTCAGCATATCCTTGTAGAAGTCAGCGTGAAGGAATTTTCCGTCAAGTGCGGTTATCTCATGTTCTTCTAACCCCGATATTTCAGATATTCTGTTTCTCGCAAGAATAATTCCGTCACTTGCGTATGCGAATCCATCCTTGAAGTATATACATTCCATTTCCTTGTGTAAATCATTTCTTTTTGAACAAGCAAGGTGCATCTTTACCTTCTTGTCAAAGTTGTTTTTAGCCTCTTCCATGATTAATTTGGTTAATAATTTGTCTTTTGATTTTCTTGCTAAGCTTCCCGACAAAACGTCCATGCTTCTCCGTCGTTCCATCGGGCGGGCATTCCTTGTAGGAGTAAAGCAGTTTTTGCAGGAGAAGCGCTTCTTGTTTTGTCACAGTAAACTTCATTGTTTAAATATAAAGGTTGTTGTGTTCGACCTTAATCATAATTATTTCTCCTTTGTCTTATTACGTTCTATTGCTTTTTATCCAATTGCTGAATATGGACTAACTGAAACATCCTATCCGTTGCGGACGAAAAGAGGGCATCCATGCTGAAGCCTTTTGGAGTCAACAGACTAAAGGTCTTCTTAAACTCCACAATGTTGCCGTACATATCCCATACACCTCTCATCTTTACTCCCTTCAGCACCATTGTGCCGCTTACGGCAATCACGGTGGTTTGTGTGATGTCCCTAATAATGCGGTCTATCTTCACCGGAATTCCAGCCATGATTCCATATTGCTTGTTTCCGACCAAAGAATTGAAGTCGAACTACTCCTGATTCAAATCAGGGAAAATCATCAGATTTTTTTCTTCCATGACATTAAAATTTATACACGTTTTTATTTATTCGCTTTTTAGGTTTCCCATCGGAAAACGCTTCATAAATCAAAATCCATATCATTGCTGCTACCACTCCCAGTAAAGGGGATATAATGCTCACCATTAGTACATCCGAGAAAGGACTTTTCTTAAAATCGGGAGCTTCATAAAAGGTATGACCCAGGGCAAAAGAGACAACCATTGCTATTATTACCGCTATGATTATTCCCCAAGCACCAATTTCACATTCTTCTCTTTCCTCGTCTTCTCTCATAATAACTTTTTATTATTTTATTGAACATCATTAAACGTAATGCTTGTTTTGCTCTACTTCAATCTCCATCAGTTGAATCAGACGTTCTTCTTCTGGAGAAGGAATGTATACACCTTGGGCACTTGCAAAATTTCGGAACCTTTCAATGGTAAGGCTCATTTCCGCACTGTCAAGGTCAGACGAACTACGCAGATATTTTATTTTGCCAAGATACTTGTCGTCCCTCTCACGGACGAAAGTGTCCTTGTTGCAGAGAATCTTGTAATAGTTCCGCTTAACGTACTCCATCGTTTCTCCAATCTGGCACCCGAAGTAAGCCAGGCAAACATGAAGGTATTTATTTGCCTGGATACTCCTTTGAGGTTTCTTCTCGGTCAGTTCAAACACTTTCCGTTCCTTTATCAGCCTCTCCAGCTTTGACCTTGCCTGCTGGGCATGGAGGGGATTGGCACCGTCGTATTTCATCAGAAGGGAAGGTCATCCTTTACATTGCCATTCACATCAACCGGAGGAGGAAAGTTCTGCGGCGGTTGCTGATAAGTCGGCTGCGGTGTCGGTTGTTGAACTGGTGCGGATGGCTGTCCGGTCTGACGCGGTTCAATCCGGTAAGGCTGTACACGGGTAAATATCTGTTCCACATTGTCCTTGTTGCGGTATCGGGTTCCTTGTATATCAAATGATATGGTAACTACTTGTCCGACCTGGAATTTGTCAAGTTCGGCACATCTGTCTCCGATAAACTCCAGCATGGGAGTGTTTTCAAATCCACGTTCGCCCGTATATGGGTCGAAGCGCGTACAATCTACTACTATTCCTCTTTTAAGAATAGTTCTACTACCATCTTTGGATGGTATTTGTTGGGTAGGATAGATATAGAGAATCTTTCCTGTAATTTGATTTGCCATAATTAAATTATTTGGTTTACTACACAATATATTGATAATCCGTTTAAAACATCCATGCTTATATCAAATATCGGGCATCCCTTGTCATTTGTTATGACAGTTTTATTGCCGTCTTTTGACACATATACCCGGAGATATTTAAACTCAACTCTTAATTCATATTTTACGCCACCGAATATCATTTCCATACTAAGGGGTATAAAGTTCTTCCTTCGTTTTTAACAAGTGATACAGATTGTTCGTGTGGATATAATTACAGAAGTCTTCCACTATATACTGATTGTATTTTTCTGAATCAATTGTCCGCACGCATTCAATCGGTTCATAAGGTATGAATTCTGTATATACCACGTCAGTAAGCATGCTTCGTATATATCCTCCAAACTGGAACAAATCGAAATAGAAGGTAGAACAATTAAATATTTCAAGATAAAAAGTCCATTGGCACGATTTGGTATAATCCTCTGTATGGGGTGTGGAATATTTGGTTTTAATATCCCGGACTGTCTTATCATATTTGACGTCAGCATATCCATGGACATGTATATCAAATAAGGAGGAATGGAAATCTTTTCCTCCATGTACTTCATGTTGGGCATTGGGATATTTGTTCCGGTAATAAATGGCATTTTCTACTGTCTTGCTGTTTAATCTGACAACTACTCCGTCCTCTTCCTGCTCAAATATCCCGTTCCCTACATACGTTGCTTTCCCTGTTTCTACAATTTTATGAAAACAAGAGCCGATTGTGGCATAGGCATTAGGTTCCTTCTTTCCGGAAAGCACATTTAAGAGACGCTCTTCTGTATCCCATATGGAATGATTGTCTCTAAAACGCCTAAACGCTTCCAAGGATGTTACACTTATGCGATACATGGCTATTTCTTTTTGAATGTGATAGAGTAGGATGTAGTGGATGAACGTGCAGGTGGAAATATCGTATATATTTCTCCGGTTTCTTCGTCTATTTCGGTTTTGCTGCCGTTTACAAGTTTAAGGAAACTCTCACGCTGCTTTATTTTTTCATCCACTTCTTTCTTTTCCTTGTCCAGCTTCTCCCAGACAGCGTCATTGCATCCTGTAAAATCATATTTTACAGCTGTTTCTTTTATTTGGATGGAAGCCCCTTTATATGAGGGGATTTCGCCTTTCCCGTATTTTTCTGTTTCCTTAACGACAGCATCCCTCACCTCTTGGCTTTTCAGAAACATGGATATGGCCTCACTGATACTTTTCATTTGGATTACAGATTCCATGGCACTTATCTCTCCATCCAGTACCTTTTGGATAAATAAGGACGCCAATTGCTCTTGTTCCGATTTGCTGGCCGGAATTTTGTTGATTGAAATCTCTTTACTCATGGCAGATTATTGTTTATTCGATATTGTTCATAGTTGGCTGATATGACACTCAAATCCTCCGGGGAAACCTTATAATTCGCATTTATAAGGTTGACAAGCGAAAGCCTTTTCCCCTCTTCCCTAGATTTTGTGAGGTATTTATGAATCCATTCCATCAGTTTTTCATCGGCAAACTGGTCTCTGTTAAGCATTTTGCGGTTGTCTGTTGATGGAGCTGGTTGTCCATTAGGCTGGTTATATTTGGTACTGTCTTTTTCCCAGTACACATCCGCACCCATACCTAATGCCTTACAAGCCACAGATATGGCATCTGTCAAAGCCATTTTATAACATTCGTCGGATGTATAAAGCCCGTTCTTCTCGTTAGTCACGAACGAAGAACCGCCAATGCCCTGAATGGCTTCACTCCATTCACCGCCCATTTTTACAAATAGGTTTATATGAGCGAAACTGGATACTACACCATTGCCTCCGTTTTCATTCCACATTCTTATGATTTCATACTTCCATCCGAAACCGCATATGCCAAATTCTTCAGTAAGTCTCTTTATACGCCACATGGGATTTATATCAGACATTCCCTTTAACCTTCCTGCGGCAATAGTCTTTACGGCTTCCTGCGGAACTTTTCTGATACGTTCGTATAAGCATAAGTTAGGGTTACTTTCCATAATTAATTGTTATTGATTGTTTTTTTACGTGGGATATACGGGACTTGAACGCCGTGACCTGTGCATGAAACCTTTAAATAATACCATGACAAAACTACAAATACCAATACCATGCACCGCTCTGCCTCTGAGCTAATATCCCGGATAGCCGCCCGTCTTCGCAGATTGGACGGCACGAATAAATACTAACATTATTTTCTAAGCGTAATCACTCATTGTAAGTGATGTATATCCCAAGGCACGAAAGGAATGCCATCAAGGAGAACATGAATGCAGGGAATACTTGCCCCACATTGGTTACGGCTACCGACCTTACCAGTAATACTACCATCCACAATAAGCAGAAGGCAAAGAATACCGTATAGCAATTTATCTTTCTCATACAAAAATGATTTCGTCTCTGTAAACCTCGATAAAGGAATGCTTTCCAAACTCTATCGTTACCTTGTCACCGCTAATGCGGTGTATGGTCCCGATTCTGTCTTCCCAGCCGGGAGCGTTGTACTTGACTTTTACTTTTTTCTTTCCCATATATGTTTATTTAGTCTTGTGATGCCTCTACAGCTTCACCATTAACCAATGTATAGAAGGTGTCCGCTTTAACAGACTTTCCGTCCACTTTAAATGCCTTGACTGAAACGATAGGATAAGTGTTTCCGTCCCATTCGCCACGTTCAGCAAGCACAATCCAACATCCTAATGCTCCCTTTGCCTTGCAATCCTTTCCGGCAGCAAGAGCTATACTTTCTTTGCCGGTAGCCGATGCAGCACCTTGGTAGCCGGTAGCTGATGCAGCGCCTTGGTAGCCGGTAGCCGATGCAGCACCACGGTTGCCGGTAGCCGATGCAGCGCCTTGGTAGCCGGTAGCTGATGCAGCGCCATAGTCGCCGGTAGCCGATGCAGCACCTTGGTAGCCGGTAGCCGATGCAGCACCTTGGTAGCCGGTAGCAATCTTTTCTTTTATCCACTTACATTTACTGAAAGTGAACTTGATTGCCGCATCAACAATGCTCTTAATGCTTAACTCTGCTCCTATGTGGATTTTTGAGCAAGCAATTTTTGTATCATCCGTATCAACATCCATGTCCCCACTTCCTTCAACTTCATGGAATTTGTTCATGCCAAGGGATGAAGGAGGATAATAGCCGAATACATCCAAGGGATGAAGGCAGAAATGGAATCCATTATTACAAGCGCTTATATCACCCTTCTCTTCGTAATCCTTTCCTTCCTCATACTTGAATCCCCTGCAAGTCATGTCGGGGTTGAACCCCTTGAATCCCCTTATCTTGCTGAATTCCTCTGGTATGGTAACGTTACCCGGGAGATTCGCTCTGAGTACCATGTATGCCATATAATTCGTGTCAAACCCCGCTATTCCCGTTCCGATGGCGGTAAGAAGGAATTCTTTTTCCGGATGTTCGTTGGCAAAATGCCTCAAGTTGGCCAAATGGTTTATCAAATCTTCTTCTGTGACTTTCTCCATATCCTCATCCAGCGTTGGAATGGCATAGGATTTTCCTTGTATTCCTTCGGCTTGTCCCATGATTGCACCGAATTTCTCTACTGCCAATTTGGCCGCTCCACCGGCATGATTGCCGTTCATATTACTGCCAAAAACAAATATTTGATTCTCTTTAAGTTCCTGAATGTTATCAGGGGTAAATTTCTTTTCCATATTTATATTACTTTAATTGATGTCCCTAAAAAAGAGTCCGGTCTATTTTCTCAAACCGACCGGACAAAAAACTAAACTCTAACTTCAATCATTCATGCTCCCGTGGGCGTTCCGGTGGTAGCCTTACTGCCCTCCAACATCTATGGAGGAGCACGGGAATTCTCTACTTTAATTCTTGAATTTGTTTCATTATATTAGACACCTCATCTGCACTTACATAGCCAATTACATCATCCGTGATAGGAGTGTCATAACAGAGAACGCCTTCTTTAAGGATTCCAACTTCATAGGTATCTACGCCGTTAGAATAGAACATATTTCCTTTTACAACACTTATTCCATATCCATTATCAAACCGCATTACAGCGTGTTTGGCTTCCATCCACTCCTTTCTAATTGCTGGAGGAAGGTTACACGCCTCTTTGCTAACCGGATGTGGATTAAACACCAAATCCTCAAATGTTTTTATTTTCTCCATATCATTTAATATTAAGTATAAGTGCTCGCCCTCAACGCAACAATGCGTGTTTAGCCTTTCAGCATACCCGAATTTGACGGGAGGGGAGATATATCGATAAGCGTGGTATGGTCGCCCTTCGCCGCCATTTACTTTATACCTATTGAGGACTGGATAGGACGCTTATATTGTCTTTTAATATTGTTCCTTTGCGATACGGGTGCCCAAACCGCATACTCGCCACCGTAGGACATTTCGGTGCAAAAGAACCGTCGTAAACCTTTCTGCCCATTCGCAGCATGGCTATCACTGTGTGATATTCCCTATTTCAATACTTCGTTGTATGTTCACAAGCCAACGGGTTATAGTCTTAGCCGCCTTGTGCTTCACAATTTGCAGATTAAATCCGCTCCAAAGACCTATCAAGTGCTCCCGTCCGGTTCTCGCTACCGGAAGCCGTTCAATCCGACCACGGGAATGTTTAAAGATTCATGTCCATATGCTCGTATCGCCAGCCGAGCATCGCGTATCCTATATCATGGCTATTGCATTTCCTGCCTATAGGTTCCCTGCCGACAAGGGAAGAGGTGTATTTGTCCATCTTAAGGTGAGCATCAGCCCAAGCCTCCCTCAACGCGTGCCCGAAGGAGTACCACCGGAGTGACTTGTTCCTTCTGGAATAGGCGAAGGCAAGCTGCATGATGGCTCTGTGGTTGTATCTGCCGTCAACTACAAGATTGTAATCCCTTGATTTCATCTTTCGAGAAGTTTTATCAATGATGACTTCTTGAAACGAAGCACTCTCCCACTCTTGCTATGAGGAACGGTGTCTATACGGTTGTATAAAGTCCCCAGAGACCAACCGAGTAATTCCGCAGCTTCACGGGCACCAAGCCATTCAGAAGTTTCCTCTTCAACAGCTTCCTTTACAAGTCTTTTCACGTCATTACGCATAAGCTTGTACAACTCCTCAGCGACTGCTCTTGCTTCTGAACGGTTCATTTCTTTTCGATTGCGGTTATGGTAACCTTGAAAGTTTTGGTATCAATTTCCACCTTATATCTCTCTACATCCGGCCTTGGAATTGCCAAAGCGGTTCTGTAAGCAGTTGCTCTCGCAGAGTCACATTCGTTGTAATTTGACAGCCATACAGTAAGAGAACTCCCTGGCTTTATCTTCGAAACTTCTTCTCTTGTTACTTTCATATTCTTTCTTTATGTAAATTTTCTACATTATCTTTGTTTTTTAATAGAAAACCACTATATTTGCCTTCGGATATAGTGAAAGCGGCTTTTATAGTTGCTCCTATTTTTTTATGCCTCGTTGTTGTCGTTCTGTCGTTCTAACAACAGCGCAAAGATAGTACATATATTTTGTACTTAAAAGAAATAAGTACAGAAAATATGTATGTTATAAAACATATTTAGCCAAGACATAAAAAATAGGTCTAAAATTGGTCTTTGAAATGTTTACAATCGGTTATATCTAAATTTGTCAGCGGATTATTCCAGATATTTTCAGACGGATTTCAAGATACTTCTTACTTGATACTTCATCATTGCTGATACGGATAGTTTTGACTCCTATGGTCTTGAAGTCCATATCCCTATTGCTGTCCTTGTTTGGATGGTCATACCATGAATGAGACACCCCGTCAACTTCAATAGCGATACGCAATGACGGGATAAAAAAGTCCAAAAAGTATATTTTCCCATTTATGACGAAAGGAGCTTGATGGATGAATTTGACATCATGGGAAAGAAGGAAGGCACCGAGCAAATGTTCATACTTGTTGGCCGAATATTGTAGTTCGTATCTTTTTGTCTCTATCCATTCCCTTTTGCTGAAAGGTAGGTGTGAGAATTTTGATATTATCGCATAATCCTCAATATACTGACTGATATTATGGAGGTCTAACGGAGATTGAACCTCGTTTTTCTTAAACGAACGCTTGTTCTTTTTGTTTTTCTTTCTCATATCAACTTATGTTTATACCTCACCCTTTCTCCCAAGATATTTATTAGGAGGCAGATGGACTTTATTAAACTTAATTATCCATTTTGCTGCTTTGACACTAAATACTTCTCCAATATCTTTGATTCATCCCTTATTGGTTATCGTAATACAACGCTTGGGCGCCTGTTGTTAGGTGATAGGAACAGAGCAGGACTTTCCAATAAAAGACATATAGCGCAAAACATAAGAGCCATTTTATCTCTCCGCTGACAAAGGTCGGAACGGTTGGCACTGATAGAACCGATTGTATAACTGGCTTTAAATAGAAAGCCCCGTAATAGGTACGAGCTACTACGAGGCAATCATATATAAACCCATAAGGAGAATGTTCAATCAATGTCTGGTAACATCTCGTACTTGTTACGGCGACAAATGTAGTACATATTTTCTGTACTGCAAAATAAAAAGTGAAAAATTATGGATGATGTCACAAAAAGGTTTTTTGAGGTACTTGACAAAGTCGGTATAAGCGGAGCCTCTTTATGCAAAGAGATTCCAGATTTGACCAAACAAAAACTTTCCAATGCAAGGAATGGGAGAAACAGCATACAAATAGATGTCGTAAGCTATGTATGCTCACAGTACAAGAATATAAATCCCGGATATATATTGACGGGAAGAGGAAGCATATTCTTTGAAGAAGGCTTACAATCTGAAAGTTCAAAAGTTAACATTATTTCAAACAACGAACAAAATGACGCAAAAAAGGACTTGGAAATAGCGGTAAGCCAACTAGAGGATGCGCAAGACACCATAAAAGTATTAAAGAAAATAATAAAGAAGCAACTTTCAGAAATTGAAGAGCTTAAAGACCTTTCCAAAAAGCCTGCTTAATAATAAACAAAGAACAAAAGACAAATGTTATCACACAAAAGCCGGAATAATAAGATGGAAAACCTAAAAAAAAGACTAAAGGCTGCTGTGGATAGCATCATGGAAGACAAACTGGAAATTGCAAGAATCTTATTTAGAATGCAGATTGTTTTATGCGATGAAAAGCACAACACGGACAGCGGCAGCGCATTCAATCTGCGCGATTTAAACAAAAACCTTATAAATGGAAAAGGAATCAGAACACAACGAAAGAGCGATAGACCGGCTGAAAATATTCGCCCAATATGCAAGGGAAGAACTTAAGCTAGTAAAAGGATTCAATTCATTCGAGGCTTATTGCGGACTGTCCAATAATTACATTAATTGTTCGGACAGAGGAGGAAAAACCAAAGGGAACATAGGCAGTGACAGTATTGCCCGTATTTCTGAGGCATTTCCTATGCTTAACATCAAGTGGCTATGCACCGGAAAAGGAGAAATGATTGACGACAAATACGATGCTGAAAAGAAGCTGGAGGCTATAAAAAAGATACTAATGTGATACCCTTGTAGAAATGCTTAAAGCAACAAGCTAAAAATCAAATAAATACATAATATAAATTAATCCCAAGCGGTTCACATAGAAACAAAGCCAGAAGGCGACAAAAAGAAAAAAGTCCTACAATATCAATGTATTGTGGGACTTTTTTTATGTTTCCATCTTACCTGAAAGTCCCAAAAGGGTACGAAAAGAAAAGTTGGACATCCAAACAGTGGTACAATTGGTACAGTGGGTACAGCGCCTCTTCTGCTTCACACACATGCGCTTATGTACATTACTTCATAACGCGTACATTATTTATATACATGCGTGTGTGAGATAGAAGAGACGCTGTACCCACTGTACCAACTGTACCCATAAACCTCACCTTTACGCCGCTCAAGTTCACCTTTACACGGCCCAACCTCACCTTTGCTTATGTCACTTCACCTCTTCCAGATAAAGCACACGGCTCGAATAGTCGTTCTGCTTGTGATAGTCCACCTTATGGTTGTAGGGAATCTCCAGCCCGTTTGCCATGAGGTAGGCACCACTGAAACTCTTTCCTTCGTAGTTCAAGGGAACATTATCTATACGGTTCAGTTCATGCACCCGGTATTGCTTGTCGGCACAGAGACCGGCCATCTTCACACGCGGCAGGTGCTGGTTACAGAAATGTTCCGTCTTCCACCAATAGAAGACTGCCTTGTCCTTCTCCGGAGCCACGTACATCAGAGAAGCTACACCTTGCTTGTCATAAGGAGAGAGCAGGCGGTAAATGTCTCCCAACTGTACTACGGGACGGATGGTCTTGTACTCGGCAATGGCATTCTTGCAAAGAGCCTTTTCTTCTTCCGTCATATTTTTGGGCTGGATTTCCATACCCAAACGACCACTCATGGCAACGTCTATCCGATATTTCAGAGGGATGGTGCGGAACGTCTGATGATTGGGGGCAGCACTGATATGCGATGCCATAGCGATGGCGGGGAAGAAATAGGAAGTTCCCCACTGCATATAGACACGTTGCAGGGCATCGGTATTGTCGCTTACCCAGAACTCGTCGAAGTAAGGCAGCACTCCGTAGTTGGCACGACCGCCGCCACTGGCACATGCCTGGATGGTAAGGTCGGGATATTTGGCACGGATGCGCTGGCAGATTTTCTCGAAGCCGCGGTGGAATTCGATGTACATGTGGCTCTGATTATCCTTCGTCAGATATTGCGAACCGTGGTTCTGGACAGACATATTGGCGTCCCACTTGATGTAATCTATTTCAGGATAAGAGGTCATCAGGTTGTCTACCACACCGAAAACGAAGTCCTGCACGGCAGGATTGGCAAGGTCAAGCACTACCTGCGTGCCGCCGCGTCCCAACACAACGTCACGTTCGGAAGCCTTAAGTACCCAGTCGGGATGCTTCTCGTAGAGTTCGCTGGTAGTGTTCGCCATCTCCGGCTCAATCCAGATGCCAAACTTGACGCCATGTTTCTTGGCATCACTCAGCAAGCCTTCAATGCCGTTCGGAAGCTTGTTCTTGTCCACCACCCAGTCGCCGAGTGATGAGCTGTCGTTCTTACGGGGATACTTGTCGCCAAACCAGCCATCGTCCATCACGAACAACTCGCCACCCATGGAGGCAATGTCCGCCATCATTTGATCCATACCTTGCTGGTTGATGTCAAAGTACACGCCTTCCCAACTATTCAAAAGAATCTTGCGGGGGGTAGTGCCGTGCGCCAGTTTGTGCAGGCGTGCCCAGCGATGGAAGTTACGGCTGCCGCCACTCAAGCCTTCATTACTATAAGTCAGGGCAAGTTCGGGAGTGCGGAAAAGCTCGTCCTTCTTCAAGGAATAAGTAGAGTTCTCTTCGTTGATTCCGGCAAAGAAATGGTGGTATTCATCATCGTGTGTCTCAATGCGGAGTTTGTAGTTGCCGCTGTAACAGAGGGCTGCACCAATCACGTTGCCCGTGTTCTCCTGCGGACGGCCGTCAAGGGAGAACATCACTTCGGCATGGTCAGTATGGGAATTGCGCACACCGTCCTTATTCTTGATAACCTTCATGCCCGGAGTGAGAGGTTCCTGCGTCAAAACCCCTTCATTGGCCCAGGAACCGGAGAGATGGGACAGCCATACATCGCCACGGCGGATGGGCAGATAGCCGGAAGCAAACTGATTGAGCACCACCGGCTTCTTCTCCTGATGGGAGATTTCAGTCCAGGATTCTATCACGTCGGCATCCTGCCAGGCACGGTAACAGACGTTGACGAAGAAGGGATACACCTTATCCTTCAGTGCCACGACAGTCGTCACGGCATTCCCTTCCTTTTCGGTAGTCACGTTCAATACTTCGAGCTGGAGGGTCATGTTACCGTCGGCATGCTTCACAGCGAGGGCCGTCTCCACGGGAGCATTCAATCCATATTCGGGATAGGCTGCATGGTTCGCTTCTGCCGCAGAGATATTCTGCAAGTCGGCTTCAGAAAGTCTGTTACCATAATACAAGTGTCTCAGTGTACCGCCTTCAGGAGCCGAAAGCACCAAAGAGGTTTTCGGAGTGGATACACATACGTTTTGAGCCAACAAACTGCCGGTCAGCAGCAGTACTCCAAAGAGGAAATTTGTTCGTTTCTTGAAATTCATGCTTTTCTTGTTTAGATTCTATATTCATTTAGCTGTGCGCAAATGTAGGCGTTTCCCCGAAGATAAAATAGTATCATTTTATCATATCCTTATACAAATTCTATTTCCGGCTGACAATTGTCCCCGTGGCTTGGTTGGCAGGCATCACCAGCACTTCCGCAATCTGGATATGCTCGGGGACGGCAGCGGCGAAATAGACCACTTCGGCTATATCGTCGCCGGTCAGCGGGCGTATACCTTTATATACATTATCGGCCGCCTCCCGGTTACCACGGAAACGGACGACGGAGAAATTGGTTTCCACCAACCCCGGCTTGATATTCGTTACGCGTATCGGGGTATCCACCAGGTCGATGCGGAGTCCGTCGGAAAGGGCCTTGACGGCAGCCTTGCAGGCACAGTACACACTGCCTCCCGGATAAGCGTAATCTCCGGCAATGGACCCCATATTGATAACGTGACCACGGCCTCGCTCCACCATACCGGGAACCACGAGGCGGGTCATGGCAAGCAAGGCTTTCACGTTAGTGTCGATGACAATGTCCCATTCATCCAGGTTACCTTCATGTTCCTTGTCCACCCCAATGACGAGTCCGGCATTGTTCACCAGTATGTCTACCGCCTTCCATTCCTCCGGAAGGGATTCGAGGGCGGCATGGGCAGCCTGCCGGTCGCGGACATCGAAAGGAAGCAGATACACATCGGCTCCATATTTCTCCAACAATTCTTTCTTTACAGCATTCAGTTTCTCCACATTACGGCCATTGAGTATAAGCCGGTAACCGTTCATGGCAAATTTACGCGCGCAGCCTTCCCCTATTCCCGAGGAGGCTCCGGTGATGAGTACAATCTTCTTTTCCATCATGTTATTAAGTTTTAATATCAATACTGCCAACAAAGGTATTACTTATTATTTTAACTTCATAGGAATAATGAATTTTAGAGTAAGGCGAAAAATCCCGATAAATTATGTAACTTTGCACCCGCTTTTTGAAAGCCCGAGAAACTGTTTTGATTTTATTTCAGCTTTCTTCTGAGATTTGTTTAATTCGTTTGGATAAAGTAAAAGACGCTTATGCAAAAGTCCGATTGCATCATCGGTGTGGAGCACGTATCGAAATTTTTCGGAGATAAGGCCGTGCTGAATGATGTGAATTTGTCTGTCCGTAAGGGCGAGTTTGTAACAATACTGGGACCGTCCGGCTGCGGAAAGACAACACTGTTACGCCTCATTGCAGGCTTTCAGACAGCCTCGGAAGGAGTGATAACCATTGCCGGAAAGGACATCACGCAGACACCGCCGCACAAGCGTCCGGTGAACACCGTGTTCCAGAAGTACGCCCTCTTCCCCCACCTCAACGTGTTCAACAACATTGCCTTCGGGCTGAAGCTGAAGAAGCTGCCCGGTGCCACCATCGAGAAGAAGGTAAAGCAGGCCCTGCGCATGGTGGGCATGACGGACTATGAGGACCGCGATGTAGACTCCCTCTCCGGCGGGCAGCAACAGCGCGTAGCCATTGCCCGAGCTATCGTCAACGAACCCGAAGTGCTGCTGCTGGACGAACCCCTTGCCGCCCTGGACCTAAAAATGCGCAAGGACATGCAGATGGAGCTAAAGGAGATGCACCAGAAGCTGGGCATCACCTTCGTATATGTGACCCACGACCAGGAAGAGGCACTGACCTTGAGCGATACCATCGTCGTGATGAGCGAAGGACGCATCCAGCAAATAGGCGTGCCGACGGACATCTACAATGAACCCATCAACTCCTTCGTAGCAGACTTCATTGGTGAAAGCAACATCTTGAACGGAGTTATGATAAAGGATAAAGCCGTCACCTTCTGCGGACACGAATTTGAATGCGTGGACACGGGATTTGGCGAGCAGATGCAGGTAGACGTAGTGATTCGCCCCGAAGACATCTACATCTTCGATGTATCCGACGCCGCACAGCTGACGGGGACCGTAACCAGCTGCATCTTCAAGGGTGTGCACTACGAAATGCTGGTGCAGACGCGCGAAGGCTACGAGCTGATGGTGCAGGACTACCATGCCTTCGAGGCAGGACGCGAAGTCGGTCTGCTGGTGAAGCCCTTCGACATCCATGTGATGAAGAAGGAACGCACCTGCAACACCTTCGAAGGAAAGCTGGTGGACGAGACACATGTAGAGTTCCTAGGCTGCAACTTCGAGTGCCTGCCCGTGCAAGGCATCGAACCGGGCAGTAGCGTACAAGTGGAAGTGGACTTCCAGTACGTCATCCTCGAGGACAACGAAGAGGACGGCCGTCTGACGGGTGAAGTGAAATTCATCCTCTACAAAGGAAACCATTACCACCTGACCGTGTTTACGGACTGGGACGAAGATATCTTTGTCGACACCAACGACGTGTGGGACGACGGCGACCGTGTAGGTATCACCATCGCCCCTCAAAATATACGGATTGTTCAATCTCTTAATAAGGAAGGAAGTGCTCAATAAGTTATCCCATTTCTTTATGCGCCGGCGCAACTGGACGGTACCCTACGCGCTGTTTCTGCTTGTATTTGTCATAGTACCGCTGCTGCTCATCGTGCTCTACGCCTTTACGGACGACGGAGGAGCGTTTACGCTGGCCAACTTCCGCAAGTTCATGATGCACCCCGAAGCGATGAACACGTTTGTCTACTCCATCGGAATAGCCGTCATCACCACGCTGGTCTGCCTGCTGCTGGGCTATCCGGCGGCGTATATCCTGAGCCAAAAACAATTCAACACCTCACGCACCATGGTGGTGCTGTTCATCCTCCCCATGTGGGTGAATATCTTGATACGTACGCTTGCCACAGTAGCGCTGTTCGACTTCCTGAACCTGCCGCTGGGCGAAGGTGCCCTTGTGTTCGGTATGGTCTACAACTTCCTGCCGTTCATGATATACCCCATTTACAACACCCTTCAGAAGATGGACCACAATCTGATTGAGGCTGCGCAGGACTTGGGAGCCTCTCCTACCCGCGTATTCGGCAAGGTGATTCTGCCGCTCTCCATGCCGGGAGTGATGAGCGGCATAGTGATGGTGTTTATGCCTACGGTTTCTACCTTTGCCATTGCCGAGTTGCTGACGATGAACAACATCAAACTGTTCGGCACCACGGTGCAAGAGAATATTTACAACGGAATGTGGAACTACGGTGCCGCCCTCTCGCTCATCATGCTGCTGCTGATAGGCATCACCATCCTCTTTACCAACGAGGAGGACGGGGCATCGAATGAAAGCGGAGGTGTGATATGATGACACGAATCTTAACCCGCGGCTACTTGTGGCTGCTGCTGGCGTTGCTCTACTCGCCCATCTTAATTATTATGATATTCTCCTTCACGGAGGCAAAGGTGCTGGGCAACTGGACGGGATTCTCCACCAAGCTGTACAGCTCCTTGTTTACGGGCGGGATGCACCACTCGCTGATGAATGCCATCTGGAACACATTCGCCATTGCCCTGCTTGCCGCCACCGCCAGTACGGCGCTGGGCAGCATTGCAGCCATCGGCATCTTCAATCTGCGCTCGCGCACACGGCAGGTAATGAACTTCGCCAATGCCATCCCGATGATGAATGCAGACATTATCACCGGTGTGTCGCTGTTCCTGCTGTTCGTCAGCTTCGGCATATCGCAAGGATTCACCACAGTGGTACTGGCACACATCACTTTCTGCACGCCCTACGTGGTGCTCAGCGTAATGCCCCGGCTCAAAAAGATGAACCAGAATGTCTACGAGGCGGCACTCGACCTGGGCGCCACACCGTTCCAAGCACTGCGCAAGGTTATTCTTCCGGAGATATTTCCGGGTATGATAAGCGGATTCATCCTTGCTTTCACGCTCTCCATCGACGACTTTGCCGTGACCATCTTCACCATCGGCAACCAGGGGCTGGAAACGCTCTCCACCTACATCTACGCCGATGCGCGCAAAGGTGGACTGACGCCGGAACTGCGGCCACTCTCCACCATCATCTTCGTGACGGTGCTGGTGCTGCTGATTGTAATCAACAAGCGGGCCGAACGGACGAAAAACGATTGATGTGAGTGATGAGTTATAAGTTATCAATTGTCAAGAACAAGATGATGAAAAGGATAATAAACATACTGATTCTACTGTGCTGTATCGCATCCCTCTCTTCTTGTGGAAACTCCACAGAAGAGCGCAGCCGTGTACTGAAGATATACAACTGGGCGGACTACATCGATGAAGATGTGCTTGCCGAATTTCCCGACTGGTACAAGCAGCAGACGGGCGAAGACCTCCGTATCATCTACCAAGTGTTCGATATCAACGAAATCATGCTCACCAAAATTGAGCGCGGGCACGAGGACTTCGACGTCGTATGCCCCTCGGAGTACATCATCGAACGCATGCTTCGCAAAGACCTCCTGCTACCCATCGACCGCAACTTCGGTCACACGCCGGACTACATCCCCAACGTGTCGCCCTACATTCGCCACGAGCTGAACAAGACCTCGCAACCGGAACGCCAGACCGAGGACTATGCCGTGCCCTACATGTGGGGCACCGCTGGTATCCTCTTCAACAAAAAGTTTATTACCGCCGAAGAGGCCGACACATGGGACATCCTCTGGGACTCCAAAAACCGCGGCAAAATACTGATGAAGGACAGCTACCGCGATGCCTACGGTACCGCCATCATCTACGCCCACGCCCGGGAGCTGGCCGACAGCACCGTCACCGTAGAGCAACTGATGAACGACAACTCCCCGCAGGCCATCGCCCTGGCCGAGCAACGCCTCAAGGAGATGAAACCCAACATCGCCGGCTGGGAAGCCGACTTCGGCAAGGAAATGATGACCAAGAACAAGGCGTGGATTAACTTCACCTGGAGCGGCGACGCCGTCTGGGCCATCGAGGAGGCCGATGCCGTGGGTGTGGAACTGGACTACACCGTCCCCTGCGAAGGCAGCAACATCTGGTACGACGGCTGGGTAATCCCCCGCTACGCCCGCAACGTGAAGGCGGCAAGCTATTTCATCAACTACCTCTGCCAGCCTTCCGTGGCACTGCGCAACATGGATGCCATCGGCTACGTCAGCGCCGTAGCCACACCGGAAATCATGGAGGCGAAGACCGACACCACGCTCGACGTGCACTCCGACCTCAGCTACTTCTTCGGCCCCCTGCCCGGAGCCGACAGCCTGCAGATAGACCCGGTCCAGTACCCTGACCGCTGTGTAGTGGAACGTTGCGCCATGATACGCGACTTCGGCGACCGCACGGAACTGGTGCTCGAGATGTGGAGCCGCGTGAAAGGTGACAATCTCAACACAGGCATCGTGCTGCTCATCTTCGCCGTTTTCGGTCTGCTCTTCATCTGGTTGGTATATGCCAAGATACGAAAGTACAAGCAGAAACGCCGCCACCGTCTCCGCAGAAAGCGGAAAAGGGGATGAACAACACATTGTTTACCTAAAAACCCGTCAACGTGCAAGGAACAAAGAATCTGACACAAGGCCCCATCAACCGCCAGCTTTTCACGCTGGCAATGCCCATCATGGCCACCTCGTTCATCCAGATGGCCTACAGCCTGACGGACATGGCATGGGTAGGGCGTCTGGGCAGTGAGTCCGTGGCTGCAGTAGGTGCGGTAGGCATACTGACGTGGATGTCCGGCTCCATCGCCTTGCTCAATAAAGTGGGCGCCGAAGTCAGCGTAGGCCAGTCCATCGGTGCACGCAGCGAAGAGGATGCACGCAGCTTTGCTTCGCACAACATTACGATTGCCCTGCTCATCTCCGTCTGCTGGGGAGGTCTGCTCTTCCTTTTCGCCCGCCCCATTCTGAACATCTTCGAGCTGAAACAGCATATCACGGACGCCGCCGTGACTTATCTGCGCATCGTGTCGACGGGACTGCCGTTTGTCTTTCTCTCCGCTGCCTTCACGGGCATCTACAACGCGGCAGGACGAAGCAAGATTCCGTTCTACATCAGCGGGACGGGACTGATAATGAACATCGTCCTCGACCCTCTGTTCATCTTCGGCTTCGGTTGGGGAACAGTGGGCGCGGCACTTGCCACATGGCTTTCCGAAGCTACAGTATTCGGCATCTTCGTCTACAAGCTCCGGGGGAAAAGCGCCGTGCTCGGAGGTTTCTCCTTTATCGTTCCGTTGAAAAAGAAGTACACCCTGCGCATCTTCAAGCTCGGGCTGCCCGTGGCTACGCTGAACACGCTATTTGCCTTCGTCAACATGTTCCTCTCGCGCACCGCCTCGGAGCAGGGAGGACACATCGGACTGATGGCATTCACCACCGGTGGACAAATCGAGGCCATTACCTGGAATACTTCGCAAGGATTCTCCACGGGGCTGAGTACGTTCATCGCCCAGAACTATGCCGCGGGGCAGAAGTCGCGCGTGAAGCAAGCATGGCGCACCACCATGTGGATGACGGGCGTATTCGGAAGCCTCTGCTCACTACTGTTCATCTTCTTCGGCAGCGAGGTGTTCTCTATCTTCGTACCCGAGGCCGAAGCCTACCGTGTGGGTGGAGATTTCCTCCGCATCGACGGCTATTCGCAAATGTTCATGATGATGGAAATTACCATGCAGGGCGTGTTCTACGGACTGGGACGGACAGTGCCGCCTGCCATTGTCAGCATCGGATGCAATTACATGCGTATTCCGGTGGCGTTATTGCTGGTGCACATGGGTATGGGAGTGGATGCCATCTGGTGGGCAGTAAGTGGAACGACCGTTGCCAAAGGTCTTATTCTGACAGCCTGGTTCGTCCTCATCAAAAGGAAAATTCTCTAAAAAAGGACAGAACTGGCGAACTTTAGAAAGAAGAATATGGTTATTATATACATAAATTTGCAACATTAAAGATAAAGTCAACTTTTAAAGAAAAAGAGTTATGAAGAAGATGAAATTTACAGTATTACTTTTGTGCGGCGCATTGCTGCTGGGCAGTTGCGGCACAATGAACAACAAGGCCAAAGGTGGAATAATCGGCGGTGGCTCCGGTGCAGCAGCAGGTGCCATTATCGGCGGACTGATAGGTAAAGGCAAGGGGGCAGCCATTGGAGCTGCGGTAGGTGCTGCAGTAGGTACGGGTGCCGGCGTTGCCATCGGACACAAGATGGACAAGAAGGCTGCCGAAGCTGCCAAGATTGAAGGCGCCCAAGTGGAGCAGGTGACGGATGCCAACGGCTTGCCGGCTGTCAAAGTATCCTTTGCGGCAGGTATTCTTTTCGGCTTCAACTCCGCAGCACTGAGCAACGAGGCAAAGGCTTCCCTGCGCGAACTCGCACAGATTCTGAAGGAAGACCCGACAACCGATATCGCCATCATCGGCCATACCGACAAAGTGGGTACTTACGAAGCCAACATGAAAGTTTCCAAGAACCGCGCCTATGCCGTAGAGAACTATTTGCAGGATTGCGGCGTATCTCCGGCCCAGTTCAAGAAAGTGGAAGGCGTGGGATACAACGAATACGACGAAAGTCTGTCTGCCGACCAGAACCGACGCGTAGAGGTATATATGTATGCCAGCGAACAGATGATTAAGAATGCGGAGGCGAATAATTAATATGCCAATGTGATCAATGTGCCAATTAGCACATTGGCACATTGATCACATTGGCATATTAGCACATTAATCACACTGGCACTCTCTCCATGAAACTCCCGAAGCCTTTGCGGTTCCTCCGCAACATCATATTATTCTTCTTTATTTCCACTATCCTAGCGGTAGTGGCTTATCGTTTTGTACCCGTCTACATCACGCCACTGATGGTTATTCGCAGCGTGCAACAGGTCTTTAAGGGTGAAAGTCCATGCTGGCACCACACTTGGGTATCTTCCGACAAGATATCCCCTCACCTGCCTATGGCCGTCATTGCCTCGGAAGACAACCGGTTTGCCACACACAACGGATTCGATTTCATCGAGATACAAAAAGCGATAAAGGAGAATGAAACAAGAAAACGGAAACGGGGCGCAAGCACCATCAGCCAGCAGACGGCAAAGAATGTATTCCTATGGCCCCAGTCTTCCTGGGTACGTAAAGGACTGGAAGTCTACTTCACCGTACTAATAGAGTTCTTCTGGTCCAAAGAACGTATCATGGAGGTCTATCTCAACTCCATCGAAATGGGGAAAGGCATCTATGGTGCACAAGCTGCCGCCAAATACAAGTTCAAGACCACCGCCGCCAAGCTCTCTGCCGGACAGTGCGCACTAATAGCGGCAACATTGCCCAACCCCATACGCTTCGACTCAGCACACCCCTCCCCTTACATAAAGAAAAGGCAAGGACAGATTCTACGATTGATGAAACTGGTACCCAAATTCCAGCTAAATGAGAAGCGGACAAAAGAATAAGAAGAGGATGTATCAAAACAGTTAATAGCACACAGATGACACATCCTCCTTTAATTTTTAATTCTTAATTTTTAATTAATACGCGTGTCCTCCCTCTTCCATCTCCTTCGCATCAATCTTGCGATTGTCGATGCTGCGCCAAGCGTAGAAGATGTAGGCAAGAACGAAAGGAACAAGGATAGAGACATAAGCCATAACCTTCAGTGTGAACTGGCTCGAGCAACTGTTTGCCAACGTGAGTGAGCTTTGCAGGTCGTGGGTAGAAGGATAATAGGCCGTATTGTTATAGCCTGCCACAAGCAGCAGTGCCAATACCGTAAGCACCGTCCCTGCACCGGCAAACCAGATACCCTTGTCGAATGCCGGCTTCCACAGCGTGCGGATAATGCCCCAGAGCACAGCCACCACACCAACCAGGAATACAAGCAGCACTACCGGCATCTGCAGGAAGTTCGTCAGATACTTGTAGGGCTCCATGAACACCTCTCCCGTTTCCGGGCGTACAGCATAGCCGTCGGCAAGCAGCGTGCGGATGACGAAGGCCAGGAAGAATACCAGGAACAACGCCGTATTTCCCCAGAGTGCCCGGCGGCAGCGTTTCACCAAATCATCCTCATTGATATTATTAATAAAATAAAGCGCTCCCAAGATACGTGCCAGAAAGAACACAGCCAGCCCCAGCACCACATTCCACGGATTAAGCAGCGCATCCAACCCATGCCAGCCGTTAGCCCATTGGCTGATAACCGGCATTGCCGCATCTGCGATATTCCCTTTATTGATATAGAAGTTAGACCCCGTGAAGAACGTAGCAACCGCCCCACCCAGCAATACCGGACCTACTACTCCGTTTATCACCAGGAATGTGCGATACGTTGTCTTGCCCAGCAGATTTCCCGCCTTGGACTGAAACTCGTAGCTGACAGCCTGCAACACAAAGCTGAACAGAATAATCATCCACAGCCAATAGGCTCCTCCGAAACTCGTACTATAGAACAACGGAAACGAAGCAAAGAACGCGCCTCCAAACGTGACGAGCGTTGTAAACGTGAACTCCCACTTCCGTCCCGTAGAATTAATCATCATCTTCTTCTGCTCCTCCGTCTTCCCCAGACAGAACAGAAGCGAATTACCTCCCTGCACGAACAGCAGGAATACCAGCAGTGCTCCCAGCAAGGAGACTACAAACCACCAATAGTGTTGAAGAAATATATAAGCATTCATTGTGAGTTATGAGTTATAAGTTATGAGTTATGTGACGGTGTGTGCGTTTCGGTTTCCGGACCTTTGCGAATGGCCTTCAGCATAATTCCCACCTCAGCAATCAGCATGACAGTGAAAAGTACCAGGAAGATAAAGAACGTGGTCTGCACGGAGCCTACATCCAGCTTAGAGATGGCGGCACTCGTGGGCAGCATATCTTGGATGGCCCACGGCTGGCGACCACACTCGGCAACCACCCATCCGGCTTGTCCAGCCAGATAGCCCAGCGGAATGGTGAGCATAGCCACCCAATGCATCCATGACATCCGCGACAAGTCTTTCTTATAGGCCAGGAACAGCACCACAATAAAGAAGAGGATGAAGTATCCACCCAACATCACCATCACACGGAACATGTAGAACGTAAGGGGCACATTGGGCACCAGCTCGTTCACGTCCTTGATATAACCGTAACCGAAATAGGCTACATTATCTTTCAACACTTTGGCAGCCACCTCTGCATCCGCCTCATTGCCCGCAGCCTTGGCTGCACGATAGGCGGCAAACGCACCGATGGCCGTTTTTCCTTTTTCTATTTTCTCTTCTGCCGAAAGCGCTACGGTACCGTCCCTCAACGGATATCCGCCTTTCAGCAGGTCATTGATGCCGGGAACAAAAGCATCCATCTTGCGCTCGGCAAGCAGCGACAGCATCTTCGGAATTTCCACACGGAAAAGGAATGGGTCTACTCCGTCCTGCGGTGTCTGCTTGGCAGGATTCAGCAGCCCGAACGCTACCAATCCGGCACCTTGCCGCCCTTCATAATAGCCTTCCATAGCAGCCAGCTTCATCGGCTGCTTTTGCGCCACCTGATAGCCCGAGCCATCACCCGTCCAGGCAGAGAGCACAGCGGCACACAGACCTACCCATGCGGCAATCTTTACACTTGCCAGCGCAAATTTCTTCTCGCGCTTCTTCCACAGATACCAGCAGCTTACGCCTACTACAAACACGGCAGCCAGCACCCAGCCGGACAGCACGCTATGGAAGAACTTATTGACAGCCATCGGCGAAGTTGCCACAGCCCAGAAGTCCACCATCTCGTTGCGTGCCGTATCGGGATTGAACTCCATACCTACGGGATTCTGCATCCACGCATTGGCAACCAGAATCCACCAGGCAGAAATCGTGGCGCCCAACCCCGTGAGCCAAGTAGATGCCAGGTGGAAACGCTTGCTCACCTTATCCCAGCCGAAGAACATGACGGCGATAAACGTTGCTTCCATAAAGAAAGCCAAAATACCCTCGATGGCAAGCGGCGCACCGAAGATGTCGCCCACAAACCAACTGTAATTACTCCAATTCGTACCGAATTCAAATTCCAGAATAATACCGGTTGCTACACCAATAGCAAAGTTGATACCGAAAATCTTCATCCAGAATTTGGCAGTACGTTTCCAAAATTCGTCACCCGTACGGTAGTACGCTGTCTCCATGATGCCCATAATTACCGCCAGTCCAAGTGTCAGCGGCACAAAAATCCAGTGATAGATGGCGGTCAAGGCAAATTGGGCTCTCGACCAGTCAATCAGGGAAGTGTCAATGTGTCCAAGCATAAGAATCAAGTTATGAGTTATGAGTTATAAGTTATGAGTTATTAAGTTTTTAAGTTATCGGGTAAGAACAGAGAGACACGGAGAATTTATAAGGGCAAGGAAATAAACTCTGTGTCTCCGTGTTTAGTCGCCCAGACTCCGATGGATAAGCTCATTACTGACATAGCCTTCCTTGTCATCGCCCACCACGGGGGTATTCAGAAACCGTGGGAAGAAGAAAAGGCGGAGAATGAAGAACATGATGAATAACTTCACAAGAATGATAAGCCACAAAGTACGCCCTAACGTCATACTTCGAAAACCTTCCAAATAAAAACGCCAAATGTTTACCGCAGTCTGTTTCATGCCGATAAAATTATAATGATTACAAATATAAAATACTTTTATATAAAGAACAAATAAAAAGGTGAAAAGTTGAACAGAAAAAAGACTTCTCCCATTCATCGGTACAAAAAAGATTTTAGGCGAGGAAAATTTCCCCAACGTCTATCACTTTTGCAATCCTTTCTCCACCCTACTACATTTGCAAATGTAAAACCATAGAATAACGAAGATATGACGAACGTAAAAAGATTGACAGTGATAGCGCTATGTATGGCAAGCTGTATGGGAGTGGCCGCCCAAAACGGCACTTCCACGCAGATACCCGGCAGTTCCGAGCAGCCAGCCGACAGCCTGCCCGCCCAATGGGACTTGCAAGCGTGCATCGACTATGCCTTGCAGCAAAACATCACCATCCGCAAGAACCGCCTCAGTGCGGAAAGTGCCCAGGTAGATGTAAAGACCGCCCGAGCCGCTCTCTTCCCCAGCCTTTCGGCCAGTGTGAGCCAGCGTGTCGTGAATCGCCCGAAGAGCGAGACAAACACCATCATCGACGGCGACAACATCACCAGCAGCCAGAGCAAGACTTCCTATAACGGCAGCTACGGCATCGATGCCAACTGGACCCTCTACAACGGCGGGAAACGCCTCAACACCATCAAACAACAGCAACTGAACAACCGCATTGCCGAACTTAGCGTAGCACAGAGCGAGAACAGCATCGAAGAAAGTATCGCACAAACCTACGTACAGATACTCTACGCCGCCGAAGCCGTGAAAGTGAACGAATCGACCCTGGAAGTGAGCCAGGCCGAATGCGAACGCGCCCGCCAACTTCTCGAAGCAGGAAGCATAGCCAAAAGCGACCTGGCACAACTGGAAGCGCAAGTGAGTACCGACAAGTACCAGCTGGTGACAGCACAAGCCACCCTGCAAGACTACAAACTACAACTGAAACAACTCCTGGAACTGGACGGCGAATCCGAGATGAACCTCTACATCCCCACACTCGGCACGGAAAACGTACTGGCACCCCTGCCCACCAAAACGGACGTTTACCGTTCTGCCCTCGTGCTCCGTCCGGAAATAGAAGCCGGCAAACTGAATATACAGACATCCGACCTCGACATCAAAATTGCCCGCGCTGGCTATCTGCCTACGCTGAGCCTCAGCGCCGGCATCGGAACCAGCCATGCCAACGGCAATGACTTCACCTTCAGCGAGCAAGTCAAACAGAACTGGAACAACTCGCTGGGCTTCACCGTAAGCGTGCCTATCTTCAGCAACCGGCAGACCAAGAGTGCCGTAGAGAAAGCCAAGATTCAGAAGCAGACCAGCGAACTGGACCTGCTGGACGACCAAAAAACGCTGTACAAGACCATCGAAACCCTCTGGCTCGATGCCAACAGCGCCCAGCAGCGCTACGCCGCCGCCACAGAGAAACTGAAAAGTACGCAGACCAGCTATGAACTGATTCAAGAGCAGTTCAACCTGGGCATGAAGAATACCGTAGAACTGCTGACTGAGAAAAGCAATCTGCTCAGCGCACAGCAGGAGACACTGCAAGCCAAATACATGGCCATACTGAATATGCAGCTACTGAAGTTTTATCAAGGAGAAAAAATCGAATTATAATACCTTATATATATATGAACAAAAAAAGAATCATCCTCATTGCCGTAGCTGCCGTAATCATAGTGGGCGGCGGCGTATGGCTCTTCGGTGGTGCCAAGGCCAAGCACAAGGTGACCTACGCCACAGCAACCATCCATAAAGGCGAGATTTCCGAATCCGTAACCGCCACGGGGACCATCGAACCGGTGACGGAAGTGGAAGTGGGTACCCAGGTGAGCGGTATCATCGACAAGATTCATGTAGACTACAATTCCGTAGTAACCAAAGGCCAACTCATTGCCGAGATGGACCGCGTGACACTGCAAAGCGAACTCGCTTCGCAACGCGCCGCCTACAACGGTGCAAAGGCCGAATACGAGTACCAGAAAAAACTCTACGAGCGCAACAAGACGCTGAACGAAAAGCAGCTCATCGCCGCCACGGACTATGAGCAGTCCGTCTATAACTACGAGAAGGCCAAGAGCAACTACGAAAGCAGCCAGGCATCACTGGCAAAGGCTGAACGCAACCTCTCCTACGCCACCATCACCTCTCCCATCGACGGTGTGGTCATCAGCCGCGACGTGGAAGCAGGACAGACCGTGGCTTCCGGCTTCGAGACACCGACACTGTTCACCATCGCTGCCGACCTGACGCAGATGCAGGTTGTGGCCGACGTGGACGAAGCGGACATAGGCGGTGTGGAAGAGGGACAGCGCGCCACGTTTACCGTAGACGCCTACCCGAATGACGTGTTCGAAGGAGTGGTCACACAAATTCGTCTGGGAGATGCCAGCTCAAGTAGCACGTCGAGCACCAGCACCAGCACGGTTGTGACCTACGAAGTAGTCATCTCCGCCCACAACCCGGACCTGAAACTGAAACCACGCCTGACAGCCAACGTCACCATCTTCACCCTCGACCGCAAAGACGTACTGTGCGCTCCTGCCCGTGCCCTGCGCTTCAACCCCGAAAAACCGCTTATCGGCGACAATGATATCGTGAAGGATTGCGAAGGGGAACATAAACTCTGGACCCGCGAAGGCAACACCTTTACCGCCCATCCGGTGAAGATAGGTATCTCCAACGGAGTCAACACGGAAATTATCAGTGGCATTAACGAAGGTACCATAGTAGTGACCGAAGCCACCATCGGCAGCATGCCCGGCAGCGGCGCTCCGGACATGAGCCAGGAAGCTCCCGGAGGTGAGAAGAGTCCGTTCATGCCTGGCCCTCCGGGAAGTAAGAAGAAGAGCGGAAAATAATACAAAAAAAGAATTATGAATAAAGCAGTCATTGAACTTCAAAATATCAAACGCAACTTCCAGGTGGGGGACGAAACCGTGCATGCCCTGCGCGGCGTCTCGTTCACCATCCGTGAAGGCGAGTTTGTCACCATCATGGGTACATCGGGCTCCGGAAAGTCGACTTTGCTGAATACCCTCGGCTGCCTGGACACGCCCACCAGCGGCGAATACCTGCTGGACGGTATCTCCGTACGCACCATGAGCAAGCCTCAACGCGCCGTACTACGCAACCGTAAAATCGGCTTCGTATTCCAGAGTTACAACCTGCTGCCCAAAACCACTGCCGTGGAAAATGTGGAGCTACCGCTGATGTATAACTCCTCCGTCTCGGCTTCCGAAAGGCGGAGACGTGCCATCGAAGCCCTGCAAGCCGTGGGGCTGGGCGACCGACTGGAACATAAGTCCAATCAGATGTCCGGCGGTCAGATGCAACGCGTAGCCATCGCCCGCGCCTTGGTGAACAATCCCGCCGTTATCCTGGCAGACGAAGCTACGGGTAACCTGGACACCCGTACTTCTTTCGAGATTCTGGTACTGTTCCAAAAGCTGCATGCCGAAGGACGCACCATCATCTTCGTCACCCACAACCCCGAAATAGCCCAGTACAGCAGCCGCAACATCGTGCTGCGCGACGGACAAATCAAGGACGATACCATCAACACCCAAATCCAGAATGCAGCCGAAGCCCTGGCAGCATTGCCTAAGCAGGAGGAGGAATGAGGGATAAGGGATTAAGGATTAGGGATTAATTTTAAACTTTCCATTAAAACGATATGAACGGAACAAACCTTTTCAAAATAGCCTTGCGAGCCTTGAACAACAACAAGCTGCGCGCATTCCTCACCATGCTGGGCATCATCATCGGCGTGGCGTCCGTCATCACGATGCTTGCCATCGGACAAGGTTCGAAGAAAAGCATCCAGGCGCAAATCTCCGAGATGGGCTCCAACATGATTATGATTCACCCCGGTGCCGACATGCGCGGCGGTGTCCGCCAAGACCCCAGCGCCATGCAGACCTTGAAGCTGACCGACTACGAAGCCCTGCGAAACGAAACCAACTTTCTGGCTGCCGTCAGCCCCAACGTATCTTCCAGCGGACAGCTCATTGCGGGCAACAACAACTACCCCTCCTCCGTGAGCGGCGTGGGCACGGACTATCTCGAAATCCGGCAGCTCAGCGTGGAGAACGGCGAGATGTTTACCGAAGCCGACATACAGACCTCCGCCAAGGTGTGCGTCATCGGAAAGACCATCCAAGACAACCTCTTCCCCGGTGGAGAGGACCCCGTGGGGCGCATTATCCGCTTCAACCAAGTGCCCTTCCGCGTGGTGGGCGTGCTGAAGTCCAAAGGCTACAACTCCATGGGCATGGACCAGGACGACGTAGTGCTTGCCCCTTACAGCACCGTGATGAAACGCCTGCTGGCACAGACCTACCTTAGCGGCATCTTCGCCTCCGCCCTCACCGAGGACATGACGGACAATGCCACCGACGAAATCACCGAGATACTGCGCCGCAACCACAAGCTGAAGGAGAGTGACGACGACGACTTCACCATCCGCAGCCAACAGGAACTCAGCACCATGCTGAACTCCACCACCGACCTGATGACCACGCTGCTTGCCTGCATCGCCGGCATCTCGCTCGTAGTGGGCGGCATCGGCATTATGAACATCATGTACGTATCGGTGACGGAGCGCACGCGCGAAATCGGTCTGCGCATGAGTGTAGGTGCCCGCGGTGTCGACATCTTGAGCCAGTTCCTCATCGAAGCCATCCTTATCAGCATCACCGGAGGCATTATCGGCGTCATCATCGGATGCGGCGCCAGCTGGATAGTGAAGGGCGTTGCCCACTGGCCCATCTTCATCCAGCCGTGGAGCGTATTCCTCTCCTTCGCCGTATGTACCGTCACCGGAGTGTTCTTCGGTTGGTATCCTGCCAAGAAAGCTGCGGACCTCGACCCGATAGAAGCCATACGCTACGAATAACCTATCTCCCTCTTGCCAGAAGTTATCAAAACACGTCCTAAGTATTAAAGAAAAAGTTTCTAAGTATTAAGAAAAAACTTTCTGCCAATAAAGAGAAAAGTTATGCGAAACTAAGGATAATCTCTATCCCAAGCTTTGGGATAGACATCCGCAAGCTTGGGATACATATCCGCAACCTGCGAACAGAGATTTGCTTCGCAGGCAGCGGATATTTCCAATATCCACCTAAAATCCGTATCTTTGTATCATGATGAAACAACAGCTCCCTAACCCACGCCGCCGCGGCATCGAAACTCTGATACACATCATTGTCTGGGGTATCGTCATCGGTTTCCCCTTTCTGATGATGACACGCAGCGGCTTCAATATCAGCCTTGCGGACTATCTGCGCCACGGTAGCAGCAGTACCCTCTCATTCTTCCTTGTATTCTACATCAACTACTGCCTCCTCATTCCCCGCTACTTGTTCGAGGGACGCATCCGGCAGTATCTCCTGCTGAACACACTGCTCATCATCTGCATTACCACCGGCGCCCACCTTTGGCAAGAATACACATTCCAAAACCATATGCGCGGCGATGATGACGGTCAGCACATGGGGCCTCCCAAATGGATATTCATCTTGCGCGACGTCTCGACCATGATTCTCACCGCCGGCCTCAGCGCTGCCATCAAGCTGAGCCGCCGCTGGGCGCAGATGGACGCCGCCCGCCGCGAAGCCGAGAAAAGCCGCACGGAAGCCGAGTTGAAGAACCTGCGCAACCAGCTCAACCCGCACTTCCTGCTCAATACGCTGAACAACATCTACGCCCTCATCGCCTTCGATGCCGACAAGGCACAGACTGCCGTGCAGGAACTGAGCCGACTGCTGCGCCATGTGCTGTATGACAATCAGCAGAACTTCGTCACCCTGGACAAGGAGATGGACTTCATCCGCAACTACATCGAACTGATGCGCATCCGTCTCTCCGCCAACGTCCGTGTGGAAACAAAGATAGACGTCCGACCGGACAGCCGTACCGAAATAGCTCCGCTCATCTTTATTTCCCTCATAGAGAATGCCTTCAAGCATGGCATCTCCCCCACCGAGCCCAGCTTTATCCGTATCCACTTCAGTGAAAGCCCCGGAGAGATACGTTGCGAAATAACCAATAGCTATCATCCCAAAAGCGTGGCAGACAAGAGTGGAAGCGGCATCGGGCTGGAACAAGTGCACAAGCGTCTGGAGCTGACCTATCCCGGCCATTACGACTGGCAGCAAGGAGTGAGTGAGGACATGAAAGAGTATAAATCTATTTTAATTATAAAGATATGAATCTGAAGTGCGCCATTGTAGACGACGAGCCCCTCGCCCTGGGGTTGCTGGAAAGCTACGTCAACAAGACCCCGTTTCTGGAGTTGGTCGGTAAATACTCCAGTGCCGTGCAAGCCATCAAGGAGTTGCCCGAGAAGCACATCGACCTGCTTTTCCTCGACATCCAGATGCCCGAACTGAACGGACTGGAATTTTCGAAGATGGTCGATTCCGGCACCCGCATTGTCTTTACCACCGCCTTCGACCAGTATGCCATAGACGGCTACAAAGTCAATGCGCTGGACTACCTGCTGAAACCCATCTCCTACGTCGACTTTCTGCAGGCTGCCAACAAGGCTGTGCAATGGTTTGAATTGCTGCAACAGCCCAAGGAAGAGATTCAGAGCATCTTCGTAAAGAGCGAGTATAAGCTGGTGCAAATCGAACTGAGTAAAATTCTGTACATAGAGGGGCTGAAAGACTATCTCAAAATCTACGAGGAGGATTCTCCCAAGCCTATCTTGTCTCTCATGAGCATGAAGGCAATGGAGGAACTTCTGCCTGCTTCGCGTTTCATGCGCGTCCACCGTTCCTACATTGTTCAGAAGAATAAAATACGTATTATAGACCGTGGCCGCATCGTGTTCGGAAAGAATTACATCCCGATAAGCGACAGCTATAAACTGGCTTTTCAAGAATTTTTAGACCAAAGAAGCTAAAAAAATCGACCAATCCGTCGATAAAATCGGAAAAACCGTCGATTTATTATAGAATCCTTTTGCATATTAAAATATGTTTTTTTATCTTTGCACCGAACAGATAGGAGTTGTGAAACTCCCCCAATAGAATAGTTTAGTTAAGTCTAGTTTAGTTTTTGTGTGAAGCACTTCCTCCGTAAGCGAACGTTGGAAGTGCTTTTTACATATCAACACTATTTAATCCACAAGCAGAAAAATTATCAAAGCAAATTTAAAAAACTATATATAACTACATATCAAACACCAACATAACATTCATTTTCTTATCTTTAATACAGAAACAAGTGGGCACGCATGTTTTATGATTTTACTAATCACATCTGTATAATGTTAGTTTCGCGACAACCATTATACGGTAATAATCTTGTAAATTATGGAAATCAAGAAAACATCCAAAGCAAGCCTGGAAAACAAGAAGTCAAGTTGGCTACTTGTAGGTTATGTAATTGTGCTGGTCTTCATGTTCGTTGCATTTGAATGGTCGAAGCGTGATGTTAGGATTGACATGAGCGGTGCTATTACCGAGAACGTATTTGAGCAGGAAATTGAAATTCCTATCACGGAGCAACCCGAATTAGTAGCTCCGCCACCCCCTCAAGCTCCTGCAATTGCCGAGGTATTGACAATTGTGGATGATAATGACAATGTGAAAGAAACAGCCATTGCCTCTTCCGAAGAAATCGGTGAAGCTGTAATCATCAAACCCATATCTCCAACCGTAGATGAAGAGATTCCGGTAGAGGATGAGATTTTTGAAGTTGTAGAGAAGAATCCCGAGTTTTCTTATAATGGCATGAGTCTGATGCAATATCTGGGTAAGAGTATAAAATACCCGACTATTGCACAAGAGACCGGAACCCAGGGGCGCGTAATAGTACAATTCGTTGTCAACAAAGACGGCAGCATCGTAGATGTAAAAGTAGTAAGAGGCGTAGATCCCTATCTGGACAAAGAAGCTATCCGTGTGATTTCCACCATGCCCAAATGGAAACCCGGTGAGCAACGAGGCAAACCGGTCCGTTGTAAATTCACAGTTCCCGTAATGTTTAAATTACAATAGCAGACATGCCAGTGTCCACTTTCCACTTGTCTTCATAAGGTAATCTCCAATATCCGAGGGTGTGTCGAAACTGGTATTCACCACAGATTACACAGATTTGCACAGATAAGCATCTTTGATTATCAGTAGATTAAGCTCATTCTGTGTTAATCCGTGTAATCTGTGGTGAATTTTGACACACCCCCATTTTTTTAAGTATCAACACAGCCATTTCCTTCTTCCATATTTTTCTTTCCGCAGAAAAACAAAAACATTCAGCCCTCTCAGACTGTTACATAGAAAAACAATATATCACTCCTGATAAAACCACACGATAATGAAATCACAACTCTTTGACATCAGAAGAGAATATAAGAAAGGCAGGCTGACACCGGGTAACCTCAACGACAATCCCTTTGAGCAATTCGACCATTGGCTGAACGATGCTATCCATAGTGATGAGTACGAGCCCACCGCCATGACGGTAGCTACAGTCTCGTCAGACGGACATCCCTCTACACGCACAGTGTTGCTGAAAGGGGTGGAAAATGGCCGGTTCATCTTCTTCACCAACTACGAAAGCAGGAAAGGCCGGCAACTGACTGCAAATCCGTATATATCCTTATCTTTCGTATGGCACAAACTGGAAAGGCAAATACACATTGAAGGAAAAGCTGAAAGATGCGCTCCTGCCGATTCTGACGCCTATTTTGCAAGCAGGCCTTACAAAAGTAAAATCGGGGCGAGGATTTCACCCCAAAGTCACGTCATCGGCAGCCGTATGGAAATAATGCGCGCGTTCGTCTGCGAAGCGGCAACATGGGTAGGGCAAAGTATCAAACGTCCCGACAACTGGGGAGGTTTTGCCGTCACCCCTTTCCGTTTTGAATTCTGGCAAGGACGGGAAAGCAGGCTACACGACCGTTTCCTCTATTCCCAACAAGCGGATGGCAGCTGGAAAAAGGAGAGGCTGGCTCCCTAAATACGGACAGGGAAACACTTCTCATCACAAATAAATCTTAAAAGGAGGAACAAAGCCACAGAAACGCTGTTTGAAGGGGAAACTCTAAAAACAACAGTTATGAATTACGGTATCAGTATTCTTTTCAGGGCTATACCCTTGTTGATGGCCCTTTTCTGTTTCGGCTACGGAGCCTTTGTGCTCCACGAAGGACTGGATTCGGCAAAATTTGTGGCCGGTCCGGTAGTATTTTCCTTAGGGATGATTTGCATTGCCTTGTTCGCCACAGCGGCAACAATCATTAGACAAATTATTCATACCTACAATCCGATAGCCAGATACGCACTTCCGGTTATTGGTTACCTGGCAGCCGTACTCACAGTAATCTATGGTTGGAATTATATGCACGAAACTGCCACGGCAAGCAATTTCGTGGCAGGACACGTGATTTGCGGAGTCGGTTTCATCACAGCTTGTGTAGCTACCACAGCCACAGCCTCCACCCGCTTCACCCTCATTCCCGCCAACTCGGAACGTACCGACCAGCTACAACCTGCCGATGCATTCAATTCCTCCCAGGGATATATCCTGATAGCAGTTGCCACCCTTATGGCAGTAATGGCATGGATATGGGCCTTCTGGCTATTGTCAAAAAGCAGCGAGCACAATGCATATTATGTAGCAGGCCATGTCATGGCAGGACTTGCTTGTATCTGTTCCAGCTTAGTGGCGCTGGTTGCAACCATCGTCCGCCAGATACGCAACAACTATACAAAGGCTGAACGGAAACAATGGCCGGCCCTTGTTTTGATAATGGGCAGCATCAGCATTCTCTGGGGACTTCAGGTCTTGGCCAACAGCAATCCGGCACTCTCCTCCACAGGATATATTATGATAGGCCTGGGACTGGTATGCTACAGCATTTCCAGCAAAGTCATACTACTTGCCGCCATCTGGCGGAACACTTTCAAGCTGGCCAACCGCATCCCGCTGATTCCGGTCTTCACGGCCCTGGCTTGTCTGTTTCTCTCCGCCTTTCTGTTTGAGATGGCAAGCCTGCACAATGCCTATTTTGTCCCTGCACGCGTACTGGCTGGTTTGGGAGGCATCTGCTTTACATTATTCTCCATCGTAAGCATTCTGGAGAGCGGTACATCTAAGTAGACATTTTCCCGCCATTGGCCTGAGCATCGAGAAACAATTCCACACGCTCGGCATGGTGGGCCACATAAGCTGCCGGACCGGTATCCCCGGAATCAAGAATATCGCGGACCACATCCGCCTTATTCTTGCCGGTAATAAAGAAAATAAGATTCTTCGCAGCAAACAAAAGGCAGCCGGTCATGGCTATGCGTTTCTGCCCATTATAGGGATTGACACTCACCTCATAAGGATGAAAGGAAGAAAGCAGATATTCCTGCCCCGGAAAGATAGAGGAGGTATGCCCGTCGTCTCCAGCACCGAGCAAAACGACATCGAAGGCCGGGAAGCCACCCCAAAGCGGAACCGTGCGGCAAACCAGCGTCGAATAGTTCTTTGCTTCAATCTCCGGGCGGTTCACTCCATAAATAGGGTAAACGTATTCATCGGGCATGCCTACTTCATCCAACAGCAAACGGCGCATGGTACCATAATTGCTCTCATAATCCTCTGCCGGTACACACCGCTCATCCACCCAATAAATCCGCATCCGCATCCAAGGAGTCACCTCCTTGTATTCGTTAGCCCAAATGTCAAACATCAGCGAAGGAGTACTTCCCCCGCTGAATGCAAAATAAAAGGTCTTTTCCGGCTCACGCTCCATCATCGCAATCAAATGTTCAATCAACGCATGTGCCGTAGCTGTAGCCGAATGGTAAACATAACTTTTCATAACTCGCAATATTCATCTGTATTAGTCAAATTCTTACACGGATTGGTCCACTCAGCACCATGTTCGCGCATCATCGCTTCACTTTCCAAAGGTCCCCACGTACCTACGGGATACCCATACAAAGGAGCATCCGGATGCTCTTTCCAATAGCGCAACACGGGATCGAAAAAGCGCCATGAAGCCTCTACCGCGTCGCTGCGGGTAAAGAGTGTAGGATCACCTTGTATGCAGTCCTCTATCAGACGGGCATAAGCATCGCCGGTAGGCAACCCGCCCAACTGGTCATAACTGAAGTCCATCATCACCTGCTTCACGTCAAATCCCGGTCCGGGAGTCTTCATGCCGAATTTCAGCACAATGCCTTCATTGGGTTGCAAGCGGAGAATCAGCTTATTCGCACGGGGACAATGTCCACCCTCGCAACGGAACATCTGATGGGGCGTCTCACGGAAATGCACAACAATCTCAGTCACTTTTGTCGGCATTTGTTTGCCGGTACGGATATAGAAAGGAACCCCCTTCCACCGCCAGTTGTTAATACCGATTTTCATGGCAATATACGTTTCGGTACGCGAATCTGGTGCCACGTTCTTCTCTTCCCTATACCCGGCTTTCGAGCCCGAAGCCGTATATTGTCCGCGGACAATGTGTTCCTCCAAATCCTCCTCTGTCAAGGGAGCCAATGACTCATAGACCTTCACCACCTCGTTGCGGAAATTATCGGCATTGAAAACGGCAGGCGGTTCCAATGCAGTGAGCGCCACAAGCTGTATGAGGTGGTTTTGTACCATATCGCGCAGGGCTCCGGCACCTTCATAGAATCCGCCACGTCCTTCGATACCCAGATTCTCTACGGCTGTAATCTCCACATAGTCTATATAATTACGGTTCCATAGCGGTTCGAAGATTCCGTTGGCAAAACGGAAGGCGAGAATGTTCTGCGCCGTTTCCTTACCCAGAAAATGGTCGATGCGGTAAATCTGATGCTCCTTGAAAACGGAAGCATAAATGCTATTCAGCTTTCTGGCTGACTCCAAATCGTAACCGAACGGCTTTTCAACGATGATACGCGTATCAGGACGGTTCAGACCGGCCGCCTTCAAGTGCAAGGGAATGACACCGTACAAGGAAGGTGGAGTAGCCAGATAGAACAGCAGGTTGTCCGGTTTCTGCTCACCGGTAAACTCTTGTAAACGTCCGTCCAGCAGATGATAGCCTTCAACCTCGGCAGGGTCCAAAGTCTGGTAATGCAGATGGCTGCAAAAATCCTTCATTTTATCTTCCACCTGCTCTTTGGAAGCTACGAACTTACTCAATTCACTCATTATATATTCTTGGTAACGGGCATCCGTATACTCGGTGCGTCCTATCCCCAGAATGGAGAATCCTTCCGGCAACCGCCCGCCACTATATAAAGTGTAGAGCGCCGGCATCAGTTTGCGCTTCGTCAAGTCACCCGAAGCGCCGAATATAACAATCACTAATTTTTTCATCATCTTCTCCCCTTTCTCACACATTGTACGTACCCGATTTCGTATCTCCTCCGTGTCCCGTCCAATTTTCATGGAAAAACTGTCCACGCAACTCGTCTGTCCTTTCAAAGGTGTGCGCACCAAAATAGTCACGTTGCGCCTGAATCATATTGGCAGGCAACTTGGCAGACACCAGCGAATAGAAATAATTCAAGGCGGACGAGAATGCAGGCACCGGAAGTTCCTCTTTCATGGATTGTGCCACCAGATGTTTCCAGCCGGAAAGCAACAGCTGCATTTCATTTTTGAAATAAGGAGCCAACAGCAGATGTTTGGGCTTGTCTTTAGCCTCGAAAGCCGTAGCTATGTCGTTCAGGAAAATACTACGGATGATGCAGCCACCCCGCCACATGCGGGCGATGGATGCCAAATCGAGGTTCCAGGCAAAAGCGTCGGATGCACGCTGCAACACGGCAAATCCCTGAGCATATGACACCAATTTGGAAGCATAGAGTGCGGAATAGATATCCTTCACCATCTCCGACTTGTTGTACACCGCCTGCGAGCGTCGGCATACAAATTGCTTGGAAGCCGTTTCTCGCAAGCCCTTCTGTGCCGACAAACTACGTTCGAACACAGCCGTAGCAATCAACCCCAACGGCATGCCCAGCTCCATCGCATTGATAACGGACCACTTGCCCGTACCTTTCTGTCCGGCGGTATCCAATATCTTATCTATCAGGTAACCTCCTGATTTGTCCTTATGACGCAGTATGTTGGCGGTAATTTCAATGAGATAGCTACGCAACTTGCCCTCATTCCAATCAGCAAAGATTTCCGCCATCTGTCCATTGTCCAGACCAAGCAGATTCTTCATCACCCAATAAGCTTCAGCAATAAGCTGCATATCTCCATATTCGATACCGTTATGTATCATCTTGACGAAATGACCGGAACCGGCAGGACCAATCCACTGGCAGCACGGAGTACCGTCAGATGCTTTTGCCGCAATACTCTGCAGGATAGGCTTCACCTCAGGCCAGGCACTTTCAGAGCCTCCGGGCATGATAGACGCGCCGTTCAGCGCCCCTTCCTCTCCACCGGAAACTCCGGCTCCCACAAAACGGAAGCCTTTCTTTTCGGCCAATGCCACACGCCGGTTGGTGTCCTCATAGTTGGAATTACCACCGTCAATCAGGATATCCCCTTCGGACAAATGGGGAAACAGCTGCTCCATCAGCTCATCCACCGCACTGCCGGCACGAACCATCATCATTATTTTGCGAGGTGTGGCAATGGAAGTTACAAATTCGGCTATGTCTGTATAGCCTTCAATTTTTTTCCCTTTGGCGCGGCCGTTCACAAAACGTTCCACCACCCCTTCTTCCACTCCCGGAACCGTACGATTATACACCGATACGTTCCATCCCTTATCTGCCATATTGAGAGCCAAATTCTCGCCCATCACGGCCAGACCGATAAGTCCAATGTCTGTTTTATTTAAATTCTTCATATTCATGTAAATTTTGTCTTTATATGGAAACAAAATGCTAACAGCATTTGTTCGTATGAATTACGAAAATAAAATAGTACTTTTGTCAGCGAAAGCCTATTTTTCAACCAGACAGAAAACCAATGCTCATGAAGAACTTCCACATCGGACTATTGCCACGCATCATCATTGCCATTATCTTAGGTATACTTTTCGGAAATTTCCTACCGGCTTCGCTGGTACGGCTGTTCGTAACATTCAATGCCATTTTCAGTGAATTCCTGAACTTCTCCATCCCCCTCATCATTGTGGGACTGGTCACGATTGCCATTGCCGACATCGGCAAAGGAGCCGGACGGATGCTGGTCGTCACGGCACTCATTGCTTACGGAGCTACCCTATTCTCCGGCTTTCTCTCCTACTTCACCGGTATGGCGGTATTTCCTTCCCTCATAGAAACCGGGGTGCCGTTAGAAGAAGTCAGTGAGTCTCAAGGCATTCTTCCCTATTTTTCCGTGGGTATCCCGCCCTTGATGAATGTTATGACCGCACTCGTACTTGCCTTCACACTGGGGCTGGGCCTGGCTCATCTGAAAAGTGAGGTACTGAAAAATGCGGCACGCGATTTTCAAGAGATTGTCATCCGCATGATCAGTGCAGTGATATTGCCGCTGCTTCCCATCTATATTTTCGGCATTTTCCTCAACATGACGCACAGTGGACAAGTATTCGGCATCCTGATGGTCTTTATTAAGATTATCGGTGTAATCTTCCTGCTTCACATCTTTCTCCTGGTATTCCAATACAGCATTGCGGCACTGTTTGTCCGCAAGAACCCTCTCAAACTACTGGGACGAATGATGCCTGCCTACTTCACGGCTCTAGGCACTCAATCCAGTGCCGCCACTATCCCTGTAACATTGGAGCAAAGTCGGAAGAACGGCGTCTCTGCCGATATTGCCGGATTCGTCATCCCACTTTGCGCCACCATCCATCTGTCGGGCAGCACATTGAAGATTGTGGCATGCGCCCTGGCACTGATGATAATGCAAGGCATGCCCCATGATTTCCCTCTATTTGCAGGATTTATCTTCATGCTGGGCATCACTATGGTAGCCGCTCCCGGGGTACCGGGAGGCGCCATCATGGCATCACTGGGCATCCTGCAATCCATGCTGGGCTTCGACGAGTCGGCACAAGCGCTGATGATTGCACTATACATAGCGATGGACAGCTTCGGTACTGCCTGCAATGTGACGGGCGACGGGGCAATCGCACTGATTATCGACAAAGTGATGGGAAAGAAATAGTTTATATTTTGCCATCTCGTGGAAAATAACGAATATTGCAGTCCGAAAAGACATAATAACAAGAAGCATACATTATGAAGAAAGCCCTTATCTCCGGCATTACCGGGCAGGACGGCTCGTTCCTTGCCGAATTCCTCCTGCAGAAAGGATATGAAGTGCACGGTATCCTGCGTCGCTCTTCCTCTTTCAACACCGGCCGCATCGAACACCTCTACTTCGATGAGTGGGTACGCGACATGAAACAGAAACGTACCATTAACCTGCACTATGGAGACATGACAGACTCCAGCTCTCTCATCCGTATCATCCAGAGTGTGCAGCCGGACGAAATATATAACCTTGCCGCCCAAAGCCATGTCAAAGTATCCTTCGACGTGCCCGAATATACCGCCGAAACCGATGCCGTAGGCACCCTGCGCATGCTCGAAGCCGTACGCATTCTCGGTATGGAAAAGAAGACACGCATCTACCAGGCCTCCACTTCCGAGCTCTTCGGAAAAGTGCAGGAAGTGCCGCAAAGCGAAACGACCCCGTTCTATCCCCGCAGCCCCTATGGCGTAGCCAAACAGTATGGCTTTTGGATTACAAAGAACTACCGCGAAAGCTATGGCATGTTTGCTGTAAACGGCATACTCTTCAACCACGAGAGCGAACGCCGAGGTGAAACCTTCGTGACAAGAAAAATCACACTGGCGGCTGCCCGCATCGCCCAAGGCTTCCAGGACAAGCTGTATCTGGGCAATCTGGATGCCCGGCGCGACTGGGGATATGCCAAAGACTACATCGAGTGCATGTGGCTCATCCTGCAGCACGACACCCCCGAAGACTTCGTCATTGCCACCGGAGAAATGCATACCGTACGCGAATTTGCGACACTGGCATTCCGAGAGGTAGGCATCACTCTGTGCTGGGAAGGCCAGGGAGTGGATGAGAAGGGTATCGACACACAGACCGGAAAAGTCCTCGTGGAAGTCGACCCCAAATATTTCCGGCCTGCCGAAGTGGAACAATTGCTGGGCGACCCCACCAAAGCAAAAACACTGCTGGGATGGAATCCGAGGCAGACCAGTTTTGAAGAGTTGGTACGCATCATGGCAGAGCACGACATGAAATTTGTGAAGAAACTGTATTTAAGAAGCAAAGAGCTTTGAATGAACTATTAAACTTTCAGACAACAATGTTAGACAAAAATGCCAAAATATATGTAGCAGGCCACCGGGGACTGGTAGGTTCTGCCATCTGGAAAAATCTTGAGGAGAAAGGATACACCAATCTCATCGGCAAGACCCACACAGAACTCGATCTGCTCGACGGAGTTGCCGTACGCCGCTTCTTCGACGAGGAACAGCCCGAATATGTATTCCTTGCCGCCGCCTTTGTGGGTGGCATCATGGCCAACAGTATCTACCGTGCCGACTTCATCTACAAGAACTTGCAGATACAGCAGAACGTCATCGGCGAAAGCTTCCGCCACGGAGTGAAAAAACTTCTCTTTCTGGGCAGCACCTGCATCTATCCCCGTGATGCCGAACAGCCGATGAAAGAAGACGCACTCCTCACTTCTCCGCTGGAATACACGAACGAGCCCTATGCCATCGCCAAAATAGCCGGACTGAAAATGTGCGAAAGCTTCAATCTTCAATACGGTACGAACTACATTGCCGTAATGCCCACCAACCTTTACGGCCCCAACGACAACTTCGACCTGGAACGCAGTCACGTGCTCCCCGCCATGATACGCAAGATACACCTTGCCCACTGCCTGAAACAAGGCGACTGGGATGCCGTATGCCACGACATGAACCTGCGTCCGGTGGAAGGCATCAACGGCGACAGCAGCAAAGAGGACATTCTGAATATCCTCCGGAAATACGGCATCAGCGAAGAAGAAGTGAGATTATGGGGTACCGGCACCCCCTTGCGCGAATTCCTCTGGAGCGAGGAGATGGCAGATGCCAGCGTCTTCGTCATGGAACACGTCGACTTCAAAGATACCTTCAAGCCGGGCGACAAGGACATCCGCAACTGCCACATCAATATCGGTACGGGCAAGGAAATCACTATCCGCCAGTTGGCAGAGCTGATTGTCAATACCGTAGGTTATCAAGGCCGGCTGACCTTCGACACTTCCAAACCCGACGGAACCATGCGCAAACTGACCGATCCCGGCAAGTTACATGCATTGGGATGGCGTCATAAGATTGATATCGAGGAAGGTGTGCAACGCATGTACCGATGGTACTTGGGAAAGTAATTAGTGACGTCTGATTAGCCATGAATGTCATGCGGCACAAGGTGGGAGCTGTATTGTTTATATTGCTGATACTTTTATCAGGTATCAGCCCCACCGTACATGCCATGATGGCTCCCGTGACCTATTCCGTTCGCGGCAAAGTCATCGACAGACAGTCCAGACAACCCGTGGCCTACGCCAACGTTTTCGTTGCCGGCATCCCCGGGAAAGGGGCTTCCACCGATTCACTCGGCACATTCAAGATAGAGCAGGTGCCTCCGGGCATTTATAGCCTTGAAGCATCCTGCATAGGATACCAGACTGTTTCCACCCCCGAATATATCGTTTCAGCCTCAACCCCGTTCATCGAGATAGAGATGGAAGAGGATGCCAATCTGCTGAACACAGTAGTGGTGATGCCTTCCCCCTTCCGGCGAAGTATCGAAAGCCCGGTCAGCATGCGTATCATCGGCCTGCAGGAAATAGAGAAAAGTCCCGGAGCCAACCGGGATGTCTCGCGCATCGTACGCTCCTATCCCGGTGTTTCTTTCTCTCCCATCGGCTATCGAAACGACTTGATTGTTCGGGGCGGTTCTCCTTCCGAAAACCGCTTTTATATGGATGGCATCGAAATTCCCAACATCAACCACTTTGCCACTCAAGGTGCATCCGGAGGACCGGTAAGCATTGTCAATGCCGACCTGATACGCGAGATTACATTTTATACGGGCGCCTTCCCCGCCAACCGCTCCGGAGCCCTGAGTTCCGTCCTCGACTTCCGCCTCAAGGACGGCAATCCGGACAAGCAGGCGTTCAAAGCCACCATCGGTGCATCGGAAGTCTCGCTCAGCGGAGCAGGACACCTGGGACAACGCACCACTTATCTGTTCTCTGCACGCCAGTCCTACCTGCAACTTTTGTTCAAGGCTTTGGGACTGCCCTTCCTGCCCAATTTCATTGACGGACAATTCAAAACAAAAACCCGTTTCAACGAGCACAGCGAGCTGACCCTGCTTGGTCTCGTAGGCATTGACAAGATGAAACTGAATACCGATGAAAAAGGAGAAGATGCCGAATATCTGCTCAGCTATCTCCCCACCATCCATCAGGAAACATTCACTCTCGGAGCCTCTTACAGACACTACAATGGAAGACACGTGCAATCCCTTATACTGAGCCATAACTACCTGAACAACCGCAATCTGAAATACCGCAACAACGATGACTCTTCCGAAGACAACCTGACCCTGCGCCTACGCTCCACAGAGCAAAAGACCACCCTGCGTTTTGAAAACCAGACGCGCTTGGGAGCATGGACCCTAAAAGAAGGAGCAGAACTGAACAACTCCATCTATACAAACCACAGCCGGCAAAGATTATACGGCAGTCATTCGGGTACGCTTTCCATCTATGAAACCTCACTCAACATCTTCGGCTGGGGGGCTTTCTTCTCTTCCGACTATACCACCGCCGACAAGCGTCTGGCCCTTTCTGCCGGTATCCGTATGGACGGCAACACTTACAACCGAAAGATGCGGCAGCTATGGAAACAGTTCTCCCCACGCCTCTCTGCATCCTACAAACTCTCGGAACAATGGACCCTGAGCGGAAGTACCGGCCTCTACCACCAATTGCCTCCCTACACCGCTTTGGGATATAAAGACAATGAAGGGCAATATCTCAACAAAGACCTGAAGTACATGCAGGTCTTTGAAAGTAGCCTCGGTCTGGACTGGCACCTGCAAGACCGGTTCATGGTTTCTGCAGAAGGTTTCTTCAAGCGTTACAGCCGTATGCCACTTTCCCTCCAAGACAACATTCCGTTGGCATGCAAAGGAAACGATTACGGTGTCACCGGCAACGAAGCACTCGTCCCTACAGCCAGCGGCAGGGCCTACGGACTGGAAACCATGTTCCGCTGGCAGGCATCCGGCAAGTTCAATCTCGTATCCTCCTTCACCTTATACCGCAGCGAATACCGCAACCGTTCAAATGGAGACTTCATTCCATCTGCCTGGGACAACCGTTTCATACTCAACATGAGCGGTACATACAACCTGCCCCGGCGCTGGAGCATAGGAGGCAAGCTAAGCTATATAGGCGGCAGCCCCTACACTCCCTATGATGAAGACAAATCATCACTCGTAGAAGCATGGGATGCCAAAGGACAGCCCTACTACGACTATGCGTACTATAATACCGGGCGGCTTCCCAACTTTGCCCAGTTAGACTTGCGCGTGGACAAGTCCTTCTACTTCCATCACTGCATGATAGGAATCTATCTGGACATACAGAATATCACCGGCAACAAACTGAAGCAGCCGGATGTGATAATGAGTACGGGCATCATCGAAAATCCGTCTGCTCCTGTTGCCGAACAGCGCTATAAAATGAAATACCTCAAGCAGGAAAGCGGCACTATCCTGCCCACTTTAGGTATAACTGTCGAGTTTTAGCAAATAGCCGCCATAAAAACTATTTTCCCTATAAAAGTTTGCTTTCTATATATAAACCCTTATATTTGCACAATTTTCAATCAAATGTGCAATTAATATCATGGAACAAAGTTTTATCGCCTATATAGAGAATAGTATAAAGGAAAATTGGGATTTAGACGCTCTGACCGACTACAAGGGAGCAACCCTACAATATAAGGACGTAGCCCGCAAAATAGAAAAGCTGCATATCATTTTTGAGGCAAGCGGCATCAAGAAAGGTGATAAGATTGCCGTCTGTGGCCGCAACAGTTCCCACTGGGGCGTAACGTTCCTCGCAACATTGACCTACGGTGCGGTAATCGTTCCCATCCTTCACGAGTTCAAGGCAGATAATGTACACAACATCGTGAACCATTCCGAAGCCAAACTGCTTTTCGTAGGCGACCAGGTTTGGGAAAACCTCAACGAAAGTGCCATGCCGCTGCTGGAGGGCATCATGATGATGGCAGACTTCTACATTCTTGTCTCCCGCAGCGAAAAGTTGGACTATGCCCGCGAACATCTCAACGAAATGTTCGGTAAGAAATACCCCAAGAACTTCCGCAAGGAACATGTCAGTTATCACAAGGACCAGCCCGACGAACTGGCTGTCATCAATTATACATCCGGCACCACCAGTTACTCCAAAGGAGTGATGCTGCCCTACCGCAGCCTTTGGTCAAACACCACTTTTGCTTTCGAAGTATTGCCGCTGAAAGCCGGTGACAAGATTGTCTCCATGCTGCCAATGGCGCATATGTACGGACTTGCATTCGAGTTTCTGTATGAATTCGCCGTAGGTTGCCACATATTCTTCCTCACCCGCATGCCCAGCCCCAAAATCATTTTCCAGGCTTTCACCGAAGTGAAGCCTAACCTGATTGTGGCTGTTCCGCTCATTATCGAAAAGATTATAAAGAAGAGCGTACTGCCCAAGCTGGAAACTCCCGCCATGAAACTGTTGCTGAAAGTACCCATCATCAATGACAAGATAAAGGCGACCGTACGCGAACAAATGATTCAAGCCTTTGGCGGAAACTTTGCAGAAATCATTGTAGGAGGAGCTGCCTTCAACCAGGAAGTGGAGCAGTTCTTAAAGATGATAGATTTCCCCTATACGGTAGGCTATGGAATGACGGAATGCGGCCCCATCATCTGTTACGAGGATTGGACCCGCTTCAAACCCGGTTCATGCGGAAAGGCTGCACCGCGTATGGAGGTGAAAATCCTATCATCCGATCCCGAAAACATTCCGGGAGAGATTGTCTGCCGTGGTCCCAATGTCATGCTGGGTTACTACAAGAACGACGAGGCCACCGGAGAGGTACTCGACAAAGACGGCTGGCTGCACACCGGAGACCTTGCCCTGATGGATGCCGAAGGCAACGTAAGCATCAAGGGACGCAGCAAGAACATGCTCCTTGGTCCGAGCGGTCAGAATATCTACCCGGAAGAGATAGAAGACAAACTGAACAATATGCCGTATGTAGCCGAAAGCATCATCGTGCAGCAGAATGAGAAACTAGTAGGTCTGGTTTACCCCGACTTCGATGATGCCTTTGCCCATGGGCTGAACAATGACGACATCGAACGCGTCATGGAGGAAAACCGTGTGGTACTGAATGCAGAACTGCCCGCATACAGCCAGATATTCAAAATGAAAATCTATCCTGAAGAATTTGAAAAAACGCCGAAGAAATCTATCAAGCGCTTCTTGTATCAGGAGGCCAAAGGATAATGTAAAAAAACAATTAAACTACAACCTATCTAACCCTTTCTAAATTATTATCTAAATGAGAAACGAATTATTATTATCCGCCATGCTTCCGATATGCGGAATGGCGGGAGAAGCGTATGGCATGCCGCCTGGGGATGCCGTACCTGCTCCAAAAGAGCAGCCAAACATCATTCTGTTCCTAGTGGATGACATGGGATGGCAAGACACGTCCCTCCCCTTTTGGACACAGCGTACCAAGTACAACGATACGTACCATACTCCCAACATGGAACGGATGGCCGCACAAGGCAAAATGTTTACGCAGGCCTATGCATGCAGCATCAGTTCACCTACGCGTGTCAGCCTTTTTACGGGAATGAATGCTGCCAGGCACCGAGTCACCAGTTGGACCCTCCGTAAGAACACGACCCATGAACAACCCGACTCGGTCATGATTTATCCGGAATGGAACGTTAACGGCATTTGTCAAGAGCCTGGCGTGGAACGGACCACACAAGTCACCTCCCTGGCCGAAGTGCTCAAAGACCATGGCTATCACACCATTCATTGCGGAAAAGCCCACTTCGGTGCTGAAGGCACTCCCGGAGCCGACCCGTTGAAAATGGGGTTTGAAGTGAACATAGCCGGACATGCCGCTGGTTCACCTGCCAGCTACTATGGCAAGGAGAATTTCGGCAACAAAACAGACGGTAAAAGCCCGCTGGCTGCCGTACCCGGTCTGGAGAAATATCATGGAACCGACACTTTCCTAAGTGAAGCCCTTACCATAGAGGCCATGAAGGCACTGGACGATGCACAGCAGACTGACAAGCCATTCTTTCTGTACATGGCACACTATGCCATCCATACCCCTATACAACCTGACATGCGTTTCTACCAGAAGTACCTGGACAAAGGCCTTCCTCCGGTAGAAGCCGCCTATGCCACTCTCATTGAGGGTATGGACAAAAGTCTGGGAGACATCATGGACTATCTGGACAAGAACAACCTGACGGAAAACACTATCCTCATCTTCATGTCCGACAATGGCGGTTTGGCGGCCCATACCCGCGCCGGGCAATTGCATATCCAGAACTATCCGCTCAATAGTGGTAAAGGTTCCGCCTACGAAGGAGGCATACGTGAACCGATGATTGTCCGCTGGCCGGGCATCGTAGCGCCCCAAACCCAATGCGACCATTACCTGATGATAGAGGACTTCTTCCCCACCATCCTTGAGATGGCAGGCGTAGACAACTATACAACCGTACAGCAACGCGACGGTATCAGTTTCATGCCATTGCTCACCGGAAAAGGTAAAATGAAAGACCGTGATATCTACTGGCATTATCCCAATAGCTGGGGTCCTTCCGGCCCGGGCATCGGAGCCACTTGCTCCATCCGTTCGGGCGAGTGGAAGCTGGTGTATTATTTCGGTGACGGTAGACGGGAACTTTTCAACATCCCCGCCGACATCAGTGAAAAACATGATATGGCCCGAGAGAAGCCTGAAGTTGTCAAAGAGTTGTCACGGAAATTAAGTAATTACCTCCGGTCTGTGGATGCGCAGCGCCCTCTGTTGCGTGCCACCCGCCAACCAGCTCCCTGGCCGGACGAAATATAGAAAAAAGTATGAAACGAAACCTTTCCCTCCTCCTTGTGTCCCTGCTTTTTGCAGGGACAGCTCTTGCCCAAGAACATAATCCGGGCAGCGTACAGCCGGATACGATTCAGAAATCCTCCGAGAAATCTTTCCGGAAACAACGCTCTCCACGAACAGACCATGGCCCGGTAGGTATCAATATCTCCTTATGGAAAAACATCTCCACACAGCGGACTGATACCATAGGAAGCACCTGCTTCAATCTGGGTGTGTTCTCATCCATGAACCGTCTGAATGGCCTCGGCATGAATATTCTTGGCAGTATAACCGGCAGGGATGTGAACGGTGTACAGATGGCAGGTCTGTCAAATATGGTGGGGGGAAGCATGCGAGGCATGCAGATAGCAGGAATTACCAACATCAATGGCAACAACCTTATCGGAGTATCCGTTTCGGGACTGGTAGGTATCACCGGAAACCATGCGCAAGGCGTCATCATTTCCGGTCTGGCAAACATCAGTGGGGACTATAATCGTGGCGCCTCCATAGGCGGCCTGTTGAATATCAGCGGAGAAGGTGCTTCCGGCATACACTTTGCCGGACTCGCCAATATTTCCGGTGGAAATTTCAAAGGATTTTCAGGGGCCGGCCTGCTAAGTGTAATCGGTGAAGACTTGAATGGCATGCAGATGTCCGCCCTTACCAACATCACCGCCGGAGATATGACCGGTGTTCAGGTTTCCGGCCTGGGCAATGTGGTGGGTGGTACAGCCCGAGGATTACAAATAGGCGCTGCCAATATGGCCATACGTGCCAAAGGGCTTCAAATAGGTCTATTCAACTACTACAAAGAAAAATTAGATGGTTTCCAGTTGGGATTAGTCAATGCCAATCCCCAAACAAAAGTTCAACTGATGTTTTTCGGTGGTAATGCCACCAAGCTGAATGTAGGTGCCCGTTTCAAGAACCGGCTCTTCTATACCATCCTCGGTGGCGGTACCCATTATCTGGATTTTGGCGATAAGTTTTCCGCTGCCCTCTTCTACCGTGCCGGTCTTGAATTACCGCTCTACAAACAGCTGTTCATCAGCGGAGATCTGGGATACCAACATATAGAAACCTTCAAGAACAAGGACTACGGCATTCCGGCACGTCTCTATGCCCTCCAGGCACGTGTCAATCTGGAATACCACCTGACCGAGCGCTTTGGCATATTCCTCACCGGCGGTTATGGCGGCAGCCGCTACTACACCCAAGGGAAAACCTATGACAAAGGCATCATTGTAGAGGGCGGGGTGACGATACTGAAATTATAAATTATTGTTTCTCCTTAATCAGCCCCGTCCTATACGCCACCAGCAGTTTCATCAAATCCTGAATCTGCGTAACGAGTTCACTTCCTTTATCCGTATCCTTCACCATCATACGCTGCGAATTGAATTCGACAACCAGGGTTGTAGACTTGATGTCTTGTCCTTCTTCAATGGCTTTCTGACGGCTCTGGAACGGCTCATGCTGCACCAACTGCAAGCCGTGGGAATGATATACCAGCGTATATCCCGCAATTCCCGTTTCCGGCTGATAGGCTTTTGAAAAACCACCGTCAATCACCAGCAGCTTACCATCCGCTTTGATGGGTTTCTCACCTTTAATGGTCTTTACCGGTACATGTCCGTTGATGATATGCGAATGTGGCCCCGGCTTCACGCCGAACTCTTCAAGAATGCGGTCACACACCTCAGCCTCGTTGCGCAAAGCATAGTAATGCCCTTTCGTCTCCTTATGCAATGTTTTGTCGGCCACAAAATAGCGTTCAAAGGTAGCCATCTTGTCTTTATCGAAGGAAGGGGCATCCGGTCCGCACCACATGTACCAGACATAATCCAGTGCAAACTGTTTCTCGTCCGAACCGTCCTCGTCAAAGTAAGCGGTACGTATCAGCTGGTCGGTCTTTTTCAGCAACTTACGTCCCCAGTATTCCTTTTGGCCGATGCGGACATGTTTAAAACTGCCGTCCGCATTCAGAGGCACGGAAGCATGATAAAGCAGGTTACTGTTGCACACCAGATACATGCCGCCATACGTAAACAAGCAGCGCATGTGCTTCTTCATCTTCTCGCTGTTCATGAAAGAAGAATGAATCCGGTGCATCAGTTCGCGCTCTTCGTCCGACAGACGATACGGGTCCGCCGGGTCTACGGTGGGGAAATTCACATCGCGCAACGGATATTCCTTGCCTTCGTATACAAACACACCACGCTCGAAATCCACCAGATGCAGCAGTTTCCGGTTCTCCATACCGAACTCAGGACGGCGGCTGATGATTTCCGCCTCCAGTTTCAACTGGATAACCGTAATCGCCTTGTGCATCTGTGTAATCAGCCGCAAGGTCTTCTCATTGTATTCCGCATCGGCAAAGTTCATTTTCGGCGCAAAGATGGTGCAAGGGTCATCCGCATAGGTATCCATGGCAAACGTTGCAAGCGGCAACAGATTGATGCCATAACCATCCTCCAGCGTTGCTAAATTGGCATAGCGCATCGACATACGGATTACGTTGGCTATACAAGCATCATTACCCGATGCGGCACCCATCCACAGAATATCGTGGTTACCCCATTGGATGTCGAAATTATGATAATCACAGAGAGTATCCATGATAATATGCGCACCCGGTCCGCGGTCGTATATATCGCCCACGATATGCAGCGAGTCGATGGTCAAGCGCTGGATAAGGTTGCACATCGCCACAATAAAATCATCCGCACGCTTCGTAGAGATAATGGTACTGATTATGACATTGATATAGGCATGCTTGTTAGGTTCGATGCTCGATTCGTGCAACAGCTCTTGAATGATATACGAGAACTCTGCTGGAAGTGCCTTGCGTACTTTCGAACGGGTATATTTGGACGAAACGTTCTGGCATACTTTTACCAACTGGTTCAGTGTTATCAAATACCAGTCATCCAGGTCCGTTTCCTGCTCCTTGATAAGTTGCAGCTTCTCTTCCGGATAATAAATTAACGTACAGATTTCCTTCTTCTCACTTTCGCGCAGTGTATGCCCGAATATTTCGTTCACCTTACGTTTCACTGCCCCCGATGCATTCTTCAGCACATGCTGAAAAGCCTCATACTCGCCATGAATATCCGTCAGAAAATGCTCTGTACCTTTCGGCAGATTCAGAATGGCCTCCAGATTGATGATTTCTGTACTGGCATCAGCAATGGTAGGAAAACTGCGTGATAATAATTGCAAATAACGCAAGTCATTGACAATACTTTCCGGAGTTATATTTCCCATAGTTATTTAATTGATAGTTGATAATTGACAGTTGATAATATCCCTCATTCTTCATTATCCATTAATGAAGAACATGAGCAGCACTTGGGCTATAATTACCCGTAGAAACATGCACAGCGGATAAACCGTAGCATAAGCTACAGACGGATTGTCTCCCGGAATGGTGTCGTTGGCGTAGTTCAGCGCCATGGGGTTTGCCATGCTTCCGCACAGCATACCCGCCATTGTTCCGAAATCTATCTTCAGCCACTTGAAAGTAACGATACCCATAATCAATACCGGAACCACAGTCAACGCAAAACCCGTAGCAATCCATAACAGCCCTTCCGGCCGGAATACCGTATCGAAGAAATGGGCACCCGCATCCAGTCCCAGGCAAGCCAGGTAAAGAGACAATCCCAATGCACGGAGCATCAGGTTCGCACTGCGCGTAGTATAAGTCACCATGTGCATTCTCGGGCCGAATGTTCCGATAAGAATACCTACGATGATAGGACCTCCTGCCAATCCGAGCCGCACGGGAGCGCTGATGCCGGGAATGGAAATAGGAATTGCCCCCAAAGCCAGACCGATGACAATGCCGATAAATACCGCCACCAAGTTCGGTTCCTTCAGGCTTTTCACAGCATTGCCCAGCACCTTCTCCACATTTTGTATGGCAGCGGCTTCGCCCACTACGGTCAGGCGGTCACCCAATTGCAAGGTCAGTTCCGCCGTGGCCAGCAGCTGCACGCCGCTACGATAGACCCGGCTGATATTGATGCCGTAATGATTACGCAGATGGAGAGAGCCCAGCTTCTTGCCGTTCAGTTCCGGGCGCGTCACCACGATACGTTGCGAAATCAACTGGCTGTCTATGGCATTCCAGTCTATATCTTCCTTGTTCCAGTCGGTATGCTCCTGCTCGCCGAAAAGCACGGTCAGAGCCGGCGTATTTTTCTCCGAGGTAATCACCAGCAGGCGGTCACCTTCCTTTATAATCTTTTCCGAGGTAGGGATACTCACATTCCCATCCCGCCACAAGCGGGAAATCACGAACTTCGGATAACTGTTCAGCCCACCTATTTCCTTGATACTCTTGTTGAAGATGGCAGGATTGTGCACCTGGAACGCAACAATGTAAGGCTTGTTCACGTCATCCTTCTCTTTCAATTCCAGGTCTTCCTTATGTGCCAGCGTCTTACGGATGAACAGTACGGCCAGAATGACCCCTACCACCCCCAGAGGATATGCCACCGCACACCCCAAAGCAGGGGTACTGGACTCCAATCCCATCTGTTTCAATGTCTGCTGTGCCGCACCGAGTGCCGGTGTGTTTGTCGTGGCACCGCAAAGTATGCCCACCATATCCGGCAGGGATACTCCCAATCCATAGCTGCCCAGTACAGTCAGCAGGGTGCCGATGAGCACTACACCCGTGGCGAGCATATTCAGTTGTACCCCTCCTTTACGGAAAGAGCTGAAAAAGCCCGGCCCCACCTGCAAACCCAAAGCATACACAAATATCACCAGCCCGAAGCTTTCCGCATAATTCAGCATCTGAGGGTCTATGGACAACCCGAAATGCCCGGCAATGATGCCGGCAAAGAATACAAACGTCACTCCCAATGAAATGCCGCAAACATGTATCTTCCCCAATCCCAATCCGATAGCGGAAATCAGTGAGAGTACCACAACCGCCTGCAAGGCGGAGTGTTCAACGAATAAACTATATAGCCAGTCCAATGTGCATTCTATTTTACAGTTTCAGGCTGCAAAGATAGTGCAAACCTAATGCAAAAAAAACGAACCCGTCTATTTTTTATGCGGCAGTACTTCTAAAAAAGGGACACGATACAATAAATCCCTGCTGCCAGCAAAGCACTGACGGGGATAGTCAGCACCCAGGCGGTCATCAGACTCTTCGTAACTCCCCAGCGCACGGCTGAAAGCCGCTTCGTGGCCCCTACCCCGATAATGGCTCCCGTAATGGTGTGTGTCGTACTTACCGGAATCTTCAGATACTCCGTCAGATAGAGCGTAAACGCACCGGCAGTTTCCGCAATCACCCCTTCCAGCGGCGTCACCTTCGTAATCTTAGTCCCCATGGTCTTCACAATCTTCCACCCGCCGGACATGGTACCGAGTGAAATGGCCGTAAAACAAGAGAATGCCACCCAGTCCGGCAGGTCATCAATACTGTTTATCCCCATCCCCAGTCCTTCCGAATGTCCGGCTATCATGGCCGCAGCAATGATACCCATTACCTTCTGTGAATCGTTCAGACCATGCCCGATGCTGAACAAAGCCGAAGACACCAGCTGCAGTTTCTTGAACCACACCTCGGCCGTATGGGGATGCGCCCTGCGGCAAATGTACAAGACCAACAACGTAAAACCGAATGCCACCACCATACCAATCAAGGGAGCCAGAAAAATGAATGCTGCAATCTTCAGAATGATACTCAACTGGATAGCCTCAAAACCGTGTGCCATGATGGCAGCTCCGGCAAAACCTCCGATAAGCGTGTGCGAAGAAGAGGAAGGGATTCCCTTCCACCAAGTGAACAGATTCCAGGCAATGGCCGCAATCACGCCGGCCAGAATGATAGGCAAAGTAATGTAAGGCTCCATCACCGTTTTCGATACGGTGTTGGCAATGCCGAAACCGCCGATGACACACTTGGCGATGAAAAAGGCCACAAAATTGAAGAAAGCCGCCCATATCACCGCCTGAAACGGTGTAAGCACTTTGGTAGACACAATGGTGGCAATAGAATTGGCCGCATCATGAAAACCGTTGATATAATCGAATATCAGAGCCAGTACAATGATAATCACTAATAGTTCCATGCGTCCGTCCGTTTATGCGTATTTCACAATCAGGCTCCTCAAAATCTTGCCCACGTGTTCGGCTGCGTCCGTCGTTTTCTCCAGCTCATACATAATCTCCTTGATTTTGATGAGTTCAATGCAGTCCTTCTCTTCTTCAAAAAGCCTGGTGATGAAAAATTCATAAACATCATCCGCCCGGTTTTCTATGTCATGCATCTGGTTGCAATATGCGCGCAGCTTATCCGGACTCTTGCGGAATGCCTCCAGCTCATCCATGGCCTGGCCGATGAGGGCCGCTTCTTGTTGAACCATATGTCCCAGCTCTTTCCCCTTGTCCGAAATAGGATAAGGATTATAGATAGTGATACGCTTGGCACAGCTGTTTATTCCATCAATCACATCATCCATGCCCGAAGCCAGATCGTGGATATCCTCCCGGTCAAAAGGAGTAATGAAAGTAGTGCCCAGTTCATCCAGAATCAGATTGGTCAGTTTATCGCCCTCGCGCTCCAAATCTTTGATTCGTTTATAATCTTCCGCCCTCTTCTCAGGCGAGTCATGGCCCAATATTTCTATCAACAGAGCCGACGAGGACAATAAAATCTCAGACAATTGCTTCAGCAAAGGAAAGAATTTCGGTTCTTTCGGTGTGAACCGGCTAAAAAAAGAATTCTTCATAATGGATAAATGTACTAAGTATATTAATTTATTTTTGTTTTCGTTGTTTCAGTCTTGCACGCAGCACTTCTACCACGGCCGGCAGTATGGAAACCACAATAATGGCCACAATCAGCAGTTTGAGGTTCTCTTGTACAAACGGAAGGTCGCCGAAGAAATAACCCGCATAACAGAAAATGGCAATCCAGCAGGCGCCTCCAATCAGGTTGTACAGCATGAAGTAATAGTAATGCATCTTACCCATCCCCGCCACGAATGGCGCAAACGTACGGACGATAGGCACAAAACGGGCTATGATAATTGTCTTGCCTCCATATTTCTTATAGAACTCATGGGTCTTGTCGAGATGGCTTTGCTTGAATATTCTGGAATCGGGATTATTGAAGAGCCTTCGCCCGAAGAAATGCCCTATCATGTAGTTGCAAGAGTCTCCCAATACCGCGGCAACAAACAATATCAAAGCCAGCACATTGACCTCGAGAGGCATGTCGGGCAGTGCAGCAATAGCTCCCGCCACAAAAAGCAGGGAATCGCCCGGCAGGAAAGGTGTGACCACCAGCCCCGTTTCGCAGAAAATAATCAGAAACAATATGGCATACGCCCACATATGATATTCCTGCACTATATCAATCATATACTGATCGATATGGAGAATAAAATCCAATAGAAAATCCATTATATATTGATTATCAGTACTTAAAAAATAGAGAAAAACTCGGCATGGGGAGACGGGCAATCTCTCCGGCTCCCGAAAGAGAGGAGGGGAAAGTACTAAATAAGAATACGCCTCAGCGTATATACATAATATCTATATGAAATCTTATGGGGATGGAAAGTAAAGGGAAAAGAAGTTGTCTTTTCTTCTGGGAGCAGAGTTTTCAGGGTTCTCGCAACCTTGGCGGCAATGAAGTCCGGATTAAGCCTCAACAATTTCGAGCAAGAGGCATGCCGTAATGAGAAGGTATTTCCTATGCAACCGGCATCTGCCAGACAATTGTAATTCGCATCCTCCCCTTTTTCCTGGCATTGTCTGCCATCTGCCCCCGACAAGCTGTGCTGGGCTCCGGAGAAATAATGCACATCCGCAGTAGGGAGTATCTTACATCCCTCCATATCATCAGAAACGGAAGTGAACTTCGATATGAGGAACAACCCTAACAAGATATAGAATATACATTTCGCCATAGCGGGTGCAAATATAGAAACTATTTTCGGATTACAACAGAAAAATGAAAAACAAAAAGCGGTCAACCGTTTCATCAGTCAACCGCTTTCTTGTTTTTGTAGTGGGTACGAGAATCGAACTCGTATACCATGCGTGAGAGGCATGTATCCTAACCGTTAGATGAACCCACCCTCGCATTTGTCTTGTACACCCTCAGGGATTCGAACCCTGGACCCACTGATTAAGAGTCAGTTGCTC
>OIZG01000146.1_pt1 | contig 74328 bp, 55 predicted proteins | sample 1588561 | NCBI WGS metagenome assembly OIZG01 (sample SAMN03283267) | human gut metagenome | biome: human-associated habitat; material: feces | host: Homo sapiens | place: USA | collected 2013 | reverse complement strand
TTTGAGAACTAAGATTTGTTTTCATAAAGTTGTTAATTAAGTTATGTAAGATTAGCGTCCTTACGACTGTATTTTCACGACAAAGATACAAAAGAAGTCTATATAATTAACTACCGAATTCTAGGTATTGTTGCTACATGAATCTGTTTTTAACATTTGTTATTTGGCAAATGTTATAGATGGAATTCGTCTGCATCTTTCCATACCGGGAACTTCTCTCTGAATTGGTGGAGAGCAGTGAGATTTACACTGACAGTCGTTATTCCTTCCTTTTCATCTGGAATTGAGCCGATTTCTTCTCCGAAAGCGGAGTAGACTTTACTTCCTCCATTATATGAAAGTTGGTACCCGTCTGTACCTACTCTGTTGACACCGCATACATAGCATTGATTTTCTAAAGCGCGTGCCCGGAGTAGAGTATCCCAAACCAGACGGCGGGGGATAGGCCAGTTGGCTACATATATTAAAAGGTCGTACTCGTTGTTTACGTTCCGGCTCCATACAGGAAAACGGAGATCATAGCAAACCAACAGGCAGATATTCCATCCACGATAGGGGATGATAAGTCGTTTATCACCGGCCGAAAAATGTTCTGCTTCCCTTCCCATACGAAACAGGTGACGTTTGTCATAATAGAATTCTTCTCCTTCCGGTGTCAGGAAGAAGGCCCGATTATAGAACTGGTCGTTCTCAGTTGCTATATAACTTCCACAAATGGCTAGCTGAAATTGGGCAGCCCATTGTTTGAGTGTTGTAATGGTTGCTCCGGAGTTCGGCTCTGCCAGCATTTTACTCTGCATGCTGAATCCGGTGGAAAACATCTCCGGTAAAACAACAATCTCCGTTATTCCACGAAGACTTTGTAGCTTTTCGTGGAGTAAACGGAGATTTTCTTGTTTATTTTCCCAAACAATATCGGTTTGTATGATGGAAATACGGATAGACTCCATACTAACTAAGTATTAGGTTTTAAGTATTAAGTATTATACCATGCGCTCAAATATGTATGTTGTAAGCTACGATTAATACTTAATACTGGATACTTAATAATTGAATTTAAAGCTCTCCAAGAGCAAAATTCTCCGGATGTTTTCCTTTGAAATCCTTGAAATAAAGTTTGATTTCTTTCATGTCCTTATTAATATCTCCTGACGGCATGATGGCTTTCGTTGCAGAGATTGTTTTCTTGCTGTAATCAATACCAATCAGGACGATAGGAACCTGGGCTTTCAAGGCTATAAAATAAAAGCCTTTTTTCCAGTTTGGATTCGCTTTGCGGGTTCCCTCGGGAGTGATAGCCAAATTAAACTTTTTATATTCAGCAAAATTATGAACCATCTGATCTACTAGCGACGTTTTTCGACCGCGATCAACGGGAATTCCGCCAACTGCTCTGAAAAAAACGCCAAGCGGAAAGAAAAACCATTCTTTTTTCATCATGAAACTTGTCTTACGGCCTATAGCACCATAAAATAGTTTTCCAATAAATAAATCAAGGTTTGTTGTGTGTGGAGCGGCACATATCACGCATTTGTCATAATTAGGCACCGTAACGTTTGTCTTCCACCCTAACAGGCGGTAATAGATAAAGCTATAAATTGCTTTTTTCATTCTGTTGTTAGTTCAATTTCCCTATAGCTTCAATAATCTCGTTTACCTTTGCATTAAAATCAGCACGGAATTTCTTATAAAAACCTTTCACGTTGCCCGGTTCTGTGTGGCTGATGCGAGTAACAAATTCATCCTGCATCTTCAGTACCTCTGCCATCAGTTCATCTGCTTTCACCTTGTCGGTGCCAGGGATGAACATGCTGTTGATTAAACACTCGGTGAATAATTCTCCTGCGATATAGTTTACGTTCTTTTTGAGTTCTCTTCTACTTGCCATAATCTTTATATTTAATGGTGAATAATAAAAAAATACTTGCGGTAAAGATAGGCACTTTCTTTGATTTGGGCGAATAATGGCGGGAAAAAATGAAAAGTAAGAGGCTTTTAATATCTTTTATATGTATATAAACAAAAGCCGGTTAACTGCTTAAAACAGCTGACCGGCTTTGACTACTAAATTACTTTCCTAACAAAGTTATCTAACTTACTGTGGAGTCCCAAAAGCTGCAAACTCGTAAATACCATCTGCCCACATGGCAGAATTGCCTTTATGTACATTCACAACACCGTATACTCTCAAACGCAAATATCTGTAAGATGCAGGATCTTCAATGTTTAAGATCAGAAATCCAATTTGCCAGTTTTGTCTACCATCCACAAGCATTTTATAACTCTTTCCATCCGTACTTCCTTCAATCGTATATTTGTAGGCAGCTTCAGAACCATTGACCAGTCTTGTAGAAAGGTTAATCTCTGAAATACGAGCATTCTTCTGCATGTCTACAGCTAATATATAAGGAGTACCTGTAGGTGCATTCGAACTTTTCTGAAAAAAGGCTGACGATTCCAAGGAGGCTCCGTCGGTTATACAATCTGCCTTAACTCCTTTTGCTCCGGAAACAGTAGACGTAGCAGGAGAATTTAATGTTAGATTTTTGCCATTCTGCACCGGAATGATACCGTATTTATCATTAAATTCCAGATATCTGTAATAATCCATCGACGCGTATCCCTGATTGAAGGCAGCGATGGATATTCTTGGGAAATTACCATCCGGGGTCTTATGTTCCCGTTGTGCTCCCCAATGATAACTCCATACTCCGCAACTTGTTCCCACCATACTAATTCTGTTGAATTGTGCATCAAAAGTGGAGTTATTGCCAATCTCTCTCATGGGTGTCCATTCACCGCCTAAATCGGTAGTAGCTGTATATACAGTCTGACTCGGATACCATCCTGAAGCCTTTGAACTGAAGAAATAATACTCTCCATCTTTTTTGATGATAGCGGGTGTCTCTCTGTGTAACCCTTTACATATTGTATTTACTAATGAAACAGGTTTGGTCCAGGAATTATCCAATTTATAGATATTTATATCACTATTCATATTGGTAGCGGAAAGAAGATACGCCGTATTGTCATCGTCAATGAAAAGTGACTGATCTCTGGACTCATGTCCTAATGGCCGCTCCATTGTACCTACTTCAAGCTCGCCTTTAGGAGTAATCTGTGCCAGATAGATTTTGGCTGCACTGTATCCTTCTTCATCTTCGTAATGTGCGGATAGTATGACTTTACCCGTCTTGGGATTATGCCGGAAAGCAATACCTTCAAAATTTACATTTGGATAAAAAGCCAGTTCACGAGGAGTACTCCAACTTCCGTCAAGTCCTGTTGGGGAATAACTTTCAGAGGCCATCCAACCTTTAAGTGATTGTCCATTCACATTTTTTTCTGTATTTTCCATTTTATAGGAATAGTATAGACTGCCAATTTTCATTCCTTGAGGTTTATTGGTAGAGCCTTTACTAATGTACTTTCCATTCAGATTATCGTAAACCTCGACTTCACCGACTGGTGTAAATGTAGTAGCTTGTTGGGAAATTGCTGTTTCCACTTTCTTTCCGTCTTTAAACGCTTCTACGTGATACGTAAAAGTTTTGCCAACTGCCAGATCATAATCATCGTACGTATTCCCTTTAGCTTCTCCAATAAATTCTCCGTCCCGATATACTTTGTAAAGATCGACATCTTCCCGTTGCATCCAGTTCAACTTTACATTTCTGGCCTCTTTTTCGCCTGCGAGTTTAAAAGTTGTGGCCGTTATTGCCCAAGTTTCAGTAGTCTCTCCGGTTTTTGTATCTTCCGGTTGTGCTGCAAAAGAGGTAAATGCCGACAGACCACATAAACATACGAATATAAGTGTAAGGTAAAACTTCTTTTGTTGACTTCTAATGTTCATAATACAACTATTTAGTTACTATTTGAAATATGGATAAAACGCTATTTAGCTCCCATCAGTTTCAGATTGTTGGCTCTGTAAGTAGCTGAAAACAAATCGGCTTCCTTGTATTTGTACTTACTTGAATCGAAGTATACAGCAAAATCCTGCATTAGTTTTTTTGAATATTCAGTGAGATACAGGTTGGTTCCGTTGAATGTATTCGAGCCGGAAACGGTAATATACTTTTTATCTTTGACGTTCTGTATCTGATAATAACCATCTTCCTGTAGATTGAACATCCAACATTGGGTATCGTCTTTCTTTTCAGGATTCAGACGTAAAGTGCCAAATAGTGATTCCAGGAACTTTCCGGTTTTTATATCCTTTAATTTGTATACATTGGGAGTTCCCGTTTTGAGAAACTCGAAATTCAAATTAATATCATCATCGTCATCTGCTATGGTGAATCCATTGGTGGGTTTTGATACCAGACGGTCAGATATTTTTTCCAATAAAGAATATGTATTTCCGGAAACAATGCTTTCCGCCCGTTTGTATCGATACATATTATTGAATATACTTAAATCCCAATTGTCATACCATTTAACAACCGGATACCCGGAACGCATGCTGATAGGTAACCATACAAAATGAGATTTTCCCGGATCATTTCGGTTCCAACGATCCCCCATGTAGATAAATGCTTTATCTTTACCAGGCAGTTGGAAGACGTAGTTACTTTGTGAGTTGTAGGTTACTTGTTTCAGTTTATCAACTGCAAAATTCACTCCCGTGGTCCATTCTCCTAAGATATTATAGGTATAGGCAGATCTTCCCGGATTTGGGTCCCATCCTGTACAACCGGAAAACAATCCATAATATATATCACCTACCTTAAAGATAGAGGCTGCTTCGTATTTAAGTTCATTCAGAATCTTGATTTCGGTGGGAGTAGGTTCCAAAAAATCATCTCTAAGTAAAGCTATATTAGTATTTGTGTTCATGTCGGTAGAACAGAAATGATACGCTTTGCCATCTGTATCTACGAATAAAGTCTGGTCGCGTGATTCGTTTTTATTAGGACGAAATGTTTTATATAGCGTGTACGGACCTTCTATTTTATCACTGGTCGCTACGCAGACTCGTGCTGCACTGTAATCACTATTACTACTTTCCCAATGACTCCACATGACCCATTTATTAGTTTTGGGGTTGAAGATAACTTTGGGGCGTTCGAACAGGCGGCCGTGAGAGATATCGTTCAAGTCTTCTTTGGCTTCTCCAGTCGTTTTCAAAGAAAGGCCGAGACGTTTCCAGTTGTACAAGTCTTTAGATTGATAACAACTCACTCCGTTTGATACAAATCCGGTACGGTCTTCTCCGAACCAATAGTAAGTGCCTTTATTAAATACCACACATCCACCATGGGCATTGATTTGTTCTCCATTCACATCATTCCACAAAACACCCGGACTTATTTGGGTGTTCTGTGAAAAAACGGACACACATGAGAATATAAAGCAGATAAATAAGATATTTCTCATAATTTATTCTTCGATGTTGATGGTTATTTCAGGTTGTGCGGGTGCATAAGCGCCAGATTCATCTATAGTGAAATATTCCACATCCGCTGTATTATCCATAAAACCGAATTTGGGGGAATATACACATGATACACCAGTTAGTTTGGTATTATCTACACGGATGGAGCCAATGTCATTTCCCCATCCGCCACGTCCTACGCTGAAAGCAACTCGTATTTGTTTGCAATCGGGTGATGTGGTATAGTCCATAGAGTAAGTTTCCCACTCTTTGCTTGCTATTTCTGTGACAACTCTCTTTTCCGTGTCCTGTACCTCTTCAATAGTCATTTTTCCGGTAAGTTTTCCTTCTTTTTCAGCAATACCGCCTTTCAGTAAAGCAGATAAGGTATACGTCTCATTGGGTACAACATTTACTACTTGTGCCAAGGTTCCGTCACTCCATCCGCTTGCCCATTTGTAAGGTCTGATTTCAAATACATGGTTATCTATGTCCTGTTCATTGTCCAGTTCTTCAGGAAGGACGTATTGTTCAGAGTTCCAGCGGTCACCGATAACGACATCCCATCCTTCGATATGGGTAGTCAGTTTGCTGTCGGGATCTACATCGAATTCTCCTTCAAACCCCGGATTCTTCAAAAGATTTTCTACAGGTTTACCGATTCCAGCAGTAAAGTTCGGCTGTGGAGCATAGTCCTTGATGCGTACAGAGTCTACAGGAACTCCATCTCTGAAGATGAAAGCACGATTATCGGGAGTTATGGCAAAACGGTAAGTATGAGCCTGTCCGTCATTATTGTAGAATTTGCCTTTTCCACCTTCTTTTCCGTTAGTGGCCGGATTACTAATAGCCTTCTGGTAGTTATTGTATATGCCTATCTCGGAAGAATTGAAATACGCTTTGAATCCGTATCCTTTTTCATTAACGAAATAAGGATAAAAGTTCTGTTCCGTATCATCGGTTTTTATTCTGAATTCGATAGTGTATCCTTTAGAACCTGGGGTAAATGGTTTCGTAAATTCTGAATCCTTTCCGCCTTTATATGCGGGTGATTTAGAAATGTCTTTTACAGGGAGTGCGGTGCCATATCCTTTTACCTTCACATACGAACGTGTATCTCCACTTCTTAATACGAGCTTGCCTTCAGTCAGTATCTTCGTACTATTCAATGTTATGGTTACTTTTTGTTTTCCCTTATTAGCCGGTATTACAGCAGGAGATACTGTGAAGCCATTAGGTGCAGTTACTTTGATTTCTTTCCCGGGCAAAGCTGCAGAATTGACTATAAATGAGACCGATTCATTTGTTCCATTAATGGTCAGCTGCGGTAAATAGGCGTCTGCGGGTATTTCTTCCTTTTCCTTTTTGTCGTCTTTGGGTAGAGCAGCGTAAGTTGCTGTTACACTAGTCGTCAATAACGCCATTGATAAGAACATGATTCTTACATACTTCTTTTTCATGATATTGAAATGTTTGATAAATTAGTTATTCAGTAATTAATTGTTTCTGATTGCAAATTTGATGAAAGATATTTAGATAAGAGTTCTATTATAATTCAAATACGTTTGATTTTAAATAATGTGTTTTACAAGGGATAAGAATCATTCAGTAAGGTTCAAAAATCATTCATATATGCTTTCTTTAGTGGGTGGTTAACACATTTTAAGGTCTTTACCTGCTATTACAGCTAAATTTTGTTTTAATATTGCATTAGAAAATGAATCTAAATATTCGATACTACTATGAACTATACAATTCGATATTATATACTATTCTTTCTTCTTCCTGTTTTTTCATGTGTTTTTGCTCAACAGATGTCCGTGACCACCTTGCCATTGAATAATTATTTGCCTTCCAGTTCAGTTCTGCGTGTTCACTGTGATAAGGAAGGTTTTTTGTGGTTGGGAACAAAAGATGGATTGTGCCGTTATGATGCTTATCGCATACAAACTTTCCGTTCCGGTCTAAAGACGCCGAATTTATTGACAAACAATGAAATTACCTGTATTGCAGAAGATGATAAGGGATTTTTGTACATAGGCACTAAGAAAGGCCTGAATATACTGAATAAACAAACTTATCAGATAATCCCGGTCGAACATAACGATCTTAAAGATCAGGAAATCCGGACAATGATAGTCGACAGTAAAGGATGGCTTTGGATAGGTACACTAACTTCTGTTTTTCGTTGTTCCAGTGATTTTTCTTTTTGCAAAAAGTATGATGCATCCTTGCCCGTTACCAGCGTAAATTCTATTTATGAAGATTTGGATAAGAATATTTGGGTTACCTTGTGGCAAAGAGGACTTCATAAATATGATTCAGAGAAAGATTCATTCGTAAGTCTGCCTAAAATAGGACGCTGGAATAATCCGTTTAAAGTATTTCAGGATGACAAGAGACAACATTGGGTGCTGACTTGGGAAAGTGGTATATATCTGTTTTATCCCGAAGAGAAGCAGGAAATGATGTATAATCATGTTATTGTAGAGAATGAAAACAAATGGGATGAGAGTGGTTGTTTTAGCATTGTTCAGGACGATAAGTATGGATATATCTGGATTGTGTCTACGCAAGGACTTTACGCACTCCAGAAACGTCCGGGGGATATGGTTAGTAATGTTGATATTTCCCATATATCCTCTAAGTTGAATAATATTTTTAGTGAGATAGTAAAAGATGCATTTGGCAACCTGTGGATTGCTGCTTTTAATGAAGGAGTGTCTATGATTGATCTGAATAAGCCCTTTGTTCAGAACAACTCACTTTCAACTATTCGAAAAAAGACAGGATTTAATGCTAATGTGAAAAACATATACGAAGATGAAGATGGTGATTTGTGGATTAATCAAAACCGTTGGGGAGTAGGGATTCTTAAACCCAATTCGACAGATATCCAGTTTCATACGGATATCCCTTCACTCAAAGGAATATCAAATTTGAAAAATATAAGTTGTATAGCACCTGTTTCTTCTCTTCATGAAGTTTGGTTAGGAACTGAATATGATTCTGAAATTTATAGGGTGAAGAAAGAAAAGGGCAAAATGCAATTACTCGGAATTTTAGATTTAAAGAAATGTATGACAGAGAATCCGGGAGATCCATATTTGTTCTATGAAGATAGTAAACGTAACTTTTGGATTATAACTACCGCTGGCATATTGGTAAAACCTGTAGGAAAGAAAGATATTCAAGATACGCATATCGTATTGAAGGATATAACCGGAATTGGAGAGGGTAAAGACAATACCCTATGGATCAGCACCAAAAAGCAGGGTGTATATACCGCTGTGATTCCTCCTCAATTAAAGTTCGAGAAATCAAGCTTAAAGAATCTGACTTCCGAGACGAATGGTTTGATGAGTAATAATATCACTGCCATTTGTGTAGATGATAAAGGATTAATATGGTTAGGCAGTGAAGAAGGCAGTATCTTTACTTATGATTCTCAAAAAAAGAAAGTAACAGATTTGTCGAATGTGTTTGATATGCTCGAAGAAAGCATCTTCAATATTGTAACCGATCGGTTAGGGCATATATGGATTTCTACTAACAAACGTATCATAGAATATGAACCGAAAAATGGAGGTATCATGGACTATTCTACTATGGATGATATATTAGTGAATTCCTTTATGCCGAATTCCTACTTTATAAGCCGTTCAGGTAGAATGCTTTATGGTGGTAATCGGGGGATCACAGCATTTACTCCTTATGAACGTTTATCTGAACATCCCCAGAATATCAAGACAATGATAGCAGATGTGAAAATTGACGGAATGTCAGCTCTTTTGGAGAAGAACAATAATCGTTTTGATTTGAGCAATCAGAATATAGTCCTGAATTCAGGAGATAAAAATATCGAAATAGATTTTTCCTCTTTGAATTATGCTTTCCCGGATAAAATAAAATACGCCTATAAAATGGAAGGAGTAGATGATAACTGGGTTTATGTCAAAGGTGACCGGCAATTTGCTTTTTATAATCAGCTGCCCAAGGGAAAACGAACTTTTTATCTGAAAGCGACAGATGTGAATGGTTTATGGAGTGAGTATATATCTAAAATTTCGGTATATAAACAACCTGCTTTTTATGAAACATGGTGGGCGTATACACTGTATGCCGTCTTTATAATTATATGCATTTATCTTTTTTATCGAAGAATGCAAAAGCGCATGCAATTGCGGCATGAACTAAAAATCGCACAGATAGACAGGGAGAAATCAGAAGAATTGGTACAAACGAAATTACGCTATTTTACAAATATTTCTCATGACCTGCTGACTCCTCTTACTATTATCACCTGTTTGGTTGATGATGCCGAACTGATTAGTGGAGAGCGGATTCCGCAATTGAATATGATTCGGTCGAATGTAAATAAGCTGAAGCGTCTACTACAACAGATTCTTGATTTCCGTAAGGTAGAAAGTGGAAATATGAAACTATCACTATCTCAAGGAGATATTATTCCTTTTGTATCAGATGTTTGCAGTGTGAATTTTGCACCTTTAATGAAGAAGAAAAAGCAGACTTTTGTGTTTTCGGTTGAAGAGGAAACGTTGATAGCCTGTTTTGATGCGGATAAAATAGATAAGATTGTGTCTAATCTTTTATCCAATGCCTGCAAACATACGGATGCCGGTGGTGAGATAAAACTGATGATGAAATCCTATCAGGCTTCCGGGCATCGTCGTCTATGTATTCAAGTGTCGGATACAGGTGAGGGTATTGCTTCAGAAGAGTTGGAAAATATTTTTGCCAGATTCTATACAGCCCATAAGAAAGATGGAAGCGAGTCCAACGGCATAGGACTGTCATTGACAAAAGACTTGGTAGAACTACATCACGGCAGTATTAAAGTAGAAAGTGAATTGGGCAAAGGAAGCATTTTTACTGTAGATTTTCCTATTGATAAGGATAGTTACAAGGAAAATGAGTTTGCCGTAGAGAAAGTGAAAGAAAAGAAAGACGAAGTCATATTAGGTGGTGTGGATTTGGATGAATCTGAAGAAACAGAGATGGGTACGCATCAAACCAATGAACATCATTTGTTATTGGTAGAGGATAATGAAGAATTATTATATCTCATGAAACGGATTCTATCCCGGAATTATCATGTACTGATCGCGAAGAACGGAATCGAAGCTTTAGAAATAGTGAAGGAGAATGAAATAGATATAGTCATCAGTGACGTGATGATGCCCGAAATGGATGGCTTGGAATTATGCCGGAATTTAAAGTTTGATTTAGAAACCAGCCATATCCCGGTCATCTTATTGACTGCAAAAAATACGGTGGAAGATAGGGTTGAATGTTATAATGCCGGAGCTGATGGGTATATTGCCAAACCTTTCGAATTAAAAATACTCGAAGCGCGTATAAATAATTTTATAAACCATAAACGCAGCAAACAGGAAGAATTCCGTTCCAATACAGATGCGCAGATTGATGCGTTGGAAACCTCGGTTGTTGATAAAGAATTCTTTGATAAAGTAGTTTCCGTGATTGAAACGAATATTTCCGAAGGCGATTTTGATGTTGTTCAACTGGCAGATGCGTTAGCAGTCTCCAAATCTTCCCTTTATAGAAAGATGAAAGTTGCTACAGGATTATCCCCGATTGAGTTTATTCGGAATATTAGATTAAAGCACGGCAGCCAGTTGCTGAAAAACAGGTCCATATCAGTAGCAGAGGTTGCCTATGAATGTGGATTTTCTAACCCTAAATATTTTGCTACTTGTTTTAAGGATGAATTTGGGGTGACTCCGAAAGAATATCAGAAAACATTAAAATGAAAAGAATAATCTCTTCAAACATTTTCTCTAAGTGATTATGCGCTGAATTTGAACCCATTTGGTTGATTTCAGTACCTCTGTTTTTAAAAAAAGGCTCACTTTTGTCTTTCAATAAGCGAGTCTTAATTTAAATTTCTATATAAATGAAAAACAGAATTTTTATGCTAATCATTTGTCTGGCTTTAGTTTCTTCAGGGAATGCAGCACGACTTATGAATGAAAATCCATTGATTATTTCTACAACAGAAGACTTGGTTGCTTTTGCTAAATCAGTGAATGGGGGAGACTCTTTTCGAGGTAAAACGGTGAAATTGTCTGCGGACATTTGGCTAAATGACACGACAGGTTGGAAAAAATGGGATCGACAAACTAAATTAAAGTCCTGGACTCCGATTGGTACATCGCAAACTCCTTTTGAAGGTACTTTTGATGGAGACGGACACTATATTGCCGGACTGTTTATGAAAGCCGGTTCCGAAACTTTCTGCCAAGGTCTTTTTGGCTTTTTGAGGAGAGCGGTAGTAAAGAATACCCGTATTTGTTTTTCCCACATTATTGCCTATAATTATGTAGGTGCTTTGGCCGGTCATATTTCTTTTAATACTCAAATCTTGAATTGTTCAAACGAGAGCATTGTAGAAAACGACCGTAATTTTTCCGGAGGGCTGGTAGGTTTTTCTTCCGGGCAAAACCGTATCATCGGATGTCGTAATTACGGTAGAGTGTACGGTCATCGTTGTGTAGGAGGAATTGTGGGCTATTTTGAAGGCGGGTCTATCTACAATTCCTTTAATAGAGGAGATATTGTCGGACGTTACGAGCATGTAGGCGGTATTATAGGTGAATTTTCCGAACCTTATCAAAAGTCAGTTAAAAACACGGGATTGAAAGAACTTCCCAATGACACTGTAGCCAATTGTTACAATACAGGAACAATAATGGCAAGAGATGTAGCCGGGGGTATTGCCGGACATATTAATCTACATTCTATTCAAGTCTCCACATGGAAGGTGGTTTTTGCCAATAATTATAGTGCCGGGAAAATCCATACCATATATCCTGTTGTGACTGACGGACTCGTAGGTGTATATGCTTATTTTGCTGATCCTGATAATTTGATTATACCATCCGTTGACCGTATCAACCGGGATGGTGCTGCATGTTATTGGAGTGAAGAATCCTGCAAAATGAACACACTTAGGAAGCCGCGTTTCGAAGGAAACAAACTTCGCACGGATTCTTGGAATAAAATAATGTACGGGGCAATGAAAATACCTGATTCTTTCAGATATTTCAGTGCGGATGAGATGAAGCAGCAGTCATTTGTCGATTTGCTTAATAAGTGGGCAGACAAGAAAGAAGTCTTTTCTCGATGGAGTCTGGATAAAAAAAATGTAAATAGTGGATTTCCTGTTTTTATAAACTAAAACAACACATACACACAAGTCATGACGAAAAATAATATTCTATTGATATTAATTCTGCTTGTAATCGGAGCAGTGAAGGGATATGGACAAACCGGAAAGTTTGATAAGGATTCATTGACGAGTTGTTTCCTATCTCAATTAAGTATATTTCCACAAGAAAAAGTCTATTTACATACAGATAAAGGAACCTATTTGGCAGGCGATACTTTGTGGTTCCGGTCTTATATCGTAGATGCTGCATTGCACAAGCCTTTATGTGATAAATATATATATGTAGAGTTGGTAAATCCGCTGGATTCTATAATATCACAGGCACTGGTACGTTCGGATAATGGAATCTATCAAGGTTATTTGTCTTTGGCTCGTGAACTGGCCGATGGAGAATATACACTGCGTGCTTATTCCCGTTATATGCTGAAAAATGCAAATGAATGTATTTTCAGACGTCCCATTCGGATAGTGACTGTTTCCTGGAATAGAGTAGGTATGAAGTCTCTTTCCCATAACAATTCCAAAACGCCAGATCTGGCACTCACATTCACAACAGGAGATAAGCTGATGATGCTTAGTCAGGCAGAGATGTCGACAAAGAATAGGTCGGATCTTTCATTGAAACTGTCTGATATAAAAAATGGGTTTACGATAGAATGGGACAAAAATGATTGGAAAGGAAATACATCCTGGCTTTTGTCCATGAAAGATACTGATGATAATGTGTATCGTCGTTATCTGCCGGTGAGTACCCGGAATGAAGATTATGATGTAACATTCTATCCTGAAGGAGGCTACCTGTTAAACGGACAAGATTGCCGCATTGCTTTTAAAGCGATGGGGCATACAGGAAATGCGGCGGATATCAGTTTGGATATCCTGGATGAAACCGGAGAGGTCGTTTCTTCGGCTCGTACACTTCATGAAGGAATGGGACTGTTTGTTTTGACTCCCGAAGCGGGTAAATCTTATATAGCTAAATGTGAGGATGAGTTCGGACGGAATAAAACATTCAAACTGCCAGCTGTTGATACAAAGGCTTTATATGGCTTGAGAGTTGATACACAACGTGAAAATTTTCACATCTCTTTATTATCTGTTGCAGACGTGTCTGTGGAACCTCTTTATTTAGTAGCTCACGTTCGTGGAATCATTATAGCATCGGAAGAATGGAAAGAACCTCAAAAGAAATTCCTGTTCCCCAAGCAATATTTCCCCGCGGGTGTCGTGCAGTTTGTACTGCTGAACAAAGATGGAAAAGTTTTGAGTGAGCGTTTGGCATTTTCTGATTCCTATTTTTCTACAGTCTGTAATCTGTCAGTCAATGGATCTCTCACACAGAAAAGGGAGGCCGTATCGGTGAACGTTGGCCTTCTGAATGCTGATAGTCAACCTTTGAAAGGGAATTATTCCGTATCAGTGATCGACAGTAAATTTGCGGCAGCCGATTCCAGTATCAGCATCCTTTCTCATTTATTGCTGACATCCGAACTAAAGGGGATTATACAGTCACCCGGATTTTATTTCAAGAAAGAAAGTTCGGCGACTCGAAACAGTCTGGATTTGCTTATGATGACACAAGGTTGGCGGCGGTATGAATTACCCGAAGTCATTCTGGGGAAATATAAAACGCCCGCATTGGAAAAACATTCTGAAATGGCAATACAAGGACGTGCCGTAACAGCCGGAGGACTTTTAACAAAGTCGAATGATGAACATATGGTTTCTATTTCGGGAACAGGTAGCCTGAAAGGTTTTCAGCAGTACACCTCTACCGATAAGAACGGTTACTTCTGCTTTGACAGTATTGCTTATGTCGATGGAAGTGGCTTCCACATCAGTGCAGTACAGTTGAAAGCCAAAAGAACAGGGAAGATTGAACTGTTTGACTGGGAATCTCCCAAAGATTTACCGCTTTATCCGCAACTCCCGTTGGAGGATGATTCTGTACGTAATGTACAGAAAGCAGATGTGGAGATGATGACCCGCTTGGACAATTTGCATTTCATGTTGCAGGATATTATTGTCAGAGCGCCGATGTGGGGAAGTCGTGATTATCGTGTGTTTACAGACAGAGAAATGGTACGCTATAAAGATATGCGCACTCTGTTAAAATCGCAGGGATTGACTATTTCTACCCTGGCAGAGGAGCCGGAAGATATACGGACACGGCTAAAAGCAGATGAAACACTAGCGGTCAGAGATACATCGTCACTAATTGGATATGAGTCGGATGCGGTGGAAAGTAAGTCTTCACGCTCGTCGGATATGGTAGAAGAAATGATATATTACGGTAATCAACGGATATTATTATTTGTAGACGATAATTTTTGTAAACCGGATATTCTGGTGAGTTGGATTAACCCCGGTGATGTGGAGAGTATGACATTGGTTAAAGACGTTGACCGGGACCGGGCAAATGCTCTGTTGCGTGGAACATTGAAATGGAGTGAAAAATATTATTTGAATACGGGTCGTGATTTATGCCATGCCTACTGTCGTATTCCTTTCAGCCAGGAAAAGATTGCCGTATTGAACGTGACGACAAAAGACGGTTTTGACTCCCGTTGTTTAGGATGGTGGTCGAAGTATTATGATGATATCCAGCAAAGAAATATGCAGAATACCACATTCTATCCTTTAGGCTATCAAAAACCAGTCGAATTCTATTCACCTAAATATGATACGGCGGCAGGAAAGAATAATGAGATACCCGATTTGCGTACCACTCTTTATTGGAGTCCGAGATTGATAACAGATGAACAGGGTAATGCTACCTTTTCGTTCTATACATCCGATCAGCCGGGGAATTATTTTCTGAATATAGAAGGAATAGCAGATAATGGTGAACTGGTTCATGTCATAAAACCGTTGATGCGTTGATGAAGAATGAATAAAAAGAATAAATATGATTGGAGCAAATAAAGTGGCTTGAATCATATTTATACCTTTTTGAATGATTTTTGGTTATATAGCGTTCAGAAACCGTCTGGTGCGTAAAATGCTTTAATTTTGAACCTTTCTGAATCAAAATAGAACATGTATTGAGAAAAATATGCTTTCATTTGCAGTGAGAGTTTTATGTTATGTATTAATATAATTATAATAATATCTTTAAAATCTAATCAACAGATGAAAAATGCAATAATTCGTTTTTGCGCTATTGTAGCTTTGTTGGGATTTGGAAGTGAAATTAGAGCTGCTCGAAGTGGCGGACACCTCTTTCTTCCAAATGATAGTATTTCCCCGGACGAGAATACGGGGCAAATGATGGAAAATACCGATCCTATTCGTGCAACTCATGACACGAAGAAAAAGGCGGTGATTTATGCTTCTAAAGATACGCTCAATTTATGGGAGCTATCGCGTTCACCTTATATATCTCTGCAGCAATACCTGAAAGGTACGCTGCCTGGTGTATATGTTCAGGAAACGACAGGCGAACCGGGAACTATGCAGAATATGCTGATTCGTGGCTTGTCCACTCCGGTATTTTCAAAGGGGGATATGTCTTCTGCACAGCCGGTTGTTTATCTCAATGGTATTCCGTTGTTGACAAACGACGCTTATGTATATGGTATTAAAAATGCAGAAGTGAATCCTATCGGTACAGCTACCAATAGTTTAGCTAGTCTGAACATGGATAATGTAGCTTCTATTGAGGTAGTGAAAGATGCGGCCCGATTGGCAAAGTTGGGACCATTGGCAGCTAACGGTGCTATTCTGGTGAATTTGAAAGATGGTTATTATGGTGGCAGCAATATGTTTATCCGTGCCAATGGCGGTATTGCCATTCCGCCATCAGAAATAAAAATGACCAATGCGGCCAACGATTACGCTTTTCGTATGCGCTTTACCGATCTATGTGCCACGAACGATCAACGTACTACTTATCTGAACAAGATGCCGGTATGGATGAAAGATTTCCGTGATATGAATTTCTTTGGAGAACCGGATTGGGCGGACGACTATTATAGTATGTCTCCTCTTTATAATTTCAGTGCTTCGATGGGAAGTGGCGGAAGCATGGCCAATTACATATTTATGTTAGGCTATACAGGTAATGATGGAGTAGCGGACAATACCAGTTTTAATAAATTGACAGCCAGCTTTGCTCTAAACATGAATTTGACAGATCAATTGGGTGTTTCCTGTTTGTTGAATGTAGCGCGTGTTTCGCGCAATGGTAATCGCAATATGCGCGATCGTTATGCCGAAATTGAATATTTGCCGGATTTAACAACACCTTTATCTTCTGTATCTTCTGTTTATCGTTCCTATCTTGACAACTATGAAGAATATAAGAAAAATGATAATTTGAACAACCTTTTAAGTGGTTATCTGGGCGTAAACTATACATGGAGAGGGTTGCATGTGGATACCCGTTTGATGATGGACTATAATACCAATGTACGTCACGTTTTTTGGCCAATGGGATTGATGGAGTCTGTAAACTATGTATCCAATTATTCTGGTTATAATCGCCGTTTGATTTGGCAGTCAAGTGCAGATTATAAATTTGATATTCAAAAAACTCATTTTCTGAATATGGGTTTACAGGCAATTATTATGAAGAGTGTGCAACATTATAATTATGCACAAGCGTATGATGGAACAGATGATACTAAACCGTCTACCAATGGTGGTGGTTTTGTATACATGAGACGTTTTGTTGATAAGATGAAAAACAACATGGTGAGCACTCTTTTGTCAGTAGATTATAGATATAAAAATCTTTTTGATGCACAGGTCGTTTTTCGTGGAGATGGATCGTCCAATATACAGAAGGATAGTCGTTGGCTGTTTACTCCGGCAGTTAGCGCAAGTTTGAATTTGAAGAATTTACTGTTACAAGATCTTTCTGAAGTTTCAGAATTTGCATTGCGTGGTTCATGGGCAAGGATAGGACGCTATTTGGATAATAATAGGTTTGCAGCCGGCCCTCAATATACAGGGGAAGAAATGACGGGTTTCGGACAGCCGGTAACTTCTTCCTACTATGGGTGGGCTACAGTAGCTCGTCCTTATAATACTGGTTGGATAGGATATGAACTAGGATGGCCTTATTCGGATAAATGGAATATAGGAATGAATACTTCATTTTTCAACCATCGTCTTTCTTTGGGAGTAGAATATTATAATAATACAGATTGTGATTTGTTGACAACCATTCCTGTCAATCGGGAATATGGATATGAGTATAAGTATACCAATGGCATGAAAGTGCGCAATTCAGGTGTTGAAGTAACACTTTCGGGTAAACCTTTTAATAATCCTAAAGGATTTTCATGGGATGCTTCTTTTTCAGTAGCATATAATAAGAATGAATTGTTGCAATTGCCGGAGAATCTGAACGAACTGGTGATTGGAAATCGCAAATTGCAGGTGGGACATGCTATTGATCAGTTCTGGCTCTATCAGAACGAGGGTGTTTATACTTCCGATGCCGAAGTTCCTGTGAAAGATGGTAAGAAACTGTCTATGAGTTCTATCGAGTTTGCGAAAAACGATCCGAAATGGAAAGATCAGAATGATGACAATGTAATTAATGATGATGATAAAATATTGAAAGGTCATAGCCTGCCACCAGTAACGGGAAGTTTCATAAATAACTTTAAGTTGGGACGTTTCGATTTAGGTGTCAATCTGTTCTTTGCATTAGGACATGATGCTATCAACTATCGTTCTTCACAACGCTATAACTTCCTGACATTGGAAAACACACCATCGCTCGAAAGCCTGCGTGAGATCTTCTTCTGGCAGAATACCAATGATAAGGATGATTATCCTTTATACAATCAAATGAGCGGTCTCACGCCTTATCGCGCCGAACAGGACTTGTTTCTGGAAAAGCTCTCTTATTTGAAGCTCCGTTCATTAACATTGGGTTATACCATGCCTATCGGGAAGAAAGCCTATAAAGGAGAAGGTAAGAAGAAAGATGTATCCAAGAAGAAACTCAAGGACATTTATTTCTACGTTACAGGAAACAATCTACTTACTTTCACCGGCTTTAGTGGAGACGATCCTGAACTGATAGAAATGGATGGATATTACAGAGGGTATGGTCAGCCGCTTTCCCGTTCAGTGATTGTAGGGGTGAAATTAAATTTCTAATCTAATACATAAATTAAATATGAATCGATTATTGTACATACAAAAGATGATGAAGCTGTTGGTGCTGGCCGCTCCCTTGCTTTTTTCGTCATGCAGTGATTTGCTGGAGAACGACAATGAGTTCTTTCATGTCGCTACGCAGGAACAGCAATGGAATTCACTGACAGATACACGCTCCGCAATGTTCGGTGTCTACGGATTGATGCGAACAGCATTGGGGGAGAATAATACTTTTTGGGCTACCGGTGATCTTCGGATGGGTGATTTCACCGTACGGACTCGTAGCGACCTGCAAGCCATCAGAGACAATAAACTGGACAGTCCATTTGAAAATATAAAGAAAATATCCGATTGGACACGCTTTTATAAGGTTATCAATGCTGCCTGCCTTTTCATTGAAAAAGCAAAAGAAGTAGTGGAAAAAGATCCCGCTTATTCGGAAGTCAACTATACATACGATGCCGCTCAAGTCCGTGTAATTCGTGCTTTAGCCTACTTCTATATGGTGCGGATGTGGGGGGATGTACCCTTGATTACCTATTCTTATGATAATGGCACTTTTCCGAAAGTGGCACGTACGGATGCTGACGTTGTTTTAAATTATGTAATAAACGAGCTACGTGAAGCTGCCAAGCTACTGCCGGAACAATTAGGCGCCTCTTCAGATAAATACTATGGGTTTGATGCTGCTACATGGAAAGGTTTATTACTGAATCGTTATTCCGCATATACGATTTTGGCGCATGTAGAAGCCTGGAGAGGAAATTACATAGATGCAGAAATTTACTCGGCGCATGTATTGGATAAAATGGAGCGGTTTATCAATGCCATAGAGATTTTCACAACAACATCGAATTTGGTCGCTCCGAAAGGCATTTTTTATGGTGATTATAATGTCGATTATCGTGCGGCACGCTTGGTATCTTTTGGTTATAAATATACCAGTAATGAGGTAAATGAAGTCGGAACTGATGGACATTTGGAATCGTGGACATTGGCAGAGCCCATTGTACGGAAACAGTTGCCCGATATTTATCTCTCCAAAGATACATTAAAGAATATGTTCATGCGTACATATACTTCGGACAACCGGGTTGGAGTGAATGACATGTCTACTCCTGTTGCATATTATAAGAATTATATTACCGGTATGAGCTTGGATTATCCGATCTTTTCAAAGATACAAGTAGTTACCGGAAGCGATAATGGGGATCATAATCTGGGAGTTTACAGTTCTTTTATCATATTTTCGCGAATGGAGGACATGCAATTGCTGCGTGCAGAGGCATTAGTGGTTCTCAATCGTCCGTCGGATGCATTGGCGCTTTTGAACGAGTTGCGTGATATACGCAATCTTCCGAACATGTCTTATGCAAAGAATTTGGATAGTGATCCTAAAAAATTATTGAAGGAGATATTTCAGGAACGTCGTAGAGAACTGATAGGCGAAGGACATCGATGGTATGACCGTATCCGCGAAGCCCGTATTGTTGGAGACGATCAGGAAATGGTCACACTACTGAATAATGGAGGAATTTATTGGCCGGTGAGTGGAGACGTTTTGCGAGAGAATCCGACTATCGAACAAAATGACTATTGGAAACGATAAAAAACTCAAGATACTATGAACAAGTTATTGATTATTACATGCAGCTTGGCAGCATTAGTGCTTTCTTCATGTACGGATTTTACCGCAGCAGATATCGACCTTTCAGATGTGAAAGGGGAGGGAATAGCTCGATATGATGGTACTATTTATGATTATTTGAAGGCAGGTGATCCGGATTTAGGACTCACTTTTGATTCGTTAATGTATTTTTTGGATTTGCCGGATGAAGAAAAAAACGCTTCAGGAGTTCCGTTGAAGCTGAATGAGTTGCGTCGGTCTTTAAAAGACGAAACGGGACAATATACTTTGATGGCACTGCCTGATTCTTGTTTCAGATCTGCTATAGAGATGTTAAACAGATATCGTAAATTGAACAAACTGCAACTTACTGCAGAAGATTTGGATGAAGATGCCGGTGAGAAAGAGGCATACGCTGTTGGTGAACTTACTTTGAAGAAATTGTGGAATTACCAAAAGAGACTTGAGGCACCAGTATTGGATAAGGAAGGAAATCCCATATATATCGATTATGAATATAAGTCACAAATGGATTCATTACTATGTCGCTATATGGTACCGGGCTTGTATGATACTCCACAGTTGTCTACAGTATCTTCTGTCGAAGGACAGTTAATTCAGGGATTACATTCTTATCGTATGAGTTTACTTTACCGAAGGCTGCCGGCTAGCGGATTTCTCAATGGTGGTCCCAAAGAAATTACTTTCTACGACATGAATAATACGTTAGATAAAGATAAATGGGAACCTGCTAAAGTTTTGTGGACTGATATATATACAAAGAACGGGGTGATTCATGTGATGGTACCGCAGCATGAGTTCGGATTTGGTAAGTTTATTCATTACTTCAGAAATTTAGGTCATGAAAAATATTAAAGAAATGAAAAGATTGGGATGGATGGCTGCATCGTCTACCTTGCTACTAATGATGGGAACAAGTTGTATGGATAATTTTCTTCCTGAGGAAAAAGATGCTTTTGATCGTGACGTGAATTTTACGACAACCATATTTACTCCGACAATGGGGCATACAACATTTTATACAGGTATATTCAATACAGCACAATCAACATTACCTTTAACTTGTGAAATAACGGATATGATGCATTATGATGGTAGTCCGGCTCCCGAATTAGAGGAATATTATCCGGTGCGTGTGTGGAAAAAACCATATTTAGGAACCGAGAAATCAATTGAAGAAATAAATGCTAAGCGAGGTACAGAGTATCGTCGTCTGTTCGATGTCCGTAAAAACAGTGGAGAACTGATTATGTGGAGCGAAGCTAATTCAAGTATATTGCGTTGTCAACCTGACTCCGGATATATATTCAATATGAGAATCAGTAATTCCGGCGGTTATAAGGTTATGAAGAAGATGCGGCTTATGCCTTTTCGGGAAATCGATTTCGAACCCTCTATATATGATCCGGAGACAGGATTGGCCATCGCTGAATACGTAAGTGCAGAGAGTTCAAATATGAGATATGAAGGTACAGGTGAATCCTTCAGTAGAGTAGAGCTTGTAGAACCGGGAGATATTCATATTTATTTTAGAGAGAATAAAGATAAGAAAGACCCTTCTACTTCATTGTCCATATCATTTTATGATCCGTCTTGGAATGTTATCAGTCCGAGTCGTTTCAATGAAACCAATTGGAAGGATATGTTTCAGGCTGGTTTTCTGAAGGAAGTAAATTCAGAAAAGGTGGTGTGGGATATGGCATATCCATTGCCTTTGTTCAGTGAAAAAACGACATATACCGATTCTAGTGGTCAGAAGGCAAGTGTCCAATTTAGAACCAGTGTTGTGACTAACTATGGTTACAGACGTTATTATAATTTTAATTTCGTGTTCGCTATTTATAAAGAAGCACATTGGGAAATGTTGGTTCATTTCGCTAAGGGGATGCCTTTACTGGCTGATTGATTAATCTTAAATGGATGAAGAAATGAAAAATAGATATATTTTATTGTTGTTTTTATTATTCTTGAGCATTTCTGATGCGATGGCGCAGCGTGTTCAAGAAGTAGAAACCAGCGGAGTTGTATATGACAAGTCGACTGGTGAAACCCTTCCAGGAGTAAATATCATATGCCGGGATGCAAAAACCAAAAAGAGAATCCGGGGAACTATATCCGATTTGGAGGGTCATTTTAAAATCAAGACTCCTTTGGATGCAGAATTATACTTTACCAATGTTGCAATGAAGCCTACCACTTATCGGGTGAAGAAAGCGGCTGCCGGTATCAATATATTCATGGTAGAGGATGTGACGGAGATAGAAGAAACTGTGATTGTAGGACAAAGAAGGGTAAATAAAGCCAGCGTAACTTCTTCCAATTTCGTAGTGAGGGCAGAAGAATTGGCAGAGACCCCGGTAGCCAATGTTATGTCTTTACTGCAAGGACGTGTGGCGGGATTGAATATTCAGCTAAACAATGGACTGCCGGGTGCACAAGGCACCATGACAATACGTGGTATTTCCGATATTTCAGTGGTAGGTAATGAAGATACCGGTTGGAATCTGGCTTCTTCTGCCCCCTTGTTTGTGGTAGACGGTATTCCTCAATCCGAAGTGAAAGATTACGATTCGCAGGGATTGGTTTCCGGTTCGGGTGTCAGTCCTCTTTCTACTATTCCATTTGAGGATATTGCTAATATACAGATTCTGAAAGATGCCGCCGCAACTTCTCTTTATGGTTCGGATGGAGCCTATGGTGTAATCCTGATTGAGACTAAAAAAGGAAATTCGGTAAAACCGAAAGTGTCCTATTCCGGGAACTTTACCGTTTCTACTCCTCCTCGTTTGCGTGATGTGGCTATAGGTAACGCGGAACGAAATATGTTAAAGTGGCAGATTCTGAACAATGATACTTCACGAATCTATCATGGATATCAGGATTTGATGTTTATGCCGCAAGTATCAGATAGCTTGAATCCTTATTGGAACAATAATACCGATTGGCAGGATCAATTCTATAGAGTTACCTATAATCAATCTCACAACGTGAGCTTTTCGGGTGGTAATGACTTGTTTAACTATAAGATCAACGGTAACTATTATACAGAAAAGGGTATTGTGAAGAATACTGACTTCAATCGTTATTCACTGACAGGAAATATGAACTATCAGTCGCCCGATTCTAAATTCTCGATAGGGGTAGACATGAAAGTCGGTTTTACAGATAATAGTACGGGTAGCGGAAGTGCCGTATCGCAGTCCGGAGTGGCAAGTGCGGCAAGTGCTTCTTCTCTGCTTCCTCCTCCTTCGCTATATACAGCATCTGTCGATGCGTTGCAGGTGTTTGGTACTTCAAACTCCAACGTCGGTTCCAATTATTCTACTACCGTTAATTTGGGATATATGTTGCCATACCGGATACAGTGGAAAGGTGTGTTTAATTATAATTATACGGCTTCAGAGAGCGAACAATTTAAACCTGCTATCTTGAATAATGATAATTATCGGTCTTATGAGGAGAATTATAGCTCTAACACATCGGAAGTATATATAAACACATATTTTTATCGGAATTTCGATTTGTATATTGCCAATGTAGGTTTAACAGCAGGTATCCGTTATAATTCTAAAAAATGGACAGGTAATACCGTTAAGTTTAAAGGGTTGCCCAATGATTACATTTTGGGTCCTGTAGGTTATGCTCAATCCGAAGGTTCTGCCAGTATCAGTGAGAATCAAAGTACTTTTGCGTTGATTTTAAATCCCAGTTTTTCGTTTAAGGGAAGCCGTACATTCAAGGCAGGAGGTGAAAAATACATTTTTACTCCAACATTAAGCCCGGAGTTGAGCTCTGTATATGGAACCAAGACCAAATGGCTCTTTAATCCTTCTCTCGGTTTCCGTTGGAACATTGGCTATGAAAGTTTTATGGAACGTTACAGTAACTTCCTTGATAATATGAGTATCCGTGCCACTTGGGGACGGGTCGTAAAGTACAGTGCTACCCGCTATGATGTATATGGTACTTATGACATCAATTCGAATAACATATATGATGGTGAATCTTATATTCCAATTAATTTCGAAAGACTGCCTAATGTACATTTGGATCCGGTGACTACAACAACCTGGAATTTGGGTTATGAAACATCTTTGTTCAACAACCGTTTGTCTACAGATATAAACTTTTATTACAGACAGGTGGACAATCAACTTAGTGATGTTAATTTGCCCGATCATGCAGGATTCGCAAAAGTAAGAAGTACCGAAGTCAGCTTGGTTAACTATGGTCTGGAAGTCTTTTTGCGTGGTAAACCATTGCCTGTTCAAAGTAAATGGAATCTTGAATGTGGTCTTAACTTCTCTATAAATAAAGACGTAGTGACTAAGCTTCCCAACGAGGCCCGCCAGTTAATCAACAAAGATGCGTGGGTAGCCAATCGCTTGGGGGGAAGCGCAACAGCTATGTTGCTGTATATTAATAAAGGAGTGTATGCTACCGATGAAGACGTACCGGTAGACCCGGTTACCGGTAAAAGACTCCGTGTCGGGACGAGCACTTCGGAAGAGGCATACTTTAAGGCGGGAGACCCCATTTGGGTAGATGTAAACGGTGATTACATCATTGATGAAAAAGACCGTGTGATAGCAGGTAATGCACAACCGCTTATCAATGGAGGATTTTACTTCAACTTAGGTTATAAAAATCTGAGTGTTCATGTCAATACCTCTTTTACTTTGAAGCGTGATGTGATCAATACAGTCTTGGCAAACACCTTAAAATCTTACACATATCCTGCGAAGAAAAAAATTGATGAATTAAAGAAGGATGCGGCTATCGTTCCGATTGGAAGCTATAATTTCTGGACGGAGAGCAACCGTTACAACGCTACTTATCCGAATCCTTATAATTATCATCACAATAAGGAGATAGATCCTTTCAGAGAAGCACAAACACTCTTTCTAGAAGACGGTTCTTACTTTAAGATCAATACAGTATCCGTATCCTACCGTTTGCCAAAATCCTGGTTGAACGTGTTACGGGTGAGTGGAGTCACTTTGAAAGCGTCGGTCAATAATATCTGGACATTCTCTAACTATTCGGGTATCAGCCCCGAAAGCGTGAACGGTTTGGGTAGAGATTATTCCGGTGGATATCCCAATGCACGTACATGGACTATGGGTGTTACTTTAAGCTTATAATAATCAGATAAAAAAGAAGAATTTATGTTGAAATATATATCAATAGGCCTGCTTCTTGTTTTCACATCCATATTGGGTGGCTGTAAGTTGGATACAGATGATGAGAACAAACTTCCGGGAGATAAATTTTGGGTTGGTCCGCAGGCCAATGCTCATGCATTTATGTTAAGTATTTACCAGAGTTTAAGAAAAGCGACCACTTCCAATGGCTTTTTCCTCTATGCAGGTGATGTGCGTTGTGCGCCTATCACGGGGCAGAATCAAAATGGTTATTTGTATCTGATTCAAAATGATATGAAGAATTATAAAAGTAAGAAAGATAACGAGGAAAAAGGCGAATCCGAAGATTGCGGAGCTATTTATAATTGGAAGCGGATGTATGAAGTAGTGCAGGCTGCCAATATTATGATAGAGGAAGTTGTCAATATTCAGAATATCACGGATCGGGAAGTAGAAAGTTATCGTGCCGAGTGTCGTTTTCTGCGTAGTTTGGCCTACTTCTTCATGGTACGTCTTTTTGGTGATGTTCCTTACTATACAGAGGCCTATTATGCCAAGCCATTGCCACGTACGGATAAAACCACAGTATTGAGAAATTGCCTGTCCGATTTGCAGGCTTTGCTTGACAGTGACCCTGAATGTATTACTCTTCCGTGGCGTAATGGAAAAGGAAGCCAGCATGCCAACAGGGGAGCGGTGCTGACACTTATGATGCACATGAATATGTGGCTTGTCTTTTTCGACGAAGGAAATGCGGAGATTTATTATTCGGAAGTCAAACGTTTGGCCGAAATGAATTCATGGATCGACGGTACGTTCTATCAATTGCAGCCGATGAGTCAGATTTCTCAGGTTTTCAAAGGAGACTCCAATGAAGGCTTATTTGAAATAGCGCAAAACATTACTACCGGTGAGATTTTTAAGACAGATCATATGTGGTGCTCGAAAGTGGTCTATAATGTTTATTCGAAGCAAAAACCATCTTTTACCTATAGTACGGTTTTCCTGAAACAACTATATCCCGAAGATGAAGAAGATTTGCGAATAGAGTCTTGGTTCAAGTATCTCCACATGAGTGATATTGAAGGGGGAAGTACGACTACTTTGCCTGTAGAAATAGTAAAGATGCTGAATGCAGACCACTATGGTTCGGATTTGATTCCTAATTCCGGTAATTTCATCGTGTTCCGCTTGGCTGATGCTATTTTACTCTATGCAGAAGCGTTACAGAAATTAGGTGAATATGATAAAGCATTGCAAGAAGTCAATCGTATTAGAGAACGGGCAGGAGCTGTTCTCTTTACAGAAGGTGATAATTTGGATGCTTCCATTTATTGGGAACGTGTGCGCGAGTTGATGGGGGAGGGACATTATTTCTATGATTTGGTACGTACAAAAAAAATTGTAGATGCTTCTTTTGCTACTTTTGCCGATGAAAGCGGCCATCGTGAGACAACGGCCAATCTTAAACAAGGTTCATGGACATGGCCTATTTATAAAGGTGCGTTGGAAAACAACTCATATATTTCTAAAAATATGTATTGGGAATAAAGTGATTATCCCATAATGGTTTACTATATAATACTATAATGATGAATATGAAAAATATAAGAAAAATAATCAGCGGAATGTTGGCGCTGCTATTGGTAACAGCGACATTGGAAAGTTGCCAGACAGATGACTATTTGCTGGATGGAGGAAAAAGTAATCCCTACTATGACGGAACTATCATGGATTATCTGGAATCCCGGGATGATATGTTGTTCTCTGACCTGGTGAAAGTTATCAAAATGACCAAATGGTATGACATTTTTAGCGATGAGAATGCCGATGTTACATTTTTTGTTCCTACCGATTTTTCACTCAACAGAAGTGTGGATATGCTTAACTATTATCTCTACAACTGGAATAATATGGACAAGATAACCGATCTCTCACAGGTGAAGCGTCAAGTATGGGAAGATATGATAGAGATGTATGTTGTTAAAGGTAAGTACAGATTGAATGATATCGCCCAAATCGATACGGTAGCGTTAAGCACATTCCCCGGACAGACCAACTATACTTATGATAAAAAGTATAAGTTGACAATGGGAGTATGCTATGGTGACGCTAACGGGATAAAATATGCAGGCTACCGACAGATCATGTGTGCCAATCAAGATTATGGGATTTCCATATATGGCTACGTATCATCCTGCAATATTGAACCGCGCAATGGTATCGTACATGTGCTTCGTCTGGATCACTCTTTTGGTTTTAGTTCTTATGCTCTATATTCAAAAGCGATGGAGGCAGGCATTGATTATCCGGACGATACCCGGCAAGGCGGAGTGCCGTTGACAAAGAAAAGAGAGGATTTGAAAAACATGTTAATCATAAATGAAGAAAGCGATGAGTGACTGTTATAAAATAAATAGATGGGCGGTGAAACTAGTCAATCTGTTTTGCCTTGCCGCTTGTGTATTGGTGTGGTGTGGATGTAATGCTGATGAAGAAGACTCTATCAAAGAAAACCCTTATACCGGAGGACGTGAACCTTTTAAATTGAAACTCCTGATGGAAACCCCGAAGCCGGAAACAGCTGGACCGGGTGAGGAAGTAGTATTCCGGGCATCGGGACTGGCTCCTTATACTCATGGCGACGAATATGATTTTCAATTTTATATATCCGAACAGCTTTGTGAGATAAAAGCTGCTACAGATACCACTCTGACAGTGGTTGTTCCCCAAGAAGTGAGCTCAGGAAAAACGTTTCTGGTGATGGAGAATCAAATATTTACGGGACCTTATTTTAGTGTCTTGGGAAGTGTTTCCGTTGATGAGGCATTTGAATACTATAAAACGGGTGCTAAAGGTTGGGGATCATTTTATGCATGTGTGCCTTGGTGTAAAAATAACGAGCTTACCAGTGAATTTTATTTATTGGGTGATTTTGACAAACAAGGTAAAGTCGGTTATGGAGGTATTGCTATGGTGAATCATCAAACCGGACTTATATCAGATGGTAATAATGATAAATATCGTTTGTGGTGGGGTATAAGAACCGATATGTATAGTGACGATGATGGCAATTATATATATAGCAAATTGCGGGGATTGGAATACATGAAGAGTAGTGGCGATGCTCCTAAGGCTATAGTTTATGGATTGTTTAACCAATATGAAGAAAATAAGAATAAATACCCTTACGGCAATATTTTATTGGTAAATAATAATATGTCGGTCGAAACTCAATGGGTGGACTTTCTTCAGGATGATGGTACTGGAAAGACTAAGGGGCAGAGCGTGCCGAAATTTAATGGTGGAACTTCGGAAGGTGAGGAAGTTATTCGTGCATTCAGTAATGCTGATGGGACAAAAGTTATAGCTGTAGGAAATTTTTATTATCATAGAGCGGTCGACCTTGACAATACTTATATTTCTACTAAAAGCTGGACTCTGCTCCCTGAATATACACTTACGGAAGCGCGTTCCGTTATGAGAATGGATGAAACAGGAGCATTGGATAAGAAATATCGCCGTAATACCGAAAATGCAGAGGAAAAATCTTTGCCGGGAGTGGAAGAGAACGGAGAGATAAAAGACGCTTGTATGCTGAATGACGGAAAGATTGTTATCGTTGGAAACTTAAGCCGTTTCGATGGAAAAGAAGTTCACAATATATTGAGACTGAAAGAAGACGGTACAGTGGATGATGAATTTCTAATCCAAGTAGGTGCAGGTGCCAACGGAGTGATTAAAAAGATTACTTACACTTCTTATAAAGACAATGACGGAACTCTTGTAGAACGGATGATGATTGTTGGTAGTTTCACAACTTTCAATGGTCAACCTGTAGAAGGAGGCGTTGTCATGTTAAAACCCGACGGGACATTCGACGAGGTTTTCAAGCTTAGAGACATGCAGGGAGGAAGTGTAAACTTTGCAAAAATAGTAGATTTGAGTGCCTCGAATGCAGAAAAGAGAAAACCTTATGTAGTTATATCCGGAACATTCAACAAATATGACGGTGTTACCCGGCAAGGTTTCCTTATTCTGGATATGAATGGTAAGGCTATTCAGAATCTGAATGTACCCGGAAGATTCTCCGGAGAGTTGAATGATGCTCAATATTCGTTGACTTCGGACAATGCTAATGGACTCTTGTTGGTCGGTAGTTTCTCATACTTCGATGGAAAACAGATGTATGGCATTGTCATGCTGAAGATCAATTTGAAAGATGAACAAGTAGATGAACCTTAAATAATAAAATGAGAACTATATGAAAGCGAATATTTATGAAAATATAAAGGTTTATACCCGCACTGTTGTGGCAGGACTGCTGTTATGTAGTGGTATGGTGGCTTGTAACGATGTGATGGAAGATTCATTGAAGTATGATTATCCGTCTGCGGATAACGGCAATCTGCGATCGGGACATGTCTTGGTGGTGGTGATGGATGGTGTGAGCGGAACGGCTATGATGTCGGCTCGAAATGCCGAAAAGGCTCCTAACATAACGTCTATGCTTTCCACCGCTTTGTATACAGATTTCGGACTGGGAGATACGAGTGATCCAGCTCAATTAGATGCCGACGGACTGACAGAAGCACGTGGCTGGGCTAATTTGTTGATAGGTAACACTGCTCATGGAATCAAATCGAGCGAAGACTTACAACCGGATAATCCTGTAGACAATCTGGTGTCATATTTGGCAGATGAGGGGAGCAATGTCAGCCTTTATGTTTCGAATGAAGCAATCAGGAAAGCTTTTGGAACCAAAGCAGGTGTATCGCCGGTCGTAACCACCGACTTGGCAGTGAAAGACGCTGTGTTGAATGAATTAGCACAGGATGAGACTTCCGAACTGATTGTAGCTCAACTGCGTGGAGTGGTAGAAGCTGTAGGTGACGGTGAATTCTATGATGACCGCAATATACCTACTACTACGGTTACTAACGCGATAGCTACACTGGACGGATATGTCGGAGAGATTTGGGAAGCATTGAAGAGCCGTCCCCGGTTTTCAAAAGAAAACTGGTTGGTCATAGTTACTTCCAACTATGGAGGGCTTTATAAACCAGGTGAAGAGTTTGAAACTTATTATGACGATTTTAATAGAAATACATTCACGGTGATGTATAATGACCGGTTGAAACAGCAGGTTCAAGGATCGCCCGGAAATCAAGCTATCCCTTATTCTTTTTATACGCCTATATGGGCCTTCAATATAAGGAATCTGGAGCCTACTGTATATGCTGAATCAGCCAGGTTGGGGGATACGACTCTTGGGGATTTGAAATTCAGTCAGGATGAAACTACAAAGGTTTGGACAATAGAGCCTATCACAATCCAATTCTTTATGAGAGGAAATGCGAGTAGCTTATCCCGTTCATGCCTTCTCTCCAAATCTACGTATGCACGGGTGAACGGTTGGAGTATTGCTTTGGCTTATGGTAATCAGTTGACGACTTGTTTCGGATCATGGACATGGCAGATTACTGTTTGGAATATAGATTGGACGAAATGGCATGTTGTCACATGGATGGTGGAACCCAACCCTACAAATAAAGGCAGATGCACCTTGAAAATGTTTGTTGATGGACAACTCAAAGGAACCAAGGATTATAATAATGCTGAATTTAGAAAGAAATACCTTCAGGATGAATCTAAGCATGGCGAGTTGTCTAAATCTCCTATGCGGATAGGTTCGACTGACAGACGTGGTATCCAAGGTGGTAGCGGAGGGTATGACCCTCATTGGGACTGGGAATCAGATGCAGACGGTACTACGCAGTTTTATATAACGAATGTCCAGTTATACAATACGGCCATTCCGGAAGATGATGTCACTAAATATTTAGGTATGACCAAGCTTCATCTTCAGAAGGATACTTATCCCTATTGGAAAAACTTGGTAGGGTACTGGCCTTGTGATTTGGAACAGGATGAAGGTGCTGCATATCTGAAGAACTATGCCGATCCTGTAGAAGCAGAGACTGGCACTCCAGAAAATACAGATGAACATGCGTATGATTTCCATATTGATCGCGGTACTTCCGATATCTATATTGCGGGTGTCGATGATTCATCCTCTGCTTTGGCCCCCTATCGTGATCCGGAACTTATTTATGGCAAGACGATCCGAACAATCGATATTCCAAGACAAATCTTTTTGTGGCTGGGCAAATCTGTTCGATGGGAATGGAATCAAAAGGGGCAGGCATGGCAATTCGCTTATCGCGAGATGGCAGATGAACAACAATGAGAAACACCTTAAAAATGAAAAGAAGAATGAAAGAAAAATTAGTGTATTTCCTCCTCGTGGCATGGATGATATGGGGAGGAACGGCATGCGAAGATAAAAACTTTGACGAGTTTGTATCAGGTACAGGCGACTATACATCTGAAACCGGAGGCGACTATTACGAAGGTGAAGGTATTGACGTCAGCCACTATGACAGAGCGCGCACGTTTCCGGGGTTAGTGGATACACTGACCGAGAAACGTCTGGATGAGACAATATTGGCAATAGACATGAGCTATCCGATGGTAGACAAAAGCAAAGCCGGTTTGACCTATACTCCACTTTCTATTTACAGTACGGGGCTATATGCAGGTGCAGGTGAAAAGGTAACTATCATATTGGATGAGGACGTGAAAGGATTGACTATTCAGATTGGAATTCATAACACGGATTTATCATCCTTAGAGGATACTTATTTAGGACGCGATCCCAAGATTGTGACTTCCATGCCTTTGTTTCAAGGTAGAAATGAAATTCGTAACCCGTATGGCGGATATATTTGGATCAAACGAAATAGTGACGCAACTCAAAAAACTGTAAATCTAAAAGTGCAGGGTGTATATGCTGCTCCCGACTTTGTTAGCGGAGAAACCGAAGGCAAAAAAGACGAATGGATGAACGCTGTTAAAGAAACAACAGTACCTTGGGTGGAATTGAGAGGAAAGAATATCGCTTTCTCGGTACCTACCAGTTATATGAAATTAAAGGTGCAGACCTTGGGAAATGCTTTCCCGGGGCAATTGCAGCAGGCACTTGATATGTGGGACGACTGGGTGAAATGTTATCTTGAATTCTATGGGTTGGATGGTATGGATGAAGCATTTCCCATGCCCGGATTCCCGGTACGGGAAGTGATGGACACACACTTGAGTACGGAACGTTATTCCTATTATGGCAATACTAATGTCAATTTGCTTTCTACCGAAGAATTGATTAATGTAATTACTGATCCGGAGGAAATTAAGAAGACCACTCTCAATACAGGACATGTGGTCGGATGGTTGCAAGCAAGTATGCTTAAACAAACTTATTTCCCCAGTAGCTATCCGAATAGCTTCAAGGATGTGTTTTCAATGTTGCCCAACTATTATTTTTTGTACAAGCACAATTGGTGGGGAAAATCCGATCAAATAGAACTTCCGTCGTTCTATGAGGAAAACAAGGTAATTAAAAACAGATCTTATATTTTGAAGTCATCGGCTTTTGACCATTTGGTTTCATGGGCAGAGGCAGACAGCTGTAAGATATATTCGGATGAGGCAGGACGTCCTGTGAAGGAGGACTATGACAGTGAGGAAAGATGGCCTGCTGCATTGTTCTTCTGCTCATCTATTCTGCAGTACAAACAGGAAGCAGAGCAGAAAGACGGCTGGAAATATTTCGGTTATCTCAACCGCTTTTTGCTGGAGGAAGCTAAAAAGAGTAGTTTGGTACGGATGAAGTTGGAAGATGTCATGTTGAAGTGTCTGACTGACTATTTCGGACGTGATTTTTCACAATTGTTTGACCGCGTTGGAATGGCGGTGAGTGATGTCAGGCGTCAGGAGTCCCTTGAGAAACCTCATGTGGAACAGTGCATCTGGATGTTTAATCCATTAAAACGTAATGAGCCTGTATCCGATTTCGACGGTAAAGTGTTCCAGACGAAGGCCGGGACGGGGTATACTCCTAATCATCATTTGCGGAGTGAATGGGAAGCAGTGGCATATTCCAAGGGCTGGAAGCACAATAATTACAACTGGAGAGGGAAAGACCAAAATACACCTTATGCTCTTTTTGATGGAAATCGTGGAACCATGTGGGAATCTTACTATGACCGTTATGAGACATATACAGAGGACGGATGGACCTATCAAGCGTTTTATGGTGACAAAGTATATTATAAGGCACAAACTCCGGAACTACCTTATTCCATAGTGATACAGCCGGGTAAAACATCATTGCCTGTGTTAGATGGTATTTATATGGCAGCCGGTTACAGGCTCGCTAAATCGGCTTATTCAGAGGACGTGAGAACTGCAACCGGTGAAGACAATTGGGGAGAGTATAGTTTCAGACCCCAACGTATCCGGGTCTACGTGACGCAAGATCCGTTGGAATATCACTATCAAGACTCTACGTTTGTTAGTATTGAAAATATTACATGGAACCAAGTTTACGATTCGGATGATGAAAAAGACCTTAGCCCGGATAAAAGACAGTTTTGGCCCGACCGTTACAATACGTTCTATGTCGAGTTTGCCCGGCGTTATACGAATGTAACGGGTATACGTTTGGAAATACCGGAAAACAGTCACAAGGAGCCTGCCCGACCGGACTATTTGACAGAGGATAAATTTCCGAACCGTCCGAAAGAGCCAAACAGGAATCTGGAGCGAATACATATGTTCGGTGAATTTGGTACTTACTATTATAAAGAGGATCGATGAAAATTATGAAAGCACAAATGATAGTGAAAATAAGTTGCCTGGCTGTGATGCTGCTGGGCAATATATTGGCTTCGTGTACGAAGTATGATACCCCTCTTTCTGTAGAAGAGGGGGAAGAGGCAGCCGACGGCCGTCTGAATATAAAGAGAAATGTTCTTTGGGTAAATATAGAAGGAGCTGGTGGCGGTGATTTGGTGAAGAATGCCTTTCCTGATGACGGTGTGGTGAAGAGCTTGTTACCCCGCAGTCGTTATGCATGGAGCGGATTGGAGATGGAACATGCAGATGGTGTTTCATATACGCCAACCGAAGAGCATGCCGTAGCTTGTGCTTCTATGCTTACGGGTAATATGCCGGCACGTCATGGTATTTCGGACGACACGTATGTTTCGGAGCAGTATTATGACCCGAATACTCTTGAATCAATAAAGGAATATCCCGGTTTTTTCCAGTATGTAGTAGATTATGACAAGAGTATAGCGACCTTGGCGGTGACACCTTGGGAGAATCAGAATAAAAAGTTATTATCCCAGGCAACACGTGTCGTAACGACTTCTACTGATGAGGAAACGCTGAATACGGTGTTGACACAACTGAACGCAGAGAATTATCGTGCTACTTATCTTTCATTCCGTAGTGTGCTGGATGCTGCGAAACAAGGGGGATGGCAGTCATCAAACACTGGCTATGTGGATGCCATGCATAAAATGGATGAGTATATCGGGCAGTTACTGGATGCTATCAAAGCACGTCCGAATTATTATTATGAAGACTGGCTGATCGTTATTACTTCCAATCATGGTGGGAAAGCTGACGGAACTTATGGAGGGATGTCATTGGAAGAAAGAAACATGTTCGGTATTTTCTATTACGAACATCTGTCCCATCCGTTAGAGATGAATCCCGGCTTGATAGAAGATGAGGTGATGCGTTTTGATAAACAGTTTCAGGGGGAAATACTTGACTCTATCACACGTACTCCGGATCTCAAAGACATTGCAACCATGCGGCAAATCTATTCACTTGATTCCGTGAATGGAGGGATGACGGTAGAATATATAATGGCAGCCCGTCCGGCGGAAAACCGTAGTTATGTAACTCATAGTCATAATCAGACAAAAGTGATGGTAAAACGCTGGTGGTCAATGAGAATAGAGCATGTCACCGGTAAAGGATATAATGCGTCGCCCATAGGATATTTCTATGAATGGGGTAATTATTCTGATGGTACATGGACACAGACAAACGCCGGATTTTTGAATCCTATGATACATACTGCCACTACTACCGTGAATATATCCAATTCAGTAGGATATACGGAAGATGAGAAAGTGGAAGAAAAGATAGATAAGTGGGGAAATGTAACTCCGGCTTATACAAAAAAGAATTATAAGAGAAAAGGTAATATAGAAGTCTACAGTTATTACGACGGTATGAAGAAGTTAGCTTCAACCAAGGTGAACTCGATGGATAAGGCATCGTCAGAGTATATTGATAATGCTAACCTTATTCTCAAAGGTGAAATGTACAATACATGCCGTTATTTCCTGGAAATTCGTATCTGGAATAGGGCACTGACCGAGACTGAAGTGAAAGAGTATAGTAATAAATTGAAATTGACAGAAGCAGACCCGTTATATAAAAATTTGATAGGATATTGGCAGTTCTATAAGGACAAAGACGGTGAAGAAAAATATCTGAAAGATGATTCGCTTGTTGTGAACCAGATAAAGACTGTGATGAAGCGTGTGAGGAGAAATGGTGTTGAGAAAGAGGAAGAACTCGCTACGGAACCTATCCGTCTTCGCAAACCAATCGTGCAAAATGGTAAAACTTACTATACTCATATTGATAAGGAAGATGTAAGTTATATGACATTGCTAAATACTTTGTCTCGAACAGTTGAAAGTAAGGGACGCTTGATGGATAGCAGCCTACCTGTTCCCGCTGTGTTGGAGTGGATGGGAGTTACTCTGCCATTAGAAACGACGAGTGAAAATTATGCAGGTGCTTTCCGAACTTCAAAACTGGATGCCGTATCGTATACATGGAATTCGCTAATGAATCGTTCTGTATGGACACAAACAGTATTAGGCGATTATGCCAATGATTTGGAATGGCGTGATCGTGAGTGATAGCCCATTCTTCTTTTGACAGTAGGTTCGACTCATGAATTATTGCCTCTCCATGTAAAGGAGGGGCAATTTTTTTTCTGTTTTGTCCGGTTTTTAGCTTTGTTTTTGGGTTAATTTCTTGAATAGTAGATAGATAACTTGTCCGTGACTTTCTTTGTTTTTTTCTATGCTATGAGGAGCAAATTGTTTTACTTTGTGTATTTCTTGATGATATGATTGAGATTATGCAGAGGCGTTTTAATTTTAAGAAGAAAGGAGGAAAATGATGAAGCAATAAATAGAGAACGACAGTATCTTTTAATGATTTGAAAAGGATGAATCTAAGTTCTAGTGAGTGACTGTTTTTTATATTAACTTTAAATGGAGTAAAATATTATGAAAAAACTACTTTGTATATTATCCATATTATCTTTGTTTTTATATTCATGTAATGATAGTGGGTATTTGATAGATTCAACTAATGATATACATACCAAAATCGGTAAAGAAGTAATTTTTACTTTTGATTTTCCTGTTAATAATCTTTTGATGGGAATTAGGCTTTTGGATTTATGCATATATCTACAATTCTGATGGAGGGATACAATATGAAATAGGTAGTAAAGAATATGGGCCGGAAGTAACAGGTTGTGTAGGGACAAATGGATCAATAACTCCTCGTACTCCCTCGCTTCCTGGGACTATAAAAACTCCTCAAGATACAGGAGAAAGATACTATGTTGCGTACTTCCATACTCATACAACTTTGCATTATTGTCCGGTAGGAACGCGTAGAAAAACTGGACCATCTCAAGAGGATGAAGATTATTCTTTGAAGAATGAAGTTCCAGTTCTCCTATACGACTATGTATCTAGTGAAATTTATGGAGGTCATAGCTTGGCTGATTCATATAAACTTAGTCATGCGGGGAATATTGAATCGCGTAAGATAAATGGACGTTTTATTACTTGGTGAAGTTGATTTTGAACAAATATGATTTTAATATTAAAAAAACAGTAAATTATGAAACAGATTTATTATTATTTAGTAATGGTTTTCTTCACGCTTTTTATGATAATACCTATCACTATGGCGCAGGAAAATGTAAAATTACAGGCTAAAAATCCTTTCCCATTGAGTCAACGGAAGATTCAAAATATGATTCATAAGGCGGAAAGCATTATCGAAAAGCTTCGGACGGAATACCCAGATTCTAATTTAACAAAATGGCCGGAGGCGAAACGTAATGAATATCTCATAGCTAAGTCCACAAAAATAATGCTACTTTTTGCTCCGGATTTCTACAGGGATTATAAAATAGAGATAGAATATTATCCTCATTATAATGGAGTTTCCAGACCCAACTATAAAGTATTATTTTACTATGATATGACGAAAGAGAAATTAGATAACGGGGGAGTTGCGGCATATGTTAATATATATGGTGATAATGGGCAGGCGGATGGGTTCATCGTTTCTGTATACGGATGGGGAAATTCATTCTATGCACCAGACTGGGAAGATGGGCTATATCGTAAATTTCAAAAAGAAAACAACAAATGCCCATATCCTTACAAAGTTTGTCCGATATACAAAGGAGACCCGAACTTTGAAAGAATGTTAGACAGTATTCATGGCGTGCAAAGTGTTTATTGAAATATTCTCTGTTAAATGGAATTCCCTTCACCTTTTCTCTGCATACCTTTGTTGGTAGGAGATAGCGGGTGAAGGGTAATCCGTTCACCTGCTCCTTCACTCTGATTAATTTTACTTCGGATTTGTGGAGAATACTTTTACTCAATGCATTGAACAATTTTACTCAATGGATAAAATATACATAATTAGTTGCTATATACCCTGATATTATTCTTTATCCTTGTATTTTATATCTACAGAAACTCTGTAATTACCCGGTATCGGTGTATAAATAGGCTGGTGAGTAGTCCCCTTATTTTGCAGTTTCTTTTCCGCAATCAGTCTTTTTATATGCCGATAGGCAGTGATTTGTGTCATCCCACAGAGATACTGAAAGTCTTTCCGGGTGATTATTTGGTTTTCGGCAAAATATTTCGTCAATTCCATATCTATCTCTACTTCAGAAAGTCCAGCAGAATGTGGCTTGTATTTTGAACGTTGGAAGTGCATATGGGCGATTATGCCAATGATTTGGAATGGTGTGATCGTGAGTGGTAACCCATTCTTCTTTTGACAGTAGTTGAGACTCATGAATTATTGCCTCTTCATGTAAAGGATGGGCAATTTTTTTTTCTGTTTTGTCCGGCTTTTAGCTTTGTTTTTGAGCTAATTTGCTGAATATTAAATAAGTATCTTGTCCGTGACTTTCTTTGCTTTTTTCTATGTTATGAGGAGCAAATTGTTTTACTTTGTGTATCCGGAAAATAAAAAAAGAGCGATCACTTCGAATGACTAAATCTATTTATTAACTAAAAATGTAGTATTATGGAGCACTTTTATGATTTTGGTTGCCGATGGAGAATATTGTTTGTGTTGGCATTTGTTTCCTTTTTTATAATTTCTTGCACAGACGAAAATTTTATGATAGAAAAAGATGAAGATTATGTATTTATGGAGACTTATGCAGGAAATATAAACAATAGTGCTAAGTTGGAGATTACCCCTGAAAGTTCAGAATCAGCTTCTCTACAACTTGAGGAACAACCATTAGAATTGAGGGTGAAACTATTTTGCGAAAATAGTTCTTCTAATTATCGGTTGTATAAAATAAAGTTGTTATTAAACGATGAGGATATTTTGTTGGAAAGAGAGACATCAAGTATTAATGAATCGAACTATTACACTGTATATCGTCCTGGTTTTTTCAAACTTAAATTTATCGCATATTTTAAAAACATGCAATATTATACTTATGATCAATCCGAAAGTGAAGCAACCATTGTAGTAGATTACCCAGATAGAGATGTATTGGAAAAAGCTTATGGTAGTAAGTTTCAATATTATTGGATGGAAGGGCTGTCTAAAAGAAATGAGGACAAAAATATATATGGTGAAGAATATGGATATCTTCTTACATTTAATCATGGTATGTTTGATATGATAGAGGAAGCGCCAGACATTAGTACTAAAATATATACAGGTTCTAATTGGATTGGATATAGGGAATCTGATTCTTTTTATTTTTCTTCTTTTTCTTTTTGCGAGAATTGGAATAAAAATCCATTTGAGAAAGATCAACTTTTAGTTGTTGGACCTTTTCATACACACAGAGAATTAAATAGAGATGAAAGCGCTCCATTTAGGATTGTTGGTGCTTCACCTGCTGATGAAAGAATGGCTGAAAATGCTATAAATGATGGACTTCCAGGTTTAGTCTTTGATTTTGTCGGAGAAGATTCAATAGGTTTTCATGAAAAAATAATTATGGCAGGTAAGCAGTATACAGAGGGAATGCTTTACGGTTTTGGTCCGAAAAAAAGAGGACGTAATACTAAATTTTAAGAATATTAAAAAAGAAAAATATGAAGACTTTACTATTTCAATTAGTACTATTATTAATGGGTACAACTTTTGCGTTGCAAGCACAAGAAGCCGCAATAGAAAAAAAAATGGAGATTCCTGAACTTCAAAGTTATCAGCAAATATTCAATCACTTGCGTAGTGTGAATAATGATGTAACGGAAAAATATTCTTTTTATAAGAGTGCGAGTCGTCCTCGGAAAATGTCATATTATAGAAAGGGTAAACCTTTGAATAAATCTGAAATGATTCAAGCTTTGAAACTAGCATTAACCGAGTTATGTAAATATGAGGAATTTTACCATGATTATCTTACTACCTATATGGAGGAAAACTATCCCAAACATTATGAATTAGCTTGTAGGATGCAGCAATATAAAAATGAGATTGAAATGTCCTTGATAAAAATCAGAGCTTATGAGATAGTAGATACGCCGGAACTTCAACAGGTGCTTCGCATAGCCTGGACGCTTCCACGCAAGAAGGGGTCTGAATATATCAGTAAATATACAATGGAAAGATTAGAAAAGATTGGAAAAGAGGGGTATTTGAAGTCAATGTCAGAAGAACAGATCCGGGAATTGGAAAGACCTGTATGGGAGGAGGAAATTGCTTTATTGCATGTTTTCTCAAATAAATATGATGATTAAATAGAAAATCTATTTAATCAGATTCCCTTCATCTTTTCTCTGCATCCCCTTGTTGGTAGGAAATAGCGGGTGAAAGGTAATCCGTTCACCCGCTCCTTCACTCTGATTAATTTTACTTCGGATTTGTGGAGAATACTTTTACTCAATGCATTGAACAATTTTACTCAATGGATAAAATATACATAATTAGTTGCTATATACCCTGATATTATTCTTTATCCTTGTATTTTATATCTACAGAAACTCTGTAATTACCCGGTATCGGTGTATAAATAGGCTGGTGAGTAGTCCCCTTATTTTGCAGTTTCTTTTCCGCAATCAGTCTTTTTATATGCCGATAGGCAGTGATTTGTGTCATCCCACAGAGATACTGAAAGTCTTTCCGGGTGATTATTTGGTTTTCGGCAAAATATTTCGTCAATTCCATATCTATCTCTACTTCAGAAAGTCCAGCAGAATGTGGCTTGTATTTTGAACGTTGGAAGTGCATATCGGAAAGTTCAGCTTTAAGTTCCTTATCTGCCTTGAACTTGACAGCCTTTAATTTAACTTTATGTACTCGTTTAGCTTTGGGATCACGTATTTCTTCTTCGCAACTAAGAGTGATTTGTAAGTATCCCAATCCATTGATATGTACTTTCTTTCCTTCTTTGAGGCATTGGGCTACTTCGTATTTTAATTCTTCCAACGTCGCTATTACATCCGATGGACTAAGTGAACAACGATCGTGAATTCGATATACTAACTTCTCTGTATTCACAGTCTCAAAACTGATCGGACGAGCATGGTATCTCACCTTGTTTTTTTTCTCCTTCGGCATAGGAGTCTTGTATAATTCAAATTGTACTGACATAGTCTTTCTTTTTTCTTTAGATATTTGTAGATTATCTTCTTGATGTTTCTTAATTTTCTCTTAGACATTTACTATTTATCATTATTATGATAAGTACTTATCATTGCAATGAAACTCTATTATCACAGTTATGATAAGATATTATCATAACTGTGATAAGATATAAATATCAGCACCAAAGATAAGGTTTAATTAGGAGATAAACAAGAAAGAACCGCATGAAATGCCAAGTTCATATTTATGAAAATGAGGGGATTAAAAAGTTGTAGATCCTATTGGGAGGATATTATATTCGCACTCATTAAATACTAAAAACAGAATTTTATGAACAAGAAAAGTGTACTGCTAGCATTGTGGCAGAAATTTACGAGTCATTTTTGTAAAAGTGAAAAAAAAGACGAATTAATGGCGTATATATCAGAGTTTTCAACAACTCCGATAGAGACAAAGGAAAGCAAGGAAAAGGATGCACCATCCAAAACGAAGAATTTGACCGAGAATGTAGAAAGTTTTTTGAAGTCTCATTATGATTTTCGTTATAATGTTCTGACGGAAGAAACAGAATTCCGTTCATTGGAACGGATGAGCGAAGGATTCCAGTCAGTAAATCAACGTGTATTGAATACTTTATGTCTGGAAGCGCATGAAGCTGGCATTGCTTGTTGGGATCGTGATTTGTCACGTTGCATTTATTCCACTCGTATTGTGGACTATCATCCTTTCAGACTTTATCTGGATGAATTACCGAAGTGGGATGGTGTAGATCGTGTGTTGGCTTTGGCTCGACGGGTTTCGGAAAATCCCTTATGGGAAAAGGAGTTTCGCATTTGGATGTTGGGAATGACGGCACAATGGATGGGAATAATGGGCGATCACGCTAATAGTGTAGCTCCTTTGCTCATCAGTACGGAACAAGGGTATTTGAAATCTACTTTCTGTAAGTCTCTGCTTCCGTCTGTGCTTCAGCGTTATTATATGGATAAAGTGGATTTGACGAGTCAGGGAAACGTGGAACGTAGACTGGCGGAGATGGGACTTCTAAACTTGGATGAGTTTGATAAATATTCTCCAGCAAAAATGCCTTTATTGAAAAATTTGATGCAGATGGCTTCATTGAGTTTGTGTAAGGCATATCAGAAAAACTACCGTTCATTACCCCGTATTGCTTCTTTTATCGGAACGTCTAATCGAAAAGATTTACTGACCGATCCAACCGGTAGCCGTAGATTTATTTGTGTGGTAGTGGAGCACCCCATTGACTGCAAAGCGATTGAGTATGAACAGCTTTATGCGCAGTTGAAAGAGGAAGTCTTGTCTGGTGAACGTTACTGGTTTACAAAGGAGGAAGAACAGGAATTGCAGAGGAATAATCTGTCTTTTTACCGTCAAGGTCCGGTAGAAGATGTATTGCGTTCTTGTTATCGTTCTGTAGAAAAAGGGGAGGAGTGTGAGCTTCTTTCAGCAGCCGATATATTTCAATGTCTAAAGAAGAAAAATCCGGCAGCTATGCGTGGGGCGAATCCGGCAAGTCTGGCACAAATTCTGGTAACGGTGGGGATAGAACGTAAACATACAAAGTTTGGCAATGTGTATCGTGTAATAGCGGTTTAAAGAGCGTGAAGTTGGGGTGAAGGGAAGTCGTAAATAAAAATATTAAGGTAATAGGTCCGTTGGGGACATGATAATGGGAGGTATAAGTACCAAGAAACAGTCAAAAAAGTTTGATTTCTGACCTGTAAAAACTTTTGAAAGATAATTGAACCTTTTTGACTGATTATTGTACCCGTGTTGCAAATAAATACCCCATCTTTGCGGTAGAAACCTCAATCAAACAAGCATGAGCAGAAATCTTCATTATATCTTTATAGTAGTTTCTACAATTATTATTAGTGGATGTTTTTCATCTCCAACCTTAAAATATTCACAAGAGATAGAATATGTATTAACACAGGCAAAAGATAATCGCAAGGAACTTGAAAAAGCACTTAATTATTTTTATAAAAGAGATGATTCCCTTAAAATAAAAGCTGTAGAGTTTCTAATAGCTAATATGGATATTCATTATAGCGAAACTTATTATTGGAAAACTATGGTCGGAAAGAAAATAGAGTTTTCAGAATTTGATTATCCTGATTTACAATCAGCAGTGGCTGCGATTGATTCTTTGCGTCTAATTTATGGAGGCTTGTTTTATCAAGATACCATTATCTATGATATACATGTATTGACTGGCAATTACTTAATCAATCATGTAAATAAAACAGTAGATAACTGGAAAAAGTCAATCTATAAAAATATTCCATTCAAGGATTTTTGTGAATATCTTCTTCCATATCGAGTAACCGTAGAACCTATAACAGATTGGTGGAACGAATATCATGAAAGGTATCAATGGCTGGGAGACAGCTTGCGACATAAACCATTAGAATATGTTATGGATTATGCGGCTATTGACTATAAAGACTGGTTTACATTTACTACAGGTAAAGAACCTCAACGTGACGAGCCTCTTTCTCGATTAAGTGCCAGACAATTACTGTTTCGGAAAAAAGGTCCTTGTGAAGACGTCGCTTCTTTGGAAACATTTGTTCTTCGTTCTCAATCTATACCTACAGCCTATGTCACTATACCATTCTGGGCAACTTCCACCGGAGCGCATTTTGTCAATACGGTTTTTTATCCGGACATGCAAATGAGAAGACTAGATGTGTCTATGGGGAGTGGAAGAGAATTCGACTTGGATCGCGAACCTGCAAAGGTTGTACGTCATACTTATTCCAAACACCCCGAAACACTTGCTATGGTTGAGAAAGAAGAAAATATCCCTCCTGGTTTTATGCGGAGAAGTAACTATATAGATGTGACTGCGGATTATTGGGAAGTTGCGGATGTCACTGTTCCTTTATTTTCATCCATTTGTGAAGCTGGTTCTAGCTGCATTGTGTATGCCGGTATGTTTAATTATGGATGTTGGCGGGCAGGATGGTGGGGGAAAATGCAAAATGATTCTGTCACTTTCAGAAATATGGCAAAAGGAGTCGTTATACTTCCTATGTTATATCAAAATGAAGAATTAATTCCAGCTGGATATCCTATGTTGAATGCATACAATCATCAGATACACTTGGTTCCTGATAGGCAGCACTGTAGGCAAATTATCATCAAAGAACAAGACTATTATTTGAAGTTTCGCCCTCAAAAAGAATACGAACTCTTCTATTGGGATAAAAATTGGGTTTCGCTTGGAAAGCAGGTGACCGGAATTGAGACTAGAGAATTAATGTTTAGAGATGTTCCGATGAATGCTCTATTGCGATTGATACCGGAATATTCAGAGCAGAAAGAACGACCATTTATAATATTAGCAGACGGAACTCGTTATTGGTGGTAACTATATAAGAGGAGTAATGATATGAAAAGAGTAATAGGAAATATTTATGTATTAACAATTGTGTTGATTTTTGCGGCCTGTCAGTCAAAAACAAAGAATGCCGTGCTTTACAATTATCCTGTGAGTATTGCAATGCAACTTCATGAAATAGACATCTCTCTCTCCGAAGAAAGTTTAATGAAGTTAAATGCCTTTTTTATTCGGAATGACAGTATGGCGCAAGTCGCCCTATCACAAGGAGAATCTTTGGATAATATAGCGAAATGGTACTATCCTGCAGTGGATACACTGTCTTCCATGTTGCTCCCTCTTGAACGTAATGACTTTATACTTGCAGCCAAAGGGAGAAGTTATATACGGGATAATAGGAATTATACTACTCTATTAAGACAGTATATATTGCAGAGGAATGTATTGCATCTTTCTCAAAGGCAAATAGATCTATTACTTGAACAAAGTGACAGTATAGAAGCATGTGTAGTCAGGAAGAAAGATTATGTAGCTTTCGAAGTAGAAAGAAAATTGCTGACATCTCTTCTGGCAGAAAAACAAATAAAAGAATTCTATGTGCAAAAGAATCAAGAAAATGCAACGAATGAAACAATAAAAAAGTGGAAGCAGTTGAAGGAACACGAGCTTTATATATCGGCTGATGATAGTGTGAGAATTTGTAAGTTATTATTTGATTATATCTTAGATCAAAAAGTGTCTTGGGAGTATTTGAGATTTATAGAAGCTAATAATGATAGTATTCGGCAAGATGAGGCTCGTCTATGGGCTTATAGGCCTTTCCCTATGATTCAGCTGGAAACGTGTGGCTCATCATACAATAACAGAATGTTGGATATTGTCTGTAAGCGAGAGAAAATTGGTTTATCCGAGCAAACTGCGAAAGCGTTATTGGTATCTTATTCTCAACTTTTGCAGGAAGAATATAAAAGTAAATATGACAAGAAAGCAACTGATGAAAAATTTGATTGGTGGAAAAAAGAAAACAGAAAAATCTGTGAAATAGTTCCTCCAAAGTTATTGGAAGAATATTTTAAAACTATCACACAGGATTATATTAAAGGTCAAGCGCAAAAGTCTTGGGAAGAATTAATAGAATGTGGTTTAGTACAAACTAAAGATAGTGCAAAAGTTATGAATGAATTAGTGGATTATGAGACGCGATTAGAGGTGGCTAGCCAGTGGACTCGTTTGGATAATTCAAGAAAGAATGAATTTACTAGGGCTGATATAATTAATAGTAAGCCGCAATTACTGAAACGATTGGATCTTGAAAAAGAGAAAAAATGGAAAAGACAGATTGTTAAATTTTAGATATAATATGCAATTGTAGAAATTTAATATTTCAAGATGTATGAATGAAAGTTCCTACAAACTTGGTTGTTGTTAAAGCATAAAGATGTCTCTCCAATAGTAACAAACACCATATAAGGAGCTGTTATTCTTTCATTGTATTAAGTAAACAAATTAATAACAAAGAGGCTGATTTACAGTAGCCTCACTAATGAATATTTACAAATGAAAATATTTATAATTCCTTCCAAAAATGTACTATTTATTTTTATAGTTGTCGCATATATCCTCAATCTTGCAATTATATTCAAGCAAAAAAATGATAAAACAATATTGATCGAAGAAAAAGATAATCTAACAAAAGAAATAGAACACAATAAAAAGAGAATTTTTTTTCTAAAAGAAACTATTGACTTATATTCTCTATTTGACGACATCCAATTACCCAATAATTTGCAGCTAATTAATGAGCATGGCGAAGCAATTATGCTCCAATCATTATTAACAGAAAGAGACTTAAGGGTATTTAGAGTATCTGAAAATCATTGTATCAGTTGCATCCAGCTATTTAATGAGATAATAAATTCAAAATTAGGATTGTCACATGAAAATCTAATTTGCATAAGTGACTACAATACAAAAAAGAAACTAACATTTTATAAGAATATGCTTAATTTAAAAATGCCCATTTATATATGTAATGACCTTAATATACCAATAGAAAAAGAAGAAAAACCTTACTTTTTTTTATTAGACAAAGAGTTAAAAATACATCAGCTATTCTTTCCCCTTTATAGTGAATTTGAAAATTCAGAAAAATATATCCAAATGATTAATAGTAAAAGTAGCAATATTGAATAAATTCAAAACATTATGAGACAAATTAAGTCAATTTTATTTGTAAGCGTTATGATAATAACGTTTATTTCTGTTTTCATTTCTTGTGAGAATGAAAATGACGATAACGAGTATCTATCAGAAGTCGATAGCGTAGAATTAAAGCAATTTTTAAAAACTCGTACTGCTAAAGTATTTTTCCACAATTTTAAGTTTGAGTATAACAATTTGGATATAAAATCCATGAAAACTCTAGAATATGCTAAGGATGTTAATGTTTTTTATATTCCGGTTTATAAAAACAAAAGAGAAATAGGGAGACTTTGTGTAATATCAAAAAATAAAGGAGAAATTTCTACAGCTTTATTTGAAGACTGGAGTAAAGTAGAAAAAGAAAAAGGCGGTAAAATGAAAGTTTTTACTCCTGATAACTTATATATTGCCACATGGACAATAAAAAAAGAAGGAAATGGTGAGTATTCATTTAAAATATCGGATGTTACAGATGTAAAAAATGGCGATACAATAAAGACTAGAGGTGAAATCGATTTTCCCAAACCAGGTGATTATAACTGTACTGCAAGATGTTATAAAATAGCAAAAGATGTTTGCGAAGATGATTATAATTGCAAATATTTATGTGATTTATTAGATGTCTTTTTTTGTTCTGCAACAATTACTATTGCAGCTTCATGTCAACTATATTGTTGGGGAGTATGATGAAATATATAATGATTGTTCATGTATTTGTTATGGTAGGAACTTTACTTCCTATCCCATATGGTAGTTTTTTTCTACCTCTAATTTACTGGTTAACAAAAAGAAAAAATAAGAATAATGATTGTTTTAATATTCAAGCTAGAAATGTTTTAAATTTTCAATTATTATTCTCATTGTTTGGGACTATCTATTTAATATTTTTTTGGCGTTATTTCGTAGCAATGAAAATAAAAGGATTAGATGATGTTAACTATACATTTTTATGGTTTTTCATTGCTTTTGCAATAATAGTAAATATATTGTACCCTATATTTATTATTATAAAAATGGCAGTAGAGCATAAACCTAAAATATATTACCCTAATATAATACGTTTTTTTTAATATATTTACAATATTGCTGCTTTTCTTTTTAGCTACTAATACGAGAACGATAAAATAATTATTAACTGATAATTTGTTATGTATAAATATACTATTTATATTGGAAATATCATTATAATATTGATATTAGCCTATTGTTGTTTATTGCGATCCATTCACTAGTGTCCGGAATAGTTCAGAACAAGCTAAGTTGCTCGTCCGTATCCGACTGGCGTGGAATATAAAGCTACAGAGAAATCAGGGTCATGTACGATAACAGATTCACAAGACGAAATTACTATAAAGAGTAAAATCTATATTATATTGGGCGGTAGTAGCAGTGGAGGTTATGTGGATATGCCCTTTGAAATAGACGGACGTTATGATAAGAGAGAGAAAAAAGGAAGTTTAACTATAGCACAAAAATAATTAGGATGAAATATTTAGTCAAATATATTTCTGTTGTAATTTTAATAGTTGAGTGTGTGACACTCCAGAGTTGTGGCGGAAAGGAGTATGAAGATAAGGTTTCAATGAGTCGTTCTGAAAAAGAACAGTTTATTGAATCAATGAGAGATAGATATAGTAACATGGGAATAGAAATAGTGATAACTAATTACGACTCACTTTCAGATGAAACCTTATATGAATGGGATAGAATGTTATCTGATATGAAAGAATATCATGAGAAACTGAAAAAAAATAAAGACTAGTAACATTATTAGTTTTTATTAGATTCAAAGCTGTTGTAACAGTTCTTTATATGAATAAAATGGAGTAAAAGGTAGATAGTGATTAGAAAAAAAGTTTATTTAAAGATCTAAAGAATTATAATGATGAAAATGAAAGCAATTAAATTATTTGTTATCGTATTAACGATTATTCCTTTTTTTGTACAAGGATGTACTACTGATAGTGAAGAAGATACTACTGAAAATTATGTAGAGAAAGCTAGACAATTAGCTAATGCATATGGTGTTGTTTTTGAAGTGACGGATCCAAATGCCATAACCCAAGCGACTTTGAACGAAATGGAAAAAGAACTGAAGAGTCTGAAAAAACAGTTTGAGAAGCCATTGAAACTTGAATATGTGATAGATGATGGAAATTCCATTGTTTTTTTAGAAAGTAACCCATCTCTTTTGGTTGAATCTTTAAAAACAAGAGCAGAAGTGATGGAAGGAGATTATGATAAGTGTCATTTTAAAGTCTCTGTAGACTGGTCTGAATCAGATAAAAAAGATAAGGCAAAGTGTGAAGTCACTAAGGAAGGAACTTCTCAAACCGTTGTAGAAGATTCTCAAGAAGTGGATAATACAAGTAATCCAATGACTGTTAAAATGTCAATTAGGGTTGTTGTAAGCTATGGAGGATATTGGCATATACCATATAAAATAGAAGGTAAATATGACAAAGAAAAAAAGAAGGGGAGTTTAACCATTGAGTAAAAGTAATACGAATTGCGATGAAAAAAATAGAAATGTTACTACTTGCTGTTATTTGTTGTATATCATTACAGAGCTGCAAAACTGATAGAGGACAAATTGATAGAGAATCAAGAGCACCTTATTCAACCTTAGAGGAGAAAAAGCAATTGATTGAATACATGAGAACAAAATATAGTGATATGGGAGTGAGAATTGAGATTACTAATTATGACTCAATAACGTATGAGGGCGTTATGAAAATGGATTCGCTTTTAACTGGTATCAGAAAAGAAAAGGAAAGGAGAAAGGAGAGTAAGGAAGATATAAAATAGCATAGACTTTATAATAGATTTTCGTATGAACAAAGTAGTAATCATATTTTTCCTAATGATGTGTACAGTTTCTCTGTTTCCTACTGTCTCATGCTTCACGGATACTCAAATTTTTCCAAAGTGTATTTTTACATTGATCATGGTAGGAATAATGGGAAGCGTTCTTTCAATAATGTTTATTGTTAAAAAAAGAATAGTGTGGAATTTTAGGATTATATGTATAATTGTTACTATACTTTGTTCTGTTGAGGCTGGAGTGGGAATATTGCAATTTTGCAATATTCTTCCTCTAATTTCTTCTTTTTATAAAGTTACCGGAAGCTTTGATAACCCTGCCGGTTTTGCAGGATGTCTATGCGCAGGAATACCATTTAGCTTATATCTTTTTAGAAAATCAGTTAAGAAGCTTCAATATATAAGTGGCATTTTTCCATTCTTTATTATCTTATTTGGAATTATATTGTCTGAATCACGAGCTGGCCTTTTAAGTGTAATTGTTGTCTTGTTGGTTCATTCCATTTATCAATATAGGAAGAAAGTGGTTCTATGTAGAAATATAGTACTGTTTTCATTCATTATTTGTTTAAGTGTATCTATTCTTTTCTCTATACTCTATTATAAGAAAAAAGATTCAGCAGATGGGAGGCTATTGATTTGGAAATGTACATGGGAAATGATGCAAACCACTCCAATTGCAGGGAACGGCATTGATTGTTTTCATAAGAATTATATGGATTATCAAGCTAACTATTTTAAACAACACCCAGACAGTCGGTTTGTTATGTTAGCTGATAACGTTAAACATCCTTTCAATGAATATCTATTGATTGGGGTTCAATTCGGTATCATTGGTTGGATATTATTAATAGGTATGATTACTTTTCTTCTTTTTTGTTACAGAAGGCAACCTATGAAAGAAAAATATATTTCTCTATTGGCCTTATTATCCATTGCTGTATTTTCTTTTTTCTCATATCCGTTTACATATCCTTTTGTATGGATTGTTACAATAACATGTATTGTCACAATTATTTCTGGTGTTTATAGCGGTGTGCATATAGAAAATAGCATATTAAGGTATAGTATGGGTCTTATTTTTTTTATCGTTAGTCTGTTTGGATTATATATCGTAGGAGAAAGAATAAAATCAGAACTGGATTGGCAGCAAACTTTAGAACTATCTATGTCAGGAGAAAGAGATCAGGCGTTGCAACAATATGCAATGTTTATGGAGCGTTTAGGTGATAATCCCTATTTTTTATATAATTACGCTGCAGAACTCTATAAGAATGGAGAATATGAAAAATGTCTGAATATAGCAAGACAATGTAGACGTTATTGGGCTGACTATGATTTGGAACTTATTCAAGCAGGAGCATGTATTGAGCTGAACTTACTTGACAAAGCGGAAAAATACTTAGAAAAAGCAAAAATGATGTGTCCAATTCGTTTTATGCCAATATATGAATTGATGAAACTTTATCAGATAAATGGTGAAGAAGAAAAAGCTAAACAAATGGCGAAAGAGATTATAAAGAAGCCTATTAAAATCTCTTCTTATAAAGTGAATCAGATAAAAGAAGAGGCTAGAAAACTGTTGGAACTCTGAAAATTCTATTTTTACATTTTGACACTTGTGAAGTTGGTGGTGAAGAGTTATCCTTCACCTGCTATCGCTCATCAATAAAGGGATGCAGTGAAAAGGTGAAGGATAGATGAAATCTTATCAGATGGTGTATCTCTATTTATGTTATTACCTTTTGTTTGTCATGCCCAAAAGGTGACTTAAATTAATAAAAATGAAATGCGTATAGCAAGCGATACAATTTTGTTTTTTGATGCAGAGGGATTTTCTATAACGAAATAGGCTCATTCAGATTCTTTAAAAACACAGAAATATATTATTTCGATTAATTAAAGGCAAGATAATTCAGTGTGTAATTATAAATTAGTTGTTAATATGATAGTATATTGGATAGTAAATATAACCTTATTGTTTGGCACTTTATGAGAACTATCTTTCTTTATATCGTAAATGCGATGGCGGCTCTTGTGTATGCATATTGCTATGTGATGGATCCGTTGAATATTGGTACTAGCAAATGGAATTTAGCACCTTTGATTTTTATATGTGCATTTTTTCTCTTAAAGTATTTGTATACAAAGTTTGATTGCAAAAGAACGGGAAACTACGCATTTCTGACGACAACTTTGATTTTTATTGTTGTATATTGCTTGGTTTAGGTTATTTTTGAACTTCTTTGAATGAAATGAGTACCTGATTTCGTTATAATATGGGGATATTTGTATCTTGATATTATAAAATATTTATACTCATGGTCATTATCACACAAACAGTTTTTAGTTGTTGGAGCAGAGTTTTTTCGGATCATATATTGGAGATCGTTATAGGAATAGCTCTGCTCTTTTTTTGTATTCTTTATTGGAGGTATAAGAGATTGTATGTTCAGAGTGAATGTAAGTTAGCTGCTGTGACCTCTCGACTGGAAAAAGAACTTTCGGAAGAAATGAAAATAATAAATGAACTGGAAACAGAAGTGAATCGCTATAGAACGATTTTCAATAAGCAGTTTTGTGCTGATAGTGCAGTTTCATTAAAGGATGTCGAATCTTTCAATTTCTATGTATCGCTATTAAGGAATCCTGCTTCTGCGAATCGTTTTTCTATGGATGAGTGGGATAATTTATTTCATTTTACAGATATTGTTTCTAATGATTTCTGCACACGTTTTTTAGAGGCATATTCATATTTAAAGTGGAAGGATATACGCTTATGTTGTCTAATCAGACTAAGATTCTCTACTAATGACGTAGCTATCTTGTTAGGAATAAAGGAAGAATCTGTTATTAAAAATAAAAATCGTTTAAAGAAACAGTTAGAAGTGGATATAAAACATTCCTTTGAGGGATTTGATGAGTATATTAATCAATTCTGATAGTTGATGCAAACAACTGAATTATAAACGTGAAATTGATATTGAATGAGTATCTGACCTAAATTCATACCTAGAATGGTCTATTTTTGAACTTCAGACACAAAAGAAAAGTTTATCTTTGCTACCTTCAGAGAAGAAGTAAAAATAGTATCATTAAAACGTTTGAAGTATGAAATTGACACACCTTTTGTTGGCTGGTCTAATAGGTTTAACTGGCTGTTCGCCGAAAGTAACACAGAAAGAAGCGCGAATGATAGAACTGCAAAATCCTATTTTGCCGGGATATTTCGCTGATCCGTCATTAGTGCAATATGATGGAAAGTTTTATATGTATGTGACAGCCGACCCGTGGGGAACGGACTTTCTTTCCTGTTGGGTGTCCGATGATTTTCAGAATTGGACGTTCCATACATTGAACTGGCCTACTAAGGCTGCATGTACCACTCCTTTGTCGGAGACAAACAAGGTATGGGCACCTTCAGTCGTTCAAAAAGGAGACACTTTTTATATGTATGTCTCTGTCGGGTCTGAAGTGTGGTGTGGGAAAGCAAAACATCCGCTGGGACCATGGGAGAATGCATTGGGCAACCAGCCTATGATTCCGGGCGACACGACCAGGTATTATCATGTGATTGACGCGGAAGCGTTCGTTGATGATGACGGCAAATCTTATCTTTATTGGGGATCGGGATGGAACTGGACAAACGGACATTGTTTCGCTGCGGAACTGAATGATGATATGAGTTCTTTCCGTACAAAACCTGTTGAAGTCACTCCGACCCGATATTTTGAGGCTCCATTGATGGTGAAACATAATGGAAAGTACTATTTGACTTATTCTGAAGGGAAAACTATTGATGAGACGTATGAAGTGCGTTATGCGGTCGGTGATAATCCGTTCGGTCCTTTTGCGGAAGCAGGTAATAGCCCGATATTGAAAGTGAATGACAGCTTACGGGTATATGGTCCGGGACACCATACTTTATTCTCTTATGGAGGTGAAGATTATATGTTGTATCACCGCCATCGATTGCCTTTTGTGAAAGGTACGGCGTATCGGCAAACCTGTATCAGCAAGCTGACTTTTGATGATGATAAGAATGAGATTAAGAATATTATTCCTTATCATACACAGGCATTTCCGGATTTGGTTAAAGAAAAGAGAGAGTATATTCAGCCCGAATCAGTGATAAGCAATTCTGTATTGGCCGATTATGCCGGCGCGGAGAATACTGTAGACCATAATTATAGTACCCGTTGGGAATCAGCTGATGGAGATGAAAATCCTGCATTGACAGTTTCGTTTGGCGATGTTGTAGCTATTGATACGGTTGAAGTGCGTTTTGAATATCCATGGGAGAAATATTATATGAAAGTAGAGACTTCTGTGGATGGTAAAGACTGGAATACGGTAACTGATTGTACGAAAGATGGTATTTCCGGTTCTCCTGTCAGTATTCCTGTAGCTGGTGAATGTAAGTTTGTGCGGCTTGCTTTTGCGGTATCCAAAGGAAATACCAAGCCGTCTGTTTGGGAGTTGTTGTTTTATTAAGATATATGAGGATAGGGGAATATATTATTGATTGAATGAATCATTTTTGAACCTTTTTGAATGATTATTGAGGCTTTATTCATTGTTATTGCTAGGATTTGGAGTTTTTTGATTGATTAGAGTACCTGTTTTTCTTCTATTTTTAAGAACTTTGTCCCAGTGAATTATTTCGATGATTGGTGATAGTTGTAATTTTTAAAATTATAAATAAAATAGAATAGACATGAATTGCACAAGAATGAAAATTAGCTTTAGAAAGAGTGTTTTGAACGTACTCATTTGGGGAGTAATGATGCTATTTGCTTATCCGCTTTCAGCACAAACAAATGGAAAGCCCGGCAAAGGATTGTATGAACTGTTTAGTACCAAAATACCGGATGGTGCGCAGTGGGAAAAACCGGATAATAGATATGTACGCGACGGAGGATACTCGAAGAAGTCAGAAAACTATATATATTTGGATGACTCGAAGAGTCCGGCCAAACTGACGGGATTATCTATTCCTATCCGGGAGAATCCGGGTCCGGGCGAGTATCGTTATATCACTTTTGCCTGGATTAAGTGGGGAGGTGACCAAATAGGTATGCAGTTTCATGTATCAGATAAATCAGTTAATCAGAAGGGGAAAAAATATGACTTTACATATATAGCAGGAAAGTCAAAGGATGTGATTAATCCTTTGAAAGGACTTAGTGTGGGGGAAGTTCCAGGACATTGGATGGTAATGACACGTGACCTTTGGAAAGATTTCGGTAATATCACATTGACAGGAATTTCTTTTATCTGCCCTGAAAGACGTGATGCTGGTTTTGATGAAATATTTTTGGCTAAATCACAAGAGGATATAAAAAATGCTCCCAAGGTTCTGCCTAGTGAAATAGCAACTCCGGTTCCTGTAAATGAGGATGAAGAACAGTTGGTATATGAAGAAGCGGCTACAGACAAGAATGAACAGCCGGAAGGAGTACAGATAGACTGGGCTGCACAAATCAAGGCGGGTGGTTCAATGATGTATCCACTGTATTTGCTGGGATTAATCGCTTTGGTCATTGCGATACAACGATTGATAACTTCTCGTGAAGGTCGCCTGGCTCCGAAACCCCTTCGTGAGAGTGTGAATGAATGTCTGGCTAAGGGTGACCTGAAAGGGGCTTTGGCAGCATGTGACAAATATCCCTCTACATTGGCTAATTCTTTACGTTTCATTCTTGAACATATAAAGGCTGGAAGAGAAGCTGTCAGTCAGACAGCCGGAGACATGGCTGCTCGTGATATTCGTACTCATCTCGCACGTATCTATCCACTTTCGGTCATTGCTTCGCTTGCTCCGCTGATCGGTCTTTTGGGTACGGTTGTCGGTATGATTGAAGCATTCGGGTTGGTAGCATTATATGGAGATGAAGGCGGGGCTTCCATTTTGTCCGATTCAATCTCAAAAGCTCTGATTACAACTGCCGCCGGTTTGATCATCGCCGCTCCTGCCATTGCTTTGTATTTTATCATTAAAAACCGTATTATGAGAATGGCTTCTTTGGTAGAGGTGGAAGTAGAAAATGTAATAACTACTCTTTATCTGGAGGAAGATAACTCAAAGGGGACAGACGTATCTAAATAAGAGAAGTACAGCCATGAGATTAAATTATGATGATGAAGATAAGGTAGAGGTGCAGATGTCTCCTTTGATAGACTGTGTCTTTCTGCTATTGATCTTCTTCCTCGTGACTACCATGATGAAGAAATGGGAAATGCAAATCCCATTGTCGCTTCCTTCGATGACGTCCAGCCTTTCTACTACACGTGCGGGAGAAGAGGCTGTTATCATTGCGGTAGATGAGGATAAGAATGTGTATCAGGTAGTGGGGCACGATGCTTATTCGGGAGAGAGTCACTATATACCGATTTCGGACTTACATGCTTTTCTGACTGAACTTCGTAATAGTGAGGGGACGGAAATTGCGATTGATGTGGCAGCTTACCGGACTGTTCCGGTAAGTACGGTGATAGAGATATTCGATCAATGTCAAATACAAGGGTTCACGCGTACACGTGTCCGCTTGGGAAGTAAACCATATTTAGGCCTATGAGACTATCGTTGTTTAATAATGAAGATGAACCGGAAGTGTCTATGTCACCTTTGATCGACTGTGTGTTTCTGCTATTGATCTTTTTCCTTGTATCGACAATGACAAAGGTGAAAAACAGGGATATTCCGGTGGATTTACCTACTTCGGAGTCTGCGGTTAAATTGAAACCGGATGACAAACAGGCTATTGTGGGACTGGATGCTGAAGGTAACTTTTATTGGGACGGACAACCTTGTTCAACTAATTTTATGATGGAACAATTGCGGGAGACTTGTATCTCTGATCCGGGCCGGCGTATCCGCATCGATATGGATAAGCATACTCCGTTCGGCCGTTTTGTGGAAGTGATGGATGCTTGTCAGTTTTATAATTTAACGAATATAGGAATACGGACTTATGACGAAAACTACAACAGGGAGTAGCCGTCTGACGGTTATCCTGTCATGGATTATTGCACTGGCCTGTTTCGTGGGAGGAGCTTTGTTTATATGGATGATGCCGTCGCCGGATCAGGGAGCTATTGATTTGCAGGCGAAAAAACAAAAGTCTCCGAAAAGCGTCAGTGAAAAAATAAAGAAGGAGCAGTCGCAAAGGGTGCTTCCTGCCAACTATTCCGAGCAACTGGTTAAACAGTCGGAAGTGTTGGTTAAAAAGAATTTGGAGGATCAGCTTCGTAAGTTTCAGGAAATGGCCAAGAAGATGAGGGAACGGAAAGATGAGTTGTTGACTAAGGTGGAAACACGCCAGTTGCCGCGTTCAGCTCCTGCCGATGCTAATGATACATCAAAAGCAAGAAATATACCGCAAGCTGGTAATCCTCCGGCGAATGCATCTGTAGAGGATATGTATGCTCTTTTGCGTGAATATGAAGCTGAAATACAACAGAATCATTTGGCGACTAATGCTGCCAAACAAGCTCTTTCGAGAGGACTTTCATTTCCTGAAGTGTATAATTCATTAAAGGCGGGTTCTTCCCGTATGCCAAGTTTTGACGAATTGATTCGGATGCAGGCAAAGGGTGGAGAATGGGGTACTTCGGATGGCAGTAATGCCAGTGCCGGTTTGAGTATAAAAAGTACGGCTGATTTGAATAACTATCGTGGATTGTTGGGACAAGCGACACGGCAGGCCGGACTTGCTCAATCACGTCTGGAAAATCTTTTCGGAGTAGTGAAGCAGGTAGGAAAACCTGGTGGAGGTGCCGGTGAAGGTAATGGTCAGCCTGGTGGAAGCGAAGGCGGAGGCAATGGAGATGGAAGCGGTAATGGTGGCATGGGTGAAGCAGCCCAGGGGAATGGGAACAAGCGACCGATGAATCATTATGCAGGCTCACGTTTGAATCAGGCAATGGTGAAAGCACAAGCTTTACCCGGACGTCGTTTTTCTAAGAATGCAGAACGCAAAGGGTGGTTGTATATCAACACCTGGTATATGATTGGTCCATGGGATAGTTATGGACGGGAAGATTTTTCGATTGTGCATCCACCTGAAATTTCTGTGGATTTTGATGCTGTATATACGGATGGACAGGTGGGGACGGGAATTATGGAAACGGATTCCGACCCGATTAAAGTGATTGGAGAAGAGGTGCATTTGGATGGAACATTGCGTTGGAAATTTATGCAAAGTGAGTCTATGCACAATACGGTGCCCGTTACTACCGGAAATTCAACCTATTATGCTTATACGGAGCTTTATTTTGATGAGGCTACTACGATGTTGGTAGCTATCGGTACGGATGATAGCGGACGGGTATGGATCAATGGTAAAGATGTGTGGCGTGATTATGGTACCAGTTGGTATAATATTGACGAGCATATTGCTCCTTTTGAATTCAGGCAAGGATGGAATCGTGTTCTGGTTCGATTGGAAAACGGGGGTGGAGGAGCTTGTGGATTCAGCTTCTTGATTATTCCGCAGGATAAATAGATGTGTGTTTAAATAGAAAAGATTGTTTAAGGAATTAATTATTGGTAGAAGTTATGTGAAAGAGTTATGCTCTTTCCATAACTTTCTTTTATAGCACGAATGGAACAAGAAGCAGTACACATAGGACAATTGATACAACAGGAATTATACCGTCAAGGGCGGTCTATTGTCTGGTTTGCAGAGCAACTGTGTTGCTCGCGAAGTAATGTTTATAAAATTTTCTCAAAGCCGGATATAAATACGCTCTTACTTCTCAAAATATCCAGTATTCTTCATTATAATTTCTTTCAATATTATTCGGACTCTTGGGATGAGGAAAAAATGTAAACTTTTTGGGTACATGCTTTGCTTCTTTATTTCAATTTTTCTCTATACCTTGTGAACGTGAATTAAAGAAAGAGTACTATGATTGTTTCACCTTATAATAATAGAATGATGGATTATTGTATATTGGGAATATACAATGGTTCATATTTAGAATGCTGAAAATGAAAAATGATATTTAGATGTTATACTTAAATCTGTAAGCTTATGAAATATATTTAGAAAAAGAATCGGAAAATTTCGGAATGACACGAAGCATGTATGTTGATGATGATAAGACTCTTCAATTAAAATTTAGGGATGTGAATGTGGGAGACGATTGGTGTTTGTATGAATTGCGAAATTCAGATTTATATGAGAAATAATGAACTAGAATTAGGTGAGGTTTGTGAGTCATCTGTAGCTGATGGTTTCCCAGAATTAAAAGGGTCTGAAGTCTTTTTTAATTGCGAAGAACGCTATTACCATAATGAGGCTCCAACTAAAGATGATGAAAAATATCTAGTAGTTTTTTTTCATACATGTATTATAATGGAGAATCGTTCGGATAGTACTTATAGAAAAGCAGGTTTGGAATCTCATGATTGCAAATTTTTAAAATCGATTCAGGTATTTCCCTTATTATATATAGAATACAAAGAGAAGAAAGGTGATTGGCCTAATTATAGAATTTATGGGAGATATGCTGCTTCTGTGACAGGGAATTATGTGTGGAAGGACATGGAGAAGCGAGAGATATAAAGGATAATTCCACAAATATAAGCTTGGCTTTTATGTAATTTACAAAAAGGTTTAATATGAAAATATCTGTATGTTTTGTTCTATTTATATTATATGTGTTCTATATGGGAGAAATATTAGCACAAGAAATAAATATTAGCTCTGTATGGACAGAGTGTCAAGCTCTACAGAAAGAATGTGATTGGAGATATCGAGATTATCGCGAGAGGAGATTTTTCACAAATACTCCCCAATGTCCACCACCACTTCCTTCTCATTTACCCAATAAAATACAGAAAAGAAAAGCTCTGAAACAATGGGAAGAATTTGGTGAAAAATGCTTGAATCTGCGTTTGCGATTGATTAAGGTATCCCCAAAAACGTTGAGTAAGTCCTCAAGAGATAGCTTAAATTTGATATCTGCCAAGATGAGTTATTTGTCTTACCATGCAGTTGAGTGTATAGCCCATTTGAATATAAACAAAATCATGGAAAATAAGAGTTTACGTATAGTTGCTAAACAATTGGAAGAGGAAAGAAGGAATACCCAACGAAAAAATAAAATAAAAAATGCTTATATAGAAGGTCTGTATGATGGATACGAACAATTATCTATGGAGCAACAAGAGATACGTCGTGACTCTATTACAATGATAAGTGTTGCATTAGATTGTTATCATATGGCTGCATATTGGAAATAAATAGATATTGCTGATGAAAAAGTGTTTATTCTCTATGTTATTACTTTGTTGTGCCCATACATTTTGTATTCGGGCACAACATGTGATAACGTTTGATACACTTTTTCAGCGTGCCATGAACCAGATTCACGCTTATCCCCAGGAGAAAATTCATTTGCACATTGATAGAGGGGTATTTGTGCCAGGAGATACTGTGTGGGTAAAAGCATATTTAGTGCACGCAACATTTCACACCCGAATAGAAATAAGTCGTTATGTGCTGGTTGAATTAATCAATCCGTTAGATTCATTAATTAGCAGAGTTAAACTGCGTGTGAATGGAGAACATTCTTTTAATGGATATATACCTTTACCATATCAGCTTCCAGATGGAAGATATACGTTGCGGGCTTATACTTCTTATATGATGGAAGAGGGAGAGGAGTCTTTCTTCCAACGCAAAATTTCAGTTGTTTCTCCGCGTTGGTTGAATACGAAGACAAGTATAAACTGCCGACTAAATGGAAAGAGGAGAGGGTTGGTGGGGCTGGATATTCGTAATTTTTATGGAGAAAAGTTACCTTTGACAAAAGGGCGTGTGTGCTTGAAGCATGGGAAAATGAAAGAGGTAATGGTAACCGATTCTTCTGTTATGATAGGGTTTTCTGATGAAGAAATAGCTTCGAACCGGGCAATGCTCGTGGATGTAACAGAAACTAATGGAAATCGGATGATGAAATTTTTTCCTGTGTCTTCTGGAAATGTTGATTTCGATGTTACTTTTTATCCGGAAGGTGGTTATCTGCTTACCGGGCAGGAATGTCGTATGGCATTCAAAGCGTTGGATAGGTGTGGAAATGCGGTAGATGTGAAAGTGGCTATCTTTGACAGCCATGATAACCAAGTTGCTGATGCTTCAGTCTTTTATCAAGGGATGGGAAGGATTTCTTTTTGTCCCCAAGTAGGTGAAAGCTATTATGCTTTATGCACGGTAGCAAATGGTTTAATAAGGAAAAAAGTTCTACCTCAGGCACAAGTTGGCATTTATGGCTTGCGAGTAGATACGGATGAAAAGAACTTGAAAGTGAAACTTGTTTCAGCTTTCGGTGCTCCGAAAGAACCGTTATTGATTATAGCTCATGTGCGGGGAGTAGTTGTTTTTGCAGAATGGTGGTCGGAGAATGTAGAAGAGCTGGTCTTAAGAAAAAAGAATTTTCCGCCAGGAATAATTCAAATTCTTTTATTGGACGGGCAGATGAATATTCTTGGAGAACGACTTTCTTTTTGTTATCATGGACAGATGACGAGAGCGACTGTGCAAATGGATAAGGATTTTTGTTCTCCTAAGGATGAAGTAACAATGAAAATAGGTCTGTCGGATGTCCGACGTACAGCTTCTTTGTCTGTGTCGGTAATCGATCTCCATGAGGTGGTGCCGGATACATGTTCCACAATAGTAAGTAATCTGTTGCTCACTTCTGAATTGAAAGGTTATATTGAGAATCCATCTTTTTATTTACAGAACAATGAAAAAGCACGGCAAGCGTTGGATTTATTGATGATGATACACGGATGGAGACGATATGATCTGTCGGCTGTAGCACGTGGAGAAATTGAAAAAGCAGAACGGACTCCCGAAACCAGCTTCACTATTTCGGGACGTGTGAAAAGGTTAAGCCCTTTTGAATTGAAAAAAAGATATATATTTTCTTTCATTGGAGTGGGGGCTGATTATGGCAAGACCATCATTGTAGAGAAAGATGGCTATTTTAGATTAAGTGATATAGAGTATCAGGATGGGTTTGGAGTACAATTGCAAGCAGTGGCTATCAAGGATAATAGTCGAGGCACGCAATATATAATGGTAGATGAAGAAGAATTTCCGCTTATACTTGCCGGAGTACCGCAACAATGGCCGTCGGAGACTGTGGAAGCCAATGAAGAATTTATACTTCCGTTGGAAAGTGGAATGAGGAATTTTTTACTTCCTACTCTGGAAGTAAAAGCACCTTATTGGGGAACGGTTAATTATGAAAAGATGGATAACAAGATGGTGAATAGCTCTGGCTTCAAGAATATGCAAGATTTGATACGTAGTATGGGGATACGAATTGTGAATAAGTCACAGGGAGATATTACTTGTTTCTTTTATAATAAAACAAGAGTAATTATCTGTGTTGATGGAAAATATCAATCTAACAACTACGAACAGGACTTAATTTATGATACTCCTTTGAGCGATATAGGAGAAATAAACTTTTTGAAAGATGTGGAAAGGGAGATGGCATTAAGTTTTTTAAAAGTAGAAGATACAAAGAAAAAATATTTTTTATACAAAGAATTTCAAATTCCTGCTTCACGGAAGACAATCCCTATTCTAAATATAAAAACTTATGATTTTATACAAAGGGAGGCTGCATCGCGTAAGGGAAAAAAGATGCCGATTAAGAAGAGGAGAGAACTTACATTGACCTCTGCCAACTATAAGACTATCTATCCTTTAGGGTATCAGAAACCTATGGAGTTTTATACGCCTGTGTATGATACTTTAGAAAAGAGGGAGAAAGATTCGGACGACTATCGTAAGACCATTTTTTGGAAGCCGAATATAATAATTAATCCTTTAAACCCCATGTCTGTTTTTTCTTTTTATGCGGCAAGTAAAGAGTCGGTTTATTTGATTAAAATAGAAGGAATTACGGATGAGGGGGATATTATCTCCGAAACGAGGCATTTAACTGTACATTTTTGATATGTCATTTTAGAGAGTAATGAAAAAATGTAAACTTTTTGGGTATACCTATCTCTTATTTCTTCTTTTTTTTCTTCTTATCTTGCATTTGCAAATTGATTGATTCTTTGAAAAGATAGATATATGGCAAGAGAATAACCTATTTAAATAAATATAGTGATGAAAGAAGGTAAGCAAAAATGCCGAATATTGAAAGAAATTCGGAGACAGATAGCGGAAGCTAATGATATCGAACTCATTACATCCGAATGTAAATATCGGGGAGATTGTTTAGGTACATGTCCAAAGTGTGAGGCTGAAGTGCATTATCTGGAACAGCAACTTCTTTTCCGTCGGAGGATGGGACGGGCTATTAAAATAGTGGGTGTTTCGCTTGGAATGTCTGCAATGGGGGCTACATCATTGAATGGGCAGCAAGTGGGGGAGGATCGTTTGAAAAACGACTCTAATATACTTCCACAAGTGGAGGTTATGGGAAATCGGGTTGTCAGAAGATGTACTGTCGTGGCAGGAGGAGTTGTCATTTCAAAAAAGGTAAAGGCTGTCACTGTAAAAGGTACTGTTGTAGACAAATACGGTCATCCGATTATAGGTGCGGAAATTATTGAAAGAGGAGCTAACCATAAGACATATTCTGACCTGAATGGTAAATTCATGCTTCAAGTATCAGGAAAAAGACCTGTTTTGGAGGTTAGTCTTTCAGGTATGAAGACGAAGGAGGTGAGGGTAAGGAAGAGGAAGGCCGGGAAAATAAAAGTTGTGTTGCACAAGAATAGCTTATAATAAAAAATAGACGAATATGAATTCTGTATTATTGGATTTTGTTTGGAGTGGTATTCTTATAGGAGAAAGCTTTACCCAGTTCTGGTATATTATACCGGCTACCATTGTCATTGAAATGGTTCTTATTAAGCTGATGACCCATCATCTGTGGGGAAAGTCGTTGCTTATCTCTATCGTTGGAAATTTGTTTTCTGGAATTATAGGTACTATTGTTATAGGATGTGCCAGTATATTGGTCGACTTTCTGTTTGGTTCAGATTTCTTTCCAACTATGCTCATTACTTGGCTTCTTATGTTTGCCGGTAGTTTTGGGCTGGAATATATAATGGTGAGGTGGATTTTTAAAGATAAAAGCCGGGCATTGATGTGGGCAATATTTATTGGAAATCTTTTAAGCTATTGTTTCATCGCTGTTTCTTTGGTTATTTCCTTTTATATTAAGTAGAATTGGTTTAGGCTGATAAAATAATATGTCTAATAAATAAGAACTAACTAACCCTCTCTATGAATGCTGATCCTGTCGGTACTGTAAAAGGTATTGGCAGGATTTTTATTATTGAATGGTGTATTATCGTTCAAAGACAGTTTCTTACGTTATATTGAATGATATTTATACTGTTTTGACTGATTTGAAGACCTTTGTTCTCAAATAATGTTCCATCTTTGCAATTGTAATTTCATAGAATATAGTATCGAGAATTTTATACTGATTTGTAAAGTAACAGATTCAGATTTGATTAATTGATATGTGTGTTTATTTTTTAGTTTTCAATAGGTAATAGTTTTAGTTTTTTGGGGTAATTAAATGGGATTAGTTTTCAAATTCGCTATCGGTTTTAATGGAAACATTAACCGGTGGTGAATTTCTAAAGAGATTAATGTATCATGAAAACAATAGAATAGATTGAAAATGAAAAGACCTTTATTGTATTTGCTTATTTTGTTAGTGACTGTATTCAGCACTTCCTGTACTCAATCTTCAAAGGGAACATTTGAGGTGGGTGACAAGACTTTCTTGCTTAATGGAGAGCCGTTTGTCGTAAAAGCGGCAGAGATTCATTATCCTCGTATTCCAAAAGAATATTGGGAACATCGTATTAAAATGTCTAAGGCGTTGGGTATGAATACCATTTGCCTTTATGTTTTCTGGAACTTCCATGAACCGGAAGAAGGAAAATATGATTTTACCGGGCAAAAGGATATTGCAGCATTTTGTCGTCTTGCGCAGGAGAATGGTATGTACGTCATTGTGCGTCCTGGTCCTTATGTGTGTGCCGAATGGGAGATGGGCGGATTGCCTTGGTGGTTACTGAAAAAGAAAGATATTAAGCTCCGTGAACAGGATCCGTATTATATGGAACGTGTGAAACTGTTTATGAATGAAGTTGGTAAACAACTTGCTGATCTTCAGATTAGCAAAGGTGGGAATATAATTATGGTACAAGTAGAAAATGAATATGGCTCATTTGGTATTGACAAGCCTTATATTTCTGCTATCCGTGATCTTGTGAAGCAAGCGGGATTCACAGGGGTACCTTTATTCCAGTGTGACTGGAATTCTAATTTTGAGAACAATGCTTTGGATGATCTTCTTTGGACTGTCAATTTTGGTACGGGAGCCAATATAGATCAGCAGTTTGAACGTTTGAAAGAGCTTCGTCCTGATACTCCATTGATGTGTAGTGAGTTTTGGTCCGGATGGTTCGACCATTGGGGAGCGAAGCATGAGACACGCAGTGCGGAGGATTTGGTAAAAGGAATGAAAGATATGCTCGATCGTAATATTTCATTTAGTTTATATATGACTCATGGAGGTACTAGTTTCGGACATTGGGGAGGAGCAAATTTCCCGAACTTCTCTCCGACATGTACGTCTTATGATTATGATGCACCTATCAATGAATCAGGAAAAGTCACTCCCAAATATTTTGAAGTACGTAAATTGTTAAGTAACTATTTACCTGAAGGCGAATCGTTGCCGGAAATCCCGGATTCTATTCCAACGATTACTGTTCCTTCATTTAAGTTAGATGAAGTGGCGATACTGTTTGATAATCTGCCGGAGCCAAAAATCAGTGAAAATATTCAGTCAATGGAAGCGTTTGATCAGGGTTGGGGAAGTATTCTATATCGAACAACACTTCCGGCATCTAACAAAGAGCAAATTCTGACAATTACAGAGGCTCATGACTGGGCACAGGTTTTCCTTGATGGCAAGAAATTGGCCACGTTAAGTCGTTTGAAAGGGGAAGGGACTGTTATTCTTCCACCTGTGAAAGAAGGAGCCCAATTGGATATTCTGGTAGAAGCGATGGGTCGTATGAATTTCGGTAAAGGTATTTATGATTGGAAAGGTATTACTGAAAAGGTGGAAATTCAATCGGACGGTGCTGCTGTTACTTCATTGAAGAATTGGAAAGTTTATAATATCCCGGTTGATTATGCTTTTGCAAAGAATAAGAAATTTGTGAAACAAGATAATCCGAAAAAAGACCCTGCATATTATCGTGGAACATTTACACTGGATAAAACCGGTGATACTTTCCTGGATATGACTAACTGGAGTAAAGGAATGGTTTGGGTGAATGGTTATGCTATTGGACGTTACTGGGAAATAGGACCACAACAAACCTTATATGTGCCGGGATGTTGGTTGAAGAAAGGTGAGAACGAAGTGATTATATTGGATATGGCTGGACCTGTACAACCGGAAACGGCAGGCTTGCAACAACCTATTCTCGATAATTTACGCGTTCATGGTGCTGCCTATGCACATCGTAAAGTAGGTGAGAACTTGGACTTGAGCGGAGAAACGCCCGTTTATAAAGGTGCTTTCAAGGCGGGTAATGGTTGGCAACATGTGAAGTTTGGAAAAGAGGTGGAAACACGTTTCTTCTGTCTGGAAGCATTGAATGCACATGATGGGAAAGATTTTGCAGCCATTGCGGAATTGGAGTTACTGGGAGCTGATGGCAAGCCCTTGTCACGCCAACATTGGAAAGTTGTTTATGCAGATAGTGAGGAAACGGAAGAAGCGAATAATATTGCAACGAATGTGTTCGACTTGCAGGAATCTACCTTTTGGCACACAAGCTATTCTTCGGCTGCCAAACATAAATTCCCGCATCAGATTGTGATTAATCTCGGTGAAGATAAGGTAGTAACCGGATTTTCATATTTGCCGAGAGCAGAAGCCGGTAAGACAGGCATGATTAAAGATTATCGGGTATATCTGAAAATGACACCCTTTAAAATCTAAAGGGAATAATAAGATAATTGTATGTCTATGATGTACACTGAAGACATTTAAGTCATAAGGTTAATTATTAAGTTTGTTCATTAAGTTATAGAGAAGTAAAAGAATAACTTTCACGTGAGTGACGGTTTTTCTCTTACTTTTCTTTTTTTATAATAGCTGCAATCATAAAGTGGGTTATTTTTGTTCTTTCTCTTATTATTGTATAATCTAAAATAATTAATGATGCAAAAAATGAACAAAAATGGATTTAACCAATGTGCCGGAGCGTACATTGAGCGTTTGCGAAAAGAAGGAAGATATTCTACTGCCCATGTTTACAAGAATGCCCTTTTTTCTTTTAGTAAGTTTTGTGGAACAACGAACATATCGTTTAGACAAGTCACGCGGGCATGTTTACGTTGCTATGGGCAGTATCTTTATGAGTCAGGATTGAAGCTCAATACGGTTTCTACCTATATGCGTATGTTGCGTAGCATCTACAATAGGGGAGTGGAAGCGGGAAGCGCCCCTTATGTGCCCCGGTTGTTTCATGATGTCTATACAGGCGTAGATATCCGGCAAAAAAAAGCATTGCCTGTGACCGAATTGCATAAACTTCTGTATGAAGATCCGAAGTCCGAACGCTTGCGCCGTACACAGACGATTGCTGCTCTGATGTTTCAGTTTTGTGGGATGTCATTCGCGGATTTGGCGCATTTAGAGAAATCAGCTTTGGACCAAAATGTGCTTCAGTATAACCGTATCAAGACTAAAACGCCTATGAGCCTGGAAATTTTGGATAGTGCAAAGGAGATGATTGATCAGCTTCGAAGCAATAAACCTGCTGTTCCTGATTATCCCGACTATTTATTCAATATTTTACATGGTGATAAGAAACGGAAAGATGAAAGAGCATATAGGGAATATCAATCTGCTCTTCGGAGTTTTAATAATTGTTTGAAGGATTTGGCTAGGGCACTTCACCTGAATTCCCCTGTCACTTCATATACTTTCCGACATTCGTGGGCTACTACTGCTAAATATCGCGGAGTTCCGATTGAGATGATTAGTGAATCGTTGGGGCACAAATCTATTAAAACCACACAAATATATCTGAAAGGCTTTGGATTAAGAGAACGTACAGAAGTTAATAGAAAGAATTTATCTTACGTTAGAAATTGTAATGTTAGCAGGTGATATATAGGCAAAACTCTAATAATCAATATTTAATTATGTCTGTTACTTCTTAGGTAACGGATTCTAATACGACGCAAAGATAAACAAAAATATAGATAGCAAACAAATATAATCTCATTTTTTTTCGTTTTATCTGATATATATGGCAAGAAAAAATCCGAACATGAAATAATCTTATCTTCATGCCCTATGATTTATATGTCCTGTTAAAAAGAGAATTTCCCCTTCGCTAAAGGTCAAAACCCTTCTATTACTGTAATTGTCGATGTTTTTCTCTGCTTTCATTCCAGTTGTTCTCGATTGTGTGTTTACTGTTACCTAAGAAGTAACGGATTTATATAAGGTAAAAATAGTAGATTAATCAATGGCTTGAGGATATCTCTATTTAAAAGTATAACATACAAATAAAGATGAAACAAACTAAAGCAACTTTTAGGAATAAGTCATTTATTTCATTGAAAGGTAGTATTCTATTTTTGATTCTCATTTCGATGACCACCAGTTTGGTCCATGCTCAATATTCCATAGGAACAACGGGGCAGTTGATGATACCTACTGCTGAAATGCAAGAGACTGGTACATTTATGGGTGGAGCTAATTTCTTACCCGAACAGGTCACTCCTTCGGTTTTCAGTTTCCCTACCATGAACTATTTTGTAGATATGACTCTTTTTTCTTTTATCGAATTCACTTATCGGATGACATTGCTCAAAATGACAACAGCTACGGGTAGAACCGGTTATCATAATCAAGACCGTTCTAATACGATTCGTATTCGTCCGATAAAGGAAAGTCGTTATTTCCCGGCTGTTGTGGTTGGTGGAGACGATCTCTTGACGGAAAAGAAGACGCCATATTGGGGAGCTTATTATGGTGTATTAACAAAGACTATCGGATTCCGTTCGGGGGATCAATTGGCTGTGACGGCAGGTTGGTATATTCATCAGGGTGATTGCCGGGTATATAATAAGGGGCCTTTCGGAGGTGTCCGCTACACGCCTTCTTTTTGCAAGGAGTTAAAGTTGATGGCTGAATATGATACGCGTGGATGGAATTTGGGTGCTGCCATGCGCTTTTGGAAGCATTTGTCCGTCAATGTGTTTACTCGTGAATTTACATGTGTTTCCGCTGGTCTGCGGTATGAATGTACATTAATACATTAAAATAAAGATGAAAAGGATCGTTAGTATAGCAGCCGTTTTTTTCTGTGGTATTTCTTTGTTGCAGGCACAGCTACTTCGTGTGAGTGATACCCTGAAAGAATTGAAAATGGAGAATATTTCGGTTGTGGAGAAAAAAGACACGATAACTGCCGCTTTTGAGACCTCTACCTATAGAGGTATTTATAATGGAATAGGTATTGCCATACGCCATTTGGCTGCTATACCGGAGATACCAACTTTGCAGTTGCTTATATTAGATAATGCCTTACCGCAATTATGCATAACTATTCCTGCGGAATTGATTCAAAAATATCAGTCTGGTGAATGTTCGTTGGACGAAGTGTATCGCAATATGAGGATGACAACTTCTACCAGAACCGCCGTGAATCGCTTGAAAGGCATAAAACGGAAAGAAAATTCTTTCGGTAAGGTGGATTTGGTAGTATATCCCAGTATAATGTTAGTCAACAATGTAACTTATAAGTTGTATAAAGCGGCTTTGGAATTGCAACCTGCTTTAGAAATGCAATTATGGAAGGGAGCTTCGCTGCGGATGCAGGTTTCTTTGCCCATTGTGAGTAATGAAGATGGTAAATGGGACTGTGTTCGCTTGGGATTCATGACTTTGCGTCAGGATTTCCGTTTGGCTAATCATTGGAAAGGATATCTTGCTGGCGGTAGTTTTTCTAATGACCGTCAGGGGCTTGCTGCAGGAATCGGCTATTTTTCTGCGAATGGCCGGTGGACAGTAGAAGGTGGCGGAGGAATTACCGGTTCTTCCCATTTCTACGGTAGTGAATGGAAAATGAGTAAGTGGGGAAGAGTTAATGGACAGCTTAGTGTAGGATATTATGTACCGGAAGTGAACACCTTGGTGAAAGTAGAAGGAGCTCGTTTTATTTATGGAGATTATGGAGTGCGTGGAACTCTTTCACGTTATTTCGGTGAATATATTATAGGTATATATGGTATGTACACAGATGGAGCAACGAATGCGGGATTTAACTTTTCTATTCCGTTGCCGGGGAAGAAACGTAAGCGACATGCGTTACGGGTGATGCTTCCCGAATATTTTGCTTTTCAATATGATATGCGTAGCGGAAATGAATATGCCCACCGTTCGTTGGGCGAAAGTTATAGTATAGAACCTAAGTCTGCCGAGAACTCACGTTTCTGGCAGCCGGATTATATCCGTTATTATTTGATTAGAACGAGTGAGAAATAAATCATGATTGATATTTGAACTAGTATTTTTAACAAAATTAAAACATTATGAAAAGTGTAAAATGGTTTTATGTGGGTGCCATGGCAATAGCCTTGGGTGTGTTGTCTTTTGTGACAGTTGCATGTCATGATGATGATGACGATCCGAAACCGGCAGAAGGGGAGGTAATTGAAACTCCGAAACCGGTAGTGGAATATTACATTATGGGTACAGTAACTTCAAAAGGCGCAGGAATGAGTGGGGTGACTGTGAAAGTAGGAAGTAAAAATTGTACAACGGATTCCAATGGTAAGTTCTCTGTTACAGAAAGTGCTACAGGTATTTATGAGATTGCCGTTACTCATACCGGTTATCTCTCTCAAAAGACTTCTGTGACAATAGCAGACAATGCGGAGAACCGTAGTGTGATAACAGTGGCTTTAGCTCTAACTGGGGAAAGTCCGAAAGAAGAAGTCAAATTGAACGCACAGGAAGCAACTGTTGTGGAAGATAAAAGTACATCAAATACGGATATTCCGGCAACTTCAGACGATTTAGGAAAGGTTGAACCGGCTAAAATAGTAGAAGATGTACCCTTGGCGAAAGTGGCCATAGAGATTCCGGCAGGGGCTATTGAAGCAGAAGGGCAGAATGCAGGAATTGTGGAAAACGGTAAAGTTGATATCAGTGTCACTACGTTTGTTCCTGCTCCCGAAAAGGTTACTACCGAGGTTAAGCCTGCTGAAGAAGGCAAGGCTGTAGAAAAGAGCATTCCTTTAGCGGCAGCTCATTTTGAACCGACAGGATTAAAATTCAAAGAGGCTGTTAACATATCTATTCCTAATCCTATTCCAGGCATAACTTTCCCGAAGAACAGTATGCAACTGACTTATCAGAATCCGCAATCAGGACAATGGGAAGTGGAGAAAGAATCAGGGCAAAATGTAGAGGTTACTTTGAGTGAAGATGGTAATTATACAGCTCCGGTTAAGCACTTTTCTGCATATGCAATAGAAAACAAAGTGTCTAGCACTATCAGCAAAGAGGAAATTCAGAAAAGCGAAGTACTGGGACAGGCAAGTCGTGATAATAGCGAGAATGCGAAAGCTGTGACAGGTATCGTGTTGAAATATTCTGAAAAAGCTGGTTGGGACTATGTCGGTGGTGTAGATGGAGTGGTTGCGGCTATAAAAAATGCCTTAGGTACCAGTGACCAAACGACAATAAATGCAATGGCAGCTTATCTCAAAACCCGTATGTATTCGTTGATGGGTTCAACATCCGGAATCACTACTACCGAACGTACATATAATACGGTAAATGTGAATGGTTATACTACGATGGATTATGCTTGTTATGCTAAGACTCGTACAACTACATTGACTACAACAGTTATCTATAGCGGGCAGACAAAAACGATATCTATCTCTGCAAAACGCTATACAGGTGCTGACCAGCAATATAAGATGGTAACTTATAATCCGACACATAGTGGTGGTAAAGGTGGTAGTATGTAATTTATTCGACCTACGTATCAATATATAATTTGATGCATATTTCCCCATACATATCAGCTGTCTGCGAAAATCGTTGATATGATTTTGATGCGATTCATTGAATCGACATGTAATATTTTTTAATAAAGCCCTTTTGAATATGCTTCTTTTTTCAATAAACCCTTTTAAGCATATTCATAGAGAGTATAGAAGGAGGAGGTCACTGTGAAGCGGTCTCCTCTTTTGCTTTTCGGAAATACTGTATTACATTAGAAATAATATCCTAAATTCACAAAGCAACTTCCTTTATCCGTCTGATTGGAATATCCTAATGATATTTCCAATGGTCCGAAGATACTGTCCATTCCGTAACCGGCACTGATACCGAATAATTGTTTGCCTTTCAATATATCGAAGAAATTACTATCCGTTAGTCCGTAGTTACCTGTCAACGTGAGATAATGAATGGCTCCCATACGTTGCCTGAATTTAATAGAGGCGATCATAACGGTGTTGTCCATTAATTCCAGATTGGTAACCCCGGCAAAAGGTAATTGCTGGGGAATATAGAAACCGGGGACATCACCGCCAATGGCATTTTGTAGCGGATAAGGAAAATCCCTTCCGATCAGAATGCGTCCGTAGATGGAAGGAATGACGGAAAAACGGCGGGTTACAGGAATGACGCTTGCCCACGAAGCATTCAGTGCTGAAAATGGAGCGTGTTCGTTGTATTGTGCCATATTATCCGTATAGAGTGAATAGGCGGCTCTGAAGTCACTTCCTTTAGAAGGGAAACGTCCTTTATCATAGGTATTATATTGCACTTGGGCAAAATAACTTAGGAAATGTTCCGATTCTACTTTCAGGTCGGAGATTTCAGGTTTCTTAAACAGGAAATCCTTGTATTTGTAATATTCAAAACGAAGACCGAGTCCGAAACGGAAATTCTTGTACCATACATCAGAGAAGCCGAATTCGGCCAGATGATATTTGTAAGTTGTATTATAGGCACGGTCGCCTTCCTCGTAAATATTAATATCGTTGTATTGGAACATATACGAGAAGTTGAAATTACGCTGTTGCATTGGTTCCAACGTATAGTCTATGCGGGCAGCATATCGTTTTCCCAACCGACCGGTAAGGGCCAATCGGGAAGGAATACGAGTTTTGAGGTCTGCTGTTGCATTGACCAACAAAGATGCGATCTCTTCCGAATCGAAACGGATACCCAGGTTGATTCTTCTTTCATATTTTTCCTGCAACAGGAAGTTTAGGTGATAACCTTCAGGTGTCTCTTTCAACGTATAACTGGCACTGGAGTAGGACTGACTGCCACGTAACTGATACAGGGCCTGTTCTATTTGTTGAGTGGAGATATCACTGTTTTCTTCCAGTTTACATTTCTTCATCAGCCATTTTTTGTCATCCACTTCTACTCCTGAAAATGAGATGTCTGTCACATAAACGGTGCGTGCATTGGAAAGAGAAGAATAAGGACCGTGTTGTTTCGGAGTGTAGTCTTCGGCTATTCCTATTTTCTTTTTTAAGGCAAGCAACGAACTCCATTGGTCTTTTGCAGCTTCTTCGCCTCTTCGCATCAGCGTATCAATAGCGGCCGGAGTAAAACTGGCGGATGAATATCCATCTACATTGACACGGATATAGGTATCTGTGAGATCTACATTCTTTTCATGGTTAGACTGACAGGTGATATCTACAATTTGTCCCAGAATGTCGGGGACACTATTGAGCTTGTCGGCTTTCTTGAGAGCATTTTGCACATCTACCCCGATGATAATATCGGCTCCCATTGCTTTCACTACATCCGCCGGATAGTTGTTTACAATACCACCGTCCACTAATACCATGCTGTCTTGCCGTACCGGAGTAAATACACCGGGGATAGCCATGCTGGCACGCATGGCAGTAGAGAGTATTCCGTCGTGGAATACGATTTGATCTCCGTTGACAACATTGGCAGCCACACAGGCAAAAGGAATGGGTAGTTTATTAAAGTCGATGGAGTCATGATACCCCACGGTAAGGTCTGAAAATAGATTAGCCAGATTCTGTCCTTTCATGATTCCTCCGGTAGCGGCATCTTTGGGAGTTTTGGTGAAAGGGATAGAGACTGTATATTTTTCAGATCGCTCACGATCTGTTAATGACATGGCACTTCTTTTGATACGGTCACTCAACAGGAATGTCCAATCTTGCTTCCGTACCATACTGTCCAATTGTTCCGGAGTATAGCCGATGGCATAAAGACCACCTACGATAGCTCCCATACTGGTACCGGCTATATAGTCGATAGGAATTCCGGCTTCTTCGATCACTTTCAGTGCTTTGATGTGTGCCATTCCTTTGGCACCGCCGCCACTTAGAACGACACCTACCTTTTTTCTTTGTTCCTGAGAATGCAAAGAAAAAGGTAATAATAAGCCAATTGATAAAACTAATGTTGAAAAGATTTGTTTTTTCATTAGGACATGGTCTAGTGTTGATGTTTAATATAATACAAATGTAGAGCATAATTTGTTTAGTT
>OIZG01000105.1_pt1 | contig 83348 bp, 66 predicted proteins | sample 1588561 | NCBI WGS metagenome assembly OIZG01 (sample SAMN03283267) | human gut metagenome | biome: human-associated habitat; material: feces | host: Homo sapiens | place: USA | collected 2013 | reverse complement strand
CGACATTTGCCGGAATTGGCGTTTCTTATATTAGGGACTTATTTTACAGCCCCTTGCACCTCGTAAGAGGTGTATGGGTTGAAATTTCTAGTGTAATTGGTATAGCATTTTGTTTCGCATGTTGCACCCCGCGCGGGGTGCAGGGATTGAAATAACATATTTCAAAAAACAAAGAAAAACTACTCTTGGCTTAAGCCCTTGAGTAGTTTTCTTTTGTGTTACAATATATTATTACATCAACAGCTATTATCCAAACAATTAATGTGTCTGGAGTGTATCATAGTCCCTACCTGAGCTGGTGATGCCATAAACCGCAAGTAATGTCGGTATCGAGTTTGGCTCGCCCGGATACGTCGCACTGTCGACGAAATTATACGTTTTCCCGTTGGCTGCAGTAATCGATCCATTGTCCATAAGCTGTGAATATCTCAGGTTGTAGACCGCTCCGTATGCTGTGATACGTGCTGTTTCGAGGATCATGTATCGGTTCTCATCTCCATGTTCTTTGAGGTAATCTGGGTCATATTTCTGGTACGCATAAATCTTATCCCCGGTATCCTCGTCGGTAATCATATCGTAAGGATTGATATGCTGCTCTTTACCATCTTTATCCACGGTCACATCCGTAAATTTTGCAGAAGACGGCAGCCCGAGTGTTACGTGCCAGCGGGATGCACAGAAACTGTACTCATCCTCTGAAACCCCATTAGATCCAAGGTCATTTCCAATAGCATCAAATTCCTTGAAGAGCTCCTGGTCATCATCACCATTAATATCTTTATGGAGTGCTGTAACTTTACTGTTTCCAATAAAAGTACGGGTACGTCCATTCAGGTACAGGAACTGCGCGTTACCCTCGCGGTAGCCATCCCCCATCGGGATAGACAGCGGTGCAACAACCTCTTCTTCCATACCAGTTAATGGATTTTTTTGGGTCATCGGCATTCCATTTGCATCGAGTATTGTACGGCCGAGCACTTTCGATGCCGTTTCGGTCGCAGCCTTCTCTTCATCGCTGTAGTTCCGGCGTGCCTTCTCGTCATCCCAGTTCAGTAACATGGCATGGTCATAAATTTTGTCCTTTTGTTTGTCAAAATAATCTGTTCCGTACTTATCCATAAGACCAAACTCATTGACAAGCGTTACATCTTCATTCCGGCTGCCCCATACATCAACTGCCATGAGCTTATCTGTATGAGTATCGAGGATGTAATATTTCGGTTCGATCTGGACGTTTCCGTCCGCGAAATCCCGGCTTAATACCTGGATATCCCATAAGAGGTTGTATCCAAGCTGAAGCTGCTCACTCTTTCCCCGCAGTGCTGCGATGTTATTCTTTGCTGACTCAAGCGGGGTTGATACGCACCTGCTGGAGTCCTCTCCTACATCAGACCACTTTGCTGTATGCCATGTATTGTACCACTGGTTATATGCGGATACCTTTTCGCCCCGGATATCCGTTGCGGTATCTCCATTATTTTTATGCCATGACAGGTATGCGTTCTGTATACTCTTATCGACTGCATGAACAATACCATCTATATACCATTTATCATCATTTGTCTTACGTTTGAACAAATTGCTAAAGCGGAGGTCGGTACTATCCTGCACCGTGAGGTTGCCAATCCTTGATATTAAATCGACGAACGTTTGCTTATATGCCGAATGTTTTGCCGTCAGGTCAATTGCACGTTCTGCATTTGTAATGCTCGAGTTATCCTGAGAGCAGTCAAGTGATAACGCTCCGTCGCGGTCGTATGGGTTTTCACTGCCGCTCGGGGAAGGCTGGTTGTTGATTGCTTCCACGGCATACTCAATGGTAGCTCCGCTCATCTCATGGTTTCTCAGCTGTGCGTAGAACTCGTAGGTGTATCCGTCCTGCCGCTCGGACATTCCGGTTAAGTCGTAACAGTTGTTCTTAACGTTACGGTTCGTCACCTTGTCCGTAATTTCCAGCTGAAACCACTGACCGGCTTCATGCTGCTCCCACTGATCTACTCCATGAGCGGTCCTATGATAAAGTACAGCAAACGGAAATTTGATCCATTTCTCCCTGGTCCACTCCGTGCAGTCATAATTATTCGCATATCCTTTTCCCTTCCGCTGTTCGGTCTGGGCGATTCCATAATCATCTGACTCATAAAAATCGCCACTGTTTGGGAAGTAAATATAAAAATAGTTATCAAGCAGGACGAAATCTCCAAATTCCAGTGGCTTGGACGTTCCCGGTTTTCCTGCATTTGCCTGCTCTGCACCCTTTTTATGCAGCTCATCATTATGACATGCATCATAACAGATCTCATTGCCAGCATCGTAATGTCCAATCTTTCCGTTAACTGCCTTATGATGCGGTTCCTTGCACTGCAGGACATAAGTGGTCTTGCAGTGCTTCGTGCATACATGGCTGTCGTAGATGCACTGGCAGCTCCAAAACGGGTTTATGATGGTATGTCCATCTGTAGTGACACTGTTCGGAATCAGTGAATAATTATTTCCGGTTGCTTTCTTAACCAGGTCAAACACTTTGTCCGGATCATAGTCAGTGTGTGCTTCGATAACAGTGATCTTTGCGTACCCATTTCCGCTATGCTCTCCGGTTATACCGGATACATCTGTCAAAGAAGGGGAAGCAAATCCCGAACCACCGCCAGCACCAGCGTCGTCATCATCATTCCGCGAATAGCTTTCGTAGCTTCCGCCACCTCCATAGAGACCGCCGCCCCCGCCACAGGTATTCCAACCGGAATTCGATCCTCCTTTTCCAAATGATCCGCTGAAATAAGCATTTCCAGGTCCGCTGACAGTTGCGCCTTCCCCTTTCGTGCCACATCCGTTTCCACCGGTTGTACCACTCTGGTTTGCGCCGCCTCCGGCTCCACCAGCTCCGGAACTTCCTCCGGCTCCGCCTCCTGCTACAAGCAAGACACTGTTCTTATTATTTGATAATGCAGCTAATTCACCGTTTGCTGTTGCAAAATGTGTTGCACCGCCGCCATATCCATGGCATCCGATACCTCCACCATTATATGTACCTGCAGACTGCCCAGCTACAATGTATACGGTAGTTTCATTTGCAAATGTTACTGTTCCGGCTGAATATCCACCCTTTCCAGGGTTTCTGCCTCCACCGGATGCTCCCCATGCTTCCAGCTTATATTTACCAGCCGGGAGGGTAACACTTTTCACGGATCCGGAATAGTCATAGGTATAGGTCTTTCCTGCAGCTACGCTGCCTGCAGATCCGCCGCTGCCACTTCCATAGCAATTCTTCAGCTGATCCTTAATTTTACCCCATACCGCAGATCCAAGCATTTTTCCAAGGTCTGCAGTGTTTCCGTTGCTTGCTTCATCTACTGCAATCTTAAAACCTTCCGATGGCGTGTCCATGCATGCTTCTGTATGCACATGTCTGTTGTTTTCTGATGTCTGTTTCTGGTAGCCATCATCAAACTTGCGTGTCCAGTCAATCGTTCCGGCTGCAGTGATTTTTACAAGACCGTTTCCACGGCGTACCCCGGACTTCATTTCTGTGTTTGTAAGACCGGATGCTGTATATCCCGAACCGCCGGCACCGCCGCCATTATTTGCATTAGTGACATATCCACCGTACCAGCCACCTCCGGCACCGCCAGAATCAGTTCCAAATGTTACAGATTCCCCAACACCCTGTTTGTATCCGCTGCCCTGGGTTCCTCCCATTCCGCAGCCACCCATATTCTGGTTGGCTGAGTTATAGTCACAGGATGCAGTTTCAGAGTCTATCCTCATCCGTGAAGAACCCCTTGCATGGAAACAGAATTCCCAGATAGTATATGGATTCTGTCCGGAATCTGCAGAAGTTCCGTCGGTATTTGTTGTAGATGTAAGTCCACTTGGTACGGTAAATGAATATCTGTATTCATTACTGTTTGCTGCTTCAACCGTATAATTTCTTGTCTGGTATCTTCCATAATTGGTATATACAACCGGATATCCATTTGTAAGATTATCACCTTTTACTGTTATCGTAACCTTTTGTCCCGGAAGATAGGTTTTATATGGGCCAAATACACCCTGTTCACTTCCATTCGTTACTGCACTGTTACCAGAAAGTGTTGTTCCGGTACGCAGTGATAAACCACTTGTTGGTGTCCATGTCGCATTTCCGGTAGATTTTATATTTTCAATGTATGCATTTTCACCATTCTTTCCACCGCCGTTTCCACCGCGTCCATCATCAGATCCACGGCTTCCCCCGCTGTTGTCTGCTCCGCCACCGCCGCCGGCAACCAGAAGTGTTCCGTCCGGGTTCCAGCTTGTTGCTGCAGGATTATTTGTGGTAGAAATATGTGACATTCCTCCACCAGAACCGCTGTCAGCAACACCACCGTCACCACCGCCGTTGTAACCACCAGCTGGTCCTCCAAAGCGGTTTGTCCCGGCTCCATATTTTCCAGCGCCGCCAACAAAAACATAAATTTTCTGTCCTTTCTTTAAGCTGATATTTCCTTTGGAATATCCACCATTTCCAGCGACAGAACTTGTAGTTTCCCTGTCAACGCTGTCATCATATCCATCACCGCCAGAAGCTCCCCATGCCTCAAGGGTATAGACTCCGTCTGCCGGGGCAGTGAATGTCTGCACATCACCTGTATAATTGTAAGTATACTGTACCTTTTTATCACTTATGCCATTGTAATAATCCTGTGTTGTTTTGGCGTGTTCTGTTACACCTGCAAAGCAGGATAAGGTATGCCTGTATGAAATACCGTTTGCGTCCTTTTCCGGTGCAAGTCTCGTAACTGCAAGATTATCCAATGAATAACTGCAGTCATAAACGGTATCATAAGCTGTATCATTGGAAGTTGAATCATCCTGGTTACCGAACCAGATGCCGTCACCAATGTAATTTGTCATGTCCCCAGAAGAATTCTTTGTTTTGGTAAAGGAAATTTCTTTTCCATCCACGGTTGCGCCTGTATTGGCATCAACGGTATAAGAACCGTCTTTGTAATTAATCTTCTTAGGAGATAACACCACAGAATCCATTCCGAAATGATACTGAATAGTGTTCTTTCCATCCTTTACCAGAGGAGAGGTCGTAGATGTATATTCCGATCCATCTGCAAGCACGATCTTCAGTGAACCGTCCGGCTCTGCAAGAAGTTTTGTTGCCCGGGTAGTAAACAGTGCCTTTTCTGAATCCAGTGCATTGTGGAAATTAAATACTCCCTGGAGTTCATAAGTATCACTCTTTGCTTCTTCTGTATCCACTCCCATTGCGCTCCATGACATTGCAAGGGATGCGCTGCCGTTTCCGGAGAGGTAACGGTCCGGCTGGTTCTCATCATCTTCGGACGTGCCTTCGAATGCCTCAAGTCCGTCATAACGCTTGATGACAAAGCCACTGTCTGCGAGACTGACATCCATGTAAGTGCCTCCAGGGGCAAGGATATTACTGATAATGGAATCATAGCTGTGTACGACTCCATCATCGTCTTCCACATCACTGTGCTTTGCATTGTCAACATTAAATGCCGCCCTGCGCACCGGCTTTCCATACTGGCAGTTTAACAGCCGGTACTGGCATTCTTCTGCTGTTCCCGGACAAGTCGCATCATCAGCTTCCTTATTCATCTCCGCTGCCCCGCTTTTATCATCGCCGAGCACACGCTGGTCCATTTCCTTGTTTACCGTAAGGATATTTGCCCCCTGTACGGAAACCGGGTCATGGACAACGATGTTGTTGACTTTCGTCTGTCCGTTTGTGTAGATGGAATCCATGGTATAACCGGCTCTTCCGGTCACGCTGTCATTCCCGTCTGTATACTTAAAAGTATAGTTTGTAATATCATGTGTTTCAGCATTTTTATCCGCACCAAAGTTCGTATATGTAACCAACGGGATAAAGAACGCATGGGACTGTCCTGTGACATATTCCTGGTTCGGGTTCGTCGGGCACTGCGCAATACCGTCCTGCACAAGTACAAGCCCGGCATTCCCAAACTGTGCCGGTTCCGGTACATCTGTCTGTCCGTTTAAGGAAGGGAGTATCCGGTCAATCCAGCCGTATTTTCCCCAGACGTCCCGCTTGGTAGGCGCAGTATAAACATCCGCAGTATTTGTACCCATCCGCGCTGATCCGCTGCCGCAGGTGTCATAGTTTGTCCCGCCATAGGTGTTCCCACATCCAGGGGAGCAGATATTTCCATCAATCGAATCTGACTTTGTCTGCATGATGGTTTTTACATCGTCCATCTGCTTCTGTTTTGTTTCAATCGTCCTTGCAGATGTTACTTTTGCAAGATCCAGGGTATTTCCATTCTCATCGGTGTCCGTGATATGGTTATACTTCTCTTCATCTTTATCAAATGCGGTTTCTACAACTGCATTGCCTCCGGTGCCCTGGTACTTCGTGGATGTACTGCTGTAATTGCCGTTATAGCTTCCTACATTAAGGTTTGATGTCTTCTTAACCAGCGGGTTATTCGTCCACATCTTATCTTCCCACATCCATTTTGCCTTGCTGACATTCTCTTTTTTGAGATTGTTCATATCTGCCGGCTTGGAATACCACAGGGTATCCTCATAATTTTCCTGGCACTCATGGTGTTTTGTTTCTGCAGTATCCTGATAGTAGACTATACTCTCATTGCCTGAGCTGGTCTGTAAAATCAGGAAATCTGAAATAACGGTTGCCTTGCAGTTTAACTTACGTCTCTTATCAAAACGTTTCCACTCAAACGTTGTCTTGTCCACTGCATCGGCTGTGTTATCGGTATATCCGGTCTTGGTCTTTGCTGCTTCCCCGGCTTCCCCTTTTCCTTCCCCGCCTGTCTTGGCATTGTCGTGTCTGTTGCGGAGGTTGCTGTATGTACTATTTGTATACAGGCATCCCCTGCACCAGCTCTTTTTATGGCCGTTTGCCGTAACTACAACCGGGCTTCCCCCATGGGATGCAGTCTGTCCGTCACAAGAATCTGTACGGGTCAGCTTTTTATCACTGTTAAATTCTGTCCATGTAACATCATCATCCTGTCCGGTCTGCAGGCTGTAGCGGATACGCCCGGCTTTTGAAGTATCTGCCTGCGCAATGTTATAAAAAATATTCGGGTCGTATCTTACGATCTTCGATTTTACAATATCAAGGTCATTTTCTGAGGTATCCGTCCAGGTTTCTTCCCCGTCTGCATCCGGGTCATCCCCTATATCCCCGGTCTCATAGTCCGGGACAATAAGATCGCCGTTTTCATCATACTCTTTATCATTTGCGGCTTCCGTGCTTTCCACATCTGACAGGTCCGGATCAACAACTTGGGTATTATCCTTATTATCTTCCTTCTCTTTCTTTACTGCATCCGCTTCTGCTTTTCCTGCTTCCCCTTCAATACTGCTTCCGCTGCCATCATCTGTCTTACGAATCTCCCCCATGCCTTCGGCATAGCCTTCCTGCAGTTTCCATACCTTAAGGTTTGTGAAACGGATCGTATCGAAACGGAGTTTCTGGATCCATGTATCCTCGATCGCCGGGAGTACATGCTGGCAGCATGCACCGCAGAGGTCATGTGCCCCAAACTGGGTCAGGCCGCTTTTCTTTTCTACTTTCAGCCCGCTTTCCCCTACTTTTCCATCGTAATTGCCTGCGGTAATGCTTCCATCCTTGAATGTTACTTCAATTTTGTACTGGATGCTGGAAGATTTTCCATCCACAGATCCCTTGTATCCGCTCCAGCTGGAGTGTCCGGTTACTTTTCCGTGCTCATCCGTTGTATGGGATCCGGAAGCAGAAGCTTTATTACCTTTGGTGTAACTCCATCCGGTTCCAAGATCAGCAGATGTATTTGTTCTCTTTGCGCTTGATACAAGATCTGATGATGTATAGGTTCCTCCGCCATAAGACCGTGAGGAACCGGTATCATAGCTCTTTTCCCCTCCGGTCAGTGTAACCTTGATCGTAGCGGTTCCTACATGGTATACCCTTTTATATCCGTCAGAGTCATCAATACGGTAAACCGTGCCGTCTGCACTTTTACCGATTTGTTCCATCTTCTTCGCCCAGTTTGCAGCCTGCCCTAATGCTGTATTGTAGGCAGAAACATCCCAGTTTGCCGGGGTCGGGGACATGCTGTATACTTCACCGGCATTTCCGCCCTCACATGGTTTTCCGGACGGGCTTACATTCGACCCGCTCTGTGACCACCGGGAAGTATTGTTCCCGATCGTCCCTGTCCATGTCGCATGGAATTTGGTTGTGCTGTCGTGTCCGTTTACGGTCGTGTTATAACCGGCAGCGCCCTGCGGGTTTACGGCACTGTTCTTTTCTGCAGTGACCGATTTTTCCTGTTTCCTGTCATTGGCATCTGCAACAAAAGTCTCTTCTTTTGTATTCCCTGCGGTAAGTGATTTTAAAGTATCACCTTTCTTGTACTCACAGTCCGTGCTGTTGAAAACACTCTTGTATCGTCTTGTGGAACGGTAGCTGTTTTTACTTCCACCTGAAATTTCCTTGAGGTAGTAATCATCATAGACTGCCTGCATGTTGACAATGAATTCTGACCCGCCGGTTGCAAAGTACAGGGACCGTGTGCTCGGCACACCTGCCATTGCTTCAAATGTCTCATTATAAATGGACCCTTCCTTTAATTCTGCATATGCTTCCGGAATGGATTCATAGGTGTCGGAAAGGTTCACATCCTTCGTATCATCCTTGTGGTAGATATACTGTGCAATGACATTGTTTGTTGTTGCGCAGCCACCTGCCTTAAGGTCAGACATGGATGGCTTTGTTTTTTTGACCGAACTTCCATTTATCACGCTTGTCCATTTTGTCTTCGCACCACTGCCGGATTTCTGCATGATATACACTTTTGCTTTCCAGTTCACATAATAACTGCCGGTGCCGGAAATCTTAAACCCTTTGGTACGCACATCTGCATTGGAAATGCGCCAGATCAGGCTCCGGTTTGCCTGCAGGTCTTTACCACCAATCTGTTTTGCAGACACAAACTTGTTATAATTCTGCTCATCTCCCTTTTCACTTCCCTTGTTGGTGGAATCGTATGCGTTGAGCGCCTTATAATAGGTAACTTCTTTTTTTGCATCATATTTGGTTCCTGTTTCCGGATCCGTTACCTGCTGGACACTTTTTACAATTTTCGGATCGAGCAGGCTCGCAGCGGTTGTCCCGTCTGCATTTTCAAACACAATCTTTACATGGTATTTATCCGATGCAAGCACCTTATCGAAAAGTTTCTTGGATTCCTGGTCTTTCCCCGGCGACAGTTTTACATACAGGTTGTCCTTAATGGTTGTTGTCTGTGTTTTCCCCACCATGCTGTAAGACTGGAAGGTATCCTTAATGTCTTTTCCATTCTGGGCCGGTTCCTTGCCGTTGACATCCTTGCTGTAAATGGTAAGGTTCAATTTCACATCCGGGGTCTCTTCCGGCTGTGTGGAAGTCCAGTAAAAACCGTCAACTGCGTAAGTACCATACTGCCATGCTATATTTTTTGCCGTTCCCTTAAACACGTTAATACCCTGCTGGGACCCGACTGTTTGAAGCAGTTCGACCGTGGCCAGCCTGTTGTATACCCTTGCATTCGGCTTCCCGTTTTTATTGGGCATGCTGTAATAGGCCTTTGTCGTACGCATGATGACCATGCGGCTGTACCAGTCTTTGCCGCTGCCCGTGACGGATTTTGTATTCTGCACTGCCTTTGAAAGCCTGTCATAATACGTGCCGTAATCAGCATCTTTATACTTTGATTTGCTAACAACGCCTTTTTTCGTCGCGACCTCTCCATTGTGCGCCTGATAATTCTGTCCGGATTTATCATCAGATGCCGCAAAACCAATAAACCCCTTGTTCAGGCTCTTGGCATTTACACCCTTTGACGATGCAAAGGCGTCTGCTTTGCCGGAAAAGTTGTAATGCTTATTAATGACACTGCCGCAGGAGGCATAGGTGACCTCTTTGCTCGTGGCATAGGCCATTCCCATATCAAGACGGATGACAACGTTTTCCAGGCTGCTGCTTCCGCTCTTTCCATTACTTCCATCTGCCGCTGTTTTCGCATATGTTGTTACGGCTTTCAGCCATTCGTTTGCTGCTTTTTTATCACCGCTTGACTGGGCGAGGGCGTAACCGCTTACCAAAAGGTCCAGGTAATGCGTGTTGTACTCATCATTCAGGACACGTTTTTTAACCTCGTCCATTTCCCTGGTGGCACCCGGGGCAAGCACCTTTTTAAAACGGGAATTGCCCTGGTAAATACTCCGGAGTACCTGGGACCCGACCATGTTTTTGTTTGCGGCATCCCTTTCCCCTTTCTGGGTACCATATAATCCCTCTTCTGTTCCGTTTTTGGAGAACATTTCCGTGCCATAGGATTTACTGCTGAGTCCGGCAGCTGTCGTATACCGGAGGAAGACATCTGCCATTTCCGGTGTTGTCGTATACTGTCCTTTACTTGTTTCATTTACGTTTGCAATGGAAGAATACAGTCTTCTGGCACGGGCAAGGTTTGTTTTCCCCTTGGATGAAAAACTTTTCCCGTTAAACCCGGTGATCTTATTAATATCATCCTTACTCAGTTCCGAGAAATGTGCATAGTTGCACACTTCATACTTTTTCTTGGAGTCAACGGATGTGACTTCCACAAAAGATTTCTTGTTTCTGGATGATTTTTTCTCTTTGTTCTTGATATATTTCTTTAAGTCGGCATAATAAATGCCTGCCTTATTCTTCCTGCTGCCGGCAATGCCGTCCGTGACACCCTTTGAAGTTTTCTTGAAGCTCCCGGCATCCTTTTCCTCATACCACGGATCAAGATCGTAAAAAATAGACTTTTTATTCCCTTTCGCACGTCCGGTTACAACGGAACTCTTTTCCTTCATTATCCAGGAATGGTGATTGCTGGACGTGATGACACGCGGGACGAATACCAGGGTACTGTCATCATATTCATACGAGTTCTGCATCGCGAGGATGTTGGCTGAGATCGTATGATGCAGGGCGTTACTGTATTTGTAGATTGTTTTCCCCTTATCCGTAGTTCCCATTTTGTCGATCCAGTACGGGTAATAGTCCGGCTGGTCTTTGGGAGCTTTGCCAGACTTGGCATATGCATCCTTAGCCTTTTTCACGACTTCCGGGTCGTTGGTGGATGCTACCGGGGAAGAACCCTTCTTTGGATTATCCTTGTCTCCCCCATAATACAGTGTCCCTTTCTTATTGACCTCATTCAGGTCATAGGTAACCACCGATACCCCGATGACGCCGGGTTCATAAACGGTCGGGTTATTGCCACTCCCACCAATATAAGATGGACTGGATGTATTGCCCCTGGTTCCGTAATCATTCGATGCCTCATTTCCCTTTGCTGCATAAATGATTGTGGCCTCGGCACACCCAAGGATGGCTGAAACCGCAATCAGCACCACTGCTGTCAGCGCTGCCCCGCGCTTTCCCATCCACGCAGCAAGCTTTTTGAAAAACCTGCTTTTGTATCTGCTGTCTGAAATACCATTGTTCTTTTCTTCCATGATTTTCCTCCTAAATAAAGAATGTCTATTATAAAACCGCTCCTGCGGTAGCATTTTTTATAATCACATGTTACAATATCTAGTATGCAATGCTGTTTTTGCAGCCTTATTTTTATGCGAGGAGCGAAAAACGGGAAAAGGTGAAAACGTAAAAAGGGAAAAGTGTATAGTAAAAAAGTTTTCCGTTTTCCTTGACGTTTTCCAAAATGGCTCAATATATAAGGTGAAAGGGACAAAAGATTTCCTTTCAGCTGCTTATTCATATAAATTTTAACAAGACCAAAGGAGGGTTTTATTATGAAAAAGACTATGTTAAAGAAACTGATGTGTGCGGTACTTACCGCTGTATGTGTTGCCACTGCTGTTGTACCTGCAATGGCTGATGATGTCATTACCGCAGAAGCTGCTACAAAGAAAGTCACTTCTGCATACAAGTACCACTTGGAAGGCTACGACAAAAATGGATATCCTGTGAGTGGGTTTTCAAAGACCTCTTTTTATAAGGATTTAAACTCCCTGCCGGCTGTTAAAACAGGGAAAACAACCATTAACGTACCGGCTGTAACATCCTCGGTAAAGTCGGTATCAAAAGAAAAAGGTAATCCTGAATATGAATCCTATGTGAAATTCAAAGCCCAAAAGACAGGGAAATACGTATTTACGATTGACAACCTGCAGGGTACAGATGATAAATCTTTAAAATGCCTCAATATTTATATTTGTCGAATTGCAAAAAACGGGAAAAAATATTTTTTGGAAGATGATCTTTACCCAGACACCGTTGGTAATTACGGAGATCTTTACGAAAACAATTACCTTGCAAGGCTCCGCACAATCCTCGACAACTATAAAGAAGAACATCCGGAATACGCCGATGTCATTGAGGAAACGTACGAATATCAAAAGGACTTTGTAAACAAATATCCTGTTGCCAAAGATAAATTTACAACCAAGCTTAAAAAAGGTCAGACCTATGTATTCGTCATTGACAATAGGGGTATGCAAAAAGCTGTCCCGCCTTACTTTACTACACACGGCAGCGATGAACAGAGTTGTCTGTGGGGTGGAAACTACCTGAAGGCCTATTCATTCGACATGAACATTGAATACAGGAAATAAACTATTTACACAGTTGCACCCTCCGGGGTGCATGGATTGAAATATATTGAATGCAGGAAATAAGCTATTTGCGCAGGTACACCCTCCGGGGTGCATGGATTGAAATTTATATTGTACAGGTGAAGCTTGCCCGCCCCGCCCCAACACCACAAAAAGGTAAACCGGGGCGGGGCTTCCTTTGCGCAACAATAAAGCCAGTGGGAAAGCCGTTCTTCCACCGCCTCTGTTCTCCCCCCAAAAAAGAAAAATGGCTCAATATATAAGGTGAAGGGGTTAAAAGATTACCTTCAGCTACTTATTCATATAAATTTTAACAAAACCAAAGGAGGGTTTTCATTATGAAAAGAAATGTATTAAAGAAAATGATGTGTGCAGTATTAACTGCCGTATGTGTTGCATCAGCGGTTGCTCCGGTGATGGCAGATGATGGAATGGTTACTGTAGAAGCTGCTACGAAGAACGTTACTTCTGCTTACAAGTATCATTTAGAAGGATACGACAAAAAAGGATACCCTGTTAGCTTTTCAAAGACTTCCTTTTATAAAGATTTGAATGCTTTACCAACTGTAAAAACAGGAAAAACCACGATCAATGTACCAGCTGTAACACCATCGGTAAAATCGGTATCAAAGAAGAAAAGTGATCCAACTTATGAATCTTTTGTAAAATTTAAAGCACCGAAAACCGGAAAATATGTCGTTACATTGACAAACTTACGGGGAACAGATGAAAAATCAGTGAAAACAATGTATTATTGTGGTTTTTACAAGTTCTCTAAAACTAGCAAAAAATATAACTTAGAGGGCATTGATTTTGACACCGTTGGCGACTGCGATAAGCTTTTTGAAAATAATTATCTTGAAAAATTTCGCGCTATCTTAGATAATTATAAAACCGAGCATCCAGAATATGAGGATGCTATTGAAGATACTTATGAAGATGAAGTACATCTTGTTAATCTTTATTCTGCCAATAAAATTAAATTTACAACCAAGTTAAAGAAAGGTCAGACATATGTATTTGTTATTGACAATAGCGGATCTGTTTTTCCAGATACCCCTTATAATGACAGTTTTTATGACGGTTCTATGAGCTGCAGACGTAACTGGAACTATATGGAAGCATATTCCTTCGATCTGGACATCCAGTTGAAGAAATAAGGTTTATACCATTTTATACTTACAGTTACATTCCTCTTCGGAGGGGTGCATGGATTGAAATTTATATCCGATAATTTTCTTAATATCACTTGGATGGTCATACACCACCCCGCCCCTCCAAGGAGGGGCGGCATGAAGATCACACCACGAATCAAAGCATGCCCCGCCCCAACACCACAAAAGGTAAACCCGAGGGGCGGGGCTTCCTTACGCAACGGTATAAAAAACAAAGGGAAACCGATCTTCTATCGTCCCTATCTCCTTCAAAAAAGGAGAAAACGTGGGAAATAGAGGAAAGATGTGTAGGGAAACGACTTTCCGTTTTCCCTTGACGTTTCCCAAAATGGCGCAATATATAAGGTGAAGGGAACAAAAGAAACCTTCAATTACTTATTCAAATATATTTACAAAATCCAAAGGAGGGTTTTATCATGAAGAAAAATGTTTTAAAAAAACTGATGTGTGCAGTCCTTGCCACTGCATGTGTTGCTACTGCTGTTGTACCTGCAATGGCGGATGATGTCATTACCGCTGAAGCTGCCACAAAGAAGGTCACTTCTGCGTACAGGTACCATATCGATGGGTATGATAAAAAGGGATACCCTGCCAGCTATTCTAAAGCGTCATTTTATAAGGATTTAAACTCCCTGCCATCTGTCAAAATGGGGAAAACAACCATTAACGTTCCGGCAGTAACATCCTCAGTAAAATCTGTATCCAAAGAAAAAGGAGAACCCCGGTACGAGTCCTTTGTAAAATTTAAAGCTCCAAAGACGGGGAAATACGTATTCACACTCGACAACCTGCATGGTACAGACGATAAATCTTTAAAATGCCTCAGTGAAGGTATTTATAAACCCGTGAAAGAGGGGAAAAAATATAAATTAGAATACCTTTATCCAGACGCCGTTGGTAACTACGGAGATCTTTACAAAGCCAAGCGAGAAAGCCCACGGTTTTAACCGTGGGATGAAAGCGTAATAAACCGGTAATTAAATGGATACATATAAAGCTGATATTTTCTTGTTTTTGTGTATAAAATATGTTATTATATACACATGAAGAACGAATATAAACATACAAAAACAACGGTATCCTTGATAAACTACCATCTGGTGTTCTGCCCGCGGTACCGCAGAAAAATATTTAACATTCCCGGTGTTGAAGAAAGATTTAAAGAACTCACATCGGCGGAATGCTTCAATCATGAGATAGATATCCTTGCCATGGAATGCCATGTGGATCATGTTCATATGTTTGTTAGCGTATATCCACAACAAAGCATTCCGGATGTAGTGAAACAGATAAAAGGAGCCACATCACATAAGCTCAGGGAAGAATTCCCACAACTTAAGAACATGCCGTCATTATGGACCCGCTCCTATTTTGTCAGCACCGCAGGAAGTGTAAGCTCAGAAACAATCGAATGGTATATCAATACACAGAAAACGAGGGATTGATGCACACAATACAGTTACTACTTAAAACAACCGCATATGACCGTCAGGTTCTGGAAAAGCGTTTTCATGTGGTCAGCCATGTACATAACGTAATGGTAAAACATGCAAAGAAGTGCCTTGTAAGCCTAAATCATGACAGTGAGTATCTTTCTGCAAAGTCAGAGTATTGCAGTCTTTTAAAAAAGAACAGGCTTCCCGCAGATGAAAAGGCGCTGAAAAAGCAGCTCTCTGCTGCCATGAATACACAGATCCAGAAACACGGGCTGTCCGAGTATGACTTCCAGTCCTATATCAAAGTCTGTGCAAAACAGTTCCGCAAGTGTCTGTCAAGCCAGCAGATACAGAAAGAAGCCACCCGCGTATGGAAAGGTGTCGAAGATGTCCTTTATGGTGACGGGAAAGATATCCATTTTAAGAAGTACCGTGACTTTACTACCATATGTGGCAAGACGAATACAAACGGGGCTAAATTTAATAAGGACACGATGACTGTTGGATGGCTTGGTCTGGAACTTAAGTGCAGGATCCCAAAGGATAGCCTCTATATCATAGAAGCATTGGATTCGGATATCTCCTACTGTGAAATCAAACGCATGATGTTTCCAAACGGATGGCACTACTATGTCGTTGCGTATCTGAAAGGTGATGCACCACACAAGTTGTCCGAGATTGGCGGCATGGATAACATCACAGGGGTGGATATCGGTACATCCACTGTTGCAACAGTGTCAGACCATATGGTAACACTGAAGGAGCTTGCACCGGAATGTAAGAAATACAACAAACGTATTGAACATCTGCTAAGGCATCTTGATCTTTCCAGGAGGGCTTCCAATCCCGGCAAATATAATCCGGACGGGACCATAAACAAGTCGAACCGCGACCGGTGGATATATACCAAAACGTATTTAAGAAACCTCAACAGGCTGAGATCACTGTACCGGCAGAAAGCTGCCTATATCAAGCAGTGTCATGAGCAGATGATCAATGGACTTCTGTCCGATTCCGTAAACTTTATCGTTGAAAATATGACGTTCAAAGGTATGCAGCTGAGGGCAAAAACTACCGAACGGCAGGATAAGACAACGGACATTGTTCAAAAGGATGGTTCTATAAAGCAGGTGCATAAGTTCAAGAGGAAGAAACGGTTCGGCAGGTCGTTAAATGACCGGGCACCGGCAAGTTTTGTATCCATTCTTGACAGAAAAGCCACACTTTATGGTGGCGGAGTCTATAAAGTCCAAACGAAGGACTTTAAAGCGAGCCAGTATGATCATGTAGAGGACAACTATAAGAAAGCAGAACTTAAAGACAGAAGTAAATATGTCGGCGGATATAAAGTCCAGAGAGACTTATACAGTGCATATTTATTAAAAAACAGCAACACGAAATTTGATAAACCTGACAGGGAAAAGTGTATCTATGGATTTGAAAACTTTTTAAAGCTGCAGAACAATCTGATCTGTGAGATGAAGAAAAATAATATCACAAGGAAACAGTGCTTTGGATTCTAAGCACGAATAAAAGGTTCAGACATAAACCTTCCGCCTGATGAGTAGATGACGCATCGAAAGTCTACAGGCGGCAAATCTTGAAAGCCCGGGCTATATCCTTCCTATACGACTACGGTGATGCTCGGTTAATACAAAGAATCCCACGACTTTAGTCGTGGGAGTATGTCAAAAGGCAGAGCATCCGGAATATGCAGATGTCATTGAGGAAACATACGAATATAAAACAGATTTTGTAAACAAATATCCTATTGACAAAGATAAATTTACAACCAAGCTTAAAAAAGGTCAGACCTATGTATTCGTCATTGACAATAGGGGTATGCAAAAAGCTGTCCCGCCTTATTTCACTACACACGGCAGCGATGAGCAGAGTTGTCTGTACAATACCAACTACCTGAAGGCATATTCATTCGACATGAATATCGAATACAAGAAGTGATTTTTCTGGAAACAGAGAAATACAGATGGGAGCACCCAACTTTGCGAGGTGCTCCTTATTTTATGCCGAGTTCCGGCAAAGCTTAAAAACATTGACAAAAAAATTACGCAATGGTATTATAAAAATACAAAAAGCAATACCGTGTAGGCGGTTTGCCAAAGTTAGTTTAAAAAATAACCGGTCTTTGGTAGGGGCGGTTATTTTTTATGGTTAAAAAAGATCATTACGATCAGATTGATAATAGCAACAATCAGTATGCAAAACTGAAAAAGTTCAGAATATGTAACCATGCTATCGCCCTCCTTTCAACCAGAGGGCACCATAGCCCTCGTAATAAGGGCAAACCGCCTACCGCACTATGCTTTGATACTGCTTTCTGTATGTATTTATTTTACCATTTTTCGATCAAAAAGCAATCAAATGTTCGATATATTTTCACGCAAAAAAAATAAGCGCTCCAAACGCTTCTCTTCTTTTCTTAATTTTTCCCTGTAATAAAATGCCAGCCTTGTTCTTCTTACTCCCGGCAATGCCGTCCGTGACACCCTTAGATATTTTCTTAAAGCTCCCGGCATCCTTTTCCTCATACCCTTTTCTGCATAAATGATTGTGGCCTCGGCGCACCCAAGGATGGCTGAAATCGCAATCAGCACCACTGCTGTCAGCACTGCCCCATGCTTTCCCATCCACGCCGCAAGCTTTTTGAAAAACCTGCTTTTGTATCTGCTGTCTGAAATACCATTGTTCTTTTCCATGGTTTTCCTCCTTCATAAAAGAATATCTATAATAAAACCGCCACTGCGGTAGCATTTTTTATAATCACATGTTACAATATTTAGGAAATCAAGCGGGAATCCTCGGTTATTTAATTGCCGAGATGAAAGCATTATAATAAAAGCAACCGAACATCAGGTTGCTTTTATCAGCACTTTATGCTATACTATGTGTATGAAAGAAAACCTTATACATTACCGTACTTCGGTATGCAACATCAACTACCATGTGGTATGGTCTGTCAAATACCGCAGGAAGGTCCTGACATCCGAAGTGGAATCTTATATGAAAGAACTCATCCAGCAGATCGCAAAAGAAAAAGGATTTACCGTCCAGCTTTTTGAATGTGGTGAATGTGATCATGTACATTGTTTTGTTACTGCACCACCGAAACTGTCTGTGACAACCATTGTGAAATACTTGAAGGGTATCACAGGGCGGAAACTTTTTGAGCAGTTTCCTGACCTGCGTTCTAAACTGTGGAAAGGGGAACTCTGGAACCATTCCTATTATTGCGAGACGATCGGTTCTGTATCGGAAGAAAACATCCGCCGGTATATTGAACACCAGAGCAAATCTTACTGAAAGGAGAAATGTTTATGCTGCTGTCACATAAGACATCTGTAAAAGTAACAGAAGACCAGGCAAATATCATAGGGCATATGTGTTATGCAGCATCCAAGCTCTGGAACGTCTGCAATTATGAAAGACTTCATTACAAAAAGACGGAACCTGATGAATATCCTGACTGGTACTACCAGAAAAAAGCACATAAGGACGACTTGTGGTATAAGCAGCTGCCATCACAGACTGCACAGGAAGTATGCAAACTTCTTGATAAGGCGTGGAAATCTTTTTATCAGCTGCAGAGAACACATGGTGTTACAAATCCAAACCCTCCAAGATTCAAACAGGGGAATATTGCAATCACTTACATGCAGAACGGCATTGTTCATTCCGAAGGTGACAGTACCGTACGACTTACGCTGTCGAAACAGCTGAAACAGTTCATGTCCGGGCAGTATGACATCACAAACAACTTTCTTTACCTTAAAAATAAGATTTTTAAGGATACTGATGTTATCAAACAGATCCGGATCTATCCTCCGGGAAACGGAATCTGCACGGTGGTTGTTGTGTATGAAGTAAATGATGCCGTTATGCTTTCTGATAACGGAAGATACCTGTCTGTTGATATCGGACTCCATAACCTTATGACCTGCTATGCCCCATCCACAGGAGAGTCTTTTATTGCTGGCAGGAAATATCTTTCCGTCTGCCATTACTTTGACAAAGAGATTGCCCGTGTGCAGTCCCAGTGGTACAAAACGCAGACAAAAGCCGGTGTGAAATATCCAAAGATGTCAAAGCATGTGCAGAAACTGTATAAAAAGAAAAATGACTGTATCAGCGATTACCTGCATAAAGTAACACGGTTTATCGCTGAATATTGTCATGACAACGGTATCAATACTGTAGTGATCGGTGATATCACAAACATCCGTAAAGATAATAACAAAGGTTCTGTGACAAACCAGAAATTACATTCACTGCCATACCGGAAACTGTATATCCTTCTGGAATACAAGCTTGCGATGTATGGTATACGGTTTGTAAAACAGAATGAAGCTTATTCCAGCCAGACCAGTCCACTTATGTCGGAGGTCTGTAAAGAGAACGCTGAAAAGTCCAACCGTGTCAAGCGGGGCCTTTATACGGATGGTGACAAAAGATGGAATGCCGACTGTGTCGGAGCTTTCAATATCCTGCGACTGTACTTTCAGTCGAATGGAATAGAAAAACAAATGGACCCACTTAAGATAGCAGATCCATATGTAATAAAAGTAGCTGTTTAATAGCAGTATTGGTGCCATGGACGCACCCTGAATCTACGATCCACAAGGACCGCACATCAGATGCTCGGTTATTCAATTGCCGAGTAGTTCACCTTCATCGCATAACTTCTGAATCAATTCAACAACTTTTTTTTCCATAAAAATAGACCACCTCATATAAAAAATAGCCACTTTGAGTTAAGCGGCTATTTTTCTTCTCATATTTATTATTCTATGCATTCTTCCAATGTGCAGTATTGATCAAATATATCCAATATTAATTCCTTGTTTTCAGGATTTATAAAATCTCCCATACAATGCATACATCCAGCATCATTATATGCCTGATCTCCATAATTTTTGAACATTTCACTTTCAGAGATGTTAAAAAACGCTGCAATATCTTTGATGTCCTCATTAAATAAAGGTAATTTCCCTTCTAACAGCTTTTTTACCTCGTCATCACTATAGCCTAATTTTTCTGCAAATTCACTTTTGCCGATCTTATTCTTCTGCATTTGTAATTGGCAATTATTTCCAAAAAGCCTTACATCATCGTACATTTTCCCACCTCCTACAAACAAAATGCAATTGCTTAGATATGGATGAATAATTAAGATCCCATAACCAACAATTCATTTTACGAAAAGACTGCCATACTGCATCAGCGTATTGCGACAGCTGTATATATTATCACAAACAAAACACAATGTCAATCTTTTTTGTATTTTCATTTTAATAGTTATTATGGCACATGTCAATATAATTATAAAAATCAAATAAAAAAGTTTTTCCGGCATGCGGGCGCTGACCATGAAAGCTAATCCATGCTGCTTCCGTTTATTCTGCCGATGCCTTCCTCGCCCCAGTCTCTTGCTGCCAAAGTACGGGTAACTGCCGGAGCATACGCTGCAATGGTGCCAGAAGAGAAAATCGCAAGGAAAGTAAAAAATAAAAGCAGCTTTTTTATTATGCATGAATAAACAAATCTTTTTTTTGCGTCTTCATCGTTTCCGTCAGCGATTGGTTAGGTGTGGAGGAAGGGGAAAGGAATAATTTCACTATTTTTACACTATTTTTCATTAACCACACGCGCAGACTCACCCCGGCTTCCTGCCACCAGAACACGGGTAGCTGGCGGAGCGCGAACCTCGCCATTCTTGAATTGGATTCCGGGAAAGAGATCGCGGTCAAGCCGTCTGACATCAAAGCTCTGGAAGAATAATATTTTTTTGGGGGAAATAGAGAATTTTATTTCTTGTTTTCCCATTCAATTTTTGGTACAATAAGCATATAATCGAACAGAAGTACGGATGCGATTTTCCGATTGTTGACTGCCCTCTAGTATTACGAAAGAGAGGGTGATGCCCTATGAGTACATCAGAAGTATTAACTTTGCTGCTTGTAGTCTTCGCGGCACTGTCTTACATAGACAACCATAACAATAAAAAGAAATAGCATCCCACCGTCCAAAGTAGATGCTATTTCTTTGAAGAAATAATATTAAACCGAGGGCAAATCGGAAATCTCTTCCGATCAGCTTCTAACTAGATTATAACGGAAGGCGCTTGAGAAATCAAGTGCCTTTCTTTTGATAATCCCATCCAGATTTCTTACGCAGAATACAACTTTCCGATCTCTTCCCACCACTCTTGTGGTATCTCCGGGACATCCGCTTCATCTTCTGCAAAGGCAAGCGCCTGTAGGATATCCGATAGTCCAACGAAAAACTTTCCCTTCTCGTCCCCGGCAACCGCAAAGGTATGCTCATCCTTCTGCAAAGAGAACCCGTTCGGGAATGCCTTTCCCAATGCTTCTTCTTTTTTACTCATACGTCCCCCTATATCTCCGGCATTAACTTATACGCCAACTCTTGCAATCCCGGTTTCACAACTTTCTTTTCTGATGCCGTCAGATTTGGATACAGGTATTCGTTAATATCCAGTTTCTTGATGATCTTCGTCTTGTCTTTCTGGAATACCTTTCCGTCTGGTCCAACCTGCCGGTCATTCCACGTTTCCGTAAAACTATTTGAAAAAATTAACCAAAAATTAAAAAATTTCCAAAATCCATTGACGATTTTCCAAAAGGCGCAATATACATACCGTAAGAACAAACATGTACTCAATCCGAAGGGTACGAAAGAAACGGAGGAAAATTGGTGAAAAATTTATTGAAAAAGAAAAGTCGTATCAAAGTGCTTCTGGAAAGATCAGAACTGATTCAGTTTATTCTTTGTCTGCTTGCGATGGTTTTGCTGTGTATTCTGAACTACCTGGCTGCCAAATGGGAATGTTCCCTTGCTATTCCGGATACAAACAGTGGACTTTTTTACAGTCTTTTACTGATTACATTTATGGCAGGCAACATAGTTGGCTTATTTCTGTTGTTGTGTATTCTCCTTGTATTGAAGTACGCAGTAGTTTCGACCCTTACAGAATGGATACGCCAATTCAGGGCATTTAACAACTACTGCTATATTCCACTTACGGAAGACGAAGTGCGCGGCTTCAGCTTTGCTTCTGCCAGAGAGTATTTCGGCCACATCAGTCAAATGTTGTACTACGGGGGAAAAGACGATGAAGAAAAATCTGCGAAATATGTTCAGCTAAAAAATGCAGATCTGAATAAAATGCTTGCCATCTGTTTGAAAGTATTCCCGGATAACGGAACCATTTTTTCTCTGAGATACAGAGATTGCAAAAATATTTGCGATGATTCTGAAGCTTTTATGCAGTTTCTCGATTTTTACCATGTAAGCTACGAAAGCGATGAAAAGTATGCACCATCTGCAAACATTAACAAAAATGGAATCGTTAGTCTTTCTGTTCTCAACAAAGATGGACGTGGAATCATCTGGGATGGGGAATCCTTTTTACTGCAGCATTTTTCAAAAGACGTGGTATACCGTTTTGGAATCGAGACGGTATCATTACATGCTTTTGCCGAACTTCTTTCCCTTGATCCAAGCCAATCCTTCATTTCATACCACACATTGAAATGTTATGGAGAAAAAGTCGCGCATCTTTTAAAAGAAAAGGAAATCCCGACTACTTTTACACTTTCCAGAGACGATATCGACCTAATGTTGAGAGAATATTCAGGTTTCTTTACAGAGACAACTATTAATGGAGAAAAAGGTATTCTTCTTTCGGATCAGAAAAATTACGATGACATGATGGGTCTCCTTGGCCAACTCTGTCAATATATGCCAAATTTATTCCTGACAGCTTTTTCTGATAAGCAGGCGGTCCGTCTGTTATCTAACGAGTAAGGTTTGTTGTATCCCCCCCCTTCGGGATACATAGATTTAAAAAGAGACAATACCAAATGTGTATCTGCGATAAACTATGTCCCGCTGTCAGGCGGGGCATAGAAATTGAATTTTGCCAGCAAAATTATGAAATTGAGAAGGTTACAGAAGTGTACCCTTCTTTTTTCTTATACTTTCCCTCCTCGCCCTTTAGAGTTTATGATCCTACGAACAGATTCCGCATGTCCGTATCCTGTCCCTTTGAAATTAGTGATGGAATAAACGGATTCCAGTAAAGCTCATAACCATACCGTATTTATTACATGTCTCGATCACATTGTCATCACGTACCGATCCGCCCGGCTCTGCCACATACTTTACGCCGCTTTTGTGTGCGCGCTCAATATTGTCGCCAAATGGGAAGAATGCATCCGATCCCAATGCCACATCGGTATTTTTATCCAGCCATGCACGCTTCTCTTCTGCGGTAAATACCGCCGGTTTTACCTTAAAAATCTTCTCCCATGCACCATCTGCAAGGACATCCATATAATCCTCACCCATGTACAGATCAATGGCATTGTCACGGTCCGCACGCTTGATACCGTCAACAAACTGCAGTCCTAAAACCTGTGGAGACTGGCGCAGCCACCAGTTATCTGCCTTCGAACCAGCCAGACGGGTACAATGGATACGGGACTGCTGTCCTGCTCCGATACCGATTGCCTGTCCGCCCTTGACATAACATACAGAGTTAGACTGTGTATACTTTAAAGTGATCATGGAAATTGCCAGATCAATCTTTGCCTGCTCCGGCAGTTCTTTGTTTTCTGTCACGATGTTGTCAAAGAAATCATCTCCGATATGAAGTTCATTTCTTCCCTGCTCGAATGTGATACCAAATACATCCTTATGCTCGATCGGAGCCGGCTCGTATGCCGGATCAATCTCGATTACACAGTAATTGCCCTTCTTTTTCTGCTTTAAAATTTCCAAAGCTTCCTCCGTATATCCCGGAGCAATCACACCATCGGAAACCTCGCGCTTGATGACCTTTGCTGTTGCTGCATCACAGATGTCTGACAGGGAAATAAAATCTCCGAATGAAGACATACGGTCTGCACCTCTGGCACGGATATAAGCATTTGCAAGCGGTGTAAACTCAATATCCATATCATCGACCCAGTAAATTTTCTTTTCCACGTCAGACAGCGGAAGTCCTACCGCTGCACCAGCCGGGGAAACATGTTTGAAAGAAGTTGCTGCCGGAAGTCCGGTTGCCTTCTTTAATTCCTTTACCAACTGCCATCCATTAAAAGCATCCAGAAAATTGATATATCCGGCTCTTCCGCAGAGCACCTTAATCGGCAGATCTTTGCCATCTGCCATATAGATTCTGGCCGGTTTCTGATTTGGGTTACATCCGTATTTTAATTCATATTCCTGCATGATTTTCTCCTTTTTCAACAATCCGCTCTTATTTATTTTTATTTATTCTTGTTTACAATTCTTGACTCATAGTTTCCGGTCTCAATGTCAATAAAACGTACAAACAGGGAAACTTTATTATCCTCATTTAAATTCTCCCATACCATTTTCGTAAACGTATCGATATCTCCATCAATATCAACCCAGGTTGGTTCACCCTCGAAACTTGGCAGTGGATTTCCGTCTCCCATATAAGTATGGATAAAATGTCCCTCTCCGGCAACCGGGTTGCTGTATGCAAACGTGTAACGGTTGCATGCATCCGGATTTCCGTTGTTGCTCTTTAAGATAGACATCGCATAATTGAACTCACCCTTATCAATGTGCATGATACCGGAAATACGTGGAGTATAATTTGGTGCGTCCGGCTCAAATTCTCTGGTGCGCAGCGCCTGCTCAAATGTCTGCTGCTTATCCATCAGCTCATAAATCGTATCGGTCTGATCTCCGTTTGTCACAATCGTCTTGTTGCCAAGTACTCGAACCGGTGCGTAAATGATCAGGCTCGGATCTTCCAGCTTTGACGGATCAAATGCCTGTGTACGGATACCTTCGCCATCCTCTACAAATACACGATTACGGCTGTTTGCGCTTCTTCCCATAATAAAATAAGCAGTTACCGCCTTCTTTCCATCCTTAGAACGTCCGATCACAATACCACGTCCCGGATATGTTGTTGCGCCTAATTCTTTACTGAGTGCTACCTTCTGCATTTGTTTCTCCTTTCGCAAATACGCCTAAAATAAATAAAAACCGACACATCCGGGAACCCACATTTCAATCAAATACATATTTCATGTATTTCCCTGCAATGTGCGGTGCCCAGACGGTCGGCCCCTGCGGTGCTTCTCTGAAGCATCGCCTTATCTGCGGTACATCTGTGATGTATCGCCCTATCTGCGGTGCAATCTTTGGATCTGTCACCTTTATATCTCTTGTTATACTCCACGTGGTTCTTCCACTTATCCGTCAGTCATATAACTAAATTTATTTAAGCATGGAAAGTTCCTCTTGTCAAGGGATCTTCTGTTATTTCATCGTTACTATTCACTCACATGTTACTGTTCACAGGTTACCCTGCGAACAGTAACTTCGCATTCAGCTGCATGCCCGTGCATATTCCTGTAATTTTTCTTTTGCAGTCTGCGACAAATGTGTCGGAACCTCTATCTGCACCTGGGCATATTCATCTCCGTGAACTGCCGGATTATTCATAGCTGCTACGCCCTTTCCTTTCAATCGGATTTTTGCCCCAGACTGTGTACCCGGTTTAATCTTACAGACAACATCTCCATACAACGTATGGATCTTTATCTCTCCTCCGAGCACAGCTGTTGTATACGGAATTTTCACCGTCGTATAAACATCCTGGCCTTTTCGCTCGTAACCAGATTTTTCTCCGACTTTGACTTTGATCAGCAGATCTCCGTCCTTTCCATTGTACCCTTTCTGTCCTTTCCCTTTCAGACGCACAGACTGCCCGTTTGCAATGCCTGCCGGAATATGCACTTCAAAGTTCTGGCTCTTTCCGTCACTGGAAGAAAGCGTAAACCTTTTATCACAGCCAAATACCGCTTCTTCAAAGCTGATCGGTACTTCCGTCTCGATATTTTGCCCTCTTTCCTCATGTACTCCGCCAAAACCACTACCAAATTCTCCGGTACTTCCAAATCCGCTTCTTCCGCCAAAACCTCCGGTTCCGTGGAATCCACCTTTTTTTCCAAACAATTTGTCAAGAATATCATCCATATCGGAAGAACCATCAAAATGGAACTCCTGATATCCGTTGCCCGGTTCTCCGGAAGAATACGACTGATAAAATCCTCCATTTCCAAATGGATTCCCGTACTGTGCCTGTTTCATCTTCTCCGGATCAAAACCTGCCTCCAGCGAAATCGGACCGTACTCATCATACAATTTCCGCTTCTTCGGATCTCCCAACACTTCGTAAGCTTCCGTTACTTCCTGAAAAATCTTTTCCGCATTTGGATTTCCTTTATTCATATCCGGATGATATTTTTTGGCAAGTTTTCGATATGCCTTTTTAATCGTTGCTTCGTCTGCATTTTTATCTATTCCCAAAACTTCGTAAAAATCTCTTTTTGCTGCCATAATTATCACCTCACCAATCACAAAAACAGGAACTGCTTTCTAAAATGCACTTCCTGTCATTCCATCTCAGTCAGAGCATTTTCCACTAAGACGTACTTATATCTTTGCTTCAGTTTTGTTATAGCATTGTTTTTAGCACTCGTCAAGCACGTCTGCTAACAATTTTCTTAATTTTTTCTAAATTGGTGATTCACGGCATGGTCTGAGGCTTTTGATTTTTGCAAAAGGGACGGAACACGCAGCAAAACAACGACTTATATACCATAGATTTTTAAATCAACACGTCCATCGACAACTGCAATTCCATCCGCCTGCAATAGCCTTGCCTGCGCACCTTCTCCACCAAACGCAAATTCTCCAGCTAATTCTCCCTTTGCGTTCACCACACGATAACAGGGAATCTTCTCCGGATCCGGATTTTTATGCAATGCATTTCCCACGGCGCGTGCCATCTTTTTATTTCCGGCCATCTCCGCAACCTGTCCATATGTTGCCACTTTTCCGCGCGGAATTTTTTTAACCGCTTCATAAATCCGTCTGGTCGGACTGTCCGTAACCAGATCATAGCTTTCCGCAATCATACGCTGGATTTCCTGCTCCGGAACGGTACCATCCAGAATAATGGTATTCCAATGATCTTTATTCTGATGCCATCCCGGAATGACAGATGCGTAGGTACTTCTCCAGAAATCACGCCACTGCGGATCCGCTTTCACATTTAAATTAATGTATCCTTCCCTCTCATAGGTCCATAAAAACACCTTTTTGCTTCCTTCTACCCTCACAAGCTGCCAGTTATTATCATGAAACGGTGCCTCCTGATAGGTTTTCGGAAAAGACAATGCATATGCCAGCGCCTCTTCCCTTGTTTTCATACACTCCTCCTTACGGTTTTTCCGTCATATATCATATATTTTCTGTATATCTGCATGTCGGAAATCCCATACATCCCCAAAACTCTCCGAACCTTCCGTTCCTTTTTTTCAGTGGCTGCCCACACACCGGACAATTTTTTATTTCAATATTCCGCCCGGTAGTACCATCCAGCTCCTTTGCCAGCTTTTCAAAAACCTGCTGGTTCATGCGGCAATCGTTTAATGCACGGTGTGCCCCGGCTGTGGAAATCCCGTAATATTGTGCCAGATCCCCCAGACGATGATGCGAAAGTTCCGGCAGACAGAGCCGTGCCAGTTTCAGTGTGTCAATGTAATCGTTGGTTAGTGTCTGACCGAAATACCGTTCACAATCACGATACAAAAATTTCATATCAAAACGATTGATATTATGTCCTGCCAGCACATCATCTCCGATAAAAGCAAGAAATTGCTGCAATACGGAATCAAACATTGGTGCAAACGCCACCATATCATCCGTGATATGATTTACTGCACTTGCCGCGCTGGGAATCGGTCTGCCCGGATTCACAAGCTGACTGAACTCTTCTGTAACAACGCCGTTTTTTACTTTGACAGCCGAAATTTCAATAACCTCGTCATATTTACTCGAAGTACCGGTTGTCTCAAGATCATAGAGTACATAATCCGGCACATACTGATTAATCATTTTACCTTTTGTATTTCCTAACATCTTTTGTTCCTTTGCCTTTTTAGGATTGTTTCAGGAAAAAACGCAGACTTCCAATTCGAAGTACCGCTCCCTGGGAAGCCGCACTGTTTTCAAAGTTTCTTGCAATTGTTTCCTTTTCCACGCTTAATGTCTTTACAATGTAAAATTCCTTCTTTGCCGCCGTCGGTGCATTGTGCATAAATTGCATCACTTCCTGCAGGTTTCCAGATCCGGCATAATCCTCGCCGAGCACCGTATGGGCATCCTTTTCCTGAAACACATGCGGAATGACCGAATCAATCGCTTTATCGTAATCCGCATTTCCCACATCAATCCGGATGCGCGCCAGACAGCTTCCGTCCCCCGGCTGTTCCACCTGATAATCCAAAAGCTGCAACTGCCCCCACTTCTGATTCACTGCCTCCTGCCATTTTGGAAGGAACTGACCTTTCTGCGCATTCAAAACACTGACAATCATGGAAATTTTTTGTTTATTTGGAAGCTTCATAAGCATACCCAGTCCCGGAATCTTCGGAAGCTTTACCTGATCAATATTTAATTCTGTAATATCTGCTACCAGTCGAAACATTTCTTCTCCTTCATCTTTGGTTATTTTCTATGCTATCATGCTATCACTTTTTTCGTAATTTTTCCACTAAAATAACACTCACAATATTATGCTATAATTTCATTTGGCACCGCCAAACCGGATTCACCAGAAAAGTCAGATCAATACCGTTTTGATGATGATATACAAGTATGTATTTATGATAATCTTGTAATCAATATCACGGAATTATTAAAATAAAAAGGTGCTTATTTAAGCACCTTTTTAGTGGACTAGACGGGAGTCGAACCCGTGTCCAAAAACCAATTCCCTGTCCTTCTACGAGTGTAGTTTATTCTTTGACATTCCCTCCACCACACGAAAACAAACATCCTTGTGGTTTTAGTAGCTTCATGATACGCCCACAGGTGCAAAGCTTAGCCTGCGTCGTTTCTCACAGAGTCGAAGCCTGGATCCTAAAGTGTGAGTGCCCTAGGTCAGACTGCTGCCATTAGGCAGCGTATGCTAAATTCTCTTCAGCGTTTAATTTTAATTGTGGAATTTAACGTATCCCGTACGACTCGCTTCTCCAGCTGCATGATCCCTGTCGAAACCATTACTAGCCCTTGCAATGTTTTTTGCGAAACACCTATCCAAGATTCCGCACTTTGAAATCCCGTTCGGCTTCCCGCCGCTGGTCTTTTTTGGCAATGTCCTGACGCTTATCGTAAAGCTTCTTTCCTTTTGCCAGAGCAACCTGCACTTTTACAAGACTTCCTTTGAAGTATACTTCCACTGGAACAATCGTGTATCCTTTCTGCGCGATCTTACCGACCATCTTCTGAATCTCTTTCTTGTGCATCAGAAGCTTGCGCGGCCGGAGCGGATCTTTGTTGAAAATATTTCCCTTCTCATATGGGCTGATATGCATACCATAGAGGATCACCTCCCCATTTTCAATATGGATAAAGGATTCCTTGATGCTGCACTTGCCCATGCGCATGGACTTTACTTCGGTTCCAGCAAGAGCGATACCGGCTTCAAAAGTCTCTTCAAGAAAATAATCGTGATAGACTTTTTTATTGTTGGCTATTAACTTCTTCGGTTGTTTCGCCATCCCGGCTCCCTCCTTTTTGTTTTGTAAACTCAGTGTATATGATTTTCCTGCAAAATGCAATAAACTGCTGCTTTTATTTTGAAAATTTTAAGAATTCCATCAATTTTCGTCAGAATCTGCAAGTGTAAAATCAATTGTCCGCATGATCCGGTCACAGTTATCCACCGTCACACGCACCTGCTGCCCCAGTTTAAACCTACGGTTCGTTGCTTCTCCCACCAGTTCATAAGTTTCTTCATAATACTGATAAAAATCATCGGTGAGGGAAGTCACACGTACCAGACCCTCCACAGTATTTTCCAGCTCCACGAAAAATCCGTACTCTGCGACTCCGGAAATAACACCGGCAAAGGTTTCTCCGATATGGTTTTCCATATACTGCACTTTTTTCAGCTTAATTGTCTCCCGCTCGGCCTCATCTGCACGCCGTTCCATCTCACTGGCATGCTTTGCAACCTCCGGCAGTATCTGCGTATAGTGGCCAATGCGCTTTTCGCCCAGACGCCCCCGCAGACTGTCCTTGATAATCCGGTGGATCTGCAGATCCGGATACCGGCGGATCGGTGAAGTAAAATGGCAGTAACAATCCGCTGCCAGACCAAAATGCCCGGTATTTTCCACCGTATAGCGTGCCTGCTTCATCGAGCGAAGGGTCAGACGGCTGATCAGCGGCTCCTCCGAAGTTCCGTCGATTTTTTCCAGCAGCTTCTGCAGTTCTTTCGGATGCACCTCATCACTTCCTATGTGGAGAGAGTACCCGAAATTATTGATAAACGTGGATAGTTTCTGTATTTTTTCCGAATCTGGCTGCTCATGCGTACGATAGACAAACGGAAGTTCTCTCCAGTAATATTCGGCTGCCACCGTCTCGTTTGCAGCAAGCATAAAATCCTCAATCAGTTTCGTTGCCACATTGCGGTCATACGGACGGATATCTACCGGATTTCCATTCTTATCCAGTATTACCTTTGTTTCCGGAAAATCAAAGTCGATGGAACCACGCTTCATACGCTTTTTGCGAAGAATTGCTGCCAGTTCTGCCATCTTTTCAAACATCGGAACCAGTGGCTCATATTCCGCCATCACCTCCGGATCATGGTCTGCCAGAATTTTTTTCACATTGGTATACGTCATACGCCGGTCCACGCAGATAACGGACTCTGTGATTGTGTGATCGATAATTTCGCCCTTAGGATTGACCGTCATGATGCAACTGAGTGCCAGCCTCTCTTCCCCCTGGTTGAGGGAACAGATTCCGTTTGACAGGGCATGCGGCAGCATCGGAATCACCCGGTCCACCAGATATACAGAAGTTCCTCTCTTCAACGCTTCCGTGTCAAGAGCACTGTGCTCCTGCACATAATTGGACACATCCGCAATATGCACACCCAGAATATAATTTTCATGGTCCATGGTAAGTGACACCGCATCATCCAGATCCTTGGCATCTTCGCCATCGATGGTCACCATCTGCCAGTCGCGCAGATCCATGCGTCCTGCCATATCCGCTTCCGATACCGGCTTTGCCACATGCTCTACCTGCGTCATGACCTTCGGATCAAATTCCACCGGAAGCCCGTAAGCGCGCACAATAGAAAGGATATCCACCCCCGGATCATTGATATGCCCGAGAATCTCCACCACTTTTCCTTCCGGATTCTTTCCCTTTTTCCCGTACTGTGTGATTTCAACAACAACTTTATGACCGTTTACAGCTCCTTTCGAACGCTCCAGCGGAATAAAAATATCCGAACCAAACTTTGGATTATCCGGCACTGCAAAGCCAAAATTTTTATTCAGCTGATACGTGCACACCACCTGCTTCATGCCCCGTTCAAGCACATGCAGCACCTTTCCCTCCCTGCGGCGTCCGGTCACTGCCGGTGATACGGAAATCTCTACCGTATCCATATGCATCGCACCGTTAGTTTCGGATTCCGGAATAAAGATATCTTCCTTTTCCCCCTCCACACTGACAAATCCAAATCCTTTCGGATGTGCCTGAAACGTGCCTACGATCTTTTTCTCTTCGGATTTGCTGAACTTTCCTCTCTTGGAGCAGACGATGCGCCCCTCCATCATCAAATCATTCAGAATCTGTTCCAACTGTGGGCGCTGATCTTTTTTCACACCGAGGACAATCGCCAGTTCCTTGATTTTCATCGGGACATACATATCATCGCACATAAAGTCATATATCATTTTTTTCCGCTGTTCATACTTTGCGTCCATACCCAGATCTTCTCCTTATATAATGAAAAAAGCTGCCGATGTAATCGACAGCTTCCGGTTTCTACCAGATTCCCAAATTCAGAACCATTGCAATGACAAGGAACAGGATCACAAAAATTCTTGTAAGCTTTACAAGCATTCCTTCCATGGAACGTCCCTTATTTTTGCCCCAGTAAGTATCTGCTGCTCCGGCGATCGCGCCAAGACCTGCAGATTTCCCCTCCTGCATTAAGATAATCACTGTAATTACAATACTCAGTATAATAAATACAATAGTTAAAATCGTATTTAAAACGGTCACGATTTCCACCTCCTAATTCTAAACTCACGACTAACTAATTATATCATAAAAGAAAAGTCTTTTCAACATTTTTTTATATTTCACAATTTTCCTTTTCATTTCCACTTTATAATATAACACAGATAATATAGAACTTACTGTATCATTAGGAGTATACCATGAAATCCTGTCAAATGTACAGATTTATTCCGATTATATTACTGTGTGTCTGTCTGTTCACTGGTGGATGTTCCCAAAGTACGTGAACTTCACCGCCGATTCCCTCCCTGTGGCCAAGGCCGAAGAACTTGCAGACGGTGCTTCCAGCGATCTGGACATCATCAGCAGTGTATATAATTATATCATTACACATTTTACCTATGATTATTCCAAAGCTTCCAGTGTAACAAGCGGATATCTTCCCGATATCGATGAGGTTTTCACCTCTGAGAAAGGAATCTGTTTTGATTACGCTGCAGTCATGACCTTTCTGATGATCGCCGTGATTCTGGTTCTGATGCAAAAGTCGTACCTGTTTTTTCCAAAGTTTATGCCGAACTCGGAAGCGAGCTGACCGGGACCGCACGGACGCTTCTGCACATCAGTACCATTCTCAATCATTATATGCTTGGGTTTATCATTGCCTTTCTGGTATTGCTTATCATCTGTATGATTTTATATCACACCGATCTCGGGCGCGTATTGTTCCTCGGACAGAAACTTGCCATGACGGTTGCCTCAGGACGCGTTCCAAACTGCCTGTATCTGGTTCTCTCCAGCGGACTCGACAGTAATATCGGTCTTACCCCGGCACGCGAACTTGTCAATAATCCGCATATGAAGGCACTTATCGACAAATGTCACGAGAATATCCGCCACGGGGAATCATTCGACAAAGCACTGCTGCTGTCCGGCATCTTTTCCCAGATGTACGCCAGCTGGATTGTAATCGGTTCCCGGACCGGCGAAATGGAAAGCATTGTTTCCCAGCGGGAGATCAATACCGATACCGCAAGCTATCTGACGGCACTTCGTGCTGCATTGCGCCAGATCAACGGTATTATCTACACTTCTGCCGCAGAAAATATGATCGCCATGGACAGCAGCATCTTACAGCTTTATAAAGACGGACGGATCGACAAACACACCGCCATCTCGGAAGCGGTCAATCCGGAGATCATGTCCAAACGTCTGAATCTCTTATAATGTTTCACTGATCCGCAGAAGCTGGTTATACTTGGCAGTGCGCTCTCCTCTGCACGGAGCGCCTGTCTTGATCCAGCCGGCATTTACTGCCACCGCGAGATCTGCAATAAAAGAATCTTCCGTTTCTCCGGAACGATGTGAAATAATTGCCTTATAGCCGTTCTTCTGTGCCAGTTCAATCGCATCCATGGCTTCCGTAAGCGTTCCGATCTGATTGACCTTAATCAGCACAGCATTTGCCACCTTAAGATCCATTCCGCACCGGATTCGCTTCACATTCGTGACAAACAGATCATCTCCCACCAGCATCACCTGTTCTTTCATGCGCTTTGTCAATTCCTGCCAGCCTTCCCAGTCGTCTTCATCCAGACCGTCCTCAATAGAAATCAGCGGATATTCCGTGGTAAGTTCTTCATACAGCGAAATCATTTCCTGTGCACTGCGCAGGATTTCTTTTTTTTCGGTGGTTTCCTGCGTTTTCACATGTGCGTCAGATGTATAAGCACCGCCCTGCGTGTCCGGACGCCGCAGATTGACATCCACCTCTGCATGTGTCTGCGCTTCTCCCGGAAAATGATACATTCCGTCTTCCTCACTGTACAGCTCAGATGCTGCCGCATCCATGGCAAATGCAACATCGCTGCCCACCTTATACCCGGCTTCCTCCACGGCACGCTGCAGACATGCAAACACTTCTCCCGCATTGGAAAAATCCGGTGCAAATCCGCCTTCATCCCCCACTGCCGTCAGTTTGCCTTCTTTCTGCAAAATTTTTTTCAGAAAATGATAAATTTCCGCACCCATCCGGAGTGCATCCGGAAACGACTCGGCTCCGACCGGTACAATCATAAATTCCTGAAAATCCAGATGATTCTTTGCGTGAGCTCCGCCATTTATAACATTCATCATCGGCATCGGCCATTTTTTTGCATTCGGTCCTCCCAGATAACGGTACAACGGCATATCCAATGCTGCCGCTGCGCAGCGCGCACAGGCTAAAGAAACACCAAGTAAAGCATTGGCCCCCAGATTTCCTTTGTTGTCTGTCCCATCCAGTTCCACAAGTTTGCGGTCAATCTGTACCTGTTCCAGCACATTCATTCCCAGCAGTTCCTTGCGGATCTTTGTGTTGATGTGATCCACAACGCGCTGTACTCCAAGCCCAAAATAACGTTCCTGTCCATCCCGCAGCTCAATCGCCTCAAATCTTCCGGTACTGGCTCCGGATGGCACAGATTCCCTGCCCGTAGTCTTCTTTCCCGTTGTCTCTGTCTGCGCGGTCACTTCCACCTCAACCGTAGGATTTCCTCTTGAATCCAGAATTTCCCTTCCATGAATTTCAATAATTTTGATCATCAGACCCATTCCTATTGTCCTCCTTTTTTCATTATTGTGTGAAAAAGAAAGAAATTTATTCAAATCCAAAGAAAAAGAAAGACCTCCCATGTTATGGGAGGTCTCTTAGCATAACCGACCGGTCTGTTTATAGGTTCATTTATACGTTAATTTCTGCAGTAACGCCGAGTTCCTCTTTGTGTGCATCCAGCACTGGACGAACCACATCACGCAGGAATACTTCCACCTGACGCGGTGCACGACCCACATACAGCTCCGGTTTTAAGTTTGCCTCGATCTGTTCTTTTGTCAGACCAAAAGCCGGATCTGCTGCAATCAGATCTACCAGATTGTTATCCTTACCCTCTTCCTTGACGGTCTTTCCTGCCTGCATGGACAGCTGACGGATTTTCTCGTGCAGTTCCTGACGGTTTCCACCCTCTTTTACGGCATCCATCATAATATTTTCGGTTGCCATGAATGGAATCTCTGCCATAAAGTGCTTGTAAATTACCTTCGGATATACCACCAGGCCATCTACAACATTTAAGCACAGATCCAGGATACCATCGATTGCAAGGAATCCTTCCGGAACCGACAGACGCTTGTTGGCAGAATCATCAAGTGTACGTTCAAACCACTGTGTTGCAGAAGTAATGGCCGGATTTAATGCATCTACCATCACATAGCGGGACAGGGAAGCGATACGCTCACTCCGCATCGGGTTGCGCTTGTATGCCATCGCAGAAGATCCGATCTGGTTCTTTTCAAATGGCTCCTCTACTTCTTTTAAATGCTGCAGAAGACGGATATCGTTAGACATCTTATGCGCACTGGCAGCAATCCCTGCTAAAACATTTAAAACACGGGTATCCACTTTACGGGAATAGGTCTGTCCGGAAACCGGATAGCAGGACTTAAATCCCATTTTCTCTGCGATCATCGGATCAATCTTATCGATCGTCTCCTGATCCCCGTCAAAAAGTTCCAGGAAACTTGCCTGTGTACCGGTCGTTCCTTTCGATCCGAGCAGTTTTAACGTACTCTGTACATACTCCAGATCCTCCAGATCCATCAGAAACTCCTGTGTCCAGAGTGTTGCACGCTTTCCGACTGTTGTCGGCTGTGCCGGCTGGAAATGCGTAAATGCAAGGGTCGGCTGATCCTTATATTTTTCTGCAAAATTGGACAGCTCCGCAATCACGCTGACCAGTTTTTTATGTACGAGCTTTAATGCCTCATTCATAATGATGATGTCTGTATTATCTCCGACATAGCAGGAAGTAGCCCCCAGATGAATGATACCGGCTGCCTTCGGGCACTGCTGTCCATAAGCATACACATGACTCATGACATCATGACGCACCAGTTTTTCACGTGCAACTGCTACATCATAATTAATATCATTGACATGTTCTTTCATCTCATCAATCATATCCTGTGTGATGACCGGCTTTCCATTCTCGGAAAGTCCGAGTTCCATCTCTGTCTCAGCCAGTGCGATCCAGAGTTTTCTCCATGTGGAAAACTTCATATCCTGGGAAAAAATGTACTGCATTTCCTTGCTGGCATAACGCTCGGAAAGAGGGCTTGTATATCTGTCTGTGCTCATGTTCTTCTCCTTTTATTTGAATACATTGGTAACAACTTATCGGCTCATCTTGCGCTCAAGATCAATCTCTTTGTCATAATACTCTCCGCGAATGTCCTGTTTCGGCGGTTCCATCGGGTATTTGCCCGTAAAACAGCCGGTACAGATCGGAAGTCCTTCCGCCATTTCTTTCAGACGGTCGATTCCGAGATAACCAAGGGAATCTGCTCCGATAATCTGGCAGATCTCTTCAATCGTACGGTTGTAGGCAATCAACTGCTCACGCGCCGGAATATCGGTTCCGAAATAACAAGGCCATAAAAATGGCGGAGAACTGATGCGTACATGCACCTCGGTTGCTCCTGCATCCCTTAACATGCGCACAATACGATCCGATGTCGTACCTCTTACAATCGAATCATCGATCATAATGACACGTTTCCCTGCCACTGCCTCACGCAGCACATTCAGCTTCACCTGTACGCTGGATTCCCTGCTGCTCTGCTTTGGCTTGATAAACGTACGTCCCACATAGCTGTTCTTGACAAAGGCTGTACCATACGGAATCCCGGATGCCAGAGAATAGCCAAGTGCTGCAGCATTTCCGGACTCCGGCACACCTGTCACCAGATCTGCCTCTACCGGGGAATCCTGTGCCAGAAACTTTCCGGCCTTGATCCGGCTTGCATATACACTCACCCCGTCAATATGACTGTCCGGTCTTGCAAAATAGATGTACTCAAAAATACAGCGTGCTTCCTTTTCTTTCGGAAGTGCCATGGTCATATCGGACTCAATACCTTTTTCCGGAGAAATGGTCACAACTTCTCCCGGCAGCACATCACGCACAAATGTTGCACCAATGGTGTCAAGTGCACAGGTTTCCGATGTGATAATATAAGAATTGTCACGCTTTCCGATACAAAGCGGCTTAAAGCCGTATGGGTCACGCGCCCCGATCAATTTACGCGGACTTGTCACAACCAGTGCGTAAGCTCCCTTAAGACGCTGGCACGCACGGCGCACAGCTTCTTCTGCTGACTGGGAATTCAACCGTTCCCTCGCAATATAGTAGGCAATCACCTCAGAATCAATGGTGGTCTGGAAAATTGCTCCCGTATATTCCAGCTCCTTACGAAGCTGCGGTGCATTGATCAGATTGCCATTGTGGGCAAGTGCCAATGTACCTTTGACATAATTTAACACGAGTGGCTGGGCATTTTCACGGGTAGAAGAACCGGCCGTTGAGTAACGTACATGTCCGACTCCGATGTCCCCCTTCATCTGCTCAAGATTTTCCGGTGCGAACACTTCATTTACAAGTCCCATTCCCTTGTAGGAAAGGACCTTGCCCTTAGGACCGCTGGTATCGCTGACTGCAATACCGCAGCTCTCCTGGCCACGGTGCTGCAGGGCAAACAGTCCATAATATATTGTCGATGCTACATCTGCACCGTCAAAATCATACATTCCGAAGACGCCACACTCCTCATGAAGTGTATCCGCATCATAACTGTTATTCTGAATCATTGTGATCTCCTATATCTATCTTGTAAAAGGCTTACCTGTCAGAAGCTCATATGCTTCTTTGTACTTATCAACGGTCTTTGTAACAACTTCTTCCGGAAGAAGGAAATCATTGTCCGGATTTGCCTTGAGCCAGTCTCTGACATACTGCTTGTCGAAAGAAGGCTGTCCCTGTCCCGGCTTGTACCCTTCCAGTGGCCAGAATCTGGAGCTGTCCGGTGTAAGCATCTCATCACCGAGAACGACTTTACCGTTCTCATCCAGACCGAACTCAAACTTGGTATCTGCAATGATAATTCCTTTGGAAAGTGCATACTCTGCACATTTCTTGTAGAGAGCGATGGTGCAATCCTTGATCTGTGTTGCGTAATCAAGTCCTTTTCCAGGATAAATTTTCTCCAGTACCTCTACCGACTGCTCGAAGGAAATATTCTCATCATGATCGCCCAGATCTGCCTTGGTACTCGGTGTATAAATCGGCTCCGGAAGCTTATCAGACTCTACCAGTCCTTCTGGAAGCTTAATGCCGCATACCGTGCCGTTTTCTTTGTAGCTTGCCCAGCCGCTTCCTGTGATATAGCCACGAACGATACACTCGATTGGGAGCATCTCAAGCTTCTTGCACATCATGCTGTTTCCGTCAAAACGCTCCTGTTGGAAAAATTCCGGCATATCCTTTACGTCTACAGAAATCATATGATTCGGAACAACATCCTTTGTAAAATCAAACCAGAACTTTGACATCTGGGTCAGAATTGCGCCCTTGTCCGTAATCCTGTTCTTTAAAATGTTGTCAAATGCAGAAATACGGTCAGTAGCTACAATGATCAGGCTGTCTTCGTTATCATAGACTTCTCTTACTTTTCCTTCTTTGAATGGTTTAAATTCCTTCATTTTCGCTCTCCTTATTCTTTTATTTTTCGATTAACAAACTCTTTCCGGTCATCTCTTTCGGCTGCTCTAATCCCATAATCTGAAGCAGGGTCGGGGCAATATCTGCCAGGCATCCGCCCTCACGCAGTGTATACTTCGGATCCGCATTTACGAGAATAAACGGTACCGGATTGGTTGTATGGGCAGTATGTGGCTCACCTGTTTCGTAGTCAATCATTTTCTCTGCATTTCCATGATCTGCACAGATAAACAGAACACCATCCATATCCTTCACCGCCTGGACTGCATCTCCTACCAGTCCGTCCACACGCTCGACTGCCTTGATGGCTGCCGGAATCACACCTGTATGTCCGACCATATCCGGGTTTGCAAAGTTGATAACGATCACATCATACTTGTCTGACTTAATAGCCTCAACAAGATCCATACCAACCTCCGGAGCACTCATTTCCGGCTTCAGATCATATGTTGCAACATCCTTCGGGGAATTTACCAGCAGACGTGCCTCATCAACGTTTGGCTCTTCCACTCCGCCATTAAAGAAGAATGTAACATGTGCATACTTCTCTGTCTCGGCCAGACGAAGCTGTGTCTTTCCGCACTTTGCCAGGTACTCACCGAATGTATTTACAATATGCTCTTTTTCAAATGCGATCAGCTTGTTCGGGATCGTCTCATCATAGTCCTTAAAGCAGACAAATGTTGTCTTAATGAACGGACGGTCAAATCCGGTAAACTTGTCATCACAGAATGCACGTGTCATTTCACGGGCACGGTCCGGACGGAAGTTAAAGAAGATCACGGAATCATTCTCTTTTACAACAGAGACCGGTTTTCCATTCTCTGTAATTACGGTAGGAAGTACGAACTCGTCTGTTACATCCTTTGCATAAGAATCTTCCATTGCCTTAACCGCATCTTCTGCCTGTACGCCCTCCCCCTTTGTCAAGGAATCATAGGCTTTCTGTACACGATCCCAGTTATTATCACGATCCATTGCATAGTAACGTCCGGATAAAGAAGCAATCTTTCCAACACCGATCTCTTTCATCTTCTTTTCCAGCTCTTCGATAAATTCTTTTCCGGATGCAGGAGGTGTATCACGTCCGTCTAAGAATGCATGAACATATACCTTGCTCAGTCCCTGCTTCTTTGCCATCTCAAGCAGTCCGTAAAGATGTGTAATATGACTGTGCACACCACCATCGGAAAGAAGTCCCCACAGATGCAGGTCCGAATCATTTTTCTTACAATTGTCCATGGCTGCAAGCAGTGCCTTATTCTTAAAAAAGTCACCGTCTTCGATTGCCTTGGTAATTCTGGTCAGATCCTGGTAAATAATGCGGCCGGCACCGATATTCATATGTCCAACCTCAGAGTTACCCATCTGTCCGTCCGGAAGTCCTACTGCCAGACCGGAAGCCTGTCCTTTTACAAAAGGACATTCCTTCATTAATTTATCCATCACCGGGGTATTTGCCAGCGCAATGGCATTTCCCTCTGTACGGTCATTCAGACCATAACCGTCAAGAACCATTAAAACAACAGGTTTTTTGCTCATAATTCATCCTCTCTTTCCATTGTAACAATCTTATACTATTGTACTTCATTATTGTTACACAAACACTTATTATATTACATAATTTGGACGGGATTGCAAGTGTTCACTGCAAATTTCCCACGATATCTATCGATTTTAAATCCAGATCCACATCATCAAAATACTGTCCATAACGCCTTCCGGACGTATAGGCATAAGGAGAAACTCCTGGTTTTTCGACATTTTTATACGGATAAAAGAATCCGTCCTCATCAATTCCCACATGATTGGAGATGTCTGCCAGATAATGATAAAATGCTTTGATCTGTTTTTTTTCTGTCAGAATCGAAGTCGTAAGCGAATCCTGTATGCACGGAATCATCCGCAATTTCAGACTGCCGGAATCATCAATCTGAATCTGTGCAATCGTTGTGTAAAGTTTTCCGGTAGAAAACCAGAAATTTCCCACGCTGTATGCCACCGGCACATTTTTTATAAACTCAACGCCCTGCAGACGGTGCGGATGTCCACCAATCACGGCGTCTGCACCAGCTTTTACACAAAGGTCTGCAATCTCTGTCTGATCCTGCCCATAATGGATCTTTCCTTCTGTTCCCCAGTGAACATACGCGATCACATAATCACTGTTCTTCTTCGCACGCTTCAGTTCTTTCTTCCATACCTCTTCCTGCTGGGTCTTTAATACTCCCGGTTTCTCCTTCTGGGCTTTCTGTGTAAAATGATAAAACCTTTCGATTTCCGTTGCAGATACAATCGCAATCTTTCGTCCACCTGTGACCACATAACGCACAGCGCTTGCCTCTGTCAGATTTCTGCCACCACCACTGTACGGAATTCCCGCTGCATGCAATGCATCCAGCGTATCTAAAAATCCCTGCTCACCATAATCAAACACATGATTATTTGCCACAGAGACCATATCTATTCCCAGTGTGCGCAGGAATCCGGCATCTTTGGGATCTGCCCGAAAACAGTATGCTTTGCCAACCTGCCGCTGTCCCCGTGTTGTATAAGCAAACTCATTGTTTGCCATCGTAAAATCTGCCGAAATCAGTTCCTTTTTTGCTTCATCGGAAAAATAATCTGCCATATGATTCTTTGCCGTCTTCCCCGTACACCAATTCTCATCCAGACAGATATCCCCGACAAAATCCAGACGGATGCATGCCGGATCGGATGCTTCTTTCCAGATCACATCCTCATACGAATATGACATATACTGTTGCTGCCTGCAATACATAAGCCACAGAACATGCATGCTGTTTCCGGTAAACCGATACCACAGATCCGGGTCCTGATTTCCGTTTTCCAGCTGTGTATACAGACGCTGCAGCACACCGCTCCCATACTTCGTTTCAATCCATCCCATAAAGGCTTCATCCACCGGATATTTCTGAAAAAACTTTCCGGAGGCAGTCCTTAAAATCTGGTTTTCCAGATCCTGTACTTCCGGCTCGGTTTCCTGTGATTGTTCCGTGACCTGGGAGGCTTTTTCCTCATATTCAGTTTGTACTTCCTTAGTCTCTTTCAGCGGCTGTGTATTTTGGATGATGCCATGTGTCAAAGCAAAAATAAACAACAAGAGAACGACACATTCCAGACATTTTTTGTTCATGTGTAAAATTTCAAAGGCTATTCACCTGAAATTCAGATGAATAGCCCTATAACCATACAAAATCAGATTCTAGTAGTTTACAATCTTACCGAAATCAGCTTTCAGGGATGCTCCGCCAACCAGACCACCATCGATGTCCGGCTTTGCGAACAGCTCTGCTGCATTTCCTGCATTTACAGATCCGCCGTACTGGATACGAACAGAATCAGCAGTAGCCTGATCATAGATTTCAGCTACACATGCACGGATTGCGCCACAGACTTCCTGTGCCTGATCGGATGTAGCAGTCTTGCCTGTTCCGATTGCCCAGATTGGCTCATAAGCGATTACCATGTTTGCAACGTCTGCTGCTGCAACGCCTGCAAGATCAGATTTGATCTGAAGTCTGATCCAGTCAAGTGTTACACCCATCTCTCTCTGCTCTAAAGTCTCTCCACAGCAAAGGATTGGAGTAAGTCCTGCCTCGATTGCCTTCTTAACCTTCTTATTTAAGAGAACATCATCCTCTTTGAAGTAGTCACGTCTCTCGGAATGTCCGATTACAACGTACTTAACACCAGCGTCTACCAGCATCTCTGCGGAGATCTCACCTGTGTATGCACCCTTCTCTTCGAAGTACATGTTCTCGGCACCAACCTGTACGTTGGTTCCTTTCACAGCCTCTACAACCGGTACGATATCGATTGCAGGTACACAGTAAACAACATCTACGCTATCAGATACTACTAATGGCTTTAACTCTTCTACTAACTTTACAGCCTGGCTTGGAGTCATGTTCATTTTCCAGTTGCCGGCTACGATTTTCTTTCTTGCCATGATTTTTATTTCTCCTAATCTGTAAATAATTTAACTGTCTTTTATTTATCGTCTGCTGCTACTACGCCTGGCAGTTCCTTACCCTCTAAGAATTCAAGGGAAGCTCCACCACCGGTAGAAATATGGCTCATCTTATCAGCATAACCCATCTGGTTAACAGCTGCAGCGGAATCTCCACCACCGATGATTGTTGTTGCATCGGTCTCTGCAAGAGCCTTAGCTACTGCAAGTGTACCAGCTGCAAGTGTCGGGTTCTCGAATACACCCATCGGTCCGTTCCATACAACAGTCTTAGCTGTCTTAACAGCATCTGCAAACATCTCTGCGGACTTAGGTCCGATATCGCATCCCTCACGGTCTGCCGGCATAGCTGTGATATCACATACTTCTGTCTCTACAGGTCCGTCGATTGGATCCGGGAAATCCTTGATGGTAACAGCATCTACAGGAAGAAGGATCTTCTTGCCCATCTTCTCAGCCTTAGCCATCATTTCCTTACAGTAATCAAGCTTCTCATCATCACAGAGAGAAAGTCCGATCTCATATCCCTGAGCCTTGATGAATGTGTAAGCCATACCACCACCGATGATAAGGGTATCACACTTCTCAAGCAGGTTGTTGATAACGTTGAGTTTGTCTGCTACCTTAGCACCACCGAGGATTGCTACGAATGGACGTACCGGATTCTCAACAGCATTTCCTAAGAAGGCGATCTCCTTCTCCATCAGGTAACCAACAACATTCTGTCCACCCTTTGCAGTGATGAACTTTGTAACACCAGCTACAGAAGCGTGTGCTCTGTGGGAGGAACCGAATGCATCACATACATAGATGTCTGCAAGATCAGCAAGTTCCTTAGAGAACTGCTCACCGTTCTTTGTCTCCTCAGCGCCACGAAAACGGGTATTCTGAAGTAATACAACTTCTCCCTCTTTCATTTCCTCAACAGCCTTTGTAGCTGCCTCGCCTGTTACGTTGTAATCAGATACGAAGTTTACTTTCTGTCCGAGAAGCTCCTCAAGTCTCTTGGCAACCGGTGCAAGGGACTCTCCTTCGTTTGGTCCGTTCTTTACTTTTCCAAGATGGGAGCAAAGGATTACCTTTCCACCATCGTTTAATAACTTCTTAATTGTAGGAAGAGCAGCTTTGATACGGGTATCATCTGTGATCTCGCCAGCTTTCAGTGGTACATTGAAGTCACATCTTACAAGGACTCTCTTGCCCTTTGCGTTGATATCATCAACTGTTTTCTTATTTAATGCCATGTTTTTATTCTCCGTTCTGCCTTTTTGGCAATTTTAAACCCTAAGAAAAGGAAATGACTTTCCAGCCGGTTGTTTCATACTCCGCAGCTGCATGAAACAGCGGAACCCTTTCCTTTTCTTCTTATTTGTCATAATGAAAAAAGGTCCGGCCCTACAGGCCGGACCCTTTCACATAAACTAAGATAGATTATGCTAACTCAGAGAAGTACTTGATTGTACGAACCATCTGAGATGTGTAGCTGTTCTCGTTATCATACCAAGAAACAACCTGAACCTCATACAGATCATCACCGATTGGGTTAACCATTGTCTGAGTAGCATCGAATAAAGAACCGAATCTCATACCAACGATATCAGAAGATACGATCTCGTCCTCATTGTATCCGAAGGACTCATTAGCTGCTGCCTTCATAGCTGCGTTGATGTCTTCCTTAGTAACGCCAGCCTTCTTAACAACTGCTGTAAGAATTGTAGTAGATCCTGTAGGGGTTGGTACACGCTGTGCAGATCCGATTAACTTTCCGTTCAGCTCTGGGATTACAAGACCGATAGCCTTTGCAGCACCTGTGCTGTTTGGAACGATATTAACTGCAGCTGCACGGGATCTTCTTAAATCACCCTTACGCTGTGGTCCATCAAGAGTCATCTGATCACCAGTGTAAGCATGGATTGTTACCATGATACCAGACTGGATTGGAGCAAACTTGTTAAGAGCATCTGCCATTGGAGCTAAGCAGTTTGTTGTACAAGAAGCTGCAGAAATGATTGTATCAGAAGCCTTTAATGTCTCGTGGTTTGTATTGTAAACGATTGTAGGAAGGTCGTTTCCTGCTGGTGCAGAGATAACTACCTTACGAGCTCCGGCATTGATATGAGCCTGAGCCTTCTCCTTGCTTGTATAGAATCCAGAGCACTCTAATACAACGTCAACCTTTAACTCACCCCATGGGCAATTGTTTGCATCTGGGAAAGCGTAGATCTTGATTTCCTTACCACATACTGTGATAGAATCATCGCTTGCAGAAACTTCATCTGCATGCTCGTACTTACCCTGTGAGCTATCATACTTTAATAAGTGTGCTAACATCTTTGGGCTTGTTAAGTCGTTGATTGCTACTACTTCGTATCCTTCTGCTCCGAACATCTGTCTGAAAGCAAGACGACCGATACGGCCGAATCCGTTGATTGCTACTCTTACTGCCATTCTTAATTCCTCCTAGAATTGTAAATAAATAGTCTCATGGGACTTGCGTCCCAAGCTTCCTTTATTTTACCCAATTATTTCCGAAAGTTCAAGTCTTTTCTCCGTCTTTGTTAATTTTTTCACTAAAGATATCTATTTCCCCTGAAATATAGTATAATCTTACGAAAAGACTTTTTCCAAAATCAACCACACAGAAAAAAGGAGGCTCTTATGCTTTGGGATACACATATGCACACGCATCACAGCGGAGACAGTGACGCATTGATGCCTGACATGATCCAGGCCGCTGTACGGCAGAACCTGGATGGCATCTGTTTTACCGATCATTTTGATTATGATTACCCGGATGATCCCAATCTGTTTCTTCTGGATTTTGATTCCTATATAAAAGAAGTCCGCAGTTTTCAGGACACCTGCCGTGACCGTCTTTCCATTCGTCTTGGAATCGAAGTCGGTCTGCAGCCCCACATCACGGAAATCAACCGCAAAGCGGTGACCGGACATCCGTTTGATTTTGTCATCGGTTCCTCCCACGTTGTTCACGGAATCGATCCCTATTACCCGAAATACTATGAAGGACGCTCCGAAAAAACTGCTTACCGCGAGTACTTCGAATCCATTCTGGAAAACCTGAACACCTATTCCGACTTCGATGTATACGGTCATCTCGATTATGTTGTCCGCTACGGTCCGGACCGCAACCGTTTCTATACATATGAGGCCTATGCCGATATCATTGATGAGATTCTGCGTAAACTCATTTCCATGGGAAAAGGGATCGAAGTCAACACGGCAGGATTCAAATACGGGCTGGGACATCCAAACCCGACCGAAGCTGTTCTTTTACGCTATCACGAACTCGGGGGAGAGATTCTGACACTCGGAGCCGATGCCCATGCGCCGGAGCACGTTGCATATGCGTTTGACCGTCTTCCTCAGATTCTACGGCATGCAGGCTTCCGGTACTTTACGGTCTTTACCGGCAGAAAGCCGGACTTCCTTCCGCTTCCGGAATAGCGAAAATAAAGGATTAATTCCAAAAATTTCAAAATAGGTATTGCAAAATCCGAATAACACGGTATAATGTAAGTATTGAATGGTGTTATTTAAATATAGCATGCACGTACGCAAATGAGTATGTAGTTCAATTTTATTAAACAATTATCTAATTAACTACTCAGTTACTCAATTTCCTTTAAGTAACTAAGAAGGAGCAGGTTTCCTCGCCTGCTCCTTTCTTTGTTTTTGGGCTTCTGTCCTGATTCTTATATACCTGCTGTCTTTTCGCGGTTGCTCCCCGACCTCTTTTTTATAAAGGTAAGAACAGCAAGCAGGAGCATGAGGCTGATGCCCAGTGCTACCCACCAGATCTGTACCAGTCCTGCAATGATATAGCCAATGATACATACCACAGCAACAACCGCTGCATACTGCATCTGCGTTGTCACATGGTTGATATGGTTACTCTGCGCGCCGGCCGAAGACATAACCGTTGTATCCGAAATCGGTGAAATATGATCCCCGCAGACGGCACCTGCCAGCACTGCGGAAACCGCAATGATCATCATTTCCAGATGATCTGCCCCCGGAAACATGGCGATTGCAATCGGAACAAGAATCGCAAATGTTCCCCAGCTTGTTCCGGTAGAAAACGCAAGGAACACTGCAACAACAAACAAAACAGCCGGAAGGAACAGACTTGCAGAAGCACTCGTTCCAACGATGGATTCCACAAATGTACCAATCTGCAGAGCATCTCCCATTCCCTTTAAGGTCCAGGCAAATATCAGTATTCCGATCGCCGGAATCATCAGCTTAAAGCCTTCCACAAAACTCTCCATGAATCCTTTAAACGTAACCACCTTTCGCGGAAGATACAAAAACAGCATGACAAAGACCGTGACCATGGTTGCAAAAATCAGGCTGGTCTCCGCATCACATCCTGCAAATGCACTGACCACATCGGTCGCACCACCCAGAAATCCGGTATAGATCATGGCACCAATTGCAGAACCAATCAGAACAATCACCGGAAGAAGCAGATCAATCACTTTTCCGTTGGAAGAAATATCTTCTTCCTTAACCTTTTCAAACTCTTCCCCGCCGCTGGTAAACAGATCTCCTTTTGCAGCATTCTCCTCATGTTTTTTCATGAGTCCGAAATCAAAACCTGCAATAATCACAAAAAATACCATGACAATCGTCAGAATCGCATAGAGATTGTACGGAATTGTTCGCAGAAACAACTGAAATCCCGTAATCCCGGCATCTTTCGGAACATACGAATTGACGGCTGCCGCCCAGCTGGAAATCGGCGCAATGATGCAGACCGGCGCAGCGGTCGCATCAATGATATATGCCAGTTTTGCGCGGGATACTTTGTAGCGGTCAGTTACCGGACGCATCACAGATCCGACGGTCAGACAATTGAAATAATCATCCACAAAAATCAGCATTCCAAGTCCTGTGGTTGCCAGCATTGCGCTCTTTTTTGACCTGATCTTGCTGCCGGCCCATCTTCCATAAGCAGCTGAGCCTCCTGATTTTGACATCAATACAATAATCATTCCAAGCAGCACATCAAAAATCAGAATATTCAGATTCATGCTGTCTTTCATAATCGAAAACAGGGCATTGAATGCATTCCACGGATGAAATCCGGTATATAACAGTGCTCCGACCGCCACTCCAATAAACAGGGAACTGTATACTTCCTTGGTGACAAGTGCCAGTATGATTGCCAGAAGAGGCGGCACCAGTGACCACCATGTTCCGATAAAAATCGATGTATCCATTTTCCAGATTGTTCCTCTCTTATGCCTTTATTTTATATAACTATTTTAACTTGAACTGCTGCACCAGATCATTCAGAGAATCAGACTCTGCAGAAAGCTCCTGACTGGTTGCGGAAGATTCCTCTGCGATTGCCGCGTTGCTCTGTACAACCTCGGAAATCTGGTTTACACCGGACTCTGCCTGCTTGATCTGCTCTGCCTGTGTCTCGGAAAGCTGTGCCAGTTCCTGGGATTTCTTTGCCACTTCATTGATTCCCTCTACAAGAGAAATAATCGTCTGGAAAGTCACATCAACTGCCTGATTGCCGTTTTCGATTTCCTGAATAGAGTTCATAATCAGCTCACGGGTATTGACTGCAGACTGTGCACTCTCATCCGCAAGTTTTCCGATCTGGGATGCAACTACGGCAAAGCCCTTGCCGGCTTCTCCTGCACGTGCAGCCTCAATGGATGCGTTCAGGGCAAGCAGGTTCGTCTGCTCCGCGATCTCCTCGATCTGTCCGATGATTGTCTCAATCTGCTTGGACATATCGCTGATTCTCTTCATTGCTTCGGTAACTGCATTCATTTCCTTCTGTGTCTTATCTGCTTCCTGTGCATATTTTACAGATAATTCGTAAGAAGCCTGTGCACTCTCATGTGTGTGCTCAACCCCTTCTGTGATATTGGCAAAGGATGCCAGAAGTTCTTCCACTGCACCTGCCTGATCGGTAGATCCCTCTGCCAGTGTCTGTGATCCCTCTGCCAGATTGGTAGAACCTGCAGATACCTGGGAAGCAGCCTCCTCAATCCGGTGCATCGTCTCATTCATATCGGTGTTCATGACATGGATTGCATCATTCATTGCCGCAAACTCACCCATATATTTCTCCGGAATTTTGGAAACACCGGTATAATCATTGTGAGCCATCAGATCCATACGGTGGTTGACATCCTGAATAACAGCGGCCAGATTCTTTGCCATCTCGCGCGCAACAATTACCATCTCGGAAATTTCATCCTCTGATGTCATCTCCGGGAATTCGCTGGAGAGATCCCCCTTTGCAAATGTATCAAAACGGGCACCCAGCTGATCCAAAGGATCAACAATATTCTGTGCAAGCACTCTGCCGATCCGGCGGGCTGCAAAAATTGCAAGTGCAATAACCGCAATAATTGCAATAAGTGTGATCAATTCTACCATTGTAAGAATTTTCTCTAACTTATCTCCATGCTCGGTATTTGCATCCATCAGTTTCACCATATCCTGATAAATCTCCTCATAGATCGGTGCCACCTGATCCTGTGCCATCTGCTGTGCTTCATGGCGCGCATCAATATCCTGTGTATTCTTTCCTTTTTCCAGTACAGCATCACAGGTGTCAAAATAATCGTTCAGTTTTTCTGTGATACTATTATAAATTTTCTCCTCATCCGCAGATGAAACCGTATTTTTTACCTCTTTGGTGTACTGCTGACAGGATTCCTTCTTCTTCTCATAATTTTCTGCGCAGCTGTTCACAAGGTTTTCATCCTGATATCCGATCGCAGCACGCAGATAACTTCTCGTATCGGCAAACGTAATCATCATCTTGCCGATATCACCCTGTGAAAAACCATAATTTTTCAATGCATAATTATAGCGGTTGCTGACCACAATTCCGGATACGGCTCCCACAACACCGGAAATGCTAACAATCAGGGCCACCATCACAATTGCAGAAGAAATTCGTTCTTTTAATCTCTTCTTATTTAACTTTTCAATCAACTTTTGTATCATATAAGTTTCCTCCTCAAACGGGTTCTCATTTGTTTAGATATTTTTTCAGAATTTCTTCCGTCATCTCAAACGGATAGTTCTTTAACTTGGCAGGATTCTGCAACAGTTTTAGCACATCCTCCTCCCACAGTTCCTCCGGGATCTGTGGTTTGCCCAGCAGCTTGTCCAGATAGGCGATAAATTCAGCCCGGTTCTCAAACCCAAGCAGCTCAAGCACCTCTGCCACCCGCTTCTGATTATTGTAAAAACGCAAAAATCCCGGCAGGAAAAATCCGACTGCCTTTCCATGCGGAATGCCAAGCTCATATGTGACCGGATAACTTAATCCGTGCGGAATACTGGTACCGGTATGTGCAATCGCCATACCTGCCACAACCGATGCATGCATGAATGTTTCGTATCCTTCATCCGGAATCTTAATCTCGGAAGAAAGCAGGTATTCCTTTGCACTGCCCCAGATCCGAAGACCTTCCGCTGAATATATCCGGTTATATGCATTGGCATTTGTATTCAGATATGACTCAATCAGATGTGCCAGCGCATCCACACAGGTGCTGACCATATTCTCATAAGAAGAAGTCTTTAAATATCCGGCATCCACAAATGCCAGATCCGCAAACCATTTGTGTGCGATTGACTGCTTGGTATGTAAGTCGTGCCGTGTCAGAATCGCATAAGGCGTCACTTCCGATCCCGTACCGGATGTGGTCGGGACTGCTGCAACCGGATAGCCCTGCATCGGCTCCGGATGATAAAGACGCTCCTCTGCATGATCGATTGCCGATGGGTTCGCTGCCAGAAGCGAAATCGCCTTGGACGCATCCATCGGAGAACCGCCTCCCACAGCCACAAAGAAATCCACCTGTTCTTTTACTGCAATGCCCGATGCCACAGCCACGGTCTCCACAGAAGGATTCTCTTCGATCTCATCAAAAATCACATAGGTCTGCCCGTTTGCCTGCAATGCCTGTTCAACTGCTGCAAGCGAACCATTGATGCGGCTGGAATGTTTTCCCGTCACAATCATGGCTCTGCTTCCTAATGCTTTTAACTCTGCACCGTTTTCCGAAACACAACCGCTGCCAAAAAATACCTTCGTCGGCATATACAATCTCATGTTTCTTCTCCTTTATGCGTTGCACATCTCTGTAACAACTTCATTGATCACCTTTCCGTCTGCCTTTCCTTTCAGCTCCGGCATAATCGTCTTCATGATCTGTCCCTTGTTCTTCGTTGCAATCACATCTGCAAACTTTTCCTTAACAATCGCAGTCACTTCCTCTTTCGAAAGCATCTTCGGTGCATATTCTTTCATAATGTCATAACGTTTTCTGTACTCCTCCAGCAAATCGGTACGGTCTGCCGGGCAGGAATCGATCTGTTCCTGAACGGTCTTTAATTCCTTCATGATTGTGGCATTGACCATATCCTCCGGAATGTCATCTCTGCATCCGGCATCAATGGCATTTTTCTTCACTGCCGAAACCAGAGACGAAATTGCATCCTTCCGTTCCTTGTCGCGCGCTTTCATCGCTGCCATCATATCTTTGCGTAGCTGTTCCATCTGCATAATTTCCTAACCTCCATGCCTATAAAATTCAGATAACTACATTATACTACGCTTCGGGCTGATAGCAAAGAATAACCTTACATTTTTTAATTATATTTATGAATTTTTTTCTGAAACTCCCGAATATCCTTTGCAATTTCACCACTGAGCAGGAGCATACAGATCAGATTCGGGATTGCCATCAGCGCATTGGCAATATCCGAGAAACTCCATACCAGATTCAGTGTCTGTGTACATCCGAAATACACAACAAAGGAAAAAACAAGGCGGTATACCATATTAAACCGGTGCGTTCCCAGCAGATATTCAAATGCTTTTTCCCCGTGATACTCCCAGCCGAGTATTGTAGAAAACGCAAACAATGTAATCCCGATTGTCACAAGCCAGCCCCCGGCTGATCCCAGAACCGTCTCAAATGCCGCAATTGTAACATCCGAACCGGTCAGCATATTCCCGGCGGCATCGGTCATGCCAAGGACACCGGAAGAGGCAATCGCAAGTCCCGTAATCGTACAGACAACAATCGTATCCCAGAAGGTTCCCGTCATATTGATATATCCCTGACGCACCGGGTTATCCGTCGTTGCAGCCGCTGCCGTAATTGCCGCAGATCCCATACCGGCTTCGTTGGAAAATACACCTCTTGCCACACCATAACGCATTGCATTCATCATGGAAGCGACAATCGTTCCGCACAGACCGCCGCCTACCGCTTTTACCGAAAATGCCATCTGAAAAATCATCAAAATGCCTGCCGGCAGATTCGAAATATTTCCGATAATGACAATAACGCCACAGATCACATAAAAAATCGCCATCAGCGGAACGACCACCGAAGAAACCTTTGAAATGGTTTTGATACCGCCGACAATGATCAGCAGGGCAAGCACCGTAATCACAATTCCGGTCAGATGGGTCGGCACATGAAATGTCGTATGTAATGCACCGGAAATCGAATTTCCCTGTGTCATATTGCCGATTCCAAACGAAGCAATCACAGCAAAGAGTGCAAATAACCACGCAAGAACCGCTCCAAATCTTTTATTCTTCAGTGCCTTTTTCATCGTGTACATCGGGCCGCCGCTCATCTCCCCTTTGGCATTGATCTCACGGTATTTGATCGCCAGCATACATTCACTGAACTTCGACGTCAGACCAAATGCAGCAGAGATCCACATCCAGACCAAAGCTCCCGGGCCACCGGAAACCATCGCCGTCGCAACCCCCACAATGTTGCCCGTTCCGATTGTGGCGGCAAGTGCTGTGGTCAGTGCCGAAAACGGAGACACATCGCCCTCGCCATGGCTTTTCGTCCGCGCCTCTTTGCTTAACGTACTTTTGAGTGCATAACCGAGATTTCTCCATGTCAGAAACCGCGTGCGAACCGTAAGGAAAATTCCGGTCCCCACAAGCAGAATCAGCATGACCGGTCCCCAGACAAAATCGTCAATTGCTGTAATCACATCATTTAACTTTTCCATAACCTCATCCCTCCTGTTTTCAAATAAAAAAGGGCAGTGTCTGAACAACATCGCCCTTTGTTTTTTATATCCTATGAAATTTGTCTTTATATTATACTTCCGAAAGGAATCTGTCAACTGGTTTATGCAGCAACATCCACTTCGTCATCCTTCTGACGCAGAATCCTTGCCGTTTCCATCCCATTCTTTCCCGGCATCTGGATATCCAAAAAGAGCATATCCGGCTTACAACCACTTGCAATCAGTTCATCACCCGATAAATATGTTTCTATCACTGCATCCGGTAATAATTTCTTTATTTTTTCTTCTAATATCAAGCCTATAGATTTTTCATCATCGCAGATTGCAATTTGCATCCTGACAATAGTATTCTCAAAAATATATTCTCCCCGAAAATGCCACATGCGGTAATTCATAAAAAATACTGTCCCCCGGACAGATCGGACGATACAGAGGATCTGCCACAATGATCCCTGCACTTTTAAGTGCCTCTTCCATTGCTTCCTCTCCAAGCACCATTTTATCTTTTTCACCGAGCAAATCCGCACATTCCTTTAACGGACACAGTACGCGGGCGGCACGACCATATCTTTTTTCAATCCCTGCTGCTAATGATCCCATAGTGACAGGTTCTCCGACCAGCGTGATATCTGCCTCCTGCTGCATGCGGTTCTGCAAATATACAACCGCCGGCTCTGCCTGCCGTGTGGCTGCACGCTCCAGTGCATTTGAAATATCTTCTGCCAGCCACTCGTTTGGTGTTCCGATCACATATGGTATTTTGTACTTCTCCCAGAGTATCTTTGCCACACGGAGTCCTACTGCCGAGACAACCAGATTAACGTCTGCCTCCGCTGATCTTTGCAACGTTTTCAAATCATCGCCCATCGCCCACACAGACATAACCTGCCATCCGTATTTCTGCAGATTCTCTTTTAAGGTTTCTACATTTTTCTGTGGTCCGAAATCAAGTGGTGTCACACCTAACAGATTTACCGTGCGCGAAGAGGGATCTCTATTCTCCTGCCTGTCCGTTTCTCTGACAAACCGCTTTGCGATTTCTTCGAGTGCAATGCCCGCTCCATACACATAATCATTCATCCCGTTCGTCGGCACGGAAAATGCCGGAATTCCGGTTTCTGTCTCAATCACACACGCAATTGCAGGAAAATCCGTACCATTCATAAATGGAATAGGCGAACCTGCCAGCGCGATAAATTTGGGATGCAGTTCACGGGCTGCATACTCGATATCATCAATAAATTTTCTGTCATTTCCCATGATCGCGTCAATTTCTGTAAGTCCCGAGATAAAAATAAGACTGTCCTGATCGTACCAGCGGATTTCATCATGCGTATTGTAAGTAGAGTTGCATCCGGAAGGATCATGCATAACTGTCATTCCGCCAAGTTCATACAGTGCAGAACAGACTCCTGACACATCGGCCGTATAAACCGGTATCATTCGATAAGATTGTCTCATAGACAGCACTCACACCCCCATCCTTTTTGTACAACAAGTTTTTCTGTATCCTTTTCATTGAGATATGCATCCATCATCAGCTCTGCGGTTCTTCGAATACCGTCAAATCCATACAGACCTTCTCCCTGTACCAGATTGACAAAGTGACGGCTTCGGCCAAAATAGGCCGCTTTCTGTCCGATTGCCAGCACTTCCCCGCTTGCACCTCTTGGCAGTACACGCATCTTCACCTGAATCGTTGCGATCAGCTCAAGTTCCGGTGCATGCTCCTGCAGCCAGAAAAAATCTGCTTTTTCTTCCGGACTGATACTGTCCAGATAAACAGCTTTCACACAAAAGCCATGTGTCAGAAGCAGTTTTGCCAGTCCAAGTGGTCTTGGATGATACAGATAATCCAGAGTGACCGGCATATCCCCGATCAGATTTTTTGCTTTTGCCAGAGCCTCCTCACAGGACTCCTGCTCGCGGGCCAGCTCATCTTCTGTCAGTTCCGGCAGTCCGAGTGCATCGGTCAGCTGCTTTAACTGCTTTCTGATCTCATCATAGTCAAAACTGCCGGGCAGATACAGAGATTTTCGTCCCAGGCGGCCTGCCTGTGCCTCCATCCCGTATTTTCCAGCCGGATAGCAGTCGATAAACAGGCATCCCCTGCTCATATCCAACAGTTCCTGCCAGGTTTTACATCCGGGCAGTTCCAGCACCTTATAATCATATCGTTTTAACAGACGCTTAATATCACTGTTCTCATCCAGAACAAAATCACTGCCAAAGACAGATACTGTTTTAGCGTCCGGCTCACAGCCCAAAAGAGGATCATACATTGCTTTCCGCAGCTTCTGGTCCGGTGTCAGTCCATGTTTTTGCATAATCGGGTCCATATAACAGCGGATAAAGCAGATGTCAGGAAAACGATGCTCCAGTTCCCTGTAAATATAGTTCAGATTACTTCCCACAAAATGATGCAGACAAACGGTAAAAAGCAGAACCGCCTCAGGATGGTCCTTCCGTTTATTCAACACATCCGTCACACCCTCGATGGTAATATCCTCCAGATTGCCGCTTAGCAGATTCTGCTCCTCCACAAGAACAAAAGAAAAACGGTCTGCTGCATTCATTTCTGCCGCAGTCAGTACAACACCACGCATACAGTTATCCGCACAGACATAGATCTGGATAGATTCCGGAACCTGCATTCCCGTATGCACAATATTCCAGTTGCCATGCACCGGCGAATTATACTCCAGTGCCGAAACAAATGGTGTTGGAAATGAGGCATCTTTTATTTTTACCACAGCATCTTTCGAATCAACGGTTTCCCCCACACGACGTAACATTACGCTTCCTCCTGTATATATCCGGACCTTACCTTATCGCTTTTCGCTTCCAGAATGCCACCGCATATGCGATACATCTGCATGGCAAGCGCACGGTATTCGTCTGCCATTTCACCTGTTGGATAACACTCCATCAATGTTTTTTTCTGCTCCTCTGCCAGTGCCACCTGCCCGCTGTGTGATAGTGTACCAATAACAGCTGTGTGAAAATCGTCTGCCAGTTCTGCCACTTTTTCCTCTTCCCGCGGGACATCCCTGCGATTTAAAATGAGTCCGCCAAGCCCGGCATATCCACGGTTTTTAAAATTTTCCACTGCCATGGCAATATTTGCAGCTGCATGAATTGCCATGTTTTCCCCGGAGGTAATAATAAATATTTTGTCCGCATAACCGCCCCGCATCGGCATGGAAAATCCACCGCATACCACATCTCCGAGTACATCATATAAAACCACATCCGGTTTGTATACATCATATGCGCCAAGCTCTTTTAACTTTTCCAGTGCCGTGATGATACCACGGCCGGCACAGCCAAGTCCCGGTGTCGGTCCACCGGCCTCCACACAGATAACACCGTTATACCCAATGCGTATCATATCCTCCAGCTGCAACGCCTGCTTTTTCTCATTATATAAGTCGAGCACGGCCGGCACAGCCTCTCCATGACGGAGCAATATGGTAGAATCCGCTTTCGGATCGCATCCGATCTGCATCACCTTAAGCCCCATTTCTGCCAATGCAGCCGCTACATTTGAAACGGTAGTGGATTTTCCGATTCCGCCTTTTCCATATACTGCTATCCTGATCAATCCTGTGTTCCCCCTTCTGCCGGAGTAATGACATTCGAATATGCAGTCTTTGCGAATACACCTTTTAAATGTCCGATTTTTCCGGAAAGTGCACTGATCGTGTCCTGTGGTGCATCAATGACAATGCTTATGATGCTGATTCCTTTTGCGCGGTATGGTATGCCCATTCTGCCTACAATGTACTGACGTGCTTCATGAAGAAGGATATTTAATTCTTCAATGGCATCCTCCTGTTCTACAATAATTGAAATAACTGCCACTCTGGTTTCCATGCCCTGACTCCTCCTGTTAACAGATTCTTGGTAAAAGCTCTCCCCCCGGCTGTGGAAGCAGTGCCTGTGTGCCGATTTCCGTCTCCATTATAACTCTTCCCGGTTCCTCTGCGATCACTTCACCAATAATAGCTGCATCTGCGGAATATGGACATTTTTTCAATGTTTCTACAATGCCCTCTGCCTCTTCCTTTGGTGCCATGATGACAAGTCTTCCTTCGCATGCCAGATATAAAGGCTCAAGTCCAAGCATCCCGCAGACTCCTTTTACTTCCGGCCGTACCGGAACAGCCTCTGCATTTAAACGGATGCCTACGCTGCTCTGACCTGCGATCTCATACAGGACTGTTCCGACGCCGCCTCTGGTCGCATCACGTATCACATGCAGGTTGTGTGTGGTATCCATGACTGCCTTTACGGTCTTCCACAAAGGTGCACAGTCACTGGTCACATCCGCATCGATGCCAAAATCTTCCCGCTCTAACAGGATCGTACATCCGTGCCGTCCGATATCACCGGTTACGATGATTGCATCTCCGGGCTTTGCCAGTTCTCCGCCGACGGTCACTCCTTCTTCGATCTCCCCCATTCCGGTCGTGGTGATAAAAATTCCATCCACCTGTCCTTTTCCGGCAACCTTTGTATCTCCCGATACAATATGTACTCCGGCCTCTTTTGCTGTTTTTTCCATGGCAGCTGCGATTTCTTCGAGTTTTTCCATTGGAAATCCCTCTTCAATTACAAAAGCGCAGGTAAGATAAAGCGGTTTTGCACCCATACAGGCAAGATCATTTACCGTTCCGCAGATAGACAGTTTGCCGATATTTCCCCCCGGAAAAAATGCCGGAGATACAATAAACCCATCTGTAGATACTGCCATTCTTCCTGCCGGCGGAACTAATACCGCTGCATCATCTGCCGTCAGATCATTGTTTACAAAATGCGCCTTAAACACCTGATCAATCAATTCGGATGTCTGCTTTCCACCGGCACCATGTGCCATCGTTACTGTTTTATTTTCCATGATGTTTTTTCCTTCTTTCTTATGAATACTGATAATATGCAGAGCAGGCTCCCTCACCGGACACCATGCAGGCGCCGATCGGATGCTGCGGTGTACAGCCTTTTCCGAATACTTTACAATCGGATGGTTTGCATTTCCCCTGAAGTACATCGCCACAGCGGCAGGCCGGATTTGGTTTTCCTTCAATTTTCGGCATCTGATATTTGAGACGTGCATCGAACTCCTGCCACTCCTGTCTTAATTTCATGCCGGATTTCGGAATAACACCCAGCCCTCTCCATTCGCAGTCACAGGCTTCCATCATCTCATCTACAAGCAGCTGTGCCTCCCTGCTTCCATCCTGTGTCACCACTCGCGGATAGCAGTTTACAAAAAATGGCTTTCCTTCCTGGAATTTTACCAGCGCAACCGCCAGTGCTGTCATCAGTTCTTTTGCCGTAAATCCTGCCACAACACCGCTGACCCCTTCTTCGGTCAGAGCTTCGCAAAGACGTGTTCCCGTAATGGCATTGACATGTCCCGGATATAAAAATACATCTGCACTGTCCTTTAATGCCTCATACGCCTGAGGCATGGTTTTGTTTGCCACCAATATAGAGTAATTATCCAGTCCATCTTCTCTTGCCGCCTTTACGGAAAGACATCCTGCCGGTGTCGTTGTCTCAAATCCGACCGACAGAAATGTCACCTGCTCATCCGGATGTTCTCCAGCATATTTTTCGGCATCTGCCGGAGAATACACAACATGGATTTTCGCTCCCTGTTCTCTGGCTCCCGCAAGGCTCATATTGGTTCCTGGCACTCGCACCAGATCACCAAATGTACAGATTGTAACTCCTTTTTCCAATGCCAGATAAATAGCTTCATCTATAAAACTAACCGGTGTTACACATACCGGACATCCCGGTCCGGAAATCAATTCTACCTGTTTTGGCAGCAGTTTACGGATTCCCAGCCGGAAAATCTCATGTGTGTGCGTACCGCACACTTCCATGATCCGCACATCCGGGCCATCATAATTTTCAATGATCTCTCTGGCTGTTTTCATTATAAAAATTCCTCCATGAGCTGCTCAGTTTCACTGTCGTCCTCATCGGTGATTTTTGCAATTGCTACACCTGCATGCACCATAACATAATCTCCCGGCTCCAGATCTTCCAGAAGCTGGGAAGAAACCTCTCTTTGGGCACCGCCTGCATCAATGACCGCCGTGCCATTACTGATTTTTACTACCTTAGCTGATAAACCTACACACATCTTTTTATCCTCCTATTTCTGTAATTGATACATCCCATATGCTGCCTGTCCGATTGCAATTCCTCCGTCATTCGGCGGAATCATGCGGTGCCGCAGCACTTCGAATCCTTCCTGTAACAGTCGTTCTTCTGTCAGACGCAGCAGTAACCGGTTTTGGAATACGCCACCGCTTAAGGCAACTTTATCCCTGCCACTGCTTTCTTTTGCTTTGATACAGGCAGCTGTAATCATTTCTGCCAGTACCTGATGAAACCGATATGCCAGCATCCCGGTGTCTTCGCCCCGCATTTTTGCTTCTGTAATCTGCTGCACCAACATCTGTGTATTTAAAACGAAACGCTCTTTTGTTTCATGCAGCAGTATATCCTTATTTTCCTTTTGCTCCTGTGAGATATTTGAGAGGTTCTGCTGCTCGTATGCCTCTGCTGCAAACTGCAATGCCGTCGATGCTTCCCCTTCAAATCCTGACCTGCGCCTGATCCCGAGTATCGCACTGACGGCATCAAAAAGCCGTCCTGCACTGGTTGAAGCCACCGCATTGATCTTCCGGTCTGCCATGGTGAACTGTACCCTGCTTTCCTGTTCGCTGCAAAGACCCAGTGTTTCCATGATCTCCCATGCCCTTTTGCGATCTTTCGTATATCCGTAAATCATAGAGACCGCAATACGCCAGCCCTCTTTTGCAGAAGCATCGCCCCCCATCTGTAAAAACGGGGTAATACTTCCGAATCTTGTAAAATTCCCATAATCCGCCAGCAGGATCTCTCCGCCCCAGATCGTGCCATCCGTTCCATATCCGGTTCCGTCAAAAGCGACTCCGATGACCGGATCATGACAGTCATTTTCTGTCATACACGATAATATGTGTGCATAATGATGCTGCACTCTTATCACCGGATATCCAAGTTCTTCCGCTACAACCGTAGAATTGTATTTTGGGTGCAGATCACAGACCACAACCTGTGGCTTTACTTCCAGCAATGTCTGAAACCGGTGTATTGTCTCCTGCAATGCCTTTACCGTTCTTAAGTCCTCCAGATCTCCCACATATGGTGACGGATAAAACCTGTTGTCCACACCTATGCAAAAGGTATTTTTCAATTCCCCGCCAACCGCGAGCACCTGTCCTTTCCAGTCTGCTTTTGTCATAAACGGCAGCGGTGCATAGCCTCTGGAACGCCGGATCATGTACGGTTCATTTCTGTAAAAATCCATCACCGTATCATCTGCCCGTATCCTGATTTGGCGGTTATGTGACAGCATCGCATCACACAAATGGGATAATTCGGCAACAGCTTCCTCATCCTCACGACAGATCGGTGCACCGGAAGTATTTCCACTGGTCATCACCAGAAGATCCGGCATCTCGATACCATCATCATACTGAAAAATCAATAACTGCACCGGTGCATATGGAAGCATCACACCAACTTTTGGATTGTTCGGTGCCACCGAAGATGCCAGCCCGCCATCGCTTCGTCTGTCCAGTAACAGAATCGGTTTCTGATGTCCGGTAAGAATCGCCTCCTGCTCCGGCGTCACCACACATTCCCGTTTTACAACCGATTCATCTTTTGCCATAACTGCAAAGGGCTTGGCCGGGCGGTTTTTTAATGTTCTAAGACGGCAGACCACTTCTTCATTTGTAGCATCACAGCACAGATGAAACCCTCCGATTCCCTTGATTGCTACAATTTTGCCTTCACGAATAAGCCGGCGTGTATATGTAATTGCGGCACGTCCCCGCTCGGGTCTGCCGATCAGGTACACCTGTGGTCCACATTGGTTGCAGCACACCGGCTGCGCGTCATACCGCCTGGTTTTCTCATCCGTGTATTCTTTTGCACAGTCCGGGCACATCGGAAACTCTTTCATACTTGTGCGTTCCCTGTCATACGGCAGAGCATCCAGAATCGTAAGCCTTGGTCCACAGCAGGTGCAGTTGATAAACGGATGCAGATACCGTCTGTCTTTCGGGTCAAACATTTCTTCCTTGCACTCATCGCAGATTGCAATATCCGGGGAAATAAAGATTTCCCCTTTTGTTTTTTCACTTTCGATAATGTCAAAATGTTCAAACTGTTCTGTTGTATCTGCGGTGATATTCTCTGTATTTATCTTCAAAACAGCCGCACGCTTCGGTGGATGTTCTTTCAGACTGTTTAAAAATCCATCGATCTGTTCTTTTGTCCCCTGTGCATAAATTTCCACATAGGGTCCTTTATTGCAAACAGTTCCGTAAATTCCATGGTTTGTCGCATGGCGGCTTACCGTTGGCCGGAAACCAACACCCTGAACGATACCGTATACCCGGATGCGCCAGGTCATCTCATTCTTATACACACTTTTCTCCAATCGTACACGCCCTTATTGCGGGTCACATCTTACAAGACCACCGGCAACTGTTATCTCATCTCTGCAAGATGCCCCGACACCGCAAAATGTATCGTATCCACAAAGATTCCGTCAAATTCCGGTGTCATACGCTTCATACACGGATCAGCGTAAATCACATCATATTCCATGTTTTCCACCAGCCTTATATAATCTTCTTCATCCCGCAGATGCAGATCTGTGTCACTGCAAAGCTCTGGCTTTATCATAAACCAACTTGCAACTGTCACCTGTGCATCCTTTGCTTTTTTTTGTATTTCTTCCCGGATTGCAGATCCGATCACCTGCTGCTGTACAATAAGTACCTTTTTCCCATGATAATCCATATCGTAAACCAGTTCATCCACCAGCGGATAGCCTGTCTCGTACGGTGTTCCATATGTTCGTTCCAGATATTTCGCTGCCTCTAAAGCGGCCGGCGATACCACGATATTTTTTTCCACATTGGAAACCGATTTTACATCATCAAGTCCATTTCCCATTCCAAAGCAGACAGCAGTTTTTCCTTCTGCCGCAAAACGCCCCCGGATACGGTCTGCTGCACGCAGATCACTGATATCCTGTGGTGTCATGCCAAGTATCCCGATTCTGCCCAAAATCACGTCTTCTTTTTCACCTGCAAATACCAAAAACAGTTCCTTCCAGGCTTTTTCTTCCCCCTTGTCATACAATTCCATTCCATCCGTATCCACAGTCAGAATCGGCAGATCCACTTTTTTCTCCGTCATACGCTTTAAGGCATGGTAATCCGTTCCGATAACGGCCGGAACCGGCGTCCCGATAATCGCTGCAAACTTTGCATCCAGTTTTGTCACGGCATCTGCAAGCTTTGCCACCAGCCTGTCATCACGGCCGAGAATTGCATCCATATCGCGAAGCCCTGCACTAAACAGTGCGCTTTTGCTCTCAAACCACCGCGGCTCATCAAATCCACAGATATTTCCGGTACAACCACCGGCATCGCAAATGACGATAATACCGCCAAATTCATATAATACAGACACCGCACCTGACTGATCCGGTGTAAATGGTGTCAGATATTTTCTCAGTCCTCTCATTGTGTTATACCTCCGCCAATGCTTCAAACAGTCTGCGCACACCGGCATAACCGTATGGCTGCCGTTCTTCATTCCAGAGCACATTGGAACATTCTTTATGATAATAGCCGGCATCTTTTCCTATGGTCATATTGACGCCGGACTGACTTTTGTCATAATACAGCATGGTCGGTTCCAGATTGGAAAAAACTTTCGTATCCGGACTGATTTTTGCCAGTTGTTTTACATAGACAAAGTTTTCACCGGATAATGTTCCATAAATCTCCGACACACGAAATCCATAGTGTACCAATGCAAGTGCCAGTTCGAACGGATCTCCGTTCATCCATTCTCCGACGGCAAATACTGCATCCGGATGTATTTCCCGGAATTTTTCTACCGCCTCCTCTGCTGCCTTACGCGGTATTTCATCCTCAAATTCCACCCCCAGTGCAGCGGCAAGAGCACGATACTGACTGGCAATTTTATCGATCTGATATAATCTGCGCAGCTCGATATATGGAATTTTCAGCCGGTCATGAAAATCCTCTGCCGCAAAGCGCGCTTCCGGATGCAGTACCAGATTAAAATTTGCTTCCGACATGGTCTGATACTGTGCATAATCCTTGCACCTGGAAATCTCATGGATTGTTTTTACTCCTGCCCCATGAAGCAGATCATACAGCTCACAGTCATCCGTAAGCGGTGAAAAATATCCCAGTAAATTCACCACGTTTCCTTTTTTCTTTTTCGGTTCCAGCAACGAATAAACGGACTGCCGCACATGCACCATCGGTGGTTTTCTGCCCTCTCTGGTCAGTGCATACATATAACATGGTCTTACCGGAACCCCTGCATATTCCTCTGCCTTGTGACAGACACGCTCCATATCCGTGCCCAGCAGCGCATCCACACAGGTAATACATATCATCACAACAGACGGCTTTTTCTTAAGTCCTTCGCATATTTCCGCTACTGCCTTAGGGATCTTTTTCAGGTGCCTTCCGGTCACAATATCCGTCTCATCCATCAACAGATAATAAAAACGGTCCTGATAGGCCCGCATCGAACTAAGCACCGAGGTATTGCGGCCACAGCATCCCGGAGACACGATCAACATAACAGAATCCGGAACCGCCAGACCTGCACGTTTGACACCAAATCCTTCTGCTCCCGGAGAATTGAATGCCAGCGTTGCAGGGGAACTGTAGATCAGATGTGTATGGGAAATAAGCTGTCTGGGAATGTTATTTTTTCCAAGCTCATCCAGCTCTTTTACCGTACAAAAATATGCTTCCTGTCTCATGCGTTTTCCTCTTCTTTCCATAACAATGTGGCAAGATCAAAGAAACATCTGCTGATTTCAGAGACCGGATCTCCTTCGATCACAGTCTTTCCCTGCTCTTCCCAGTGAATAATTTCATTACTTCGCGGCACTTCTCCCACAATCGGCACCCCGATCTTTTCTGAAAATGCCTGTACTTTTTCTTTCTCATTTTCTACATTTCTGTGATTTAACACGATGCCAAATACCCGGGCATAACTGCGATCCTCAAAATTTCTGACTGCACTGGAAATATTGTTGGCAGCATACAGTGCCATTTTTTCACCGGATGTAACGATCAGAACCTTATCCGCATATCCCTCACGAATCGGTGCTGCAAATCCACCGCACACAACATCACCTAATACATCATACAAAACCACATCGGGTTTATAATGTTCGAATAGTTCCATATCTTCAAGAAGCTGAAAAGTCGCAATAATTCCACGCCCCGCACAGCCAAGTCCCGGTGTCGGTCCGCCCGTCTCAATGCAGAGGATTCCTCCATAGCCTTCCTTTGAAATCTGCGCCAGCTCATCCGGCTCCTCGTCCTCTTCCCTCATATAATTCATTACCGGACGAAGTGGCTCACCACCAAGTAAATTAATGGTGGAATCCGCTTTCGGATCGCATCCGATCTGAATGACACGTTTTCCCATATTTGCAAAAGCTGCTGCAAGATTGGAAGTCACTGTGGATTTTCCAATACCGCCCTTTCCGTATACTGCTACCTTTAACATGCTATCCTCCTGTTATTTTCAACGCAAAAAACCATCTTTCGGGCAATCTGTCAGAAAGATGGTTCTGTAAATCCTTATTTCTTAACTATTCCTGCTCGGATCCTCCTTGCCGTCAGAGTTTTTATTCATTTATATTAAAATTGTTCAACACAATTACCGTCGTATCTTTTTCACCAAATGCTCTGCAGATGAATGAATCAGATGCCGTAATTTTCCCAATCATTTTATCAGCTGTTATACAAATTAGTCAACACGAACTGCATGCTTCAATCCCCTACACCTGCATATTCCAACATATTTAAGCCTATGGCCTGTCGTGTTTTTCATAGGTATACTCTCACGTCATTTTATTTTCTACAGACAGTATACCATAAAAATCAGAAATTGCATCCTCTTCATTTGCACCAAATATAAAAAATGACTCTGTGGGATTTGCCCACGGAGCCATTTTTTCTATTTGCCTTTTATTTCAGATATCCGTTTGTAACCATATCTACAATCTCACCTGTCGGAATGGAAAATTCGACCATTCCCATATATCCCGGTGCTACTTCATACTTGTCAAATACAAGGGTAAGTTTTCCCTTCTCATTGACATAGAAATTTGTCTTATTGCTGATGGACTTGAAATTGAACTTATTGTTTTCATCGTCCACAAAATAGGTAACATCTGCATTCTCTTTCATCTGTGCCCGCATCTGTTCTTTGATATTGTCGGAAATCCGGTCAATATAGCCGCTTCCTTTTTTGAACAGATTTTTCAGAGTGATTTGTTTTCCGGATTTTTTATCCACACTGAAAATCTTTGCATAACTCTGGGAGCCGCCCATAGCAATTACCGTATCAATCCGCAGGCAAAACATCTTGTCGTTGTCGGTTACAACCTTATATCCGGAAGTAAGGCTCTCGTTTCCCTTCTCCCCCTTCTTTACGTCTGCCACATCTTTTTTATAATCTTTGATAAATTTATTCTGATAACTGGATATTGCAGCATTCAGTTTTTCACTTTCGCTTTTCATGACTTTTCCGTCTGTACCTGTAATTTTCACTTTCGGAATCTTTACGCTGGCTTCCATCCGTTTGTCTTTCTGGTGATCGGTATACTTCTTTGCCAGCGATACTTTATAAACCGGCAGACTTGTTTTTGCCTGTGTAACCACCGTTCCTGCTCCCATTGTCACCAGCATTGCCGCAGCAGCTACTGCAATACCTGTCTTTTTTAATACACTACTAAGTTTACTCATTTTATGTTCCTCCTTGTTTTTTGTTTCTATCTATTAGACCATTCATCACGCATAAAAGTTTCAAAATTACAAAAATTTCCATTTTATTTTTCTGCTGCCCGGCTTCATTGAAAAAAAACAGGAAAAAAGCTATAATAATATAAGTTTGCCATATAAAAGCAAATACAGATATTAACATAAGAAAGGGCGAAACATATGACTTCAGAACAACAAAATCCACTTGCCGTGGACAAAATTTCTTCGCTGATTCTGCGCTTTTCCGTACCGAGCATTATCGCCATGCTTGTCAGTGCGGTATACAACATTGCAGACCAGCTTTTTATCGGAAATGCGGTCGGCACACTCGGCAATGCCGCTACCAACATTGCATTCCCACTTGCCATGATGTGCACAGGACTTGGACTTCTGTTTGGAATCGGCGGTGCGGCAAGCTTCAACCTTCACATGGGAGCCGGCAAAAAAGAAAGAGCTCCCTATTTTGTCGGAAACGCCATCACAATGCTTCTTACCGTTGGCATCCTTCTTTTTGTCATAACCGAATTATTTTTGAATCCTCTGCTGGTCGGATTTGGTTCCCCTGCAGATGTTCTCCCGCTTGCCCGGCAATACGTCCGTGTGACGGCGATCGGTTTTCCTTTTTTAATTCTTACGATCGGAAGCGGACACTTAATCCGTGCAGACGGCAGTCCAAAGATGGCGATGTTTGTAAACATTTCCGGCGCCGTCATCAACATTGTATTGGATGCCGTGTTTGTTCTGGGATTCCACTGGGGCATGTACGGTGCTGCAGCGGCAACCGTGATCGGTCAGGTCATCTCTGCGATTATTGCGGTCTGCTATCTGTCACACTACCGCACAGTAACCCTGCACTCCGAGCATTTCCGGCCGAATGCTTCCCATCTGGCACAGATCTGCTCACTTGGCATGGCTTCTGCCATCAACCAGGTTGCCATGATGATCGTGCAGATTACGATGAACAACCTGCTAAAGCATTACGGTGCACAGTCCGTTTACGGAGAGTCAATTCCGATTGCCTGTTCCGGAATTGTCATGAAAGTCAACCAGCTTTACTTTTCCGTGATTATCGGCCTGTCACAGGGCAGCCAGCCGATCCAGAGTTTTAACTACGGTGCAAAACAGTACAACCGGGTAAAGGAATCGTATCGTCTGGCGATTACGGTCGGTGCCATTGTATCCATTGTATCCTTCCTGCTGTTTCAGATTTTTCCGCGACAGATCCTCGGTCTGTTTGGCAGCGGAAGCAAAGAATATTTTGATTTCGGTGTAAACTATTTCCGGATTTTCCTGCTGTTTACATGGCTTAATTTTATGCAGCCGATTTCCTCGACGTTTTTCAGTTCGATCGGAAAAGCATATAAGGGAACGTTTCTTTCTCTGACAAGACAGATTTTATTCCTGCTTCCTCTGCTTTTGCTTTTCCCGCGTTTCTGGGGAATTAAGGGAATTCTTTATGCGAGTCCGGTTGCGGATGTGTTATCTTTTGCAGTTGGATTGGCAATGGTTATACATGAATTCCAGTTGATCCGGAAGTTGGAAGTTTCTGAACAGAATACAACGACTTTCTAACATGAAAGTAAAAATATATTTTCCTGCAAAAAAGCGCGCAGCAAAAGGGGGGCACCACTTTTTGCTGCGCGCATTTTTTACTGTTTCAAATCGGCTTTTATTTATTTTTCAGCCCCGATATGAGTTCTCAGCTTATTTTTGATCTCATTCTCAAGCTTCTCCACAAACTCATCCAGTGGAAGAACTGTGGTATCTTTTTCTCCATGCAGACGGAAGGATACGGTTCTGTCTTCTTTCTCATTGAAGCCGACAACCAGAAGATACGGCACCTTCTGCACCTGTCCTTCACGCATACGATAGCCAAGCTTCTCGGATCTGTCATCGAGTTCTACACGGACATCCTTTGCCTCTAATGCATCGCAGATTTCCTTTGCATAAGCAGTCAGTTCCTCGTTGTCTGTCTTAACCGGCATCACACGAACCTGAACCGGAGCCAGCCATGTCGGCAGATTTCCCTTGGTCTCCTCAAGAATATATGCCATGAAACGATCGAGGGAACCAAGGATTGCACGATGCAGAACAACCGGTGTCTTCTTCTCACCATCACGGTCTACATAAGACAGATTGAATTTTGCCGGGAGACAGAAATCAAGCTGGCAGGTAGAAAGTGTGATCTCATTGCCGACTGCAGGCTGTACGTTTACATCCAGCTTTGGTCCATAGAAAGCAGCCTCTCCAATTTCCTCTGTATAATCAATTTTCAGATCATTCAATACCGTGCGGAGTGCATCCTCTGCCTTGTTCCACATAGCATCATCATCATGATACTTTTCTTTGTTTGCCGGATCACGCAGAGACAGTACACAACGGTAATTGGTAATTCCGAAATCCTTGTAGGTACTAAAAATCAAGTCTACAACCTTGGTAAACTCATCCTCAATCTGCTCCGGTGTTACAAACAGATGCGCATCGTTCTGACAAAAATGTCTGCCTCGCTCGATACCCTTTAACGTTCCGCTGGATTCGTAACGGAAATCATGTGCGATCTCACCGATACGGATCGGCAGATCCTTATAGGAATGTCTTCTGTTTGCATAGATCATCATATGATGCGGGCAGTTCATCGGACGAAGAACGAAAGACTCTCCCTCCATCTCCATTGGTGGGAACATGTTTTCTTTGTAGTGATCCCAGTGACCGGATGTCTTGTACAGATTTACGGTACCGACACAAGGAGTCATAACATGCAGATAGCCCAGCTTTCTTTCCTTGTTCTTGATATAATTCTCCAGCTCCTGCCAGATCACATATCCCTTCGGAAGGAACATCGGAAGTCCACGGCCAACCAGATCATCAACCATAAACAGGTTCATGTCCTTTCCGATTTTTCTGTGATCTCTTTCCTTTGCTTCCTCTAAAAGCTTAAGGTGTGCCTCCAGCTCCTCTGCGGTCGGGAAACATACACCATAAATTCTCTGCAGCACTTTGTTTTTGCTGTCACCTTTCCAGTATGCACCAGAGTGACGGATCAGCTTGAAGTTTCTGCAAAGTTTTACATTGTCTACGTGTGGTCCACGGCACAGATCCGTAAAATCGCCCTGATCATATACGGTAATATTTCCATCTTCCAGATCGGAGATCAGATCCAGTTTATACTCATCATTCTGGAACATTTCCATAGCCTCTGCCTTAGAAACTTCACGTCGCATGATTTTCTTTCCGGATTTTGCAATCTTTTTCATCTCTTTTTCGATCTTTTCGATATCCTCATCACGGATTACATCTTCCCCAAGATCTACATCATAGTAAAATCCCTCTGCAACAACCGGTCCAACCCAGAATTTTGCCTGTGGGTACAGATGCTTGATTGCCTGTGCCATCAGATGTGCACAGGAATGATTCAGTGTTTTTAATTCTTCATTTTCCTTAAAGTTTACCATTTTACGTTAACTCTCCTTCTTTTGGTATGGAAATAAAAAAGCACCTCGGATATGCATGACATATCTAAGGGTGCTTTATACACGGTTCCACCTTAATTCTTTTACTCTTTGGCTTATAACGCAGCTACACGGTGACGCTTCTTTCGCGCACAGCTCAGGAGTGGTCTTCATGAAATCTTTCCATAAACGGCTCACACCATCTACCGTTCTCTCTGTATGTTTCAATTTCACTACTTGTTCCGTCAATGCTTTTTTCTATTCTTATGCATTGTACCACGTTCTGATTTCTAATACAATAGGGTAATTTTGCTAATCTGCTTTTTCATCCATATAAGTAATTTTCAGATCGAACGACCATGGAATATCGGAAAGATACTGTTCCTTATAATAATTGTTTTCTTTTGTAATTTTTTTCCGGAAACGGAAGGAATCCGGAGTAAAAATCACAAGCAGATATGTATTTCCTTTCTTTAAGCGATACGTATTTTTTTCAGATTCCATACTGTATCTGGAAATACTGTCTTTTTTCTTCTGCAGTTCCCTCTGGATAGCGCTTGTATACCCTGCCGAATTTTTTATTGCACGATTCGCACTTCTCGTAAGTTTTTTCGATGCGTTGACATCATACCATACTTTGCCATAACCACTTGCAAAAGTTCTGGAAAGAAACTGATAGTAGGTACTGTTCCATGGGTCATAAATCTCATACCCGCTTTTTAACTCTTTTGGCAGAAACATGAGATAATTGTTATCATTATAGATCACTTCATTCTTGGATTTTCCCTTAAAATCACTTTCCGTAAACTGGTATTTACCGCTCTTTCTACATTGAAATTTTACAAATGAAACATTTTCCCCAATGCCATCATCATCCACATAACTGGTATTTGCCTTTCCAGTCATACCAGACACATTAATGACGTTCCTGCCCTCATACAATGCCGGGACCTGCTGCATCGTGTAATTATACACACTTTTTGAAATCAGTTTTCTCTCATAGGCGCTTGTCTCCATCTGTCTGTAAGTCAGTTTATCGGCATTGGACTTATTTACCAGATTTCCTGTCATCAGTGCTGTAACGGAATGCACCATTGCCGCATCCGCATAATCCATTTCAACCGGTGTCACAGCAAGCGCTGCCAGAATCACAGCCAGAACAAAACAAACTCTCTTTTTCCACATTTGTCTGAGCATAAATAAATAATCCTTTTTTGTTATTATTTTATTCTATCTTTCCGATTCCTTCAAGTACTTTCTGCTCTATTTTCATTATCTCATAAATAAAACCATCAGCCACCTTACCGCAAATGCTGCTACCCAGGCGATCATACACTGCCAGATCACCATGCCAACTGCCCATTTTCGTCCAAGTTCCCGGCGAATGGAAGCAATTGCTGCAATACACGGCGTGTACAACAGACTAAATACCAGAAGTGAAGCTGCCGCTACCGGTGTCAATGCATCCTTTACTGCTCCTCCAAATAAAATTTCCAGAGTTGAGATCACGCTCTCCTTTGCCATAACGCCGCTGATCAATGAAGTACAGATCCTCCAGTCTCCCAGTCCAAGCGGTGCAAAAATTGGAACCAGGCAGTTTGAAATCATCGCAAGAATACTGTCTTTAGAATCCGCCACCAGATTAAAATGCAAATCAAATTTCTGTAAGAACCAGATACAGATCGTTGCTACAAAAATAACGGTAAATGCTTTCTGCAGGAAATCTTTTGCTTTCTCCCACAAAAGCTGCATAACATTTTTCAGCCCCGGCAGACGATAATTTGGCAGCTCCATGACAAACGGAACCGCATCTCCACGGAACAGTGTTTTCCGATACAACAACGCAACCAGGATTCCAATCACAATTCCGGTCAGATACAAAGCACACATCACGAGTGCTCCATACTCCGGGAAAAATGCGCTGGTAAAAAATGCATAAATCGGCAGTTTTGCCGAACAGCTCATAAACGGAGTCAGCAAAATCGTCATCTTCCGGTCTCTCTCACTCGGCAGCGTGCGGGTCGACATCACCGCCGGAACTGTACATCCAAATCCGATGAGCATCGGTACAATGCTTCGTCCGGAAAGTCCGATTTTTCGCAGAAGTTTATCCATAAAAAATGCAACTCGCGCAATGTAACCACTGTCTTCCATCAATGACAGAAAGAAAAATAATGTTACGATAATTGGCAGGAAACTCAGTACACTTCCGACTCCGGCAAAAATACCGTCAATGATCAGTCCGTGAAGCACTTCATTGACTCCCGCTGCCGTCAGCGCACGGTCTGTCACATAAGACAGTGCGTCAATCCCCATGGCAAGCAGGTTCTGTAAAAAAGCGCCGATCACATGGAACGTAAGGAAGAACACCAACAGCATAATACCGATAAAACATGGAATTGCTGTATATTTTCCGGTCAGAATCCGATCGATTTTCTCACTGCGGATGCGCTCCCGGCTTGCCTTCGGCTTTACTACCGTTTTCTCGCACACCTTTTCGATGAAATTAAAACGCATATCCGCAATCGCCGCACTGCGATCGAGCCCACGCTCTTTTTCCATCTGTACAATCAGATGTTCCATTGCTTCGTGCTCATTCTCGTCCAGTTCCAGTTTCTGCAGAATCAGATGATCCCCTTCAATGATCTTAGAAGCTGCAAAACGCAGAGGAATTCCCGCATGCTCTGCGTGATCCTCGATCAGATGGCTGACTGCATGAATACAGCGGTGCACGGCTCCACCAAACTCATTTTCACTACAGAAATCCTGTCGTCCCGGCCGCTCCTGATATTTTGCGATATGCAGTGCATGCCTTACCAGTTCATCCACTCCCTCATTTTTTGCAGCAGAAATCGGGACCACCGGCACACCCAGCATCGCTTCCATCCCGTTTACATCCACCGATCCTGAATTTCCGGTCATCTCATCCATCATATTGAGTGCCACAACCATCGGGATATCCATTTCCAGCAGCTGCATCGTCAGATACAGATTCCGCTCGATATTGGTTGCATCAATAATATTGATGATCGCCTTTGGTTTATCCTCCAGCACAAAATTTCTTGAAACAATCTCCTCACTGCTGTAAGGGGACATCGAATAGATTCCCGGCAGATCTGTCACCAGAGTGTCTGGGTATCCTTTGATCGGTCCATCCTTGCGGTCAACCGTAACCCCCGGAAAGTTTCCGATATGCTGGTTTGAACCGGTCAGCTGGTTAAACAGCGTCGTCTTTCCACAATTCTGATTTCCCACCAGCGCATATGTAAGCCTCGTCTTTTCCGGCAAAGGGTTTCCATCCCCTTTTACATGATACTTTCCTTCTTCGCCCAGTCCCGGATGAACCGACTGATTAATGTTTCTGGCTCCTTCATGCTTTCTGGTACGGGAAGAAATCTGCTCAATTGTAATCTGATCTGCATCTGCCAGCCGAAGAGTCAGCTCATACCCATGGATCTGCAGTTCCATCGGGTCGCCCATTGGGGCAAACTTAATCACCGTCACTTCCGCTCCCGGAATCACTCCCATATCCAGGAAATGCTGGCGTAACGCACCCTCACCGCCTACGGTTTTAATGACTGCACTTTTCCCGATTTCCAATTCTTTTAATGTCATATTGTCTTATCCTTTGCATTCTTTCTTTTGTGTTATTGATAATTTTTCTTAATTATACACGTAAATTACTAAAAGAGAAAGTTTTTCAATAAGAAAATATGGAAAAGAACAAGTCTATAAAGTTAGTTTTTTGTACATGGAAATTGTTCCTTCATTCGTCTCCCCGTAAATAAAATAATAGTCGATCTGATCCTCGCCCAGTGTACTGATGTAAGGCCCATAGGTTTTGATATTACAGAGCAAAACGGTTTCTTTAGCCGCTATCCCAAGCCCATACCCCTTCCTGGATAAAACAAGAGGCATCCGCATAGGCTTTCCTCCAAAAGAAATATACTTTGCCTTTGCACGCAGCACGAGCAGATCCGTAGAAAGAATTCCCTTTGCATTAATCTTTTCCGAAGAATCCCATTCAAAAAATTCCCAGGTCTGCTGATCCATAATCAGGCGCGGTTCCACGGAGCGTTCCTTTAACAGTACCGTCCCATCTGCTGTTTCAAATTGTATGGCACCTGTTTTTTTATCAATCACAGCACTGACTTTTTCCGTGGAAACTTTTAATGCCGTCTTTGACTCTCTGACACTCCACGAAAAAACATCCGTTGCCTCCGGTTTCCAGTAGGTATCCTTGATTTCTGTCGTCACACCTTTGACGAAACTTACCCTTATCACCTCGGGTGTCATCGGTGTCAGCCGAAGAATTCCTGCCATACTTGCAATGTCTATATGCTTTTTCGTTTTTTTGGCCCATTTCACCGTATAATTCATGCGGGAATGTCCACGTACCGGTAGCAACCGGTTATCCGGCAGATCCCCAAATGCATAAGGAGACGGATTGATCTGCGCAATCTCCGGGGCCTTCGACACCTTTGAAACCGGATGGATGACAGATTTCTCTTTCTCGGGTACTGACTTCTCTGAAACCGGATGGATGACAGGTTTCTCTTTCTTGGGTACTGACTTCTCTGAAACCGGATGGATGTCAGGTTCCTCTTCCTTCGGTGCAGACACCTCGATCCGTTCCGGACCGATATAACTTCGCGCATTGCGTTCCTTATCCGCCTCCGTCCGTCGCTGCTGCTCTATTTCTTTTTGCGTAAAGGTTTTCTTTTCATATTCCTTTGCCTTGGTCAGTGTTTCTGCTGCAAACACTTTCTGCTTTTTCTCTTTTGAAACCGGATCTGTCAGAATTCTGCTCAGATTTCCGTGATACAACACCACAAGCTCATGCAGCGCGCGGGTTGCCGCAACATACAAAAGTTTCACATGTCCGTTATCTGCCGGATATTTTTTCTGCGTCGGATCATACAAAAGAACCGCATCAAACTCCAGTCCTTTCGTGTAGGCAACCGAAAGCACCATAACACCGTCTCCAAATTCCGTAGTCCCCGGGTTACAGTCCACAATCTCCATATAAGATTTCAACTGTTCCGCCAGCTCTGCTGCCTCTTTTTCCTCACGACAGATCACCGCAATCGTTTCATATCCATCTTGCTGCCACTTCCGGATCGTGTGTACCGTCTCTTCTAAAAGCGCTGTTGCATCCGGCTGTTTCTCCACCCGCACGGCTGCTCCATGCCGGATAATCGGTTCCACCGGATACACAGCAAAATCTCCATGCCGCAAAATATCATTTGCAAATTTGGAAATTTCCACCGTATTCCGGTAACTTTTCCGCAACAGCCCAAACGCATCATACGTACCGGTCAGCACCAGTTTCCGCAATTCCTCCCAGTCATTTAGCCCATACCGGAAATGTATGTTCTGGGAAGTATCCCCCATGATCGTGTATGTGCATCCCCGCAGACAATAGTGCAGACAGCAATATGCCATCATTCCAAAATCCTGTGCCTCATCGATGACCACATGACTGGCCTCCCGCACCGGATCAGTTTCCTTGATCCGCTTGTAAATATAGGCAAGCGCTGCAAGATCGTATACATCAAAAGAAGTTTCTGGTATATCTACTTCTTTCCCGGCAACTGCCTGCACCTGTAAGAATTCCCGGTAAAAATCGTAAATAGATGTCTTCCATTTTCCATCTCCAAAAAAAGAAGCATATTTCTTATCCAGTGCCTTTTTTACTTTTGCCGGATAGGATATTTGTTTTCCCAGAACTTCGTTTTCGTATTTGGAATATAAAACCTCGTTGAGCATAAGAATTCTGCTCTGCATGGAAAGATCGGGATGTTCCCGCAGATAAGTATTGATCAGCACATGCCCGACCAGAAGTGTCTTTGTGTTTTCCAGATAAACTTCCTCGTGTGAAATTTCCCTCTGTTCATAAGCTGCACAATATAATTCCAGATCATGAAACCACTCACGTTTTCCTTTCTGCGCATTCTTTTCATCATCTTTTTCCAGGAGGTGAAAACGATATTTCCGTTCATCCCAATCCTCATACAACAGGCGGATGAACAGCTGTTCCATCGTCATCTGTCGGATGCCATACACATCCAGTTCCGGCAATACCCCCGTAATGTAATTCAAGAGTATCCGGTTGCTCCCTATAATATAGAAATCTTCCGGCCGGAAATCATCGCTGTAATTGTATAAAATATAGGAAATACGGTGCATGGCGACGGTTGTCTTTCCCGAACCGGCTACACCCTGTACAATGATATTGGTCTTTGGCGAACGCCGGATAATCAGATTCTGTTCTTTCTGAATCGTTGCAATGATCTCACCGAGCACCGCCTTCTTGTTTTTCGCCAGATACTTTGTCAGAAGTTCATCATTTGCCACCACATCGGAATCAAAAAAATCTTTCAGATGATCATTTTCAATCTCATACGTGCGTTTCCGTTTCAGGTCAATCGTAAAGGTTCCCTCCGAACTGACGGTATACTGACATGGCCCCAGACCACTCTCATAATATACCGATGCAATCGGTGCTCTCCAGTCCAATACGACCGGTTCCGAGTTATTTTTTGCAATTCCCACTCTTCCGATATAGTAAGACTCGTCCCCTTTTACATTCGGATCTTTGAAATCAATTCGTCCAAAATACGGTTTCCTGCGCGCTTTCTCATAACGCACCAGATCATACTCATTTTCCTTCAGACGCGCGGTTGCATTATTCCACAACGCCAGGCCTTCCTTATCCTGTGCCTCATACACGTCCAGCAGGTCTTCCAGATCCTCGTTCACTTTCCGGATATCTGCTCTGGCGCGTTCAAGATTTTGCTGTGCAATCCCGATAATCTCCTGCAGTTTTTGTTCTTCGGCCTCCCGCGTCAGTCCCGGAAGCATGTTTTTCTGTTCCAAATGTATTACCCTCCTGTAATTTACAGAATGTTTGAAAGACACAGGTTTCGCAACCGGCGTGTCAGGGAAAACGTGCCTGCATCTTTTTTCTGTGCTCCCATAAGGATCGTGATATCCTGTTCCGGCAGATTTGCAAAATATGCGCCCAGCCAGCCATCCCAGCCATATTCTCCCTTTACACAGATTCCCTGCTGCAATTCAGGTGCCACACATCTCCGCATAAAATTTGCATAGGTATACCCTTCCAGTCCGATCCACTGCTGCATTGCCTGCTGCTGGTTTGCCGACATACTGCCAGCTTGTCCCAGGTGCAAATACCAGTGGACATGCCGCAATTTTTTCTGCCATTTCCTGTGTGCTCACCGGGTGATCACTTTCCAGACGCGCACATGCTTCCTCAAACACTTTTGTGACTGCACGTCCACCCATGGTCTGTTCCTCCGGATATACCAGCCCGGAAGTCATCGCCAAAAGATCATGCATCAGTATCGGCCTCTCCGGTGTATACAATTTTCCGTCTCGCTCCACTTTCTGGTGTGCAAATGCCGGAAGGATATCCGCTACCGGCTCGTACAGATCAAGCATTCCTCTTTCCATCAGAATCATTGCCGCCACTGCTGTAATCGGTTTTGTCATGGAATATAACCGGAAAATAGTATTCCGTTCGATTGGTTTTTCCGCTTCCCGGTCCGCCATTCCAGCCTGTGCATAGACCAGTTCTTCATTTCCTTTTGTTATGAGAAGATTAGCACCCATGACTTCGCCGGAGGCGATGGAATGTAATATCAGATCTGTAGCCTGTTGCGTTAATTTTTTCAACATTTTTTCTCCCTGTTTCATCCCGTTTTTCACTATTTATAAAATTTTACTCTTAATTCGTAGAATGTGCAATTTATTTTACTTTAAAATTAAAAAGAAACGGTCACCATACTTTCAACTTTAAAAATACAGTGACCGTTCTACTCGGTTTCGTTATTCAATTTTTTATTCCTTTCTTTTGTAATTTAATTCTTCCAGCTCACAAATGTTTCCACCTGTTTAGAAAATTAGTGATATGTATGCTCTATATTGAATAATAATCTGAAGTATGCTCTCTCGCTTTTTATAGAATGAACTTCTTCCGCACATCCTACCCTCAAATTACCTTCCGTGGTATCTTTCCGCAGTATCTTCATCTGTAAAATGTCTGTACATATCCATTGCCTTCCATCGTCTCTGTTATCCTCTACTAATAACTTTAAGAATTATTCTCATCCATTTGAAAAGGCTTTTCCCGCTGAAAACTATCAGACACTACCACACTTACCATGAAGTTTTGGATTTTACTTATCGTCCCATTGGACTGTACCTCCTCTTCTCATTCAATTCCTGCTTACTCCAAGCTTCTCTTTATTTCCAATTGGCTTCCCAACCGCTTGGTTCGATTGGAAGTCTTGTGTAATTAGGTCTTGTTTGTTTTGTTGATTGTATATTACCATATGTGTTTTATATTGTCAACTATTTTGCGAAATATTTTTATTTTTTCTTTTTATTATTTATCTGTATTCAAATTGTGTGTATTTTATATTCAAATATGTATTTTTAACTGAAAGTTTAAAATGCAAAAAACACGGCAAAAATCCTGATAATACAGTCCCATCTTCTTTAAGGTTTCATCGATTCCCGCCATTGCCTGCTCATATGTCTTGTGCTCTGCTGCAACTTTTGACACAACAAATAAGTCTTCTCTCGGGATTCCACAGGTGCGGACCCCTTCCCCGACACCGCGCTCATTAAAATAACTCTGCGCCGTATCAATTGCACGGTATCCAACTTTAAGCGCATCGAGTACGCATCTTTCACATTCTTCCTTTGTAACCTGATATACGCCGTATCCGAGGATCGGCATCTTAACTCCATTGTTCAATGTAACGTATTCCATTTGCAATTCCTCCTTCTTGAAACATCAGCCCATTTCATTTTATCTGTCCTTATTATAAAGAAAACGAGACCTGATAAGAAGTCTCGTTTTGTTATGCAGTATAAACCTTTAGGTTTGCGCTTATACACACATCCTTATTTGATCTGCCGGATAGCCTTTATCAATCGCTTGACCTTATCCGACGGGGTTTTCGAGTGAAGTATTCCAAACGGCATGGTGTAATCCCATTCCACCGGAATAATTTTGATCAACGGATGAACACTTTCCCAGCTTTTGAACGCAAGAAGAACCTCATTCTCATTCTCACACCAGTTAAACGCTTCCACATTATACAGATCAAAATCTACGATGTTGATTTCCGGATGATTCCTGATCATATCATCTCTTAACCGATCTCCGTAATAACTCCAGCCTCTTTGCATGAGCATGAAATTTTCTCCCGCCAGATCATCCAATGTAATCTTTTTCTTTTCCGCCAGCCTATGATGAATCGATACCGCTACACAAAACGGTTCTCTTGAGATCTCAGTGCCGTCGCATCCTCTGAGTTTTAACATTGTTTCATCAAATATTCCGGCTACAACATCGATATTCTGCCCCAGATTTGCCAATATCTCTCTTGCATTCTCCAAGGTATTTTCAAATGTGATCAGCTTAAACTTTATATCTGGATATAGATTCTGGATCTGTGGCCACAGATCCACAAATACCTGTGGCGGCGTCATCGGCGAGATTCCGACGCGTATCACATCGTCCGATACCTGCATTGCCTCTTTCGCCCGCTGCACCGACTCCTTGCAATACCCGATGATATATTTTGCGTCATTGTAGATCGACTGTCCGGCTTCCGTTACCACAAGCCCTCTGTGCGCCCTGTCAAAAAGCTTCATACCAAGACTTGCCTCAAGCGAATTGATCTGTTTGATGACCGCCGGAGCCGATATATACAACTGTTCCGCTGCCTTGCTGAAACTTCCCGCCTCAACAACGCACAAAAACGTATCCAACTGCGGATTATACATCATGTCCGTTTCCTCCTACAATGAATTTAACACTCCCTGGATTCCGTCACGCTCGTAGATTCCCTTATAATAGGCAACTTCCTCCTCGATCAGCTGATCGATCACCTGCATGCCGAGAAGTTCCACCGGAGCTTTATCATCCGTCAAAATATAATCGCCTTTTCCATATGGAGTGCTATCCGCGTATACCGTCTCCATCATGTTTCTTAAATCAGCATTTGTGATCTGCTTTGTATTTGCCTGCAGATTCTCCATGATCGACGGATTGTTCGATGCAAAAAGCTCGCGGTTCGTCGTATTCGCCACATCAACCGTATACTCCGCGTCAAACACCTGACCGATCGTATCGGAGAGATACTGATTGATGTTGCCATCTCCGCTGCCGCGCATGTTCATATTTACGACCATCACGCCGTCCTCGTTCAGATGATCCTTAACCAGTGTAAAAAATTCAACGGATGACATCTGGAAAGGAATCGTGATATCCTGATAGGCATCCACCATGATCACATCGTATTTCTTATCCATCGCATTCAGATAAGCTCTGCCGTCATAGGTCGTGACCGGCACATCCTCGGAGAGTGAGAAATACTTGCGCGAAAGCTGCGTGATCTTCTCATCGATCTCCACACCTTCCACGTTCATATCCCCGAGATACTTCCGGCACTGTGTCGCATACGTTCCCGTTCCCATTCCAAGGATCAGCACATCCATATCCGATGGCTTCTTATCCGCCAGCATGAGCGGTGCCGCCATCGCGTAATCATAATACATGCCTGTCAGCCTGTCCTGCTTCATATAGACCGACTGCACACCAAAAAGCACGTTGGTCGACAGTCTTACCGACGTGTCATCTTCCGATACCTGCAGATAATTGTAGACCGATTCACCCTCATAGGTGAGATTCTTCTCCCAGAATGCAAACGAATCCGAGTAACCAAGACCGCAGCACAGTGCAAAGATTACCACCGATACGATCACTTTCTTTTTGCCTGCGCGGACATTGACAAAATACACGATTGCCAGAACCAGTAGAATTCCCGAGAAGATCAGAAACGTGATAGACGTTCCAACCGCCGGAATCGTCACGAAGGTCGGCACAAACGTACCGATGATACTTCCGATCGTGTTGAATGCCCCGAGTGTACCGACTGTCTTACCGTTATCATCCAGACTGTCCACCGCATATTTTACAAGCGACGGTGTCACGGTTCCCAGTAAGAAAAGAGGAAATACAAAGATGACCATACATGCTGCAAACGCTGCAATGATCAAAAAATTATTACTCACCGTAAAAATCAAAAGTGCCGAGATTCCGAGCACGATATATTTGCCCGCCACCGGGATCAGAGCTATCCAGATCGCAGCGATCAGGATTCTCGTGTACAGGCGGTCCGGATTCGGCGACTTGTCCGCACTTCTTCCTCCGTAAATATTGCCGAGCGCCATCGCGATCATGATGGTTCCGATAATGATCGTCCAGACGATCTGCGACGAACTGAAATACGGTGCCAACAGACGGCTCGCTCCCAACTCTACCGCCATAACGGACATTCCCGCAAAAAACTCCGTCAGATACAAAAATAACTTATTCTTTAAAATTACGGTCTGTTTCATATTGCCTCCCTGCTTTAAGCTGTTACGTTTATATTACAACTTAAAGTAGGGTCCAAGTCAATACTTTTCTTTTCGAGACGCTTCTGGACTTCTTTCTTCTCTTTGATGCGTTTTTGCTTATGCATCTCTAAGATCTTTTTCTCCCACGTATCTCTCTTGTCCTTGTCCAGCTTCGTTTTTTCGCGCGACTCATCCCCGTTATCGTCTTCCGTGATCGCCCAGCCGCTCACACTGCCATCCGCATTGATGATCGTTCCTGCCGCTTTCACATGGGAACCGGCAGGCGCCCAGTCCATGGCGCCGCTTGAGATCAATTTTGCGCAATCATAGATCAAAGCCTCATACTCGATCCGCTTGTCCGGATTATTCTGCATCTGTGCCAGAATAATCGGTGTGATCTGAATGTTATTCGTACCTTTCTGCGAAAAAGCCTGCGTGTTTGTCGAGAAGTTCACGCCCGGGTAGCGATCCAAGAGTCCATTTAATGTCGCGGATTCTCCACTGTCCGCTTTCACTTTTGCATAACTTAGTGCTGCTTCCGACACCCAACTGTTTCCAACTTTTACTGCCATGTTTTCCCTCCTGTTATACTCTTACTGAATGTACGGATATTCGTATCATACACATTTGCGACACTTTCCTGCATCTGTGCCTTTTTTCGTGCTGCCTCCCACTGCGCCTTCATCAGTTCCTTCATTCTCTTCCTGCATATTCTTTAACATCACTCTGTCCTCCTGTTCTTTACTGAGCCAATCATAACGCTGATTCTTTAGAATTACCGTGGTGTTAATAAACAGAGATATACTCTTTATTTTAGTGATACTGTTGCGTGTGCACAGCCAATTTCATACTGTCCGTTTTTGTGTATGCGCTTACAAGATCATGTACGAAAAATAAGGAAGGGTGCAGTCTGTACACCCTTCCATGCAGTTTCAAATCATACAAAGCCTGTTCATTTCTCTCTCATACCGAAACGGATGATCCGACAGAATTTCATCTGCTGGAACTTCTTCCCGATTGACACTATAAACCATTTCCTGTAGCACCTGTTCATCCAGCCATGTCTTTTCTGACATGACAATTGTTTCATGTATACTACACGGTATAATGATATGATTTTCACCTGCCATGTCTGCAATAATTTTGAGAAGTCCATCATAACAGATCACACCTGCACCATTTATTCTAAAGATATTTGTCAATATCAACATGTCATCCACGCCTTCCCTGTACCGCAATCACTGGTTTTATTGAAGCCCCATCATGTACCACCAATCCTGCGATAAAAAAATCCAGCTTCACATGAGCCGGACTTTCTATTGCCATTATTTAGTTTTTCTGCCTCCATAATCAATCCTTGCCTTTCTCTCTGATAAAATTTATAATTGTTTCATGCTTCCGCTTCGTGTAACCGAAGCTTTTGTTTATCCATACTTCATAGCCTTTTTGCTCCTTTCTGTAATTGCTTTAGTGATAAAAAGAATTACTCTCTTCACTAATAGGAGAAATACGGCTACAAAATCGGAAGTGTTTTGAAATTATTTTTGAAAAAATTTTTAAGGACTGATTAAATTGCCAAAATATGAGGAACTAAAAGCTTTCCGCAAACAAAACTTAATACCGGAATACAACGATTCTTCCAGTGAGAAAACTATGCTGCACAGGGAAGCCCGTGCATTGGCAATCAGCCGTCTTGAAGAAAGTGCACGAACCGAGGAAGAATTCGCAAATGTTATATCGTGGTGGGATAAACTTGATGACAACAGGGAACGCAGAGAGCGGTACCATGAAATCGGACGCTCTGAAGTACCGCTTGAATGGCACGCCTCTGATTATATCCTGCCCGGTAATGCCAACTATGATATGGTGCTGTGGCAGCAGATACTTGCCGGCGATTTTATTGATTATATCTTTGATGAGCCGGATTACATCCATGAGCTTGTACGCAGTCAGGATTTATGCCTGATATTAAAGAATATGAAGGAACACCAGAAACAGCTTTTGTACTATGTGGTTGTCCGTTCATATTCCACACTCCAATACGCTGAGTTGAACGGAAAGACTGACCGCAATGTGCGTGGTGTGAGGGAAACTGCCATAAAGCAGATAAGAAAGAAATATAAGACTGCTCTTGAAACAAGGCTGCTTCATCTGCCTTGGACACTTACATTGGACGAAAAATATTTTCTTGAAAACGGGGTAAGAACTAAAGACGAAAAGAATTCTGAAAAACAGTGACTATGCTGCCTGAAATAAATAACAGGGTAATATGATACTTTTAATGTTTTGTCAAAAGAAAATTGCGTTGAAATTTCAGAATGATAACCCTTGACCTATAATGTGTAATCGAATAGAATTGTTAATAGATTACAGTTTCTTTATATAGAAGTTATACGAATTGAATTTCAGACGATTGCTCTGATTCCAGTGAAATCAGATTGGAGGCTTTTCATGAAAAATCTATTTGAACATACCAGTTCCCCATGGATA
>OIZG01000081.1_pt1 | contig 96155 bp, 90 predicted proteins | sample 1588561 | NCBI WGS metagenome assembly OIZG01 (sample SAMN03283267) | human gut metagenome | biome: human-associated habitat; material: feces | host: Homo sapiens | place: USA | collected 2013 | reverse complement strand
AATATAATATATAATATATATTATAAGAAAAAATTACATGGCATTTATTATAATATATATTATAAGAAAAAATTACATGGCATTTATCTAGTTAATCAGCTTTAGTTTCATCATTACATTCACTATCGTTATAATCTCGACCAATTATACCACATTCATAATCATCAAGACTATCATTAATAATACGAGCGATACTTTTTAATTTACCAGCAATACCAAGTCTGCTCTTATTAACACTATCATATATTTTTGTTATATCTTCAGCATTACCATTAGTAGTAATATCAGTAATAGCAAGAAGAATACAATCACTAGCAGGATAAAGTTTAGTAAGTTCAACAGAAGTAATAGAATTATCATTCTCAACTTCAATAGTAGTAATAATACGATGTACTTTCATGATGATTAATATTAGGACAAGACTTATTAGAACTTACAGCTAGTTCCATGACTAACAAGTCTTATCAGATTGTTAAGTTCGTTTGCTGCAATCTATTTAATGTTGATGATGAGCATTTCGAGGTTGAACACTAGCAACAGCATCAACAAAACTATTGTTGATAACATCAGTGCTACCAACCCGAAGGTCAGTAGCACTATGTTCATTAGAACGGTACGTCGTCATCATTCATTGTAGTAGCAACAAAACTAGCCGCTTTAGCTTTAGCCTCACGCTTGGCAGCAATGGCAGCACGAGCGTCCTCCATAATCTGCTTGATAAGTACATTATATGCACCAACAAGAACAGGGTCAGCAGGCTGTTCGATACCTACAATATGATATGCATATCTATCATAATCCACAACATTGTAAAGATTATCTTTACGAGTAAACGGATTACGTCCTTGTACACCAGCAGGTACAAACTGGCAAAGAACTTTGATAGCAATACCAGTCAGATACATACTAGCAAAACCAGCCTCAGCAGCTTCGCCAACATAGTTGACAAATCTACCGTAGAACTTGTCTTTGCGCATTACAAGCAGTATCTGGTTAAATGGTATCTGAATAGCGCCAAGCATACCTATTCGATGTGTACCATCAGGCATACTTTGAGCACATTTAACAGGATTAGCAATAGTAACAAACGCATTGAGATAAGAGTTGCCATTACGACCTGTACGTTCTTGACAATCAATATTAGTAATGACAGTAGTCATTACATAACTATAACCATCAGTACAGATGCGTCTAACAACATCATCAATGGTTTCCACTTGCGCAGAACTTTGGTTATCTGTATCAACAGTAGGTTGAACAGGTTGGTTAAAACTAGTAGTTGGTTTAACTACATTAATACTCTCAGCAGCAGCAGCATCTTGTGCAGCTTGTGATAACTTTTTAACGTTTGGCATGACTATTAAGTATTTAATTACGCTAATCAGTAGCATTACTGACAGTTGTTTTCGTTTCAACTGCAAAGTATTTAATGTTGATAATGAGCAACATCATCTAGTAGAGATTAATCTCTACTAAGATAACTAACAATAGCCGATAGTATTCCAAATACAACAGCAGTAATCTGTTCATCACTAGTTGGCTCTACTTTCAATGCTAGTATGATAGCTGGCATCATTAGTATGATGGCAACTAACAACAATGGTTTGTTTGTTCTCATAATGATTGGTATTAATAATTAGTAATGTAATGAGATGAATAATCTCAATATATTTAATGTTGATAATGAGAATGAGAACTTTACTTTCTCCTAGAACTTGACGGGGGTAGTCAATCAAGCTTAACATGACCGGGGGTTATACTCACTAGCCCCACTATCACATTAATAAACTTAATTATCACTATCACATTAATAAACTTAATTATCCCTATCCCTATCCCTATCACTTTTATCATCATTATCTTCACTACCATCTTTATTACTCTCATTACCATTTCATTCATTATCATTCTTATTATTTTCATTAGCCTCACTATCACACCAATACATTTAATTTTTCAATCATCATCATTATCACTATCATCATCGTCATTATCCTTATTATTACATTTATCTTCATTATATTTATAATCTTCTTTTTCAATACTATCATTTTCATCTTTATCATCATTATTAATTCTTTTACTTTCATCATTACCAATCCCAATCAATTTTACCAGTATCAACTTTTTCTGCTTCAATTATTTCAATTTCATTATTTTCATTATTTGCTTTATCTACATTATTCTCATTATCATCATATAAATAATCAAGTTCACTTTTATATACTTGTTTATTTTTAATTATAATACAATTATCATCTTTAACTAATCCTATTCTATCTATATAATTAACATTATTATCAAGTTTTATTTTAGAATCATCAAGTTTACCTTTAGTAATAATTTCATGAAATTTATTAATATCACCTTTAAATATAACTCTAGGATTAACTTCAAACATACTACGTTTATCTGTTCTACGAATAATATTAAGTTTTTCTAATGTAACAATAGCATTAGCAAAATCTCGTTTATTACATCCACTTCTAATTCCATTCCTACAAACAGCATCAAATAAATCCTTACTAATTTTAACAACATTAGAATTAAAACAAATAGTATAATTAATAAAATAAAAAAGTTCATGAAGAATTATACTTCTTAATTCAACTATTTCTCTCCAAGCATTAATACCAACATTAGAATAATATCTTTTAATAATTTTACCTGTATCAAAACATTCCATACGTCCAGTACCACATAGATATTTTTTATTATTATTTTTAACATCAATATCAAAAGTATTAGGTATAATAATACTTCTATCATTAGCTATATCTTTATTAATAGCATCAATAACAAGTTTATTATAAACTCGACTAGGTTTAAAATCTTCTTTAAAAGTCATAACAATAATATTATTAAGTTTAACATAAAAATATATTACTCTAGGAAATTAGCGAAATGTATTCCATAGATGGAACAACTTTCATGCACAAAGGTAGTCATTTTTGCCACTTAATTTGCATACTGATGGGGAATTAGGTATTCAGCATGATACATAATATGTATTATAACTTATTGATAATCAATGTATTATAATTACTATAAAGATATATTATATAGATATATTATATAGATTCGCTGTGACCCGCTTCGGCACTACGTGCCTACGCTAGACTCCCCGTGGAGGATGGATATAATCAGTATCAATCATATCAAGTTAATCATTATCATTATCTCTATTAATATCATTAATACTAATATGATTAAGTCTAACTCATCTCCATCCTCCACGGGGAGTATGACTTGCATATTCATAATCATATAATCCTCTACGATTGAAATGTTAAAAATAGTTTTTCTCTTGGTAGATTCATTCAAACTCTTACATTTGCTAAAAACAATTAAGTTATGGGTAAAGATAAAAGTGAAACTAAACCTAAATACACTAGAGAATTTCATAGTGGAGAAAGGAATAAAAAAGAAGTTAAAGTTCCTAGCAAACTTAAACTTGGAAATATTGGTATTGATAGTATTATTAAAACTAAATAATTTAGTGCTATGATTAAAGTTGAAAGTAAATTTAAAGATTTTGGTATTCAAATACCTACTGACATTAGCGAAATAACAAGTGAAGCACTTGACGCTATTCTTACTAATGTAGTTATTGCTAAACATTATTGTGTTGTTGCTCTTTGCCAAAATGAAAGTTTGTTCGGTGTTATTAATAGTAAAGTAAGTACAGTTGAGGTTATGCCAATTATTGCTAAGATTAGTAAAGAAGATGTTGAACTTATTGGTATGAATCAAATGGATAAGATTATTATTGACCGTTCTACTCTTGAACGTGGCTATCATCTTTATCTTAAACATAATGTTCTTAGTCCTCAATTTGTTAATAAGTTTATTACTAATGATACAGAACTAACTCGTTCTATTACTGTTGGCACTTTTGGACAAAATCAAGGATATACAAAAGGACAAAAAGTTTGGTTTGTTGAATTTAAAGTTATAGCTATTAATGATTTAAGAGCTGCTATTACTGATAAACATAAAGCTATTAATCCTTTTGTTTATCATTCTGCTGAAAAAGCTAATTAGCCATTTCGTCTAAATAATCGAACTCTTCTTAAAACTACTTATGTATAATTTAAAATTATAGGTACTTATGTTCTTGTTTATAGTAGTAATTTAAGAAGAGTTCTTAAACTTTCAATTATGGATTTTAAGACTAATACTAGTTTTAATATTGCTAATACTAGTTCTCATGAAGATTTTGATGATGATTATATTCTTATCTATAAAGATATAAATAATATATTAGATGATATTGGATTTCAAGGTGATGATAGAATACTTTGTAAATCTATTATTGAAAGTCTTGAAAAAGAAGCTAGTATTAATATACGAAAAGATAAATGTGTTGCTATTCCTCATATTGGTACTATTCAAAAGAATTGGTATCGTTCCAAACTTATTAGTCATTATAAAGACTTTAAAGAAGCTAGAAAAACTATGACTAGAGAAGAGTATAAAGAATATACTGCTAAAGTTATGGAAGAAGAAAAGCAAAAACATTATGAAGAAGAAGAAAAAATTAAGACTGAACATAAGTTTAAAAAGAAACTTCTTCCTACTTGGATTAAACTAAGTAAAAAACATAGTGCTGCTTATGCTAATCTTTGGCTATATGCTATGGGTAAACTTGAAATTATTGAATTTGATGAAGAAGTAGAAGAAATATATGAACGGTTTGGAATTGGATTGGATGCTGACCATAGATGAAACTGGTATGCCAAAAGCTCCTACACTTAAACAACTTCTTGATAGAGATGTTAGTCTTCTTTATACTAGAGATAAATCTCCTAATAAAGAGATGTATATTAAAGAAGTTGGAGTTATTTATTATCTTGGTGACCCTAAAGGTCCGTGTCTACAAGAAGGTCTTAGTGAAAAAGAAGCTATTAAGAAAGCTATTGAAAACTTTGATTTACCTAAAAATTATCAACCTGATATTCTTGTTTGGAAACTTATTAAAAGATATTATAATCAAAAAGCTGGAACTGGTATGGAAGCTGTACTTAATATTAAGCGTGGTATTCATAATGTTGCTTTAGCTGCTAGCAAATTAAATGAGTTGCTGAATGACAAGTTATCTGATGGTGCTAGTCTAGAAGATGTTCCAGTTGTTATTGGTTATATGAAACAAATTAATGATTTAGCTAATCAGTTTCCAAACACGATTAAAGCTCTTAATGTAGCTGAAGAAAATTTTCTGTATGAACAAGAGAATGTTGCTGGTAGAGGTGGTGTTGAAATTACTAGTAGTATGATTGAAGAATAAGCTGATGCTAATCTACCCCATCCTCCACGGGGAGTCTAGCGTAGGCACGTAGTGCCGAAGCGGGTCCAAGCTAGTGTTGAACTTAATGGTATTAATATGATTAAATTTAAAGATATAAATTATCCTAGAAGAAAAGAAAAAGAAATTATTACTAATTTACCTAATGAAATATGGAAAGATATAGATTCTATAAAACATAAAAGTAAAATAGTTAGAATATATAATGATGTGGAAACTATTTATAATTCTATTAATGAAGCTGCTATAAAAAATAATGTTTCTGCATCTGCTATTTATAATTGTTTATATGGAAAATCTAAAACTTGTGGAGGATATGAATGGATTAAAAGATAAAAGATATGATAATATTAGATTAATATTTAATGAAGTCCAACATAGCTATATAGATACTTTAAATAATAACTATATTAGTACAACTCAAATACTCCACCAATATCAACCTAAGTTCGATAAGAACTATTGGTTGAGAAAGAAGTCTAAAGAACTAGGAATAAGTGAGAAGAAACTAGAAGAACAATGGTCAACTATTACTAAAGAAGCTTGTGAACGTGGAACTAATACTCATAATGGTCTTGAAGATGGTGTTAAAGGAGCATCTATGTTTCAACAAGCTATTAATTATCTTGATAAACGTGAAGATGGTGTAATGGTTACTATTGCTGATATTCCAAATTTTGGTGCTAATTATAAACTTCTTAATCTTAAAGATTTTATTGAACTTACTAATAATCGTTATCCTCTTATTTATGATGCGTTTAAAATGTACACTGAAAGAGGATATAAGATTTATAGTGAGATTGGTATGTTTCTTATAGATTGGTTAATTAGTGGAACTATTGATATTCTTCTAGTTAATGAAGATACTAATTGTGCTGTTGTGGGTGATTGGAAAACTAATCGTGGTGGATTAAGATTTAGTAGCGGTTATTATAAGAAAGATAAAACAGTTAAACCTGCACAACAAACTAATGTTTGGGTTGATAAAGATGAACGACTTTTAGCCCCTCTTAATCATCTCCCTAATTGTAATGGTGCTATATATAATCTTCAACTTAGTATGTATGCTTTTGCTGTTGAATATATACTTGGTTTAACTATTAAAGGTATTTGGTTATGTCATATTGATAGTGATTTTGAACTTAATGAATATGGTATGCCAAAAAGATTTTCTGATGGTCTTTATCATATTAAAGAAAATCCTGTTGAAACTACTAAATTCTTTACTATGAATTATCTACGTGATGATATTAATAAAGTTCTTAAAGATAGAGAATTACAAATTAAAGCTAGTGGTGTTCAAACTCAATTTAAATTTGCTATATGAAATTAAATAAAGACAATTTAATTGGAGTAATTATTGGATTTATTGTTTTAGTTATATTTGCTATTTGTTTATCTAGTGGATGTGTTAAACGTATTACTCCTGTTCCTGAAATTCGTTATGTTCCTGTTACTGATTCTACTGCTATTAATGAATTAGTTTTAACTAAAGAATTACTTCGTAGAACTCAAGATTCTCTTAACGCTTATAAATCTGATACTACAATTAGTGCTGATTATTTTGTAGCTAAATATAAACTTGAGCGTATTAGATATTATAATGATATTGCTGGAAAAGGAAACAATATCAAATTTCTTAGAGGTTGGATTCGTAGAACTCTTGAAGAATAAGTTATGTATATTATTAATCGTAGAAAAAATATAAGATTAATTGGCGATGAACATCATATTGATGATGACTTTGAATTTGTGATTTATAAAGTTCAAATTAAAGTTCTTTGGTTTTGGGTTACAATTAAAGAATTTGATGAAGATGAATATTATAATGCTGTTGATTGTTTTAGATATTGTACTAATCCTTATATAAATTAAATTATGGCTTACTTTGGAGATGCTTTTAAAAAACTATCTATTAAAGAAGGTGGTTATGTAAACGATAAAGATGATGCTGGTGGAGAAACTTATAGAGGTATCAGTCGTAAATATAATCCTACTTGGCAAGGTTGGACTATGATTGATTCTTATAAGAAACATTATACTGTTGATAGTAAAGAGTTTAAGTCTAAGCTTGATAATGATGTTCAGCTTCAGAAACTTGTTTGGGAAAAGTATAAAATAGGTTATTGGGATGTATTTAAACTTGATGATTTTAATAGTCAGAGAGTTGCTGAACAATTATTTGATACTAATGTAAATTGTGGTCAAGTTGCTGCTATCAAGATGGCTCAAAGAGTTCTTGGTCTTAAAGAAACTGGTAGATGGAATCTTGATTTGCTTAATAAACTTATAGAAATAAAAGATTAACTTAATACTGTATAGAATTATGAAGAAGATGCTGATAGCAATATTTATAATAGCGATTATCAATTTGTGTTTAACTTTGTATTTATCAATAAGTCGTTTTAGTGTAGAAGCCAATTCATATAATAAAAGTGACACCGCTATTAATCATGTTCGGATTGATTCTATACAGTTAGTTATAACTGAAAGAGAAAGTATAGTTTATAAATTAAAAGAACATGAGAAAGATATTGAAGATAAAGTTATTAGTCTTAATGACAGTGCTACTTGGGAGTTATTCAAGAAGTTGGTGTCAGAGTGAGATTGATAATGTAGTGCATCCTCCACGGGGAGTCAACACTACTGATACAACTGTTCTTGTCCCTATTAATATGATTAAGATTGCTAATACTAAAATTATTAAAGCTAAACTTTATAAAGATATTATTAACGAACAAGATAGTATAATTAATCTCCATAAGATTAAATATAATGCTCTTTATAAAGAAGTTGAAACTTTACAAAATAATCTTGATAATAGTAATAAAGTAAATGATAATTTAAATAAGTCTATTGAACGTATTAAACGTAAGAATAGATATTTGGTAAGCGGTGGTGCTGTTTGCGCTATCGCTTTTGTTGTTTGTTTACTAGTTAAATAAAATATTATGGCTGATGGTAAATATCCTTTTTTAGAATACATTGAAGAACCTGATAAAGAGAAAAAGTATAAGAAAGCTAGTGATTGTGGATGGTATGACCCTCATAATAACTTTTTAATTGGAGATAGTGGTGGCTTTCTTTTAAATATTAGACCTGGCAAATTTGTTAATACTGAACTTTTTAATGAAGCTGCTAGAACATATCAAGCCACAGGTAAATATACTCAATTTAAAGTTGATAGTATTCCTCATAGACAATTTAGACGTAGAGAATGTGATAGACGACGTAATGGTTTTTCTGCTCCTTGTTGGCAAAATCCAGATGGAAGTATAGAAGATGTTTGGATAACAGGTGGTCATTATAATTTTCTTAATTATACTCGTATGGAGCGCACAGATGAATCATCTGTTATTGTTACTGAACATGGAGCTACTGCTAAAAAGATTTATAGTTTTCCTAGTTTTATTGATGCTCAATTTTGGACTTGGCAAATTATAGAATTTTGTAAACGTAATGGTTTACATCTTATTATTGATAAAACTCGACGTGGAGGTTTTTCTTATATTATGGCTGCTGATAGTTCTAATGAAGTTAACTTATCTAAACATAAAGTTGTTATTCATGTTGCAGCTGATAATAAATATTTAATTAAACAAGGAGGTTTAAGTGATTTTGCTGTTAATAATTTAAAGTTCTTTGAAGAAAAGACTCCGTTTAAAAGAGGAATATTTACTCCTACTACTGATAGCTTTAAACTTGGTTATCGTATGAAAAATGGAGTTGAAGCTGATGATAGTTGGTCTAGTTCTCTTTTAAGTGTTAGTGCTAATAATAATCCTGACTGTGCTATTGGTAAAGATGCTGTTACAATTAAAGTTGAAGAGCTATCTACAATGCAGAACTTTGATGAGTTTATGAATGTAACTGAACCTACAATGACTGTTGGTACTCGTACTACTGGTACTCTTATGGCTTGGGGAACTGCTACTGCTGCTAATATGCAAATATTTGAACAAAACTTTTATAATCCTAGAGCATTTAGATTTATGGCTTTTGAAAATGTTTTTGATAATGATGCTCGTAATGAAGTTTGTGGATTTTTTAAATCTTATGCTTGGGGTCTTGAAGGAGAAATAGATGGAGTTAAAGGATTTGATGAAGATGGAAATAGTAATCTACGAATAGGGCTTCAGCTTGCTGCACGAGAAAGAATTGAAAAGAAAAAGACTGCTAAGACTTTTGCAGAATATCTTAATTATCTTGGTCAGCGTGCTTTATTTCCTGCTGAATCTTTTAGTAGTGCTAATGAAAATATATTTAGTAGTGAGGCTCTTAATAAGTTTGAAGATAAACTTAGAGTTGATAATATTTATAAGTTTTATACTGATGGTGAACTATTTGAAGATGGAACTAAAAATATTTATTTTAAATCTAATGCTCGTATAAGAATTGAAAATCCTGATATGAAAACTTATGATTATATTCAAGGAGTTCCTAGACGTGGTAACGAAGACCCTCATGGTTGTATAAGAGTTTGGTTTGCTCCAGAATATGAAGAAACATATATTGGCGATAGGCTTATAAGAAGTATTCTTCCCGGTACTTATGTTGCAGTTTATGACCCTGTTGGTATTGATAAAGATAAAAAAGAAATTACTGATAGACATTCTCATAATAGTATATTTGTTATTGAAATGCCTAGAGAACGTAATGGATTTAAACCTAAGTTATGTGCTGCATATTATGGACGTACTGAACGACTAGAAGAAGCTGATGAAAAGTTTTATCGACTATGTAAATGGTATAATTGTATTGGTACTGGACTTGTAGAAATAAATCGTGGTGAAACTGTTTCTAATTTTCGTAAATGGAAAGCTACTAAATATCTAGGTTATGAACCTTTATATGTTTGGGATTCTGCTGTTAAAGAAAAAGTTAGTACTAGTTATGGTTATAATATTGGTAGTAGTCTTAAGAAACTAGATGGTCTTCGACTTCTTAAAGAGTTCTTATATGAAGTTATTGGTAAGAATGAATTTGGAGAAGATATTTATGTTTTTGAAAGATTTCTTGATTATCAAACAATTCTTGAACTTAAAAAGTTTAATGCTGAAGGTAACTTTGACCGTATATCTAGTCTTATACTTTTAGGTATATATTGGAAGTCTATTGATATTAAAGGTAAACGAGAACTTGCTAGTCGTAAGAAAGTTACAGAAGATAATGATAAAACAGATATTTTTAATAGACAATGGTTTTAAGATTAAACAAATAAAGATATGTATAATTTTGGTAGACTCGATTTTCCTAATCAGCATGTTAGTTATGCTGAAAAACAAGAAGTTGATTGGTATGCTAAATGTTGTGATTATGTTATAGAAGCTGGTATTGCTTGTAAAGCTGATTTTAATGTAGAAGAAAAGTTTAATATTCTTCTTGGCAATATTCCTAGAGAATATTATAGAAAAACTCTTAATCCTTATAATGAGAAAGATGAAAATCTAACTCGTTTTCCAGCTACTATGCGTAATTATGATATGATGAAAGGTATTATTAGAAGATATATTGGTGAATATATTAAGAATCCACATGATTTTATTGTTGGAGCTAATAATCCAGAAGTTGTATTTGCTAGAGATGCTGAACTTGGTAAACAAATTATGATGCTTGCAGAACAAGCTGTTGCTAAGAAAATACAAGAAAGTTATATGCAGTTTGTTAATGAAGGTAATAATCCTGAACAATTTAATCCTGAACAAGCTATTGATATTGAAGCTTTTATTAAAGAATTTAATGAAAATTTTATTGATGATATTAGTGCACAAGGACAGGATTTAATTAATGTTATTGATGACCTTACTGATGCTTTTACTATATATGCTAGAGCTTATTTTGAATTTGTTGCTTTTGGAGCTTGTTATACATATAGAGATGTTGTAGGTAATCAATTAATTAAACGTGTTGTTAGTGTTAGGGATGCTTTTCCTGTTCCTAACGATAATATGTTTGCAGAAGATTATGATATGTTTGCTGAACGTCGTATGTTGACTAAACAACAAATTATAGATGAATTTTATGAATATCTTTCTGAAAAAGAACGTGAAGCTCTTGATACATATTATCAATATAGTGCTACTACTTCTAGCGATAAAGCACTTTTAAATTGGGATAAATATATGTATTATTTTGGTGATATATGTAGTAAATTTAATAAAGATGATTTGCAACATATTAAGAACACTAATATAATGGCTCGCGATGCTAATAATGGTTTATTTGAAGTTTGGCATACTGTTTGGAGAGGTGAAATAAAAGAAGGTATTCTTACATATAGTAATGGAGCATTTGTTACAACAAGAATTGTTGATGAAACTTATCAGCTTAACCTTGCTGGTGGTGATATTAGTATTGAATGGGTGTGGCGTCCACAAGTTTATGAGAGCGTTAGAATTGGCTCTCGTGCTACAAGTATATATCCTTATAAGGCTCGTCCTATTGCTTACAATAGGAATGGTAAACTTCCTTATAATGGTATTGCAGAACTTTTGCCTGGTTTTGGAAGATTTAGTATTGTAGATACAGTTATTCCTTATCAAGTATTTCGTAATATAGTTTCTTATCATAGAGAAATGGCTATTGCTAAAAATAAGATGAATGTTCTTATGATTGCTAAATCTCTTCTTGGTAAAAAACCTGCTGAAACTATATATCGTATGGCTGCTGATGGTGTACTTTATATTGATGATGAAGATGATGCTAATTTAGTTAAAGCACAAAATGTTCGTTATCTTGAAAGTCGTATGAATAATTATATTACGGAACTTGGGCAACTTATTCAAGAGATTGAACAGACTGCTAAAATGGAATGCGATATGACTCCACAACGTTATGGTGAGATTTCTAATAGTGCTGGTAAAGGAGTTACTGATGAAGCAGTTATTCGTGGAAGTATGGGTTCTGTTATTATTGAATTTATATTTGATAAAATGAGAGAACGAGATTATCAAGCTGAAATGGATTATACTAAACTTGCTTGGATTGATGGTCTTAATACTTCTTATAAAACTAAAGATGGCGATATTAGATATTTAAGTCTTGATGTTAATAGTCATATATTTGCTAATTATATTGTTACTTGTAAAACTTCTGTTAAAGAACGTGAGAAACTTGAACAATATAAACAACTTGCATTTAGTGCTGCTCAAAATGGTAATATGGATATGGCTAATGCTGCTATACGTGGAGATAATGTTGCTCAAATTAGTAAACTTATTGATAAGTATCAAAACATTCAACGTGAGCATGAACTTGATGTTGAACGTGTTTCTCAACAAACAGAACAACTTCGTCAAGAATTTGAACTTGCTAAGATTGATAGAAAAGCAGAACAAGATAGAGAAACAATTAGAGTTGAAAAATATCTTGATGGTCAAATTGAAGCTATGAAAGCAAATGCTAATATTATGAGTTTTGATAATGGTCTTAGTGATGCTGAAAAGAGTCAAGCTGAAGAACGTATGGAAAATGCTAGACTTAATCTTGAACGTAGTAAACTTAGTTTAGATGCTCAAAAGACTTCTGTTGAAGCGCAACTTAAAGAAAAAGAATTAGCTGTTAAACTTAAAGAAAGTGATGATAAAGTCAAGATTGCAAAAACGAATAAAAATCGTTATGATAGTAAAAGTAAATAATTGACTGGACTTATAATTTTTGTTCATAATAGGGCTGGACTTGCTTGTGAAAGTAGGTTCAGCCCATTTTCATTTTTATTTACATCACATGAGCCATTTTAAGCTTATTTTAAGCACTTTATTCATTTCGTGATAGATTAATCATTATGATAAAATTTGATTCATACACGGCTTCTCTGAAAGCGACAGGCTAGGTTATCAGTAATAAATATCCTAGTTAGCAATAGTATGTTAGTCGGCAAATCGACTTAAAGGTGAACATATTTTAACGATACAAGTAAAACTCGTATTATTATTATAGTTTATATTTGTGATATAGTAATTAATTAAAAACAAAGAATTATGCCTAATTTTGATAGTTTTGGTTTTAATGGTGAAACATCTAATGGTGATGGAAAACCTACTGACGACATTACAGACCTTGATACAGGTAAAACAGGGCAGTTAGATACTGATGGTAATCCTATTGATGATATTACTAATAATGGTAATGGAGATGGGAATAGTGATTCTAATGCTAATAAAGATAACCAATCTTCATCCTCCACGGGGGGTAAGCCTAATGACAAAGCGAATGACGCTGATGCTGAACATGGTTTAGAAGAAGGTACTATTATCGAAGATGGATATAATAAATATACTGTTGATAAAGACGGTAATCTTATTGACGATAAAGGTAATATCTTTAAAGCTAAAAATGAAGTTGCTGCTTATCTTAAAGAATTTGAAGTAGAAGATACTAAAGAAGAAAATACTATTGATGTTAAATCAATTCAAGAACTTGTAGGTGTTTCTGTTACTTCAGAAGATGGTAAACCAGTTGCTTTTGATAATACTCCTCAAGGAGTTGCAAGTTATATTCAATCCGTTATTGATTTAAAACGTGACGAATTTGCTCAAGCTGGTGTTAATAAGTTATTTGAAGATTATCCTATCGTTGGTGATTTTCTTAATTATTATGTTGCAAATGGTAATTCATTTGAAGGCTTTGGTGAACTTCGAGATAGAAGCGGTATTGAAGTAGATGAAAATAATGTAAGTCAACAAGAAGCTATTGTTCGTGAGGCGTTTAAGGAATTTAATCGTCGTGGTAATGTTGATAAGTATATTCAATATCTTAAAGATAGTAATGAACTTTTCAATGTTGCTAAAGAAGAACTTGAAGCTCTTCAGAAAGCTGATAACGAAATGCGTGAAGCTAATGCTAAAGAAGCTATGCGAGTTAAAGCAGAAGAAGAGAAACAACTTGTGGAATTTTGGAATGGAGTTAAAGAATGTATTGATAAACGACAAATTGCTGGTTATCGTATTCCCGAAACTGTTATTATTGAACGTAATGGTAAACAGATTTCTACTACTCCTGAAGATTTCTTCAATTATGTTTATCAAGTTGATGATAAAGGACTTTCTCGTTATGAAAATGATTTAATGAAGTTATCTCCTGCTGAAAGACGCGATGAAGAACTGCTTAAAGCTTGGCTTAAATATACAGGTAAAGGTTATGATAGTTTGATAGAAATGGCTGTTTCTGATAAAGAAGCTAAAAAGTTGAAACTTACTGCTAGTCAACGTAAATCTACAAAAGGAACTATTAAAATAACTAAACCTGACAGTAAAAAAGATGCTCTGAAAGATGAGCGTTTTGGTTATTAACATAATAGTAAATTTGTAGATGAAAACATTACGTGTTATTGGACAAACTCGTTATGAAGATAGAGGTTATTCTAATGAAGAATCAATTGCTTATCTTCAGCTTCAAAAGCCAGAAGAAATTAATAGTTTTCTGACTTATAATTATGGTATGGATGATGACCGTTTTCCTTTAAGTTTTATTACTGAAGGTCAAGGTAGTCGTGGTATTAAAGATGTTGCTACTGTACAATGGACTTGGAAAACTATGGGTCGTATGAAGTTTACAGACTTTGTAACTTACTTTAATACTGGTGTTACTAAACCGGGTCAAAATGGTAGTGAATTTGAAGTTCACTTCTCTACTCATTGGTTTATTGAACAACATGGTCTTACTGCTCCTGATGGTGTTACTCAAGTTCGTATTCAGAAAGACTTAGGTGAATCTGCTTATGGTTATGCTTATCTTTTGAAACTTACTTCTCCTAATCCTGATGCTTATGTTGACCCTCAATGGTTGGCTAAAGGTATGTATTGGGCAATGAGTGCTCCTACTGTTTCTGAATCTTATTCTAAAGGTAACAGAAGCAATACTATGGGTCCTGCTGGAATGACTTCTCAACTTGAGTTTTATCGTTATTCTAAAGAAATAGCTGGTAATCTTGCTAATGTTGTTACTCAATATCAATTCCAAAATGATAATGGTGGTACTTCTAATCTTTGGATTAACGAAGAGATGCGACAGTTCAACTTGCACATGAGAGTAATGAACGAAGAACGTTTGTGGAAGGCTGAATATAACCGTTTACCTGATGGTACTATTCCTTTGAAAGACCATGATAATGGTAAACCTATTCCTCGTACTGCTGGTATGTTAGAAATTTGTCGTGAATCTAACTACGATACTTATGGTGAAATTCTGACTGTTAATAAACTTGAACGTACAATCGGTGATGTTCTTGACCGTGATACTCAAGATGGTGATAAGAATGTAGCTCTTATGGGCGGTAAAGGATTTATTCGTGACTTTGAAATGGCTATCAGAACTGATGCTAAAGAAAACGGATTTATTACACCTCTTGGTGAAAAGATGATTCAAGATAATGGTGATGGTCTTTCTTATGGACGTTACTTTAATAAGTATAAAACTCCAGATGGATATACTATTACTGTTATTCATAATGCTTATTTCGATAAGGGTACTGATGCTGAAGCTGCTAAGCAAAATGGTATGATTCATCCTACTACTGGCTTGCCTATTACTTCTCATCAAGCTGCTTTGATTGATATGAGTAATTATAAAGGTAATCAGAATGTTCGTATAGTACGTCAAAAAGGACAGGCTTATAAAGCTAAAGTTATCGAAGGTATGACTGATATTCCTGCTTGCTGGGGATTGCCTAATACTAATCATGCAGCTACTGAAATTGATATGGCTCGTTATGAAGTTAAAGGCTCTATTGGTTTGCAGGTAGATAATACCACTAAGATGTTCTTATTGAAATGTGTATTATAATCATTTAAAAGAAGCTATTTAAGATATGGATTTTAACAAAGTAAATGAAGCTAATAAAGCAGGAGAAAATACTCCTGCTGCTTCTAATATAAATACAGATAAACAGGTTATACCCCCCGTAGAGGATGGAGTAGATAAACAGCCTGCTAATACAGTAGGATTTAGAGATGAAAGTCTTGATGAACCTTATACTGAAAAACGAACTATTACTATTAATTTAGTTACTAATTATTCATTATATCGTAGAGTTAATGATAAAATATTACCTAAACGAATGGATAAGATTGGTAGTTGTGTTCGTAGTTCTCGTACTCTTTCTTCTAATAAAGGTGAGATTGAATCTTATTTTCCTGCTTTAATTGGTCTTGCTCCTAATAATGAAAACTTTATTTCACGGGTTAAGGCTTATCTTAATAATATTAGTGTTTCAGTTGATGAACTAGGTAAGACTTTTGATATTTCTTTCTTTTGGAATCGTAAACGAGATTATCTTCGTTTTAGAGCCGAAGAAGAAGCTATTGAAACTGCTTATATGAATAGTGACCGTAAAGGAGTTAAAGAACTTAGAGAAGCTCTTGAAGCTAAAATTACTAAGTTAAATCTTCTTGAAAGTGAAAAGTATAAATATGGTTATCCTATTGTTCTTGATGATTATCTAATTTATCGTCATTGTTTATTGTATAAAGATGTAGCTAAAGATATTGCTCTTATTAATTCTGACCCATCTATTAGATTTTATTTTAAAGATGACCAAAGAGAAGCTGAGCGTCTTGCTAAACATCGTCAGGAAATTAATTCGGCTAAAGGCAATTATGTTAAACTTCTCACGAATAGTGATTTGTTTGATGCTGTATTTATTCAATACTGTGTTGCCAATAATATTAATATCCCTAACGGTATGGCTATGGATACTGTTGATAAACAAACTCATCTTGATAAATTTAGTACAAATGAACCTGCTAAGTTTAATAAACTTTGCAATGATAAAGATATTACTATTAAATCTTTAATTGAGGTTCTTATTTCTCGTGGAGAATTTATCAGAGCAATTCATAATCAAAATATTACTACTCCTGATGGTGAGTTCATTGGTGCTAATGTTAAAGAAGCTGTTACATGGTTTAAAAATCCTACTAATAGTGCTCTTGTTAGTGCTTATAAAAATAAACTTAAAAACATTTGATTATGAACATTGGGGAGATGCACGTGACGTTCAGAGAACTGGCACAACAGATGGGTATGCAGACCGTTCGTGCTATTCTCATGGAAGATATAGATATTTGTCTTAATGCTGCTATCATTGAAAAAGCTAGAAATGTAATAGTAGAAAACGTTGGACCTGTTCCTCATAATGATAAGGTTGCTCGACAAAATGCTTCTATTAGTCCTGTTAATGCTCTTAGAACTTTATACACAGCGGGTACTGTTAACGGCGGAAATATTACAGGTGGTGGAACAGAAGTTGACCCTTATAAAATTAACATTAATAGCGACGGAATAATGCTATATACAGGCTTTCAAGTTAGTTATAATGGCAAGACAATTTATGATTGTAGAATTATTGAAGCTGAAGATTTAGGTCAAACGCTAAGAGATTTCTGTAATCGTGCTGCGAAAGATGCTCCGATAGTTACTATATTTGGAGATGAATCTGGTATTAATGTTGATATATATACTGGACGTAATAATACAGTTAAACCTCAATTAGTTAAATATCTTTATATCAAAGAACCTGCTAAAGTTAAATTTGATGAAGATAAAGAAGAAGATTGGGTTAATTGTGATTTACCTCCTTATTTACACATGGAAATAGTTATGCGTGCAGTACAGATTTATCTTGCTAGTATTGGTGCTACTTCTAATGGAGCTAATAAACAAAGTTAAACTCTAAATTAAATTAAAAATGAGACAGTTTTTGTTAGCGGGCAATGTCGCTTATGGAGCGAGTTTACCTCTTGCTGCTGGAGCGGTTGCTTTTACTTATTTTACTAATGGCAAAGAAACGATTGACGCTGACGGTACTAAGATTACCGATAAGTTTTACATTAATCTTGGTCGTGAAGCAAATGGTCCAGTAGTTCTTCCAGCTTATAAGAAACATCTTACTTTTGTTAAAGGTGTTTATAAAGCTGCTATTACTTTCTCTGCTAATCTTACTATTGGAGATGTAAATGCTTATTCTGATTATTCTATTATGATTGTGAAAAAAGGATTAAAGTTCAATGAACGTAATCGTTGGACTGCTACCATTCATACTGGTCTTAATCCTACTGCTAATGATGTAGCAAAGAAATTAGCTAACCAAATTAATAATAATACTGTTGGACATGGCATTAAAGCATCTGTGGCTGATGCTAAAATCACTCTAATTGCTAAGTCTAAAGGTATTGATTATGAAATTCTTGGTGCTGATGAATTAGTTGGTATAGCTGTTACAGTTATAAATCACGGTTTTCCTGCATATGGAGATGCGGCTTATATTACTGATTTGGCTAATAAAGCTGCTGCCGATGCTGGTATCGAATATACTTATCGAGATACTTATACTGAACTGTATCCTACATATCCGCTTAATCCTTTGAAACAACCTGATAGTGCAGATGCTGGATATACTATCTTTACGCTTCGTTTTGCTGTTCCGCGTGAAATGAAAACTAGAGATGAAGTTGTTCATCAAATTGTACAAATAGCATTCCCTACTGGAGCTGCTGTTATTGCAACTGTTGAAACTATCCTTAAAGCTATTGCTACTGAAGAGAAAGCATAACCTATTACCCGACTCGATTAGGTAAATATTAGGTAATATTAATCGAATAGGGGCTATTGGTATTAGCATTAGTGTTGATACTGATAGTCCCTATTCTTGTATCTATAAAAATGGAATTAATTCAAAATGCCTTTGAACAAGGTCTTATTCCCGGTATTGTTATTGTTATTTATCTTATAATTAATAAGATAATTGATAATAACAAAAGAAATCCTTTAGATGATATTGCCAAACTTCTTAACATAGTTACTAGAGATATTATTGAAAAAGATAGAGAAAAATCTAAAGCTGTTATTTCTATTACTATAGTTAATGCAGCTTCGGAATGTGTAAAGTTTGTTACTTCAACTATTATTACTAATAATATTGATAATAATCGTGACCAAATAGAATATAACGCTAGACATTTAGTTAATAGTGTTTATTATGATGCTTATTCTAAACTTAATATGTATCGTGGTGATGAAGATTATCTTAGTCATTATATGAAAGAAGAATGGAAAGAAGATATTTATAGTGATATTATAAATATTGTCTATAATAAAAATCTTAATTCTAATCAACGTATTCTTGCGTTTAATAAACGTATTGATATTAGAGTTAATGATTATACTGCTTATATTATTAATAAGGCATTTAAATAAGATGGTATTATGATAAGAGGTTATATTAGTAATCCAAAACAGCTATCGAAAGAGATGCAATTACGTATTGCAAGCATGGCTGAAAAACAGGTGAGAATAGCAGAATTTGGCTTCCCATTGAACGAAAAAAATTGGTGCAAACTAACACAAGGGCAAATTTTAATTCAAGCACTAGAAGCCTTAGAATTGCTTTCTGATGAGCAACAAAAATCAATTATTAATTCATACAATAACTTGATGATAGAATGAGTGAACAAATAGATGATAATTATGTTAATGGTGTCTATGTAAAAGCTGATGGAACTGAACAAGTTGAGATTGACCCCCAATATGTTTATATGACTGTTCCTAGCAAATATGTTTGTGTTTATCATAAACTATTAGTTCTTATGGCACAATATGGACTTGATATGCTTAATGATTGTTCTGCTACTTGTAAAGGTAATAATAAGAATATTGTTACTTGTTGGAATATGTTTCAATCTGCTATGGCGGCATATCAACTTGGTCAAGATAAACTTGCTGAAACTCTTCTTAAATATATTAAAGGTCAACTTAATATTATTTATGAAGGTAGTGAACAAGTTCAATATAGTGGTTCTATTACGCTTCCTGTTGATGAAGAAGGTAAAATTCATGCAATAGTTAGTTGTGGAGATGCTCCTAAATTTTATGTTGACCCTGAAACTGGTAAACTTTGGGAGAAGAAAGAAGAAGGTAAAGAATATAATGAAACTTATAGTCTTAGCGATGTTGATTATGATAATGAATAATGTGAATGTGTTCCATCCTCTACGGGGGGTCTACACTATGAATTTAGTAAACCTAGAGAACGTATGAAAACAATAGAAGAAGAACTTGGTAAAGTTAGTCTTACTTGTAATGGTCAATGGAATGATAGACCTTATGAAAGACTATGTATAGTTCATGACGGTTTCTATGCTAGCTATATATCTCGTAAAGCTGTTCCTGCTGGTATTCCTTTATCTAATGAAGAATATTGGCAGCCTATTGCTAAACTTCGAGAAGATTTAGTTATTGATTATGAAACTTTCAAGAAAGAAATACTAGAACTTATTGCTGTTGTTCAAAGAGGTCTTAAAGCTGCTAGAATTGTAGTTTCTACAATGGAAGATAGAGATGCTCTTACTTGGGAACAGATTGGAGTAGGTTGTGAAGTTTATGTTATTGAAACTAAAAAGAGTTATATTCTTGATGAAATAACTCCTGTTACTAATGCAAAGAAATGGCATCTTGAAGCTGATTCTGAAATTGGTTCTAAATTTGTAGAATCGTTTAGTGGTATGTTTCCAAGGGCTATTGCTGAACGTGCAGTTGCTGATGAATTTGGTATTAATATTCAAGATAATTATCTTCGTCGTAATGTTGTAGTTAATTATATGGCACAAGTACTTAAACAGTATTTTGAAGATAATGCTGTTCAAATACTTGAAGGTCAGATTACTCCTGAAATGCTTAGTGAATCTGTTAAACAAATGTTTACTGCTTCACAGATTACTAATGCAGCTGATGAAGAAGATTTAACAGTTGTTGATAATCTTCTTAAATTTGCAGATAAAGACTATAATGTTAATGATTATAGTGGAAAGGCTCGTAAATATCTTCGTAAGAATATGATTAGTGGTGTTAATACTCTTACTCAAGATATGATTAACGAGCCTAATACTATTTATATACTTCAATATGATTATTGTTTAGCTGGACAAACTATTGAACTTCCAGATAATAGTATTATTCTTTGGAGAGGTGGTAGAATGTATGATGGTGCAGTTAAATTAAATCAATGTAGACTTCTTAGTAATTATCGTCAAGAAGATATGTTTGATAAAGAATCTATATCTCTTGATGGAAATTGGGCTGTTGGTCAAATACTTTATCATCCTCTTGATTTAGGTGAAGATAATAAACAAGTTGAAATTGTTGGTTGGGGTGGAGCTTATACTAATGATTTTTATTGGTTTTGGGATGGTGAAAAATGGGTAAGTATGGGTTTTGATTTATCTGTATATCTTACTCGTGCTGAATTTGAAGCTTTCTTAGAGAAGTTAAGAGAAGAGATGGAAAAGTTTTATGCTTGGCTTCTTGCAGAACTTAAAAAGATTAATGACCATCTTGAAATTCATGACCAACAAATATCTGAATTACAACAAGATATAACTAATATTAACACTAGAATTAATAATCTTATTACTGAATATAATGCTAAATTTGAAGATATTTATAATAAGATTGGAGATTTAAATAGTAATATAGAAGGTAGTATTAATAATCTTGAGCAATATATTAATAATAAGATTGAAGAAATTCTTAATAAAATAAACCAAAGTGGTAGTAATATCAGTAATGAGTATAAACAATATTTTGAAAGTAATTATGTATCAATGTTTAAAAATAAGATTAGACCGGGTACTAATATTACTTTTGTTGAAAATGATGATGGTACTATTACTATTAATGCTGCCGGTGGAGGTTCTGGCGGAGGTGGATTAACCGAAGAAGAAGTACGTAATATTATTAATTCTATACTTAATAATTATTATACTAAGCAAGAAATTAATGATATTATCGCTGGTCTTGGAGGAAGTGGTGGCTCTGGTGGAGATGGCACTCATAATGTCATGTCTGTTACTCAACTTGGTGAAGCTAGAACAGGTAAGTATCTTGTTATGAATAAATTTGCAGACAGTGAAACTAAACCTAGTAGACTTGATGTAGATTTTAATTCTCTCTATACTGATATTAAAAATAAATTAGTTAGAGAAGGATTTGGACAAGGTGGTGGAAGTGGACAAGGTGGTGGAGTTGCTGCTAGTCAAATTCAAGCTTGGATTGCTGCCGTTGTTCCTATTGGTTCTATTATGCTTTGGGATACTTCAACTCCTCCTAATGGTTGGGAAGTTTATACTGCTGCACAAGGACGTTTTGTTATGGGTTATATACCTAATGGTATTAATATTTATAATAATCCTAAACAAGGAACTCTTGATTGGAAAACAGTTCTTGAAAATATTAAAGATACATATGACCCTGATGTTCCGGGTCGTAATGTAAGTGCATATACGTTTTATATTGATGGTACTGATTTACCTCTTCATCAACATGCTGTTGCTGTTGGTAAAACTAAATCCGGCGATAATAATCACAATGTTATAACACCTAGTAACTGGAGATTTATATCAGGTGATTTAAATGGTGATGTTAAAAATGGTTATCCTTATGGTACTGATAGAAATAGACTTGATAATCTTGGCATTAATCGTTCTACTAATTGGTATATGACTGGACCTAATATTAGTAATAATGGTGAAATGACTTGGAGTCAAATAAGTGGTAATAGATGGACAGGTAATTATCTTGCTATTAATAAACTTATGCCTACTATTGCTTTACATTATATTAAACGTGTTTCTAATCCGTGGTAATTATGGCTGAAGAAGAAAATGTTTTTGTTGGTACTAATTGTCAATCTTTTGACCCTAGTAAAGTTCAATGTGATAAAGAGGGCAATATGCCAATTCATATACTAGATAAGTATTGTGAAGAAAATGATACTAGATATAATATATATCCTTTAACTGTTATACAAGCTGTATTTGATGGTTTAACTGGTACTAGACTAGATAGAATACTTGCTGCTTGTAATAGTGTTTATTTAACTTGGGAAGGTACTTTTGCTGATACTGTTAATAAACTTGATAAAATTTATCGTCGTAAAGGATATATTATTACTTATCGTGATGCAACTAATATTAATTGGACACAACGATATAATAGTGATGATATTAGTAATGCTGCTTGGACTAATCCTGCTAATTGGGAAGGATGGTCTTTTGATACTATTATTAAAGATTTAGCAAAAGCACTTGAAAAGATATTTACTAATATAGGTGATTATAAAGACTTTCTTGATATTATTACTAGTTTTATTAATGATTTTGTTATTAATGTGTTTAATAATATTAATAATTATCCTAAACTAGTTGAAATTATTAAGAATAGTACAGTTGAAAGTTTGCCTATTATTATTAGAGATATATTTAATAATATTAATGAATATCCTGAACTTAAAGAGATATTTAATCAATATATTAAACAATGGACTGAATCTATCTTTAATAATATTTCTTCTTATCCTGCTCTTAATCAGTTTATAACTAATGCTATTAATTCTCATGTAGAAACTACTATTGGTAATATATTTAATAATATTGATAATTATCCTGCTATTAAAAATCTTATTATTACTAATACTATTAACAAAGTAGTTGATATATTTAAGAATATTGGTCAATATCCAGAATTACAAGAAGCTATTCAGAATAATATTAATGAACGAATTGATTATATATTTAATAATATTAATAATTATCCTGAACTTATTGGTATTCTTTCTGATTTAGTTTGTAATTGTGTTAAGAATATATTTGCTAATATTAATAACTATCCTGCTCTTGTTACTTGTATTAATAATGCTGTAAATAGTAGAGTTGATTATATTTTTAATAATATTGATAGATTTCCTATTCTTAAGAATCTTATTGAAACTAAAGTAGAATCTAGAGTTACTTATATATTTGAACATATTAATAACTTTACTGAATTACTTAATGTTATTAAAGGTAATATAGAAAATATCTTTGATAATATTGATAATCATCCTAATCTTAAAGTTGTTATTGAGAATAAGGTTGAATCTACAGTTGAATATATCCTTAGTAATATAGATAATTATCCTATTATTAAAGAGAAGATTATTCAATTCTGTAATGAAGCTATTGAAGCTAAACGTGGTGTAGCAAATGGTATTGCTAGTCTTGATGAAGATGGTAAAGTCCCAGCAAGTCAATTACCAAGTTATGTTGATGATGTTCTTGAGGGATATTATGTTGATGATACTCATTTTGCTGAAAAATATATAAAACAAACTCCTGTATATTATACTCCTGAAAAAGGTAAAATTTATGTTGATATAAGTGAAGATACTAAATATAGTGGTAAAACTTATCGTTGGTCTGGAACTAAATATGCAGTTATATCTGAAACTTTAGCTTTAGGTGAAGTTACAGGTACTGCTTATGATGGTGGTAAAGGTAAGAAAACTACTGATATCGTTAATAGTTTATCTAGTGAATTTATTATTAGACTAGATAGAGTTGACCAAACAACAGAAGGACTTAAAATTATATATAGTAAATCTGTTAAAAGTAATGATACAAATTTATATATTGATAAAACTTCTTTTGGTCTTGTTTTAAATAATGCTAGTAAAACTGCTAATGGTAGTATGTCATCTGCTGATAAAGTTAAACTTGATGAAACTTTACCTAATCGAATTACTGAACTTAGTAATAATGTTTATACTAAAGAAGAAATTAATAATAAGTTTGACAATGTACCAACAGTAGAAAATACTTATACTAAAGCAGAAGTTGATAAAGCTATTGCTGATGCTATTAAAGCTTTAATTCCTGCTGGTTATGAACTTGTTATTAAAAAGAAAACAACTTAATATTAATCATGGTGGTACTGAATAAGTGCCACCATTTAAAGTTTATAAAGTTATGCAAGATATTAATCAACAATTATATGAAAGAAAAGATACTCCTGAAGGATTTATTCCTGTTTATGGTGTAGTTGTTACTGTTCCTACTGGAGTATATACTAATGGACAAAAGGAATTTACTTGTAATAAAACTTTTGACGAAGTAAAAGAAATATTATTAAAAGGTGGGAGCATTATTGCTATTGATAATAACAATAGTAGAATTAATTTTGATAGAATTATTATAGGCAATAATTATATTAGTGCCACAATTACTTATTTTTCTAATGGTGGAATTAATGAAATCGATTTAAGTTGGGATAAAGGTATAGCTAGAGTTGGTGGTGAAGAAACTAAAAGTATTAATACTTTTGTAGCTATAAATAGTAATTCAATTATTAAATCTTATGATATTGGAAGTATTACTATATTATTAACAAATAGTGGTAGTAAAGAAGAAGTATTAGCTGCTATTAATTCTATTTTTACTAATTTTGCTGGATTTGTTACAGCCATTGGTAAACCCAATTCTGTATTTCATAATGGTAAATATGGTACATTTAATGTTAGATATACAGATAATATTATAATTATTCAATGGAGCAATGCTAATGCTATTCATCATGTTGCTTTATCCGAAGATGGTTCTTATGTTTATAATACTATTCAAATAGTTGACCAAACTCTTTATAGATTATCTAATCTTACTATTGAACCAATAGTTAATCCTAAAATATGGGTTGGTACTGCTACTCAATATGCAGCTATTGCTCAAAAAGATAACAATACTACTTATATAGTTAAATCAGATGCTTAAGTTATGGCTATATATCAAGGAGATATTGGAATACATGATATTAAACTTGGTAGTATAGATGTATTTGAAATATATCAAGGTTCTAAACTTGTTTATCCAGAGAATACTGAAGTTACTATTACTTTTAAATTGAATGTTTCCGGAACTGTTACTATTAATGGTTATACTCCTGTTATAAGTGAAAACAATACTAAATTTGTATTTACTATTCCTGTTAAGACTGATTATATTGCTAATATTACTGCTGAACATTATAAATCTCAAACTATTAGTGGTAACAGTGATTATTTACCTATAACTCATAATGTAGAATTAGAATGGGAACAAAGATTTATATCTTATACTGTTACTTTTCCTACTGATGGAGTTAAAGTTTTATTTGATGGAATAGAAAAAGGAGTTATAACTAATGGTAAATTAGTTGTATTAATTGATGATACAGAAGCTAAAGATAGTTATACTGTTACGTTTAAAGGTAGTAAAGCTAGTATATATGATACTAGTACATTAACAGTAGTTGATAGTAGTATAGCTAATACTGGTGGAAGTTATGATTTAAAACTTTCTACTAGTTATGTTAAAAGTGGATATAAGAGAACTGATTATGCATCCTCCACGGGGAGTATAACCAAGGGTTCTACTTATGCTGGAACTTGGATTGAAACTGTTGTTAATCTTACTGCTAGCTTTATTAGTTCTACTACTTTAGGTAGTATAAGTAATAATGTATTAACTATACCTAATAATGAATCTACTAATGCTAAAAGTGGAACTTTAACTGTTATATTTACTTTAGAAAATAAACAAACTAAAGAAGTTAGTGCTGCTTTAAATCAAGCTGCTGGTGCTAAAGTTTATACCAATTGGGTATTAGATTTACAAACTGATGGAACTAGTGTTGAAGCTAAAGGCGGCACTAGAACAATTACAGCTAATATTGCTCGTAGAACTTATAAATGGAATAACACTGGTACTATTTATAGTGAAACTGCTACTCCTACTCTTAGTATTAGTGGTAGTGCTAGTCTTAGTGGAAATCAAATAAAATTTACATCAAACGAGAGCGTTTCAACTCGTTCAGCGACACTTACAGCTAGTTATGTAGGATTGTCCAAAACGGTTACGATAACACAACAGGCAGGCGCAAAAGTGTATTCAGCGTGGTCTACTTGGACTGTTTCTATCTCGGCAAGCACGCAAACGATAGCTGCAAGTGGTGGTTCATCTACGATAACTACTAATGCTAGTCGTTCTCGTACTTGGACTTGGAATGGAGTTGGTACTACATATACTGATACAGAAACTGCTACACCTACACTTAGTGGTAGTGCTGGTGGATTTACTTTAAGCGGTAAAACGGTTACTGCTAGTAATAATACTACAACAAATAGTCGTAGTATAACTATTACTGCTACTAGCGATAGTGTTTCTAAATCTATTACTATAACACAATCTGCTGGTGCTAAAGTTTATGATAATTGGTCTGCTTGGACTGTTAATATTAGTGCTGATAAAACTAGTATTGGTGCAACAGGTGGAACAGCTACTATATCAACTAGTGCTAGTAGAACTAGAAGTTATACATGGAATGGTGTTGCCGGTTCTGGTGGTACAGAAACTGGAAATGGAAGTCCTGCATTAAGTAAAGTTAGTGGTACAGGTGATTGGACTAGTCCTAAAGTTACTTATGGAAATAATACTAGTACAAGTGGTAAATCAACTGTTATTCGTGCTACTATTGATTCAACTACTAAAGATATAACTATTAGTCAATCTGCTGGGGCTAAACAATACAGTGCTTGGTCTGCATGGACAGTTAATATTTCTAATAGTGGAAATGTTGCTGCTAGTGGAGGTAGTTCAAATATAACTACTTCTGCAAGTAGAACAAGAACTTGGACATGGAACGGAGTTAGTGGAAGTGGTGGAACTGAAACAGGAACTGGAACTCCTACTCTTAGTAAAGTTAGTGGTGCTGGTTCTTTTGCTAGTAATAACGTAACTTATGATAATAATACTTCTACAAGTGCTAGAAGTACAGTTATTAGAGCTACAATGGATTCTGTAACTAAAGATACTACTGTAACTCAAAATGCTGGTTCTAAAACTTATAGTAGTTGGGGAGCATGGTCTATTAGTTTAAGTGCTAATGTAACAACTATTGCTGCTGCTGGTGGAAATGTTACATTATCTACTTCTGCTACTAGAAGTCGTACTTGGCAATGGAATGGTACAGGAACAACTTATACTGAAAATGCTAGTGGTTCTCCTACATTAAGTAAAGTTAATGGTGCAGCTTCTTTAAGTGGTTCTACTGTTAGTTATGGTAATAATACTTCTACTAGTTCCCTTAGTTCTGTATTTAGAGCAACTATTGATAGTGCAACTAAAGATATTACTATTAATCAATCTGCTGGTAGTAAATCATATGGTAGTTGGTCTAGTTGGTCTGTATATTGTAATGCTAGTAGTTATACTGTTGCAGCATCAGGCGGTTCTGTTACTATTTATTATGGTGCTTCTCGTTCTCGTACTTGGACTTGGAATGGCGTTGCAGGTTCAGGTGGAACTGAAACAGAAAATGCTACTCCAAGTCTTAGTGCAGGAAGTGGTGGTGGAACTTTAAGTGGTAGTACTTTAAGTTATAGTAATAATACTAGTACAAGTGTTAGAAGAACTAGAGTTACTGCAAATTATAATGATGCTATTGATTTTTGCGATATTGAACAAATAGCAGGTAGTAAAGTTTATGGTAGTTGGGGAGCATGGTCAGTAAGTATTTCTGCTAGTCCTACTAATATTGCTGCTGCTGGAGGTAGTTCTACTATTACTTGTAGTGCTGTTCGTAGTGGACAATATACTTGGAATGGAGTTGGACAAAATTTTCCTGAAACTGAAAATGGTAGTCCTGCATTAAGTAAATCTGGAGATGGCACATTAAGCGGTACTACTAGCGGTAGTAAACTTACTTATGGTAATAGAACTGCTACAACAAGTAGAAGTACAACTGTTACTGCTACTTATAATGGAGTTAGTAAATCAATTAATATTACACAATCTGCTGGTAGTAAAGTTACAGGCAAAATGACATATCATACTGATATTTATGATAAAGATTCATCTAATTATACAGATTATACTAGTTATCCTGTAATACATGATATTGGAGGTCAACCTATTATTTCTGGAGGTGATACAGTTATTACTTATTGTAGACTTCGTAAAACACAACCGTGGACTTGGAATGGTGTTAGTGGTAGTGGTGGAACAGATACTACTTATGCTAGTGCAAAAGATGTAGCTATTGTAAGTCAATCTAACTGTACAACTACTGTTAAAGATATAGGTAGTAATAATATAATTATGTTTAGTTCTGTTGTTCCCGCTAATTTAAGTAGTAGTGCTCGTACTTGGTATTTTAATTGGAGATGGTTAGGTTCTAATAATACTACTATTAGAAATACACAAGCCGCAAATACTTTACGTGGTAGACTTGCTATTAAAAATGATTATTTTACTAGTTTGAATGTTGCTTTACCTATTTATTTAGATAGCCAAAATGTAGATTCAATATATAGAGGAGAAACAAGTTATAATGATATTAAGAAAACTCCTATTGATGTTTATGTATATATTCCTACTAATATTTCTATAATGAACGCTGGTAAATTGCAATTTTGGTTTGAAAATAAAGATGGTAGTGGCAGTAAATATACTTGTACTTTAAGTAATATTAGTACACCTTCAAATAGTGTTTCTGTATTTAATAGTAATAATATTATTAGTGTTACTGCTAATACAACTACTTCTTTATTTATTATATTATGTCAATTTACTATGACTTCTAATAGTACAGTATTTAATGTAAAAGTTTTAATTAAACCATGATGAAAATACTATTTAATATATAATATTGATAATGCTTATATTGTTTATTTACTTATTAAAGTTATTTAAATTAATCACATAATTATGAACAATAAACAACTATATGAAAAACTAGGTCAGAATAGTTATGATAAAGTATTTCCTATTACTTATCTTCAAAATATTCTTGACAAAGATACAAATAATGATTTAACTGTTGTTCTTTCTAGGTTTAATCATTTATGGATTCCATATCAAGGAACTAGAGTTAATACTCGTAAAGCTGTTCCTGCTATTTTTAGACGTAATAGTCTTACTATTAGTTATTATGATGCTGAACATAATCTTTCTGTAACTGAAAGTTATATAGGTAGTAATCTTCAAGCTGGGGTTGAAACTAGTTGGGTTTCTGATGATAATTGGACTAAAATTCTTAGTGAGAAGTATCTTGAAGAGAATGGTGCTAAGATTCCAATTGCTGATGGAACTATTGATTGGGATATGCTTAATGAAGCTCTTAAACAAATGATTGCAGGAAATGGTAAAGTTAATATTATTAATTATCCTGACGAAGAAGATATTACTATAAGATTAAGTCCGGGTTGTTGTAATGTTAATCGTCTTAGTCTTAAAGATAGACCTTATGAGCCTGAATATAAAAGTGGTAAAGGATATAAAATAGTTCGCAAGGTCTTACTCCCCGTGGAGGATGATGCTAGTAATGCAGAACAGCTTTTATTTGATGGTTTTCTTGATGATACTTATTGTGAACAATATGGACAAATAATTCTTAATACTGATAAGTATGAAGTTATTAAAACAGATTTAGGTAATACTGCTGGTATTTATTATGATATATATCATAAATTATTTGTTCTTAGAGTTAAGACTATTCATGATGGAGTTGGATTTTATAATTATTATACTAGATGGACTATTGTAGAACCTACTGATAGAGTTCATCCTCTACGGGGGGTCAACACTCCTGTTTATGGAAATAGTGAAGATTATAATATTTATAATACTTGTCTTTCTGATGAACGTCCAAGACTTGGTATTATATATGTTAATTCAGTAGATAATATTAAATATTATTTTAATGAAGAAACTTTAGTTCAAGTTAAGAATAATATTTATCTTAATTACAAAGCTGTTCTTACTCAAGATATGGTTAACGAAGAAAATACTCGTTATATTATTCGTTATGCTTTTGATTTAAGTGGTAAAACTATTACAATGCCTGTTGGTTGTGAACTTGTATTTGAAGGTGGTATTATTGAGAATGGTACTATTAATTTAAATAAATGTAAACTTACAGGTATGGTCGGTGAAGAGTCTGAATATCTTCCTAATGTAACTTGTAGTAATTGGGCTAAAGGTCAGATTGAATATCGTAATGGAAAGATTTGTTATTGGAATGGTACTGAATGGAGAGTAATGGGAGATACTTCTTCATTTGATAGTTATACTAAACAAGAAATTAATAACTTACTTAAAAATTATTATACTAAGTCTGAAACTTATAATAAAGAAGAAGTTAATAATTTGCTTAATGGATATGTTACTAATGATACATTTAATAACTTTAAAAAAGAAATAAATCAAACTATTACTAATAGTGTTAATCTTGATAAGATTCAAAAAGCTATTAATGACGGATGTGGAGTTAATATGACTATGCCTAGTGCGAATAGTAATAAACTTAGTCTTCCAATTTGGACAGGAACTGCTACCCAATATGCAACTATTACCCCAGTTGCTGGAATGACTTATAATATTATTGATGAATAATGAGTTTAACTCTTGGACGTCAAGGAGGAATTGCTAAACCTCTTAAGAAACGAACAGTAGGTCAAACTAATATTGCTCATGTTTATGATGGTGCTAATCATATTTGGCCTACTTCTGTTATTCATTTTAGTGATTTTACTAGTGTCCAACTTAGATATATTTGGGGTAGTGATGATGGTCGAGATTTGGATACTAAATCATATTATGTTAATTCTCCTATTAATAGTTTAAATTATGTAGCTGTTGGTTGGTCTTGGAATTTAAGTCAAATTCCTTATCTATATTGGGGTGGTGATAATACTGACTCAGGTGCTGAATGTGTTATGTTTAATATTGAATCTATGATTGACCTTGAAGATAAAATGCCTGATATAATGAAAATGAATCTTTGTGCTAATTGGTTTGGAAGTTTAAGTAAAGGTCAAGTTACTATTGAATGTATTGCTTATAAAGGTGGAGTTATTGTTCATGCTTGGCAATTAAAGAATTATGAAATTGATGTTGATAATAGAGGAATGTTTATTTTTCCTTTGGCTGATGGAACTATTAATATGCCTAATGGATATGGTGGTTATAAAAAATGTTGGTATGGTGAAGTTATTAAAAGAGTTACTAAATCTAATAATGAAGTAAAATATTTTAGAATTAATCCTGTTAATGATAAAACTATTGGTTTAGATAATATTAAAATAATTCGTCATGGCGGTGGTTATATTCATCGTGATGGTTATTGTTGGTATGAAAATCAACCTAACGATAAATATAAAGTTTGGAATAATCAAGTTAATACAACTGGTACTCCTTTAACTCTTGATAAACCAACTCTTAATATAACTAGTGATGATAATTATAGTTATGAATATCATACAGTTTTATTAAATGAAGATAATACTGTTTATAATCCTACTTATACTGATAACTATAAATTTAGATTTGGTTTTGTTGCAGGTAATTCTGAATTTAGAGGACAACAAACTATTCAATGTTATGTTAATACACAAGGCGGCAAAGCTGATGATGGTAAGACTTCAATAGGTGAAATAAAATATACTAAACTTAATAAAATTGGTGAATTGACAATATATAGTCCTATTGAAAGTTAAATTAATGTTAATTACCAAACAAAGATAACGGTTTAAGTGTTATAGATTATGTAGTTCAAACTACAAGTATTAATCTATTTTTTTAACTTAAACCTTAATTTATTATGCAAGTAATTGAAAAAGTGAAAGTTGTTCCAGAGGGCTATAATGGTGCTGGAATGAATTATGACGGTGGTAATCGTCGTGATGTAAACGGTAAGGCTAATGCAGGTTTAACTCTTGGTATTATCGGTACTGCACTTGGTGCTTGGGCTTTGTTTGGTAATCGTTGCTTTTTATTTATCTAAATTTTAGTATGGACAAATTTATTAATGTAATTGTAGATGGAATCCTTAGTAATTTTGATTTTGGATTTATGTTTATTGTTAATGTTCTAACTTATATTATTATTAAAGTTATTGATTACTTTAATGGTGATAATAAAGTTCCTACTTGGCAAAAAAGATGTGTATTAGTAATAAGTATTTTTACTATGGCTATGATTTATATTGCATCTGGATATGATAATACTATTATGCTTGTTAATAGTGCTGTTCTTGCTCCTGTGTTTTGGAGTTGGGTTGTTAGTCCTATTCTAAAGAAACTTGGAATTGGTTATAAAGATATTGATAATACTATTGGTTAAGATTGTATAAGATTGATTAGCTAGGTTTGATTGACTGATTCAAGCCTGCTATATCCTCTACGGGGAGTATAGCTTGCCGAATTTGGCTAGTTTTAAGCCTAGCTGATTAACTATACACGATTTAATGAAAGTCTTGCTATGAGCCTAAAAAGTGGCTCTATGAACGTACATAAATATTTACAATATTAAATTTTAAAATAGTAAAGTTATGAGAGTTATTAAGACTAAACATTTTCCTTTTAATGGTTATAAAGCTATTAATCTTTTTGGTATTATATTTACTAAAGGTGAATTAAGTAACAAAGAACTTAATCATGAAGCTATTCATACAGAACAAATGAAAGAGATGTTATATATCTTTTTCTATATATGGTATGGTGTTGAATATCTTATTATAAGACTATTTCATATTAAACAACATGATGCTTATAAAGATGTAAGTTTTGAAGAAGAAGCTTATATTAATGATGATAATCTTAATTATATTAGTGAACGTAAACATTATACTTGGACTAAATATCTAGGTATTAATAGTTCTAAAACTGCTTGATTAAAAAATGTTAATAATATTGTTAAACTACTTGTTATTAATAATATAATTTATATTTGTAACAAAGTAAATTCTAAAGATATGGAAGATGATAAAAGAGTTAATTATAAGTTAGATGCTATTAATAAACTTATTAATAATCTTAAACTTAGTATTTCTGGTAATAAAGAACATGATGAGCTTGGAGAAAATAATGTTATAGTTAATCTTGATGAGATTAGTCAAAAGATTACTGAATTACATGAAATGGTTAAAGCTGAATTTGATGAGTTTGAAAATCAACATAAAAGTGAATCAGATGAAACTCAAACTCTTCTTAATAATCGTTTTGATAAAATTGATGCTAAATTAGATAGTATTAAAGCTGCTGTTGATAGTATGAAAACTACTATTGGTAATAAACTTGATACTGTTAATTCTACTATTAATAAAGCAAATACAGATATAGTTGCTGCAATTAATGCTATGAAATCTAGTAATGATACTAAAAACGATGCTATAATTACTGCTCTTCAAGGACTTGTAACTAAAGTTAATCAAAATACTAATAATATTAATTCTCTTGATGGTCGAGTTGATGCTCTAGAACAAGATTAACATGAATTTTAATTTAGTAGAAATGTATAATGGCTTGTTAAGATTTAACAAGCATATACTAAATGAACTTGCAGAAGGACTTAAACATCTACCTAATTTAGATGGAGTATCTAAAGGAGATAGTTTAATTATTAATGAACAAGGTAATCCAGCTTGGGGTTCTGCTGCATTTATTCCTACTTTTGAAAATGCTGCTTATGGTATTGAATGGACTAAAGATGATAATGATATAATCAGAATTGGTAATGCTAAATTTCATAGAGAACTTCCTATTCAAAATAGACTTAAAGGTTGTGTCTATAATGAAAAGAAAATCAGTTATTTCCTTAATCCTACGGGTTGGGCTAAACCTCTTGAAAATGGTTTTATTCCTCCTCTTGATGGAAGTGATGGCGATGTTGGGGTAAGAATTCCAGAGTTTTATATGTGCGTTAAAGATACTGGTACTAAATATCAACTTTGGATAAGTGATTTTAATATTGATGGAACATTTACTAGAGTTCATCCTTTTATTATAAGTCATATCAAAACTATGACTAGAACTAGATAAGATGGTAAAGAAGAAGTATTTAGTGCTTGTATTAAACCCGATGATGCTAGATATTTAGGAGGAAATAAAAATTCTTCTGTCAATGCTATTAAATTACAAGGTTAATCACGCTGATGTTACAAAAGATAATGTTAATGAAAAATGTTATCTAATTGGATGTCAAGCTAATACTAATAATTTTATTACTGAATTTGATTTTCAAAGAGGAGTTTATTTTATTCCTAATAAAGTTGGAAGTAATAAAAAAGCTGATTATAATTGGAAAAGAGGTAATGATGGGCAAGATACAGATAAAGCTGCTAGTGTGCTTCTGCTTGGCGGTGACGCTCATCTCGGTTCTGCGGCTGGCTCTGGTGACTTTTATTCTGCTTGGGTTCGGTTGGCTTCTAGTGCTCATGCCGGCTTCTTTACCACAGTTAAGCTTGATTAAATAAGTCCACGCGGAACTGTTGTTAGGAGTAGTTGGTTAATTAATTTGTTTTCTGTTTTTGCATTTCTCGATACTACTCCTGCAACAGTTTATTATAATATTAAATATAATAAACTTAAAACATAATATATTATGACTAAAGATAAACTTAAAGATGATGTTATTAGAACTATATGCTGTTTAAATAGTGATATATCTAATAAAGATAGAGAACTTCTAATTAAATTATTTAATTCTATTATAGATTATACTAATAATACTGAACTTGAACAAGAACTTGCTCAACTTCAACAAAAATATAATGAATTAGTTACAAATATTAATAAAGTAGAAAAATTAGCTAATGAAACAAAAACGCAATATAATCATTTATATAGTGATGTTAATAATACTCTTAAACCTAAAATAAATAGTATTGATGAAAGAGTAACTGCATTAGAAAATTCAAGTCAATCTTAATATGGCTAGCCTTAATCAATTAGTTAGTGAATTTGCTCATGCTGTTGGCAATCCTAATAGTATTCCTCTTAGACGTAATCTTCGATATGCTATTCTTCATGGTCGTAATGAACTAATTCGTAAAAGTTATGAAAATCATAAATATGTTGATAAAGATATTCAGCAACGTATTCGTGTTTCTATTATTAATATTCCTGATGGTGACTTATATAATAGTCAAACTCTTGGGCTTCCTGCGATTAAACGTACTAAACAAGAAGTTCCAAAGCCAGTTAGACTTATTAATAACTTACCTTTCCAATCAATTAGAACTACCGGACATATTGGGATAGAAATACCATTTGCAAAAGAAGCTAGTGCTAAGTTTTATCATTATCTTGCAGGTATGTGTAATCTTCCTGTTTATGATTATATTAATGGTTATATTTATTTCTTTAGTAATAATAAAGATTGGTTTCAAAATATAGGTTCTATTATTATTGAATCTCCATTTGAAATTCCTTATCTTGTTCCTACCGAAACTGTTGAAAAAGCTAAAGATGTAAATTATGACCCTATTGATGATGAAGCTAAATACGATGATGATGAATTTCTTATTCCTGAAGATATGATTGGAGCTCTTAAAGAGATTGTATTTAAACGTAATCTTATTGAAGTTCCTCGTCAAACAAATGAAACTCCTATTGATAATCTTGTAACTAGATAAATTATGATTAAAGATATAGATATTAGTCATTATTATAAAAAGTTTATTGAAACTTCTAATGACGATATGGCAAAATATAATAAAGAACTTGAACTTATAAATAAGATGAAAGCTGATTGCCGTGCTTATATTAAAAGTAAAAATCAAGTTATTAAAGATGATTTAAAAATTAATCTTAATGAATATGGGTTTCAATTTCTTAATGATAATGTTGAATTAATTAATAAGTTAGAGCAATTAATTAATAATCAACTTAGTTATACAGTTGGAGAAAGACGTATTGTTCTTCTCCAACTTTTGCGTTATTGTAACTTAGCTAAAAAAGCAAACGATTATATTATTGCTCTTAAACTTGCTACAAGACGTTCTGAATTAAGTCTTTCTGATTATAAAAAGTACATTCATAGGTATTATAGTTATGGTGTTCATAAATGTGTTCTTGAAGGCTATGCTTATCATTTTAAATATGAAATTGGTGATTTAGTTATTAATTTCTGGAGATATAGAGATAAACCTAGAGATACTTATGTTGATTGGAACGCTACTAGACTTAAAAAACAAGAAATTATTGATGCTGGTCTTAAACCTTATGATAAAGAAGAAGCAGAAATATATAAAATTCGTGGACTTAAGTATGATGGTATTCCTTATGTAGTTTATAAAACTAATAAAGAGTTTTATGAAATACAACTTATTAATAATGGAACTCATAGTTATAGTGCTATTAAATTCAAGTATGCTAATTATATTAATAGAGAACTTAGAGGTAAAGATGCTAAACAACTTAATTCTGAATGTAAAACTGTTGATGATATTTTTAATCTTAAATTAGGATTAAGAAGTAAACTTCTTGTTTATCTTGAACGAGAACCTAATGCTCCATTTAAATATATTAGAAATGTTAATCAACAAAAGTATGAACGTGGAGCACATAATAATGGTAATAAAACTAGATATAGTGATAAATAAAGTAATGTAGTTGACGTTCCGCTTCGCTCCACTCAACTCCCCGTGGAGGATGGGATATATCTTGAACTAATTCTAGCTAATACTAATCATACTCATCCTCCACGGGGAGTATCTACTAATGATTTTGCTAATCTTTTTAATGCTGAACTTATTAATATTGCTATTGTATGTATATATATAAGATAGGGTTAACATTTATTAATCGCTGATACTCAATAAGTTAGAAGAAAAAATAAAAAAAAGTTACGCCACCCATGGCGTGTTTAACACTTATTTTAACTAAAATATCGCCACCGGAGGTCGAATTTTCGTTATACTGATAAAGTTACTAATCATTAAACAAATAAAGGTATGCCTGAATTTAATTTTAAAAGTCCTGTTGTTACTCGTAAAGTTCGTGAAACTGAAATTATTCTTGAAGAAGTAATTCCTAGTCCATTTTTTGTTGAAAAAGAACTTAAAGATATTAATATTGTTGAAGCTGAAGCTTCTAGAATAAAAATTATTCAAAGTTTTTATGAACGTAGAGGATATGCTCAAATAAGCACTGACTTACTAAATTATATTACTAATAACGCAAAAAGTGTAGTTATTGTTAAACTGATTTGTTATATTGCTAAAACTATTAAGTTTAATTCTAATAAAATTATACTTAAAGAAAATGATGAAACTAAGAAGATTTGTTCATTTATTCATCTTCATAGATATATTAAAGAACTTGAGATAAATAATATAATTCGTAGAACTACTAAACAGTCTGTTTATGTTGTTAATCATGAAATGATATTTAAAGGTAGTTATTCTGATTTTATTAAAGTTTATCTTGACATATATAAAGAAATTGGTATTATGCTTGATGCTGATGGTAGAGTTATTCTTGATAAATCTATAAATTATGACAAACAATAAAACTATTACAATAGAACATATAATTGGTAAACTTGATAATGATTTCAATCCTGATGGAAGTGATTGGATTCCTAGAGTTCCTGCTTGGTGTGTTGATGCTATGAATGAACTTAAAGTTCTTCGTAAAGTTGATAAGAAAATAAAACTAACCGTCATTAATAAGATAGCTAAAAGTAAATGTTGTCTTATTGATGACGGTCTTAAAGTATATGATAGTAATGGTTGTGAAGTACCTAGAGTTGATACTAGTAAATATAGATGTGGTGATACTGAATCTGCTCCATCCTCTACGGGGGGTCAAGCGGAGGACGAAAGTCCGGAGCGTGCTACTAATAAAGACTATCTTGGTATGCCCGATGATTGTTGTCCTAATGGTTCTAGAACTAGAGAAGTTATTGATACTGGTAAAGTAGGATGTAATCCTGTTGTTTATACAGTTCATAATAATACTGAATGTCCAAGATGTCAGCATGAAGTTCATTCTCATTGTCAGACCCCCCGTGGAGGATATGATAAGTCAAATCATAATTATATTCTTATTGGAGGTAATACTATTGAACTTAATTTTAATGATACTTGTATAACAGTTGTTTATAAAGATGTTGAAACTCAATATAGCGATAACTATCATTGTGAGATTCCTGTTATACCTGCTAATGGTAAATTAATTCAAGGTCTTACTTATTATTGTATGGCTCGTATGCTTATGAGAGGATATAAACATCCTGTGTTTAATCTTTCTGCTAGTCAATATGGAACTAATCCTTTCTATCTATGGGAAAGTATGAAGAAAGATATTAAGACTAGTATTCTATTAGATGAACAAAGTGATGATGATAGTGGTTGGAATGAGTTCTTTTATAACTTTACTTTTCCTAAATAATTATGAATATACAAAAGAAACTTAGTCTTAATAAACATCCCGGCGATTGTGTACCTTATTCATTAGTTGCTGCTAAAAATGTTAAAGTAAGTAATGATGATAGGATGATTGTTAATGAAGAAGGACTTGAAGATTGTAAAATAATTGCTAATGCTATTCATGAAGATGGTATTAATAATTTTAAAATAGTTGGTGTTATTCCAACTAGTACTGAACTTATTTTATTTATTGTTAATACTGATTCTAATGAATCTTATATTTATAGATATAATGAACAAGCTGATAATTGTTATAGAGTAAATAGTAATTGGAAGTATAATGATGGTAAGATTAAAGGAACATATACTTATAATGTTAAAAATCATCTTATAGTAGCTATTGCTGAAAGTAATGCTTCTATTGATGTTCCTCTTAAAACTATTAATATTGATTTAGATTCTGACCGTCCTGATTCTGAAATGTCTGTTATTCCACAAATAACTTTACCTACTATTAGTGGTTTAAATTATGTTAGTGGTGGAGCTTATAAAGGATTTTATTTTATATTTATTAGATATAAGATAGATAAAACTAATTATACTAAATGGTATAGTATTGGATTTCCTATTTTTAATGATGTTATAATTCCACAAGTTATTAATAAAGTTTGTTTTAGAAAAACTAATGTTTATGAACCGAAAGATGAACCAAATGGTTATTGTTATGGTAATACCGATTCATTTAGTGATTCTAAAGATATATGTAATCAAACTTTTGAAATAAATATTAGTGGAGGTCGTTCTGGTCTTTATCAACTTGGTTTTATTGTATGTAAAAAGGATGGTACACAAGCGTTTAGAACAGATGATTTAAATAATAATATTTTTAAATTTAGTAGAGATGTTCTTGTTGAATATAATGTTGCTGATTTAACTACTGACTATTATAATTATTATAATGTTGGCAATATTATTAATTATAAAAATAGAGTATATATTGCTAATTATAATGAACATACTGATAATGATGATAGAACTTTAAATAATGGTAAAACATTAGAAGAGGCTGTTAAAGATATTACTATTAAACTTCATAACAAAGCTGTTAATGCTTATTATAATGATTATACTACTGTTAATGCAGTTAGTGAAAAAGGTCCATATTTTAAAATGGCTAGCCTTCAAATTACTGGTACTGCTGATTGGCAAATTAAAGATATTAATAAAGTATTCAATAATAATCAATATCCTTTTCGTACTTTTAGAACTTTATTTAATGATACAGTTATACAAGGTATTGCAGCACATGAATATTTAAAGATTAATTATAATGCTAAAATAAAAGTAGGTAGTAAAAGTAGTCATAATCTTAAAGAATATCTTGCTTGTCATTGTTTTATTATTCCTACAAGTTATAAATATGAAAATAATCAATCTGTTTATACTTTACCTAGTACAGTTAAAATAGCTTGTTATGTTTATAATGGAACTGGATTTACAGAAGATACTGTATTTACTAGTGGGCAAGTATTATTTGGAGATACTATATTTGATATTGATAATTGTAAAATGAGAATTACTCATTCTACTATTGAACCTAGTTATGATTTTAATGAACGTAAAAAGAATGATACTCTTATTCCTGGAGAAGTATATAACTTTTTTATTCATTTTGTTGATAAATATGGTGATGCTAGTAGAGGTTATAAACTATCTAATAAAGATAAATATATAAATAATGTTGTTAATGATGGTTCTCATTGTACTATAATTACTTTTAATTGGAACAATCAAGGTAATGGTAATATTCCATATTGGGCAGTTATTAGTGGAGATATTCCAATATCTACTATTAGTTCTAATATTAAAAGATATATTGCTAATCATAAAATTGTAGTTTATACTGCTGAACCAATAAATAATCCTACTACTAATATATTACTTAATAGTTCTGGTGAACTTGAAGCTACTAATAAAGATGAACTATATACTCTTATATTTAATTACTTTATTGATTATCAAGATAAAGATAAATATAATGATTTATATGTTTATCAAGTTATAAATAGTGGTAGTTATACTCCTTGTAGTAATCAAGTAATAGGTGCTATTGGTGTTGATAATGAAGCTAAATTTGGTTATTACGAAAATATTAATGGTGATGAACTATTTAGAATACCTGATTTAATATTTGATGCTGAAGCTATTGGTGGTGAACATACTAGAGGTTTTATATATAATATGAATAATACTTTTAATAAGTTTTATATTCATGCTAATATTGATACTACTTTATGGAATCAAATTAAAGAATTAGGTTATGTTGGATGGTTTATTAGTTATGAAAAAGTTGAACCTATTACTAGATATACTGGATTACTAACTAGAAAAGATTATTGTAATATAGCTAGTAATGTTACTTGGCAAGATGGTAGTTGGGGTACAAAACCCGGTTTTGTAGCGAATAATTTTACTAGTGATAAATGTTATCTATATAGTGGTCGATTTGATATTGATGATAGTATTAAATATGATTTTAATATTATTCGTATTGATGGTAAATGTAAATTTGAACCTTATAAAGAGAAACATGATGTAGTTGATATGGTAGTTAATACTACCTATCCTTATAATTATAATATGCCAGTTATAGGTGTAATTAGTAGAAATAAATATAAACCTATTAATAATTATAAATTAGTAATTGCTGATAGTGTTACTGATAGTAGAGCTGGAAAAGGAACTGCTCTTGAAATGGATGATTATAAGGAATTACTACTTGATGCTGAAACTATGTTTCTTGTAACAGTTCTTAATTGTACTAAAAATATTTATACTAGTAAAGAAAAAGAACTTGTAAGACTTAATGACGTTTGTTATAATGGTGGAACTTATTCTATTGAACATGGATATAATGGTAGAATGACTTATGATGGTGTTCTTATTTATAATGATAATGGAGTTATAATGAACGAAGGTAATTATAAATTATATACTCCTACTAATAATCAATATTATTATAGTGGTGATGAACCATGTTGGTTTGATATTCCATTCAATGTTTATATTCAGTTTCCTTTATATAGTGATAAGTTCTTTGAAAGTAAACGTTTTAATAATGAACCTAGTAAGATAGCTTTTAGTATTAAAGAAGATACTGACAAGAAAAGTGTTGCTTTTGGTACATTTGTAGAACCTAAGAATAGTGTTGATTTATTTAAAGACCCTATTGGAAATGTTGACCAATATGTTCCTAAACTGTTAACTCAATATCGTAATGATATTATTAATATTACTCGTTTTGATAAAACTATAAGACGTAGTAATGTTATTCAAGATGAAAGTGAAGTTAACGCTTGGCGAATATTTCCTATTGAAGGTTATAAAAATATTACTGAAAATAAAGGAAGTATAACTAATTTAGTTGGAATTGGATATTATCTTTTAGTTCATACTCAACATAGTATGTTTATGTTTGATATAAGTGCTGCACTTAAAACTAGAGATGAAAATGTTCAATTATATCAACCTGATGCTTTTGAAGTTGATTATAAAGAAGTCTTTACTAGTGATAAAGGTTATGGTGGACTGCAAGATGATTTAGCATATATAGTTGGAGAATTTGGTTATATTTTTTATAATGATGATTTTCATAAACTTTATCAATTTGATGATGGTCAACTTAAAATAATGGATGAAGATATTAAATTATGGTTAGATAAATATCATCCTAATAAAGTTAGATTTGCTCATGATAAATTTAATAATCGTATTCTAATTAAATTTGATTATACTTATGATAATATTAATCCTAATACTAAAGAATCTATTATAGAATCACATAATGAAGTTATTAGTTTTAATTATAAAATAGGTAGTTTTATTAGTTTACATGATTATTATTTTAATAATGCTTGGTCTACTAAAACTAAATGTTATTTTCAAACTGAACATAACGATGATAGACTTAACTGCCCTCTTCATGTATTTACTCATGAATATAATTATGGTAGATTTAATACTCACATGGGTGATGATAGTAGAAGTCTATATTTAGTATCTAAACAAGAAGTTGGTGATGAGCCTATATTAGTTCATAATAGTTATATTGATATTATGGTTAATGAATCTTATGAACTTATTAAATTTCTTGAATTTATTAAATATAAAGTACATAAGATATATATTCCTATTTATAGTGATAATATTAATAATCCTGTTGATTTAAGAGAACATCCTTATGCTGGAGATATACTTCGTATATTTAATGAAGATAATGATACTGATGATATAGATATTAATATTGATAAACTTAATGAATTTAATAAGTATAAAAAACCTTGGTATGAACTTACTCAATATAACTTTAATTATTTCCGTAATGCAATTAAAGAACATCCTAATACAGTAAGTGATAAACTTCGTAGAGTATATGGTAATTATTTTGTAGTTCGTTTTATATTTAATAATTCAGATAATAAGCGCATTGAATTTGAAAGTCTTGAATGTGCTCAAACTCAATTTAGAAAATTATGATACAGTATAGAGATAGACAAAGACAAAAAGCTTTTATTGGTGCTATTATTGGTGCAGCTGCTAGTATTGCTGGTGGTATAATTAAAGGCAATAAACAAAAGAAAGCTCAAGAAAAAGCCCAAGCTGAAGCTCAAGCTGCACAAGACCATAAAGATGCTTTACAAAATGCTCAAGCTTTAACTAGTGCTTATGCTAATCAAGATTATGTTGGTCAATATAATGATAAGCTTACTCTTAAATGTGGTGGTAGAGTTCGACGTAAAGCTGATTTCGGTACTGAATTTGCTGATGCTCTTCCCGGTTTAGGTAATCTTGCTAGTTCTATTACAGGAGTTCAAGGACTTGGTGAATTAGGCACTGCAATAGGTCAAGGTATTTCTGCTAATCAACAAATTAATGAAAATAAACGTATTGCTCAAGAAGCTGAGCAACGTAAACAACTTCAAGCTGGTCAACAGCAACTTAATATTACTTCTGATAAAATGACTAATCCAATGACTATGTATCAACGTTCTAGTTTTATTAATAAATATAAATGTGGTGGACGTAGAAAAGCATGGATTGGTGCTGCTATTGGTGCTGCTGGAAGTTTAATTGGTGGTATGTTTGGCAGTAAAGGACAACAGCCAATTCAAGTTAAACAAGCTGACCAAGCTAGTTATAGTGCTCCTAAAACTGGTCTTGAACGTCCTGAATGGATTACTAATGGTACTGTTCAACAACCTGTTATGCCTCAATCAGTATATCGAGATAGGCTAAATGTATATCGCTGTGGCGGTCATAGACGCTAGTCTTTTGCTCTCTGTTGAATTATTATATATAGGTATGAACTATTAATCGACTGATAGGCTATCGTTCAGCAGAGAGCCTTAAAATCAATCAAATTACAATTTCTCATTATATTATATAAAATGCCTAGAAAAGATAAAGTTATTCATATAAGTAATTTACCTAGTACATTTAGAGGTAATGTTACTCGTAATGGAAGATTTATTCAAAATGGTATTTCTCCACTCGGTGGAGCTTATGATAAAGTTGCTAAATCTACTGGTTTAATAAGACTCGGTAATGAATTTCTCTATAATGGTGTGAATAATTTAGTATCTAAAGATAATAGAGAAAAATTAATGAATAATACTGCTGGTAGACTTATTAATTATGTTAAAGATTTTAATAAAGAATCTTTTCCTAGTGATGATGAACTTGGACCAACATTTTCATTTAATATTATTCAAACTCCCAAAAGTAATGGAAAAAAGCTTCCTCAAAAGCAATATGCTGTTGGTGGTAAAATACCAAATGTAGTTGCTGGTGGTATTGCTCAACCTCTTGGTAATAATTTCTTTTATATGAATGGAAGAAAACATAGTCAAGGTGGTATTGATATTGGTCCTAGTGATAAAACTGGTATTGAAGTAGAAGGTGGTGAAGTAGTTGAAACTAATGGTAATGAACTTAAAGTTTATTCTGCACAGCCTATACTTAATGGTGCTAGTCCTGCTAAATTAGTTATGGGTGGAGCTAATCCTGATAAAGTATTTAAAGCTCAAGAAGATTTTAAAGATAGAAATAGAATTAATGATGATGGAACTAAATATAAAGAAGGTGGCAAAATTTATCAAGCACCTAATGAATATAAAAGACAAATCGCTGAAAGTGGTTCGATAATTATTGGTGGTTATCCTACAATAGCTGGTAATAGAAATTATAAATTTATTAAAGGTCTAACTAAAGCTTCTAGAATAGGTAGAACTGCTACTAATTTTATTAATTTAGGTAGACAAAAAATTTATGATTTAGCTAATAAAATTGATAATACTTGGATTAATCAAGGAATTAAAGAAGTTTATAGAACAACTATTGGTAAATATGGTAGTAATCTTCCTAGAACTATTGATTATATAAATAAAAATAATATAAATGAAAATAAAAAAGCTATGGGTGGATTAAGTAGAGATAAAGATTATGGTTCTAAAAAGAAACCTTATCCTAGTGTAGCTAAAAAAGATTTTGCTGGTGGACATAGAAGTTATCCTATTCCTACAAAAGCAGATGCTGTTGATGCTTTAAGACTAGCTGGACTTCACGGTAGAAGTGATGTTAAAGCTAAAGTTTATAATAAATATCCAGAACTTAGAAAGAAAGGTAATGTTGGATTAGTTGTTAGTATTAATGGCAATGTTAAGAATGGATTAATTCATTCTCCATCCTCTACGGGGGGTCTACGTGATAAATTTGCTGTTGGTGGAAATCGTATTAATCGTCATGGAAGAACTTGGGAATATGATGAACAAATTGGAGCTTATGTTCCTATAACTAATAGAACTATTAATAGAACTTCTACTTATCCTATTAATAAATCTGCTAGAGGTGAAACTATTGTTGGCAGTGATTATACTTTTAGAAATGGAAGATGGTCTAAAAATAATAATGTAAATACTAATACTAATAAACCTAATATTGATAATGGAAATCGTCGTCCTCAATATTATGCAGAACGTAGACTTCCTTTATTTGAAGATGGTGCTGGAATTACTAGCGGTTTAGTTAGAGCTGGTTGGAGTCATGGAAATAATAGAAGTATTAGTACAAATAATACTAATATTCCAAGTTTATCTGAAACTAAATCTAGCGGGAAGACCCCCCGTGGAGAACGTAGTAAGTCAAGTCAATCAACTCAATCTGTTCCTACTAAAACACCTCCTACTGCTGTTTATAATCGCAATTTACCTAAAGTAGAAGCTAGTATTCCTACTACTTTATCTGTTTCTACTAGTACTCCTAATCAAGGAACTACATCTTCCGATAGTAAAGGTCAAGGTAAATTTAAAAATCTTACTACTGCTGATTGGATTGGATTAGGTAGTAATGTAGCTGGTAGTTTAGCTAGCTATTTTGCTAGTAGAAGAGCTATTAATAAAATGAGAGGTCCAGGTCAACCTACTCTTATTAGTGCTAATAAACTTAAAACTAAATATAATATTAATCCTCAACTTGATAGAATTAGAGAAGATAAATTTGAGGCTTATCGTGATATTGATTCTAATACTGCTAGTAGTCGTGTAAGTTTAGCTCGTAAACAACGAGTTCGTAATACTGCTGGTCAAGCTGCTAATGAACTTTATGGTAATAAAGAAAATATAGAAACTAATCTTATTAATCAAGATAGACGTAATCAACAAAGTGTTCGTCAATTTAATGCTCAACAATACAATCAATATATAGATAGAAAAACAGCATTTGATAATGGTATTAGAGAAGCTAAAGTAACTAATATTAATAATTTATTTAGTGGTATTAATGCTGGTATTCAAGATATGATTAGTAGATATGAAAATCGTAAAGCTTTAAATAATACTATTGGCGCAATGAGAGCATCTGCCCCTAATGTAGATGATAGAATTATGAGAGATGCTGGAGTTGATTATGATGAATTTATTATTCGTAAACGTAGAAAACTTGGAGGAAAACAATCATGCCGATAAACTTTTATACTCCTACTTTTAGACAACAAGTTAATCCTATTGACTTAAATGTCTTAGCTAGAACTTATAATACTCTTGAACAAGGGCATCAACAAGCTATTCAAACTAAATCTCAGATTGATGCTCAACTTGCTCAATTAGATTTAAATGAAGCTGAAGATGCTTGGCGTCAAGAACAACTTAATAAAGTTCGTAATGCTCTTACTGAAAATATGCAATATGGTAATGCGTATTCTAGTCTTGATGATATAGTTGGAACTTATGGAGATATAACTTCAAGTCCCGGAATGATTGGTCGTTTACGTGCTCAACAAGATTATAAAGCTTATATGAATAATCTTGATAAACGTACTGATTTATCGGAAGATTATAAGAATTATTATCGTACAGTTAATAAGTATAATTATCAAGATATAACTGATAAAAATGGTAATGTTATTGGTGGAAGTAAATGGACTCCTATTGATAAAGAAGTTTCTGAAATTCCTATGAACCAAATACTTAATCAAGCACTTCAATGGGCTGCTAAAGAACAAGGCGGTGGTAGTCAAACAAGATGGCTTGATGCTAACGGTAAAGTTACTGATGATATTACTAAATCTGTTACAGGAGAGATTTATTCTCATACTAAAGGTGATTGGCAAAGATTAAGTAAAGCTAAACTTGCTGAAGCCGTTAAAGCTGTTATTGAAAATACTCCTGGCGCTAAAGCTAGTCTTGAACAAGATTATAAGATTGCTAAATGGAAATATGACCAAAATGGTAGTAATCCTGATATAACAGATAAAAATGGTATTCTACTTACTCCTGAACAATATCTTGCTAAACGTATTGACCCTTTCTATAATGCTGCAACTTTTTATAATCAAGATAGTAATACTACTTATGGTGAAGCATGGAAAGCTCAATTAGCTTTATCTAAACAAGCTGGTTTTGGAAGTACAACTCAAAGAAAACAAGCTATTGATAATCTAACTTATAAAGGTACTCCTGTTCGTATTGATAATTTTATGCCTGCTCAAGCTCAAGCTGAAATTACTAGTAATAGACAATCAATAGCTGGATTACTTAGTAAATATAATCCTGATATTAATATTAATTTAAGCACTGCTAATCCAGATGATATTAGAACTAGTATTATGACTAATATTACTAATCCATCTGATAGAGCCTATGCTTTAAGTTATCTTAATGATATTATTGATAATCAAGAATATATTAATAATCTTAAAGTTGGTAAATCTCAAGATAGTATTGATGGATTTGATACATATAATTCTATTATTAGTTTAAGTGATTTACCTAGTAATAAATATTCAGATAGATATAGTAAATATGTTAATCAAATATTTGGAGATAGTTCTGCTATTAGACAATACTTTAATAACGATGATGTATATAATTCATTTATTAACGCTATTGGCGGAGAGAAAAAAGCTGCTAGTCTTGGAGTAAGATTTGGTTCTGACGGTAATGGCTATAGATATGCTGAATTACCTAAAGATTATCATAAATCTATTTATAGTTTTGGTAAAGCTGTTAAAGACGCTGAAGATACTAGAAATCCTTTAAATGCTTTTCTTAATTCTGCTAAGACTAGATTTTTTGGTTATGGTGATAAATTTGTTCGAGTTGATTCTAATGGTGAAGAACATCATGCTGGATTACCAACAGGCAATAAAGAACCTTATATTGGTTTAATTGATTATGTTGATTCTCTTAAATCTAAAAATGATGCTGTTCTTGATGGTGGAAAAATAACTTCTTCTACTATTGGTATTAGTGCTTTAACTCCTGAATTAGCTGAAATTAATTTTATGATGAACGCTAATCCTGAAGAAGCTAGTAAACTTTCAGCTTATAAAAAGAATAAAGAAGAACAAGCTATGATGGCTATTCGTAGTGGTATTGATTTAACTCAAGGTGAAGCTTATATTACTAGTGAAAATGGAATATTTGAACCTATGACTTCTGAAGATAGAAAAGCTTATACAGCTTATCTTAGAAGTGCTAAAGAAAATGAAATTACTCCTACTATTGTTCGTGACCCAAAAACTGGTGATGTTGGAGTTCAAATTAATATTGCAGGTTACTATGATACAGAAGGTAAACTTAAAAGAGAACCTATTACTTTACTTGTAGGTAGTGGCGCTATTGATAGTTCTATTATTCAATCTTGGAATCAAGATACTAGTTGGAGAGCTGCTGGTAAAGTAGAAAATTATTATAATGCTAATAGACCTATTTCTCTTACTAATAATGCTGCATTTACTGGAATTGATAAATTTAAATTAGTACCCAATGGTGGAGGTTTTAATTTAATTAATTCTACTAATAATCAAACTATTGGTTTAGTAAGTAAAGAAAATGCTGTTGATATTGTGGATAATTTATCTCAATGGGAACAAACTATAACTGCTGTTAAAGCTGGTATGGCAGTAGATGAAAATGCTGTTAAAGCTATTCAACAAAATGTTGCTACTAAACTTGCCCAACTTAGTGGCAGTTCAGATCCTTATGTTATTCAATATTACTATGATGAATTAACTAATAATCTATATTAATATGAATGTATTAAAGTTTCTACAAGATGGTAATAAAACACCTAATCCTAAATATAATCCTAAAACTAAAAAGGGGGCTATACAGCCTCCTACTTTAGTTGATTACAACCCCGGCACTTCTATTAGTGACCGGGGTCGTGGTCATTTATTTAGTCGTATTGCTGGGCAATCATATAATCTTAATCAATATGATATAGATAAATATGCTCCTTATGATGTTTATGTTAATCCTGTTGATGATCCAGAAAAACTTGATAAAGAACGTGCTGTTAATCAAAGTAATTGGGAACAAGGATTAAGAATGATTGGACAGATTGGTAATGAGATTACTGTTGGTACAGCTATTGGTTTTGCAGATTTAGCTGATGCTTTCTATAATATGGTTAGTAATAATCCTAATGATTATCAATCTGAAATAAGTTCTGAACTTGAATCTTTAAAAGAATCTATTAATGAAAGATTAGCTATATATAGAGAAAATCCTAATGCTGCTTTTGATATTGGAGATTTTGCTTGGTGGGCTAGTAACGCTCCTAGTATAGCTAGTTCTTTAACTCTTATGGTTCCTAGTACTGGTCTTGCTAAAGGTGTTTCTTTATTAGGTAAAGGTATAAAGTTTAATAAATTAGCTAATAAAATGGCTAATGCTATTAATATGACTCAAAAGAGTAGAGCCATTACTGGTAGAATAGCAGAGGCTACTGCTATTGGAGTTCCTTCTCGTTATCTTGAAAATTATCAAGAAGCTAGACAAACTTATAATGATATTGAAGATTATTCTAAAACTCAACTTGCTAATATGAATGATAAACAAAGAGAAGAGTTTTATAATAATAATCCTAAATATAAAGATATGTCTGATGAAGAAGTAGCTAAAGATATTGCTAAAAATAGTGCTGATATTACTTTTGCAGAAGATTGGGCTAATGTTCTTTTTGATGTATGGCAAGTTTATAGTTTAAAAAACTTATGGAAAAATGCTTTAAGTGGTAATACAACTAGTTCTAGACTTAGAAATTTAAATACTGCATTTAATAGTAATATTGATGATGCTGCTGCAATTACTAACGCTTTAAGTAATAAAACGACTAAACAAGCAATTACTAGTACATTAAAAGATGTAGGCGATGATATTCTTCATGGTGTTAGAGCTGAATGGACAGAAGGAGTTGAAGAAGCTATTAATTATATAGCTAGTCAAGATGGTTTATATAATGGTAAAAAAGTATTTGATAAAGATATTCCTCAACAAACTATTAAAGATTATCTTCAAGACCCAATGTTATGGGAGCAAGCATTTTGGGGTGCTCTTGGTGGTGTTACTTTTAGTAGTGTTATGAATAAAGCTGGAGAGTTTATTAATAAACGTCTTGATAAAGATTGGACTTCTGCTGAAAAACAAAGAGAAAACGAAATTCTTGGTCGTACTGCTACTTTTCAAGCATATCAAGAAAGACTTAATAGTATTGCTAATGGTAAAAATCCATTTATAACTATTACTGATGAAAATGGCAATCAAGTTAATCCATATATTATTGCTGGTACTGAAGAAGAACTTCGTAGTATAGCTGAAAAAGAATATATGGATAATATTATTATTAATTCTATGAACGCTGGTAATTTAGGACTTCTTGAAAGTTCTATTAATAGTAAAGAATTTAATGATAGTATTACTAATAAACTTGGATTACAACAACAAGATAGTAATGAACTTATTAATAGATTTAAAACTGAAATTAATAATCTTAAAAATGAATATAATACTACTTTAAATAAAGTTAATAGACTTGGTGGCGGATTTGAAGTTGGTCGTATTATAGCTACTCAAATGGTTCATGCTCGTAATCGTCAAGAAAATTATAATAATCTTCTTAATTGGGCTAATGATGTTTTAAATCAAGATATTACAAATAATCATATTGAAGATGTTGATATTAATTCTGCTAAGAATGGTATTTATCAGCATATTATTAATAGTATTCAAAGAGATATTAAAACTATTCAAGATAACGCTGCAATTAATAATTCTGTTAAACAAGAACGTATTGCTCAATTAAATGAACGATTAGATGCTATTAATAAACTTTATACTCCTATTGATATTGAAAATAAAAATGATGTTCAATCAGCTATTCAACTTCAAAAACAATATAATGAAGTATTTAAAGATTTAGCAGAAGTTGTTAATGCTGAGATTAATGTTGAAGTTAATAAAAATCAACTTAATCTATCTGATAATAATATTAAATCTCGTATAACTTATCTTAATAACTTCTTTGATAATAGTCGTAAAAAGATTGTTAATAAAGCTATGGACGATTTACGTAATGCTTATAAACAATATGGTAAAGATTATGTCAATTCTGTTATTAAAGATGCTAATAATGGTAATAAACCTAATATAGATAAAACTATTCGAGATGATTATGCTGCACTTGATTTAAGTTCTAAAGGTAATGAACATCTTAAAAATACAATAGAACAATTAGCTGAGATTGCTGAGATTGAAAACGATGTTAATAATACTCCTAAAGAAGAAGAAGTTGCTCCTGTTAATCCTGATGTTAATGAAGTTAATGAAACTGATGTAGATGATACTAACTCATCTCCATCCTCCACGGGGAATATAGCGGAGCGAAGCGAAGCGGTTCCTAGTGAGCCTACTAATACTGAACAATCTCAATCTCAAACTGAACAACCAATTTCTCAAGAACCTATTAGTACTCCTAAACCTGAAGTTACTAATACTTTACCAGATGATGAATTTGAACGCGGTCAAATAGGTACTGATTTAGTTTATGAAAGTATTGCTGATTTAGAAGATTCTCTTGGACATGAATCAACTAGTAGTGATTTACTTAATGCAAGACAATCTTTTATTGATAAACTTAGTCAAGCTGGATTTGAACAAACAGAAGCCAGCGATATAGTTAATAATATTATTGATGGTCTTACAGGAGGTAGTTTATATAGTTCTGTTCAAGATGATAGTACTAGACGTTTATTACTTAATGCTACTTATGCTACTGTTACAGGTAATGAACACAATATAGAAGCTGTTATGAATGATTTTGCTAATAGTATTGATAGTGAAGGTAATACTAGAGGTAAAATTGTTAATGGTAAAGTCTATCTTAGTATTGGTCAATTAGTTGAATATATAGATAGTGTTACGGGTAATAAAATTATTAAAAATTACTTGTTTAATCAAATAAAAAATTATCTTTACGCTAGCACTAATAATCAAGGTAAATATCGTGCTACTGATGAATCAACTATTAAAAAACTTAATGCTAGACAATTTGTTCAATATGTAGATGGTATTGCTAAAGAACGTCTTGAAAGACTTCAAGTTGAACATACTAATAATGTTAATCTTAAATATATAGTAGAAAATGAAAATGTTAAAGCATTTACTAGTATTAAACAAGGTGATTATTTAGAAGCTGTATATAATATTAAACTTAAACGTATTGATATATTTGCTAATGATACAATTATTGGTTATATAGGAGTTCCAAATATTGATAAGTTTGGTAATTATGATATGGTTAATCAAGGTTGGAAATATAATATTCATGCTGAAAATGGTCAAGTTATTTCTCCACTTAAAGATGCTTTAATTAGTATTCTTGACGGTGACAGATTTGATGAAGAATTTATTGGTCATTTATATGAACTTGCCGTTAAAGAAGAAGTTACAAATAAAGAACTTGATACTTTATTTAAAGAATTTGAAGTTAAATATCCTGATATTGTTAAAAACTTTACTACTCCTGTTGCAAGTTTTGATTTAGCTGGACATCTTGTTAATCTTACTAAATATATATTTAATCAACCTTATGAGAATAGTCATGAAGCTAGTATTAATCGTTGGTTTAATAATCTTCTTAATAGTTATGACCAAGCTATTACAATAGTTAAAGGTGACTTTAAAGGTAAGATTAGAGCTGTTAATGTTAAATATGGAGTTCTTAATACTATTGATGATGCTAATAGCGAATGGAATGATGTACAAGAAACAGTAGTTAATTATAATGAAGATGTTAATAAACTTGGTGTAGTTGTACAAGGTCAAGTATATCTTAATGGAGAAAGTAAACCAACTATTATTGAAAATCTTACTACTAATGGTATGCCTGTTATTAGTATTCCAAGTAGTGATGGTACTTCTCTATATGCTTTTTGTAAACAAGTTCCATTAAATAGTAATCTACTTAAAGGTGATGCTCGACGTATTATTAATTCTATTAAGAATGAAGTTAATAATCTTTGTAAAGATTATATTAGTGGTAAAATAAGTTTTGGTGAACTTAAACAAAGTCTTGGGGATATATTTGGAAATAATAAACTTATTAACGGAGATAGAAATACTGGACTTCAAATTAGTATTAATCCTACTAATATAGGCTTTTATGTTAAAGGTGCACATTTTAATAGTAAAGATTATGCTTTTACTATTAATTCTGATGCTGGTAATTATAAACGTAATATTATTATTAATTCTCCTTATGTTGTTAATAGTGCTTTTAAAATAGGTAAAAGTTATGGTATTAATGCTAGTACTATTGATGAATTAGATAATGCTCTTCGTCCTGTTATTGATGAAATGTTTAACTATGCCCAATTTGCTATTAGTAAAGATTTTATTAATGATAGTACAAAAACTAATGATAAAACTAATAAATATATTTATCGTGAAAATGGTAAAACTATTATAAATATTGATGGTAAAACTTATAGTTATAATAGTTATCAAGATTTTATTATTAGTAATGGTTTAGTTAGAACTAAATTAGCTAATACTAATACTAATGAAACTGCTGGTAATTGGCAAATAGATATTCATTCTAAACTCGATATTACTTATGAACTTGAGGGTAGACCCCCCGTGGAGGATGGAGCAATACCTGAACAGCTATCAGAGTTCATGTTAGATGATACTCTTAATGCTATTAATTTTAATGCTTTTGAATCTGCTATAACTGCTAAGAATTTAACTCGTGGACTTAAAAAGTATTTTGCTAATGACCAAATTGCTATTGATTATATTAATTCTCTTCAAAAGATTGGTATTTTACCTAAAAATATTCAAGTTGTAGATAGTATTACTGATAATAATGGTAATCAAGTTAATGCTGTTTATCATCGTGATACTGATACAATTGAACTTAGTAGTTCTGCTATTGCTGGTCAAAGAGTTTATCGAGTTGTTAATATTATACTTCATGAAAGTTTACATAGACGACTTTATACTAAATATAATACTGAACAAGCTCTTGCTTTAGTTAAACCTATATATGATAAATTTAAAGCTTGGCTTGATGCTCAAGATGATTCTACTAAAGAAAGACTTAAACCTTATCTGTTTGAGAACTTTAATACAAGTGAAGCTCTTGAAGAATTTCTAGTTGAAAGTATTACTAGTAATGCTCTTATGACTGCACTTAATGAAATTAAATATAATAATAGAAAAGTTAATAAACGTAAGACTTTATTTAGTAGACTTCTTGAAGTTATTGCTGATATGTTAGGTATTAAGATTAATGAAGATAGTTTATTAGCTGCTGCTAGAGATGCTTATAAAGCTATTAAGAAAATGCCTAAACAAACTGAACAAAATGTTATTCAAGGAACTTTTCAGTTTGAAGAAGAAACTGCTAGTACAGAACAAACTGAAAATCCTAATGAAGATAACAGTCAAGATTATAATTATAATAATGATAATCTTAATGATGGACTTGATATATTTAGTAGTGTTGATGATGATATAGTGTCAAATATGGCTGAATTAACTAGCCGTTTACCAATAGACCAACAGCCCGAATTTGCTACTTTGCTTGACACAGGGCGCATCAGTTTTAGCTGTATGTAGAATTAATCAAGCAAATATAAAAGTCGCTTAAAACGAAAGAAAACAGCCTCTATGACGATGTAATAAAATTTTACTTTACATTAGTCATAGAGGTATTACTATTAATGAATTTAAACTTAAATATAAACTTATGAGTTGTGGAAATATTAAACTTGTAGGATATAATAATCTTAATAAAATTATTATTAAAGAACATGGTTCTAATAATGCAGATTATTATAGTCTTATAGCTATGGTTGAAGACCCAATCTTTAAGAAGATTATAGCTGATAGAGGTATTAATGTTAAAACTTCTGGAAGACAAGCTTATAATGCTCTTCTTGAAGCTAGAGCTATTAAACTCCGTAATATGGATGATATAGCTTCTATTGCTGAAAAAGAAGAACGTGGTTTGTTTAGTACAATTAAAGCTAGAGATACAGCTATTACTTATATGGCTGATATTATGAATAAACTTAGTTTTAATTTTTTATATAATGGCGCTCCATTAAATTTTAATGAAATTAAAAAACGTACTAATGAAACTGTTATTAATGCTGGACTTAAACGCGCTAAAAAATTAGCTGGAAGTGATGAAGCTAAAAATAATGAACTTAATAGTTTTATTAATAATCCAAGTCCTGCTATTAAAATTAATGGTCTTGGAGCATTTCTTCGTAAATATGGTGATGCTCAAGATTTTAATTATGGTGCATTACTTCGTTCTTTAACTAATACTGAATTTAATGAAGCTCTTTTTAATAATAAAAATGTAGCTAAACTTATTAAACGAGATGAGTTATATCAAACTACTGATTATGAAGAATTAGGCGGTTATCTTGATGAAACTTCTACTGAAGGTGATGAAAATAGTATAGATGATGGTATTGATTTAATGACTCAACTTTGGAATTTAAGTATTGGTGAAGTTAAAGATTTTAATAAACACGTAGAAGAAATTATTAAATATCATCTTGCAAGTTTACCTAAACTTACTGCTGCTTCTCAACTTGATAATGGAAGTTATCCTTTTGATACTAATAATGAATTAGGAGTTGTTACTTTTTCTGATGCTAATTACTTATCTAAAATATTATATGCTAGTGCTGATACTAGTAATGTAGATAATTTTATAGCTAGTCTTAAACGTATATCTGAAACTATTCCAAATTGTGAATGTTTAATTCAATTACATGATTTACTTAGCAAAAATAAAGTATTTGCTAATAAGTATATGATGGTGTTTAATAAACCTATTATATCTAAAATTGAAACTTATATTCAAACTGATTCTAATGGTAATAGTTATGTTCGTGCTCGTGTAACTAATCCTAATACTGATTCTCGTACTATTTTACAGAATACTTTTTATAATAATGTTAAGAATAATATTATTACTAATCGTGTTCCTACTGCTCGTGAAAAGTTTCGTATATATGATAGATATAAAAATACTCCTCATGCTAATCTTTATTTATATGATGCTTTTAAAGAAATATTTCCAGATATTAATCAAGCTAGTTTTAATTTAGCTATTGCTAAGATTGGTCGTGTAGCTATGGCTAATAATCTTATTAATTTTGCCAATGTTATTAATCGTACAGTTGAAAATTATAATAAATATGTAGAAGCGCTTAAAAAGGATGAAGGAACTAAAATGCCTGATAGTTTTATTAATAGAGGTGATACTTCTATTATATATCAAATGGCTGATGTCTTTAAAGATATTATTTATATTCCTGTTGAACTTAATTCTCGTAATCCTAAAGGTAATTTAAGTTCTGATGTTATTAATAGAAGTTTTATTACTAACATTGCTAAAATTATTAATGATGATAAATCTACTGTTGAAGAACAAAATGCTATGGTTGAAGCTTATGCTAAACAAAAGTTTGCTAGTCATCAATATGATTATAGTAATTTACTTCTTGAACATAGAGATAGTAATGGTAATATAATTAATTATGGATTGTTTAGAAGAGTTGGAAATGGAACTCCTAAACTTACTGAATATGCTCGTAGTATGTTTAAGACTTCTCTTCTTAATGGTATTAGCGAATTAGATAATAATAATAATGACTTATATCGTAGTATGAGTGACGGTGATTATTTAATTACTGCTATGGGATTATTTATAACTGATATTAATAATTCTGAAACTCCTACTGCTAATTATTTACTTCCCATACCTAGTGATGCTCCTAAAAACTTTACTATTACTGCTCCTAGATATAGTCTTAATGGATTACGAAGTCAATTAGAAGATGGAACTAAAATTATAAATAGAGAACATCCATTATTTAAACAGTATTATAATATAGCTATTCAAGAACTTACTAATATGGCTCAAGCTGTTAATGTAATGTTTAAAACTAATGCTAATGGTAATCCTATTTTAACTAATGGAGATTTTGAATTTAGTGATACTTATAATAATAAACCTGAACATTTTTATAATCAATACCATAAAGATGGAAAAGGTAATGTATTTACTACTAAAGATGGACATAAAGTTTTAGCTGGTAGAGTATTTAGTTTTAAACGTTTAGTTAGTAAAATTACTCCTAATAGTAATGGAGCATTTAATGAACTAATTGGATATGGTAAGACTATTGACATCCTCTACGGGGGGTCTACACATGGGCTTAACTATGTTAATAATCAAGTAGTTCTTAATGGAGAACAACGTATTGCTCTTGAAGATGCTGTTGCTAATTGGTTAAATGAATATATAACTAATGGTTATAAAGAACTTAAAAATAAATATGGTACATTTATTGATGATAGAATTAATAATGAATCTTTAGCTGAGTTTCTAGTTAATGATTATCTTGTTAGAGATAGTATGTACGATATGTATGGTGGTGACCAAAGTTTTTATAAGAATGGTCAAGCTATTCTAAAACGTATTAAAGAAGTACAAGCTAGTGGTAATCCTTTTGGTAATACAGACTTTACTAAAAATGATTTAGATACAGCTACTGATTTATATGATATAACTATTAAAGGTAATGCTGTTACTGTTCCTTATACTGTTAATGGTGTTGCCAAACGTAAAAAAGTAGTTCTTCAAGATAAATTTAGGGGTGTTACTATTTATAATACTTTTAAAGCTTCTGATAAAGTTGTTATTGATAGACTTGATGACCAACTTAAAAAAGCTGGACTTGATAAAAAAGATAGAGAACGAATATTAGAACCATTTAAAGGCGGTGTTAATGCTAATGATGCTCAATCTTATATTACTCTTGAAGAATGGATTCGTCGTATTACTGCTGCTGGTGAATTAGATAAATATGCTGGACTTATTCAAAGTCTTACAGATGATACTCCAATAGATAAAATTGATTGGACTAAATTTGCTAATAAAGTTCAAATTCAAAAGAATTTCTATTATGATTTATATTATGATACTACTGTTGGCATTGAAGTTCCTAGACAAGTAAAGAATGCTGAGTTTGTTCTTATTCCTAAACTTATTAAAGGAACAGAACTTGAAAAAGTTTATAATATAATGACTAATAGAGGTGTTCATCAAATTAATACTGTTGAAACTGTTAAAGTTGCACAACATAACAGAATGACACTTTGGAATAATGATGGTGTTTTAACTGATGAAACTCTTAAAGAATTTAATAATAATGTATTTGATAATTCTGAACTATTTAGTTATAATTATCTTTATCGTCAGCAAGAAGTTCCTCAACATATGGTTGATGCTAGTAATAAAGCTGCTATTCAGATTATGAAGAAAATGCTTGATAATCTTCCTAATCGAACTGAACTTAATGAACTTAAATATAAAGTATTTAATAATTATGTAACTAATATTAGAAATAGTTTTGAAAAAACTTGTGCTGAACTTGGTATTGGATTAGATGATAATGGTCATATTGATTTAAATTCTGATGGTATTATTAAAAATCTTAATCGTTTTGTATTCTTTGATAGATTTAAAGAAAATGCTCAACAACAAGGAGTTGAAAAAGCTCTTCTTGAGTTTTTTGATTTAGATAGTGCTGGATTTAATAATCTTCCTTTATTCTTATCTAACATTAATAGTAAACTTGAAAGTATTGCTAATAGTTATTTTAATACTAATATTACTAGACAACTTATTAGTGGATGGCATGCTGCTCAGCTATCTGACTTTGGGTTTAAAGTTGATAAACAAACTCAAACAGATAGTAAACTTCAATATAAAAAGATTGGAGAGGTTGATGGCACTCCTGTTTATTATACTGAAATTAAACTTCCTAGATGGAGTAGTAAACTTAAAGGATTAAATATTGAACAAGTTCCTGATAGCTTACGTACTATGATTGGTTATCGTATTCCTACTGAAGGTAAGCAATCTATATGTATTATGTATGTTAAGGAATTTCTTCCAGATGCTTATGGAAGTACTGTTGTTGTTCCTGATGAATGGGTTACTCAAACTGGTTCTGACTTTGACGTTGATAGTGTTTATGGTATGTCTAAAACATTTAATCTTGTTAAAGGTATTCCAACTGAAATTACTCATGCTAGATATACTAAAGATGAAGTAGGGTATATTAATTATGTTAAAGATAATGTAGATAAAGCTAGTCGTAAGATTCTTGGTAAGACTTATAATAAACAAGGTAATATTAGAGCTTCTTTAAAAAATAGCGAAGATGCTATTAATGCTACTCTTGAAGGTTATAATGGCAATCTTAAAGTTGTTGAAAAAATTGCTAATGATGGTGGGCTTAAGTCTTACGAATCATACTTAAAACTCCCCGTGGAGGATACAAGTAGTCAAGCTGCTAGAACTAATGCTATTATTCAATCATTTATTGATATACTTAATAATCCTGCTGCATTTGAAGAAAATACTACTACTTCTAATTTTGAAAATGTCAAAGAAGCTAATGAAACTTATGCAGAAATAGTTGGTGCTAATAAAACAACTGTTGCTCCTAGCGATTTCTTTACTCAACTTGATTGGTTTGATGCTGCTACTTCTGGTATTAAACTTAAAGGTATCAGTGTTAATCGAGATACTTTTATGAGTATTGGAAATGTTACTAAAGCTAATCATAGTGAAGGTATTAAAGTTATGTATACTACTGATGTAATTAGTGAGCAAGAAGCTGTTAATAGATATGGTAAAGAAAATGTTGAAACTATTGGTAATAAACATATTCGTATTACTCATAAAAATTTTGGTTGGTCTGGAGATGATAAGAATGTTGATGGTTATTTGATTAATCCTTATAGTTCTCAGACTACTGCTCATATTCTCGATGTTATGAAAGAGGGGGCTATACATAATGAAAATACTTATACGTTTAATGCTTTCAAAACTATTGTTGACTTTGGAAGTAATTATGATACTGCTATTGGATTTATGTGGCAACCTGCTATTGATATACTAGTTCGTAAATGGAAAGAAACTAATAGTGTTCTTGCAGAAGGTACTAAAAATCCGCTTACTGAAGCTATTAGACAAGTTATTCATAATCTTGGTTTTGGTGAAAAAGTTAATTTTGCTGGACGTAAAAAGCTAATTGAAACTATCGATAAAAGTTATGGTGAAACTTTCAAGAAATTATTCAATTTAAGCGTTTCTGACGCATTTTCATCACCTGACCTTATATTTTCATCAGACGCATATAAATCTCGTCTTAGAGGGGAAATGAATGGCGTTCAGCAAGCTTTATTTGACCTTTATGTTCTAGCACAATTCAATCGGTTAAACTCAATCGGACAGGATATAAGTAATAATCTTAATATTCTTAGTGCTGATAAATATGGTGCTAAACAAAGTTTTTATGCTAGTGATAAAGTATTTAGAGATGCTAGAACTGTTATTGAGAATAGTAATATTTATGCTCCATCCTCTACGGGGGATCAAACCTTGCTGTTAGAAAGTGTCTTTCCTGATATTAGTGGTGGTATAAATGCATTTATTAAATCTGATATATCTAAAAGTAGTTATCCTAGTTTAGCTGCATTTTTACAAATGAGTACTGCTCTTAGTGTTAAAGCTACTCAACAAGTATTTGAAACTGCTAATCCTGTATTTATTGATTATGTATATAGAATAGCAGAATGGACTAAAGGTGGAATAATGACTGAAAAGCTATATAATGACTATAAAGATTATCTTATTAATAAACTAGAAGTAGGTAATAATGGTAGTTCTTATCTTAATTTACCTGTTACTATTGTTAATGGTGATTTTGTTCATCCTAAATATATTAAAGAATATGGTACTGGACAATCTAGAGCTTTAGAAGTTGGACGAGTAAGTGGTACATTAGTTAATATTAAAACATATGATGTTGTAGTTAAAAATATATTTGAGCCTACACAAACTGAAATTGATGTATTTGCTATACTTACTCCTGCTCAGAAAGTTGATTGGATTAAACGTAATTTTAGTCAAGATGGTAGTGTATTTGAACATATTAAAATAGTTGCTAATGACGAAAGAAGTAATCGCCGTAATGTAAATATTCAATATATTAATTATATACAAGGTGATATTACTAATGATGAAGCCCATAAATTGTTTGATAGAGCTTGGAATCATCCTAATCCTTTCATTAAACTTACAGCTCTTGATTTAGTTAAATATGCTTTTATTGTTGAAGGTCATAAATTTAGAACTAGAAATATTAGTAGACTTATAAGTAATACTCCCCTTAGAGGATTGAGTGAGGGCGGAATAGCTATTGGAGATATAGCTATGAAAGGTATTAATAGTTATGGTTTTGTTGATAAAGATAATGTTGAAGATATAATTGGTTTTATTCGTAAAAATTATAATAGTTTTAATTGTCCTAGTTATACATTTAAAAGACTTACTAATAATAAAATTAATTATAGTCTAAAAAGAAGTGGTATTATTATTTTTAATAGTCAAAAAAATCTTGATAATGTAGGAATAATAAGAAATGAAGATGCTGTTAATGTTATTAGAATTAATAGAAATTTATATATTAAAGGAACTTATAATGGAACTTTAGCTTATTATCCTATTGATAGACTTGAATCGTTTGAAACTTATAATAGTATTGAACCTAGTATTATAGCTAATAATAATATTCATAAACCATTAGCTGTTCTTCTTTATAAAGGTCTTACTCAACAAGAAAAAAGAGATAAGTTTATTGATGGTATTAAAGATAATATTAATGAAGCTGTAAATAAAGGTTATAAAGAAGTTCCTGAACTATATAGTAAATATATATCTGATGAGTATTTCCAACCTTTTATGAATACTTCTTTTGAGAATAATACTATATATACTATTAATGATAAATTTTATCTTAATATTAATGGAACTACTGCTATTAATTTAAGTGATGATTTACAACAATATAAAGCTAAATATCCTAATATTGAAGATAATAAACTTGGTTTATTTATTAAAATTAATGAAAATGAAATAAATATAGTTACTAGTAATACTGATAGATATAGTAGTGTTGATGACCAAACTCCTATTGGTAGATTTGCTAAAAATGCAAGTTTAATTATTTCAAGAGCTGTTCGTCATGGACAACCTGCCGCCCAGAATGTTCTTAATGCTTTAAATAATGCTGAAATTAATTATCTTGATAGTAGTAGTCTTTCTGATAATTCTGAATTTTCATTATCAGTTATAGCTAATTATATAGATGTTGAAGCTAATAATATTCTTAACGATATTAATCGTTTTATTAAAATTGACGGCATTGATAAACCTATTAACGATAAAGATGTTATTAGTAAAGTTCTTAAAGATGAACAACTTCAAAATCGTTTCTTAGATGTTATTCTTAGTGCTAATACATTTAAGAATAAATACAAACTTATTAGCGAAATTGATATTGATAGTACAAATCTTGATGATAAAACTAAAGAGAATATTAGAAAGATTCAAAAATTAGTTAATCAAGTTGATTCTAATACTACTGTACATTCTGCTAGAAAAGATTGGTTTGAAAGATGGATTCAATTACGTACTACTAATCCTAATTATATAAGTGGTCTTATGAAAGAATTTGATGCTTATGGAGATACTGGATTTATGGATTATTGGATACAAGATATTCGTGCTAATCGTAACTTTGTATTGCAGAATATACTTAAAGATGTAATGGGTACTGTTGAAGAAGGTCGTCTTAATGGTATTAAAGAAGCTAATGACTTTAAAAACTATCTTAAAGAACTTAAATCTAGAGCTGCTAAAGATGGTAAATCTGTTAGTCTTGATAGTATTATTGATGATGATGGTAGATTAATTCAACCTAATAATCCTATTTGGGAAGAAAAGATGAAGAAATATAGAGATGCTGCCATTGAAGCTGAACAAAAATTTGGTATTAATAGTGTTGAACATCTTATTGCTTTATCTAATAAAGCTAAATTTATTGATATGACTACTATTCATCATCTTAAACCAATTACAGTTCAAGATGAAGATGGTAATGATGTTACTATTGAATATTCTACTTATATTATAAATCTTGAAAGAAGTTTATTAGGACTTAAAAAAGGAGATGATGGTATTCCTAAAGAATTTGCTGAATATAAAAGACTTAATAGTAGAATACGAGATATTCTAAGTCAAGCTACTGATAATGTTACTACACAAAATCAAGATGAAGAACTTGGGCGTATCTATGCTCAAATGGATAGCCTTACTAGTCTTTATGATGAAGATAGTAATAAAAAGATTGGTCATGACTTGAATGTAGCTGAAAGACTTCGTGCTTATCAAACTAATATTCGTAAAGTTAAAGAAATGTTTTATGATAAGCAAGCTAAAGAAGGATTTGATTCTAAACTTAAAGAACAACTCTCTATTATTAGTAAATATGAAAGTCAACGTGATGCTAATGGTAATCTTCTTATTAGTATGGAAGAACTTATGAAAGTTCCTGAATATCATGAAGCTAAAGAATGGATTCGTAAGAATACTAGATATATTCTTGATATTAAAGATATAGAAGATTTAAATTGGGCGTTTGAAGAACTTAAAGATGCTAATAAAGGTAATAGTGTTCTTAATCTTGCTATTAAAGAATTTCAAGCTAAAGATGAATTTAATGTAGTTGATGGACGTAAAATACCTGAAGAACGTACAGCTCTTATAAAAGCTGAAACAGTTAGAAAATATAAATATACTAAAGGCAATGGTATGCCTTATGTTGGTATTATTCGTTCTGCTGAAGATGAACTTAGAATTTATCATGCTGATTTCTATAATTATCTTACAGGTAATAAATCAAAGAGTGAAGAAGAAATTAATGTAGGAGAAGCTATTAATAAAATACTTGAAAAATATTTTGATAATGCTACTAGAACTCTTAATACTGCTGATATTAGTCAAGAAGATTTAGAACAACTCAAGACTGGTTTTGAAGTATTTAATGAAATTACTAGAGGTGAAAAGAGTACTGACAAAGCTAAAGCAAAACGTGTTGCTGAATTTATTGAAAGTGAATGTGATGTTACTTATAATTGGAAACAATATGAACTTGATAAAAATAGAGCTTTTGCTAAAGGTAAAAAGTATTATGATAAATGGCTAGAAGTATTTAGTGAACAAGTTGAAGAAAATGGAACTATTGCAGAAAGACCTAATCGAACTATTTATGGTATTATTAAACCTAAAGATTTAGATAAATGGACTGATATTGATAGAACTGCTGCAATTAATATTCTTCAAAAGAGAACTAGAGAAACTACTACTCAATATTATTATATGAAAGAAAAAGAAGTTCTTGATAAATATGGTATTGATAGTGTTGAATATAAACAATGGTATAGAGATAATCATTATTTTGACCCTTACACTCGTACTATTAAACCTATTCGTATTTGGACTACTATGCAAATGATTAAAGATGATGGTTCAGCTGTTGTTGGTAATTATGAACCACGTATTAATCAAATGCACATTACTCCTAAAGAAGAACTTGTTAATCCAGAATATAGTAGTTTTGTTAATAAGTACAAAGTAGGAACAGGATATGATAATCTTAATTATACTAATCTTAATGAGTATCAACTTGAACTTATGAATAAAGTAAATGAACTTATGAAAAAGTATTGTTTTACTAATAGTAATAAGCGATATGTTGATATGGGTTATCTTCCAGCTTTATCTAAATCTAAAGATATGACTGCTAAAGATTACTTTGAACAAGCTCTTAGTTTTCTTGGTTGGACAGCCAATGTTCCTAATAATACTAGTTGGAGAAATAATGAAGATTTAACTTTTGATAAAGATTATGATATTCCTAATCCTAGATTAATTCAATTAGTTAATAAAGATACTCAACAACTTCCTACTATACCTAGATTTAAAGAACCTAATGAAAGTGATGAAGAATTTAGTAAACGTAAAGCTGCTGCTATTAAAGCTAGAGATGAGATTATTGAAAAGAATAATAAAATTCATAATGATATTCTTAATCGTAATTGGGAAGAAGTATTTAATAGTTTCTTAATTGAAAGTAATAGATATAATGCTATTAAAACAGTTAAAAATCTTCTTTATACTGCTGACCAAATTATTACTAGTAATACTGCTTACGATATAAATTATAAAGGTAGTATAAGTGAAAATAGAGAAGCCAGTGCTGGTGGTGAAATTGAATATAAGCAAGAAAAACAAACTAGAACTAGTGAACATCTTAGAAGTTTTATTCGTCGTCTTGTATTTGAACAATATAAAGATAATAAAACTCCTAATCTAGTTAAGTTAGGTTCTCTTGCTCAAAATATTACTGGTAGTAAATATATGATGATGAATATAACTGGTGGTATTGCTAACGTTCTTACTGGTTCTAGTAATATATTTATGGAAAGAGCTGCTGGCGAATATATTAATCTTAAAGATTGGGAAGCTGGTAAATCTGAATGGATTAAAGGAACTGTTAGTTATATGGCTAATATGTATAGTGAAAATAGTAGTACACTTCAAGATGCTATTATTAAACTTAGTCATGTAGTTGATTTTGATAGAGTAACTGAAGTTAATACTGTTGAAGGTCTTAAAGAAAATATTCGTAGAGTTCGTGGATTACTATTTAGTCCTCAATCTGTTGGTGAACATTATATGCAAAATGTTATGCTATTTGCTATGCTTAAATCCCATAGACTTGTTGATAATGGTAGAGGTGGTTATGATATAATGAGTAAAGAAATGTATCATCGTAAAGCTGAACAAGATGCTCTTATGTCTGTAATAAATACTCCCCGTGGAGGAGAGAACCAAGCTTTACTTGAACAATTCAATAAGTTCATTGATGATGCTAAAGCTGATAATAAAAAACGAGCTAAATATAATCTATTTAAAGCTAATCCTATATTCGATTTTGTCAAGACTTATCTTAATGAAGAACAACAAAGAGAATATATAGCTAAACGTAAAGAACTTATTAAGAATATTGATAAAGAGTTTGCTAAACTTCCAGATATTTATAATCAATTTGAACTTAAAGATGGAATTGCTCAAATAAAATCTGATAGTAAACTTACTCTTAAAGAATATGCTAAATTTATTGATAAAGTTCGTGAAGTAAATAAGAAAGTTCATGGTGTTTATGATAAACTTGGTTCTGCTAATATTGAACAACATTGGTTGGGTGGTACGGTTATGCAATATCATAAACATCTTTATCCAGGTTTTAAGAAACGTTATCGTTGGAATGGTTATTATAATGAAACTCTAGGTACTATTGAAAAAGGTAGTTATACTAGTCTTTATGATTATTTAACTATTCCATTTAAAGAAACTAACATAGGAGAAGTTAATAATGTAAGTGATGTTCTTAAAGCATTTCAAACTTATGGTAAGAATTTACTTTCATTTGCTGTTAATTTCAAACTTAATTATGAACTTCTTCCTGAACATGAAAAAGCAAATATTAGACGTAATTTAGGTGATTTACTTTATGTAGGTGCTGCTATTATTGGAGCAATTGCTATAACTGGTATGGGAGGTGATGATGATGAAGGTATTATATATAATCTTATGCTTTATCATGCTGACCGTCTTGCTTCTGAAGCTGCTTCATTTACTCCATTTGGCGCTTATGCTGAAGGTAAAAAACTATGGTCTAGTCCTGTTGCTATTGGACAAACTATTAATGATTTGCTTGGTACTACTGCTATGGCTGCTAGATTTCTTATTGAAGAAGATTTTACTGAGGAATATACTACTGGTAGATATAAAGGTATGAATAAGTTTGAAGTTATGGCTATTCGTAATATACCTGTTGTTCGTAGTATTAATCGAGTTCTTGATTTACCTAATAATAATAGTTATTATAAACTTGATGAAAATATACTTAGTATTATACCTTATAAAGATATAGCTAAAGATATATTTGAATAAGCTGGACTTGAATCTAGTAAAAAATAAGGGCTTGTCTATGGTATCATTACCTAGACAAGCCCTATTTCTTTTATCATTAATAACTTAATAATCAAGAACTATTTTTCCATCTTCATTTACAATAACATCTTTATCGCTATACATTTCTTTATATAACTGTATAAACTCTGTATAATTACCTCTAAATATATAATTATGATTAACTATATAAACAGATTTACGAGTAGTAGGTTTAATAACATTTGCTGTATAAAGAGTTTGAAGTGCTTTATAAAATGTATGTGATTTAATCCCATAATATTCAGTTATAGCACTTTCAGTAAATTCAATAACATTACTCATATAAGCTAAATTTCTACATATATAATTAAATAAATGTAGAGTAGCTTCATTAAAATAACGTTCTTTATCAAGAATTTCCATTGCAACTCCTACATAATCTCTACCTTTAATACCTAACTTATTAATATTATAAGTAGTATTAGTAATAGAAATAACTTGCATAGTATCCATAACCTCAACTGTTTTGTTAGTATCATAAACAGTTGGAGCTATATTACTAGCAACTTCAGCAATACGTTCTTTTTGAGCATCAACAAACTTTTTAATAAGTTTAGTATTAAAACGATAAGTAGCCATAAAATCATTTTTAAATTCAACATTATATTTACTTTTAACTTCAACAAATGTACAAAAAATATGCTTATATGGAGCATAGTTTCTCATAAAAATTATGTTAAATATGCCTCTAAAGGGCAGTAAATATTTTTATAACTACTTGATTATCAACAACAAAAAATGTTAACCCTATCTAAGATATATACGATAAGAAGCTTGTCCATTAGCAATATCTTAATTAAAACCATCATCATTATTACCAATAACACACATAAGAATAACAAAAACTATAATACCAATAACAAATAGTTTTCCGCTATATTTATCCATAGCTTCACTATCACTAATATTATTAGCAACTGCTAATAGTTTAACACCACCAAATACAATCCCAATAAGAACAATAAATGCAACCATAATTATAATATATTTAAGTTTAACAATAAGATAAAAATAAACCTCAGTAGTAAGACTAGCTTATCTACCGAGGTTTCAGTCATGCCAACGACTATAAGTTTAAGGATTAGTAGAACGCTCCGCTTCGCTACGCTCAACTCCCCGTAGAGGATGGAATAGACTAGTATTCATTCAATCAATATAATCATTATTATTAATAACTATACTAATATTACTAGCATAACTACCATTCCATCCTCTACGGGGAGTATAGCGAAGAGTGCGTAGCACTCGTAGCGGTTCCAAGCTAATCATCAAATTTAATAAAGCCAACTCTATTAGAGTCAGCTTTACGTATAACATATAAACCATTAGCATTAATACTATTTACTTCTTTAGTCCATATTTAGCCCATTGAAGAACAAATCCAAGACCTTCCCAAATTTTATCTTCAGCTTTAATTCGAGCATAATTAGAACCAACATTTAAATCAAAGTTTTCAGGTTTTACACAAGCTGCTTGACCATGAACTTCAAATTCAGTAAGACAAGTAAGAGTAGTATTAGTTGTTTTAGTACCAACTTTTACATTTTCAATATCTTTAATAAATCTTTTAATATCATTTATTTTAAGAACATCTCCAGCAGGGTCTTCAAGTTTATAATAAGCCTTCTCAAACTCTTTAGCAGGACTCCAAGATTTATATCCATTAGTATAAGTTACTTCATAACCATCTTCTTCAAAAAAATGATTACCAATTCTATAACCTTTGTCATTTGCTTCACGAGCCGTCATAGGAACAGCTTCAATCATTTTAACTCCAATAAATTTACTCATAATTTTAAAATTTAATTATTTATTTAATCGTAGTAGTAATTATTACAAATCTATCATCTACCCGTTCAACATCAATAGCCTAAAATTCTTTATATTCAGGGTCTTCAACTAAAACAAGTTTATCTTCATCAAATTGTTGAAGTTTATCTATAAGTTCTTTAACTGTCATAACTTATTCTTTTTCAAGTTTATTAATAATATCTTTAATATAATCACTAGGAAAACTTCCTTCAAGTCGAGCTAATTCTTTTCTTTTATAATCATTATCGACTTTAGTAATAACAGTAGTAGGAAATTTAGTAATTTCTTTTCTTAGAATATCATCTAGATTTGTATTACGAATATTAAAAGTAATATCACAATTAGCTTCATTAATAGCATCAGTTATATTTTTAATTGCTATTTTACAAGCATCACAACCATCTCTAGTAAAACAATCAATACGTATCATAACACAATAGCATTATTTTTAACAGCTTCTTTAATAGTATTAGGAACTCTAAGAAGAGTATTCTTAATCATTTCAGTAGTAAGACTATCAGAATATACATAAGTAGCATAAGTTCTCCAACTATCTTTAATAACAACAGCAAATTTGTTAGGATTATCAACATTAGTTTGAATATATTCTACTTTAATATTCTGATATTTCCACATCCAAGCAATAGCATCAGCACATTTAGCTCGAGTTATACAATCATGTTCATCAATAAACGCTTCAACAAATATATTATTTGTTTGTCTTGTAGGTTCATCTCCAGTAAGATAATTAATATCATTACGAAGTTCTTCCCAAGTAACAGAATTACTATATCGTTTATATTCTGTATCATCTCGATATATAATACAAGTAGGATATTCAGTAATATTCTTACCAGCAACAGCCTTTTCAAGTATCATATCTTCAAGAATAAGATGGTCAGGAAGATTTTTAAAATTACATTGAACATTAGTACCAAATAAAGCTATATCAATAGCTTCTCGCATAGCTTCTGTTTTATCTTTATTAGCACTTTTATAATAAAATTCAATTTTAACCATAGTATTCGTATAATATAATGAGAATTTATAAAATTAGCTATTTTAAAGCCCCACATTGAATGATATTCATATCGTGATAGATTAATCACAATAACAATTAAAATTCAATGTAGGGCAAAAGAACTGTATCTATGACTGTCCTAACAACTTGCGAAGATATTTTCTAATAGTGTAATCGCTTTGCACACCACGTAGAATATTACCATTACAATAAGCAGTAGGAGCATCACTAATACCAGCACTACGTGCTTCTTGTCTACCAGTATCAGTATATAGATTATACCTAATAAGATTAAACCTACCGGCAAACTCAGGAAGAGCAAGAGCTTTGTGAAGCCTTTCTTCAAAAAGTTTACTAACATTACAATCAGGTAAATAAAACAAGATTAACTTTTTCATAGATAAACTTCATTACCTTCAATTTTAGCATCACTAAAATGACTTTTAAAACTTTCAACACTTCTACACCATAAAGGTTCAAGTCCATCAACTTTATAAATAACAGCAGGAATCCATTCACCTGTATCTGGATGTTTCATTTTAGTAATACTAATAATTATATATTCATTAGACGTTTTATTATGAATATAACGAGCACCAACTTTAAGCTTTAGCTGCTCCTCCTGTTCCTTCTCCAAATCCTTTGTTTCCACGTTCACTTTCTCCTAATTCTTCAATAGATTCAACTTCTTTCCAACTAATTCTTTCAGCACTATTAATAATAAGTTGACAACATCTATCTTTACCATCACAATTATATGGTGGAGTAGAAACTTTAGCAAGTATGTTAGTCATTGTAGTTCTAACATTATTAAGTTTAAGTCTAGCATTACCAACCATACTATCAGGTAAATGCATATGTTCTCTCAACTTATCAACTACTTCAACAAGAGTAGATACAGCACGAACTAAATCTCTAGAAGTACGATTCTTAAAAATAATAAGAAGTTCTCCACGATAACCCCAATCAAGAGTACCAGGAGCATTAGGTATATAAAAGTCAGATTTAGTAAGATTACTTCTAGGACGTAAAGACATTTCATTAGGTTCACCATTAGCATCATTTCCAATATTAAATGCTAAACCTGTATGATAAATAAATCTATCTTTTTCTTCATCATATTCACAAAGAATAGGATAAATATCCATACAAGCATCACCTTCTTTACCATAAGCAGGTAAAATAGGTTGAACATTACAATACTGTTCTATATTTATAACATCTCCACTAAGAAGTTTAATCTCTTTCAGTTTAAATACTTTTATTTCCATATATAATTAAATTATTAAATTAAAGAGTTTCTGCAAGTGCAAAAGCATTTTCTATTTTTCTTGATTTATCACCATAACAAATACTATCAAATCGCTTAGTGCCTTCAATATTATCTATATTAGAATAATATCCACTAATAGCATTAACTGCACCCCAAGCTGTACCAAGAATATCTCTTTGACCTGGACCATCAAAATAATAACTATAAGTATCAGAAATAACATTCATTTTTCTACTACTTATTTTACTATCAGTTAAAGCTAAACCACTACGATAAGCAATATCTTTAATAGTATGTCCTGTATCTTTTAGACGTTGAATTTCATCACTAGTAAGAAGATTTTCTCCAATAAATTGAATTACATCTTCATCAGTAACTTTAATATTAGCAAGTAAATTACAATATTGACCAAATTCTTCAGATTTAATTTTACTAATTCCAAGTATTTCTTGCGCAACAGAAATCTTATTATGAACACTAGTTGTATGTCGAAAACTAACATAATTACTACTAGTACGAATAGCAGCATTAAGAGTATTTTGACAAATAACTCTAATAGGAGTAAATAAAATCTTAACTCCACCACTACCATCATGAGTATTAGTAAATACTAGATAATTTTCAACAGGGTCACCTTTAACAAGAATATTATTAGGAAGTTTAGCACTTACAAATATTCTCTCACCATTTCCCCAAAATCCAGCAGTTTGCCAAATAGCAGAATTTTTACCAATAGCGTCATCAAAGAAATTAAAAGCATCATTGTTTTGTACAATAGTATATTTACTTTTAACAACACCTAAAGGAATATTGTAATCAGTACGATAGGTAGCAAAGGCGTTATCACACTTACGATAAATGTCAGTACCAAAAACATGAGCGCCTTCTTTTTGTTCTTTAATAATTCGGTCAAGTTCTTCATCAGTTCCAGTAAGTTTAATAGGCATTTTACCAACTAGTTCACATTTAGCTACATTAAAATTAAGTCCAGCTTTAAGCATAACTTCTTTAGCAGTAGCACAATCTGATACATCAATAGCACCAGAATAAGCCCAAGGTTTACCTTTTACTTTATACATATTATTTATGACTTATACGTAACATAACACTTTCAATATCTCTAACAGCCCGGTCTTTATTAACACCATAAGTATCTATATATCATTTTATTAATTCTTTTACTTTTTCTTCTAGTTCCATAATTAGCAAGATTAGTAGTGTTGACTCCCCGTGGAGGATGAACTTAATTCTGTTCTCTACAGGGAGTATAACCAAATTATTTAATAATAAGACTAGTATTTTCAACAAGTTTAGCTATACTAATATCTCTACCATCATTAAGAATATTCTTCATAGTAGTTTTATTAACACTGCTACTTCTAGTCATTTCATGTTGATGATTAAAGAAAGTATTAAGTAAATCAAAATTAATTTTATTAGCTAAATCACCAACAGGTTTTTCAATCTCAAATTTAACTTTAATACAATCTAAATCATCAAGCGTAAAATAACCTCCAGTTTCTTCTCTAAGTCTAGCAGATTGTTCAGGATATCTTTCAGTAAATTTATCATTAATTTGTTCAAGAAGAATATCTCTACTAAATGAACAATTCCCATCAATCATATCATTATCCCAAAGAGATTGTAAATGTTCAAGAACTAAATCAATAAATATTTGATTAAGATTTTCATCAATCTCAATACATTTACTGTTCTTAGTATAGAGTTTACTATCAACTAAATTAATAACTTTATTACCAGACTTACCTAAATCTCCATAAGCAATAACAGCATCAAGCATAGCTCCTTTAAGTCTTTTAGCATTGTTTTCTTTAGTTTTACGAAGAACAGCTAATCGTTGCTCTTCTTTTTTACAAGATTCAGCTTCAAGATTAAGTGCAGTATATGCTTTACGATAACTATCAAGTTTGGATTTAAGACTTTCTTGTGTAATAGCAAGGCGTTCTTCAAGTTCAGGAGTTAATTCGCCTCCATTTTCTTCTAACTCAAGAAATATATCTTCAAGTTCAGCAGTAATATTATAAATATTTGCCATTATTTTCTACGTTTAGGTATATTATAAGCAGAACGATAATAAGGATTTAAATAACCAAATAAATGAGTATAATCACTAGCAGTCATTTTACCTGTATTAGTTCTATATTTATAAATAGCTTCAGTATATTTCTTCCATAGTTTTTTTTACTAAACCAAGATTACCAACAAATCCACCATTTTCAAATACAATAGCTTCTGTATTTTTAGTAGTTCTAAAACGGTTATTAAAACCATAAAATCTTCTTCCCATAACTTTAATATTTAAATAGTTAATAATTTATTTATTATTTCTCATTTCTTCATCTTTAACTACTTTAAGAACAACAATATTACATAAAAGACCATAGCAAAGATAATTATTAAATATACAATTAGGACAACCTTCAATATGTTTAAGTTTATCAATCTCTGAAGTCATATCCAAGTTCCATTAAATTATCTCTAATCATACCAGCAATAATTTTAGCATTAGGATGAGGTTTACCGGTAGTACCATAATAACGTAAATCAATAATATGACGTAATTCTTTTACGGAATATGTATAGATACATCTAGTAGCAGTATCAAGAGGAAGTTTACCACGAGCATCTTGACGATGAATTTTATATTTATCTACAAGAATTTTATATTCTTCAAAATCTCTTTTACATCCATTAAGATAAACATTCATAGCTTCATCTAAATCAGCATTATTATCATTATTAAATAATTCAGCTTCTTTTTGACTTATCCAATGAGGTCTACAAATATTTCCATCTTCATATACATATCGGGTACTCATTTCAGCAATACTATTAGGACTAACGCGGTTTAATTCACGAGAAGTACTAATTTGTGTATCAACACAAAAAGTATATCTCATCATATGAAATCCTATTTCAGTATTACGAAAATCTTCAATAGGAACAATATATTTAGATAGATAACCAAATTGTGTTTTATGGTCTAAAACCCAATTACCATTAACAGTTATATAATAAACATGTTTTTCATAATGATAACTAAAACCAATAGTATTAGCATAATTAATAATAATAGTTTCTAAAGTTTTATCACTATCATTAGCAATCATATAATAAGTTCCATGACGAAACATACTCCAATGTCCATCATTAATAAGTCGTTTAATAGTAGCTTCATCATTACCTGTTTCTCTACCATAACAAACTCTTGCGCATCTAGCAACATGAGCTTTAGAATTATCTCCTTGTAGCCAAAGTTCAACTTTAGGTTCAATTATTTTCATCTTCTTGATTATTATAAAAATCTTTAACTACATTTCCAAATATACTATAAAAATGTTCTTTAGGTATAATATTAATAGGCTGTATAGAATCAAGCTCTTTAAAAAACTCTTTAAGACCTTTATTTCGAATCCATAAAGTATCATAAGTAGCAGTTATATAATTATCTTTATCCATGTCACAAGCTATAAAGCAAGTTTCACTATCAAGCTTATCTATACATTCTTTACATACAATAGCCTCAGCTATTTGTTTACTCTTACTAGCATCTTCTTCAACAGAATTTCCAAGTGGAGTATAACCAATAACTTTGCCACAACATATACAAACTCTAGCAAGAGCATTTATACCAAAAATAGGATGTAATTTCATACCATATAATCAGTTACAAATTTAAGAACTTTATAGAAAAGACCAACAAGAGTACCAGTATTATCAATAACATAATCATCATCACAAATTTTTATTTGTTCACTTTCATGATTATCATTATTAACTCTTCTATCTACTCTTATTATTTTTCCACCACATACTTTAATAACATTACATTCATTATCAAATCTAACATCAGCAATAATACATTGATCTAGTTTATTTCTAATATCAAATGCTTTATTAATAGTATAATGAACAAAAGCATTATGCCAAAAATGATTTCTAATAACATTAGTACCATAATATTGGAGAAGAACTCTAATTTTAATAGAAATATTATTATTTAAAGAAAGAAGTGAAGATAAATTATCATAATTAATTTCCCCTATATTATTAATAACTCTATCTGTATCTTTGATATTAGTAGAAACAATACCAGTTTTAAAATTATAATAATTTTCTTCTTTAATATCTTGTCTATCAAGAAGTTTACGGTCAATATTACAAAATGCAGCAATATCATCTTTAAGTTTATCAGCAAAATGAATAATTATTTCATCATTTTCAACAAACCCATTTTTATGATAAAGAAGCCAAGTATCATAATTAGCTTTCATAATACCATCATGAAGGATATAACTAATCATAGAAGCAACTGTATCTTTACCACTTCCTTTGAATCCTTTAATACCAACAATAGTAACTTTATTAATAGCCATAATAATTTGTTTTTGTTTATCAAGACAAATATAAAAATATAATAGGAATTTATTAGTAATAATGATGCTGAATTTAATGTTAAATATCATAGTGAAAATGACGCATTTTAAGGCTCAACATGACACGCAAATCTTATCGTGATAGATTAATCATTTAGATATATAAAATCGAATACAGGCAAAAAGAATCATATCTACGAGCGTGTTCTGTATAGTTTTAGACCTCTAACAAATAGAAAAGCCTAGCACACTATATTATGTACTAGGCTTCACCTTATTCAATATCTATATGATAAATAATACAAAAACCATTACGTTCTTCTACAAATTTAACATTAATATTAAAATCATCTTTAGACACAACAAAAGCATTACGCAATCTTGTATCGAGAAGTCTAATAACTCTATTAGGAATATATAACTTAAATCCAGTATTAGCATCTCGAATAATAGGAACACTATTATTAATTCTATTATCATTATACAAAATCACATAAAGTTCATTACTTTTAGTTATATCGTTATATCTAATAGCAAAATTATAACTTTTAGCATCATAATCAGTAAATAAAACAATAGAATTATAATAACAACTAAAATAAGATTTAGTTCTATCAAAACTATTATTCTTAATTACATTATAATCTAGTATCTCCATTTATAACAACATTTTTAATATGAGATGGAACTCTAGTAACACCACTTCGTTCACCATAATCTATATGAACAGTTCTACCAATATAAGATTGAGAATCGAATAAAACTTCCTGTTGAACAATATGACTAGTACTTAAACGAGTTTCAAACTTTTCATTATTAATATCATTTTTACAAAGAAGAATAGGTAAATCACGTTTCTTTTCTTTATAAATATCAAGAATTATAAAATCTCCTTCAGTAGCATCTTTAAACTTCTCCATATAATTAGCTCTACGTCTACCATATTGATAATCAGTTTCAGCATTACGAAGTATAAGACCTTCAAATCCTAAATTAATAAAATGATTTCTAGCGTCAATAGCTTCATTATCATTAGTAATATATCCACTAGGAAGAATAATTAATTGTTCTTTATTATTATAATGTTCTTTAATATTATTAAAGCGAGTAGGCATTTTAATATGATAACGATATGTATTTCTATGAGTTTGATTACCTTCCATCATAATATCATAACACCAAAACTGAAGAAGTTTATTTTCAACACAATTAGCATCTTTAACAAAATGATTAATTTGATTAACAGTATAACCAGGAAGATAAACTTCACCATCAAGTGCTGCAAATCCATTAATCATATCGTCGATAATATTTGTATTAATAGTAGCAAGCAAATAATCTTCAAGATAGCCAAGAGTATGCCAAATAAGACCTTCACGACTTTGGAAACGAAGCCTAACAGGTTTAAACATATCATTTTGAGTATAAGCAGTAACAATACAACGAAGACCATTAATCTTATACTGACCATACATACAACTGACTTTTTTCCAAACATTACCACTATACGTTTTAGCAAGCATTGGAAGTAGAAGATTAGTATTTCCATTACTAAGGTCTTTAGGCAGATAAGTATTTAGAAAATTAAATAGAGTATCATTATCTCCATCCTCCACGGGGGGTAAACCCTGCATATCACAAAGTTCATCAAGATATGTATATCCTTTTTTAATCTTATCATTATATCTACTCTCAAGTTCTTTTTGGCCATCTTTTTGAGTAACAGTATAAACTTCTTTACGAATATTACCTTGAACAAGACCATAAAAAACAGTGATACTATTAGTACCACTGTCAAGTTCAGCCCACCAAACAGTAGGCATACCATTATTATTTCTACGATAAAGCTTATTCATTATGTTCACTTATTTTTAAACCATTAAATGCAAAACTAACAGCTTTACCACCTAGAAGTTTAGCTTTACGCTGAGCAATCGTTTCCTTTTTAGGCTTAATAGCCTTTGCAATACCGGTGCTAACATCAATGGGTTTACCTGTAGAGATATCTTTTGATTGATTAACTCTGCTAGCACTTCTAGTGCGTTTCCTTGGTTCTTTAGTATAATATCGTACTGGGTTTCTTCTCTCGAAATCAAGATTTTTTTCATGTATATCAATAATTCTTTTAATAATACTATTACGATAATCAATATAACTTTGAGCTTTTTCTGGATGATGTTCTAGAACAAGATAAAGTTTATCAAGAATATATTCAATACTAGAAAGAGTAATACGATAACCATAATTAATAGTTTGTCTAAGACGAGAACCATCAGGATAAATAATAGTACAATCTAAATCTTTAATATAAGATTCAATTGCATCAGCCATTGTAGATTTATCAATAACATAATTAATATATCTAATATCTCTATCATCTAGCTTTTCTTCATATCCTTTTATTATCATAGATTTTCTTTCTTACATTTATAAATAATAATACGAGTTGGTTTACCTATAAGACAATGATTATATTTAAACCATTCAATAATATCAAATGTAGGATAAGTTTTAGCTATTCCTTCAATAAGAGCATAACCTTCTTGATAATTAAAATTACTATGAATAGTTCCACCATTATCAGTATCAAGTAGGCTAAACTTTTTGATATATTCAACGTCATCATTAGAAGATAGATTAATTTCTCCATAACAATAAATATCTTTTTTATCAATACGTTTACCATCTACATTAATACATTCCCATTTATCAAGATTTTGTTCATCTTCTTCAGTAATTGGACGCATAACAGTATATGTAACACCAGCTAGACTTTTAGTACGGCAAAGTATTACTTTCTTCCGTATCCCAAGTAAATTCACTTTCTTCTCCATAATTATCTTCTATATATTTAACAACTTGTTGAGTTAATTCATTAATAACATTTGTAGAATAATTACTTCTCAATTCGGCAAAATCTTTAACACCAAGTTCTTTAGGAATAATAATAGGTATAATATCATAATCATTCTTAAGAATCACAGCTTCCATAAGACCAGTTCTATCATTATCCATAAGACTAATAAGAAAACCATTCCGATTAAGTTTACTACGAAGCCAATCATATTCAATTTGACGAAGTTTATAAGTTTCATGCGGAATATTAACAACACCAATAGTCTTAGACTCAAGGGTAGACCCCCCGTAGAGGATGGAATGATTAATACTCTTTAGATAACATTCAAGACTTAATCTATCTTTAGTAGATTTAGTTATAATAATAACGTCATAATTATCTAATTCAAGATTAATAACTCCTTCAATAGTATTACTATTAGTTATAAACTTAACTTCAGTTTTCTTATTTCTATTTGGAAAATACAATTTAACATTAACTATTCCTCTTTTATCTTGTCCAAGAACGTAACCATAACATAAATCCGTTTTATCTTTATCATAAAAATATTTAGGAATAGGATTAGTAGAACGATTAATATAAAATTGGTCAACAGGATAAACAAAATGAGTATTAAGAAAATTAAGATTAACACCAAATTGTCCCCAATACTTAGCATCTAAATTATTCCACGGACGAGTAACAAGTTCAATAATAGGTTTATGATTACGTACATTACTAATAGCCCTAGCAATATTATAATCGTTGTTTTCATCTTTATTTTGTCCATAAATAATATTTCTAAAAGTATAAGCAATATGTTTAAGAACAAATAGAAATTGACTTTTAATAGAAATATCAATTTGCTTATGAACAATTTCAGAGAGTACAGTTGCAGCAGCATCTATACAATCTCCCCACCAATATCCAGCAAAATCTCTTCCTTTAAGTTTATTCCTATTATCATATCTAAAACCAAAACTAGGATGAGTATCTTCACGAAAAGGACTAGATATAAATTCTCCTGTATCTATACAATGTTGTATATCTTCAACACTAATTCCAGTATAAGTACTAAAAATAGTAATTTGACTAACTTTAGAGAAAATATAATCTTTAGTTAAAATAGTATTACTAATATTTCTTTTCATAATATTTCTAATTTGACCTTTATCGTGAACATATAAAAAAAGAGGACTAAGTACTAAAATAGTACCCAATCCTCTTATATACAACTATTTAACTAACTTTAATTTTTTAAAATGGCAAATCTTCTGTTGGATTAACAAAAGCACCAGCAGCATCATTACTACCACCAAATGGACTAAAATCTCCATCGCCATTAAATCCACTAACAGGATTTATAGGAGCAGCAGTTTGAACACCGGGCATTACACCAACACCAGGCATAGCAACATTTGGCTGTTTAGCTTGTTCGGCAGATTTTTGATAAACAATACTTTCTTTATAAGGGTCAATATGCAAACTAGGAGCAGATTGTTCTTTATAAAGTTCAATAACTCCATCATTGATAAATGTAGGAAATCCTAAATCACCAAATGAAGATTTACTTCCAACAACAGCACGCCATTTACCATCATTCTTAACGAAACGAAGAAGCTTCATCCAAATAGTAATAGGTTTACCTTTAGCATCATTATAAACAGGCTTACCATTATTGTTAAGTAACTTAACATAATTTTCAAACACAGTCTTATAACCAGCTATAACTTCTTCAGCCTCAACAGGTACATACTGCATATTTTCATCAAAATCTTCAAAAGGCAAAGTAAGAGCATCAATTTCTTCTTCTGTTAAATCACGACCTTTAAGAACAAATACATTATATATATGTTTCATAAAGCGGAAAATGTTATCAACTTTCCAAGCACCTTTACCGCCAGGAATAGTTTCAACATTACTTTCAACAGGAAGAAGGCGTTGAGATACATAACGACGTTCATTGATATTTTCATGATTACTAGCAAAAGTAAATGTAAGATAAGGAATACTCATACCAGCAAATGAAGGCATACCTTGAACATCATCTTTCAGTGTAGCCCAATCAACTTTAACATCTTCAAGATGGCCAATAAACAAGCCATTAGCTTTGTTGCAATCAGTACGTTCATCAAACTTTTTACGAGTTACATCACGTAAATCGTTATTAATACCTCTACCTCTACGTTTTTTAGGAGTTTGTACTTCTGCATTAGCAGTTTGTTTAGCACTTGCTACAACAGTAGCTTCATTCTTAATTTCTTTTTCTGTCGACATAATTAAAGTAATTAAAAGAATTATTAGATAAAATAAGAGCTGCACCATTAGCAATACTAACAATGCAGCTCTATGTTCAAGATACTATATTTCTAGGACGAAGATTTGATTATTCAGCAGTTTCTTCTTTTTCAGCTTTCTTACCGATACGAATAGGTTCTTCATCTTTATATTCGGTAAGCATTGCAATCTTAACAACAATATCTTTATGACCGTTATTAACAACAGCTTCTTGCAAGTTGTCAATATCTACTGTATAAACACGATTCTTAGAAGTAGCTTCTTCATCAGTCATATTAGATTTTAACTGTTTCCAAACATTAGAATCAGTAAAGTTAAGAGTTACACCAATACCAGACAAAGCAGCAGTATTAGAACATTTAGAACCTTTAACTTTAACAACTTCATCACCTTGAATACAGCTAACCAAAAGTTCTTTCTGTTCATCTTCGGTAATACCTTCACGACAAAGAGCAGCTTTCAGTTCTTCATTAGAAGAAGATAAAGCACCTTCAAGAGTTTCTTGGAAATAAGTATTAACATACTTAATCTTATCATTCTTAGTCATACGAACACGAGTAGTACAAGGATTACCATTCTTGTCTAATTCAGCAATACCTTTAGCCAAAGCCCAAATATCAAATTCAGCATGAACAGCCATAGCAGCTTCGGGAGATTCAATATCCAAACCTTGTTCTTCACAGAAAGCAACAACTTCGGGTACTTTATTGATAATAGCATTATCAATATTTGCACAGTTATTAATGAACATTACATATTCACCATGAGCAATGCCGAGAGCTTTAGAAACTTGGGCAGTCATACGGAAACTACCAGGAGTAGAAACAACTATCAATTCAGGTTCTTCACTAACTGCTCTTTGACCAGCATTAACAATACCCATACCAAAACTCAAACCTTTCTTAAAGTCTTTCATAATTTTTGTAATTTAAAAGTGAATAATATCAGTCATACGACTGTTTTGTTTAATAATAATTTCTCTAGTTTGTTTATGTTATTGAATTTCAGTAATATCAATAATATCTTCATTACTCAAATCAATACCTTGCATAGTCTTTAATTCTTCTGTGCTAAGACAGCCCATAATTAAATCATTAGCAATTTCACGAGCACCATAAACAAATGCTCTATGACTTATCATTATTTTAGGATATTTCTTATAAGTATCTTTTTCAAAACATCCAGCAACAATAGCATCTTTATAAGTAAACTCACTAGTAGCAACCATATTACGTTCTCCAATTTTACGATAAAAACGATAACTAGTAATATAATCAATAGGAACAGCAGGTATTCTATAAACAGGAACTTTACCAGTAGAAGCAATTTGTTTAGCTTCATTAGTATTAGTAGCTATTTCAAACTTACCATTAAGTTGATATTCTTTATATACATTACCATTATAATCTTTATAATATTTAACAGGATAAACATATATATGTTCATGGTCTTTATCTTCTGTATTTTTAGTTTGTGCCTCTTTGGGAGTAAGACACTTAATACAGTCAGATGGAAGTTTATCTTCATCATAAGCATTAAAGCCATCTGTATATTCGTACAGAGCGCGATAATCATCTACTTTTTCCCAACTCACGCTGCCTTTGACAAGTAATGCCTTAATAATGTGAACATCAACACCTGTTTTACCTTGAACTACATGAATATGTTCAATGCAAGTAGAAAATGGAAGTCTAAGGTCTTTAGCCCTCATTGCAATAGCAAGACCATCTTCAACAGACTTAATACCACATTTATCACTACGCATAACACGTTTGATAAATACTTCAAGATTTGCAATTTCAGCTTCACTCATATAATTAAGCTGATATGAAGCAACAGAATGTTGAACACCATGTTGTTTTTCAATACCACTATTACTAACAGCAACAGTAGTATCATTAACTTTAACTTCTTTATCTTCGTCCATTCTATCAAAGAGCGATTTTGATTACACAACAAATGTAACTATTACATTTATACTAGCAAACAATATCATCAAAATTTTGAGCACTAATATCAGAATTAATATTCTGTATAACTTCATGGTTAGCCGATAACTTTTCCTTTTTAAGACTTGCTTCCTCAATAGTACCAGCTATATAAAGTTTATGTACTTTAAGTTTTGATTGACTACAATTAACATTATTATAACGATAAATAAGTTCATCTATTGTATCACATAAAGGTGAGGTTAAAATCCATTCGTCTACGCTTGTTTCTAGGCTGTCAGTTGAATTATTTTTTATAGATAATACTCTTAATAAGCCATCATTAAAAAACTTCAAATTCAGCGTGGAAATAGCCTTAGATTTGATTATTCTTGGCTGTCCTTTCTTGCTTCCAGACTTGTACAAAACAGGAATACCATTATCATCAACTAGAAGTTTATCCTCAATTTTATCATGATAATCACCACATATTTCACCTAATTTATCATTAATATATTTAGTTATAGTAGCAGCATATTCACCTCTCTTACTAATAATAAGAAATCGTTTATCAGGATTATATTTAATAATTTCAACTATTCTTTCTAGCTTACAAACATTATCAGAACATATAAGCATACGTTCACGAACAATATTATAAAAAGTCTTAACTTGTTTAGCAAGAACAAGAGGATTATAACATTCATCAATTTGTTTACTAAAAGGATTAGTCATATCCATATCAGCACTCCATCCATTACATTCAGCTATTTCTGTAATATATTGAATAGCACTACGTCCATCTTGAGTACCATTTCGAGCACATTTAATATTATCAAGATTACCAAATACTTGAATAGTCTGAGTAATAAATTCAGTATATTTATCGTAATTAGTAATATCATCTTGATTAACAAACAAAATTGGCTCTCTGTATTCCTCTACGGGGAGTAAAGCCCGCATAGCATTAATACCACTAGAACTTATATTATCATTAATAGGTGGAATATTAGTATAAATTTCTTTTAGCTTGGCAGTATCAATAGTATCTTTAGTTATAATCATAAGTTTAAATCTAGCATGATTAAAAACTGTATTACAAGAAAGATTCCATTCATTAACTCCAACAACAATAGAAATATCATAACTATAATTATATCTACTATTAACATAAGTATGAGTAAGAATATTAATAGTATCTATATTTATATTATGATTTTTAAGACCATCAACAATTTCTGTTCTTCTTTTCCAATTATCTGTAACAATAAGTATTTTAAGATTAGGATTTTTATTCCTCATCAGAGTAATAACTCTACTTATAATTTCAGAATAATCAAGAGGTTGAACACAATGGATAGTTCCAATACCTTTATAATCTTTAGAGCCCCATTTATTAATAAGTTTACTATATGATTCTTCAACTATATTTTTCATCCAAAATCATCTTCATTAAAAATAGGATTATACATACCACTATATTTTTTAATTTTACTTTTACCTTTACCTTTAGGAGAAATTTTAAGTTTGATAGGATTAATAATCTTCATAGCTTCTTGATAATAAAATTTAAAATTAATATCTCTAAGAGAAATATCTTTATCATCAAGACTATTAATAACTGTTACAACAGAACCAGCTGCCATTCTACTACGAGAACCATTATCGTTATGAACTTTCTCAATAATATAACCTCTATTAGAAACATAAAATCGAACATATCTTTGGCAAACAACATGAGTAACTTGTCCATTTTCAATCTTAGTTTCTTCTACATGAAATTGTCTACCTACATTTTGAGTAAGACAAAAGTCAAGAATATTAGTAGCTTCTTGAAGAGTATCCATTACAGGTTTATTCTTAAGAAAATAGTTTTCAATAGCTTGAGCAACAATAGGCATAGAATAACCTTTAGTTAAATCTAAAGAATACATCATAGGATTAAGAGCACCTTTAGATTCAATTTTAAGTTTACCTTTAGACCTAAATTGAGTAATATAATTATTAACATCACGGGCTATAAGACTATGAACAACATCACTATCCGCTTGCATACCAGTAATATTTTGCCACCAAGTAGTAATTTCTTTAAATTTATCTTCTTGGTCAATATAAATTTTAACCATAATACCATCAGTATTTGCACTAATAATATGAATATTATCTAGTTCAAGAGCTTCGCATAACATAAGAAGCATAAGTTGTCCATTAACAGTAACTTTAAGAACAGCAAGACGGTCATATAAATCTCCTTTTTCAAATCCAAGTTTACCATAAATACTATTTATGACAATCTTTAAAACTAAAGCAAGAATATCTTTAGCAATACCATCTATGTATTCTTCTTCACTATGTTTCACATCAACACGTTTTTGTTTCATCCAACTAATTAAATTACAAAAAGCATTTGTATCAATATGAGAAGGAGCAACTTTATGAACACCTATTATACTAGGATAAAAACTAGCAACATCAAAATGATAAATGGTAAAAGGTTTACCCCCCGTGGAGGATGGAGTTAAGTAATCACCATAAGGAGTAGTTGAATATAACTCCATAGGAACATCTTGACTATGTAAACCTCCAGTTGCAAGAGTATAAGTTATATCTCCAATTTTAACGTTCTCACTAAAAGCATCTTTATTAACTCTATAAATAGTAGTTTTATATAGTTTATCAAGTAAATCTTGAAGTTCTTTAGTTTTGAATTTAATAAAAGGAAAAATAACTTTCTTAAAACTCATAGCAGTTCTTTCAGTTTTCTTACCTTTCCATTGTTCAGGAGCAAGACCACTAAATTTACTATAAAATTTCTCAAAAAGAATATCAGCAGTTTTACTACGACTAGAATTAAGAACATCTACATCATAAGCTTTACTAATAGCATAACGAGATTTAATTTCTTCTGGATAAAGACGAACTATTTCAGCTACAATGAAAACATCATTAAGATTATAATACATCATAGGTTCAATATATTCATCAAGAATAAATCTATCCCATTTATCTACTAGCTTATTAAGCTGACTAATACTCATTCCTTTAAGATTAGGAATTTCATCATATAATTCAGCTTCTTTTTCATTAATATCAGGAAGTTCATATTCTAGAAGTTCATACCATTGAAGATTAATTGAAGTTTGCTTTAAACCTTTAGGAACAGGTTTACGTTCATTTGTTTTACTATCTACAACTACACTTGCTTTATTAAGAGCAAATATACGCATTACATCAATACCTGTAAATGGTAGTTTATATTTTCTAAGACTATTAAGATAAAAATCAGTTCTAAATTTATCTTTATCATCTTGACTAGAAATAATAGTTTTACTAGTTTCATATAACTTATTAATAAGTTCTTTCGTACTATTCGTACGCATATAAAAACTAAGTAAAGCAGCAATCATAAGATTATCATAATTGAAATTATTAAATCCATACAAGTCAGTACGAATAATAGTTCCATTAGAATCCTTATAACATCTAGTCTTATTAATATAATCTATCATAGAAAGTAATTGACTATCATCTGTATCTGTTATATAAAAACTATGTTTTTCAATAGTTTTAAGACGAGCCTTAATTTCTTCAACAGATAGTTTTTGAACTAAAGGAATAGCTTTATTATCAGTATTAACACAATCTTTAAAGACTTTAAGATAACTATTAATACTAACAAAAGTAATAGAAAAGAAATTTCTTAAAACTTCAACATCATAAGCTATACAATTAATCATTTATACTATACCATAATTATTTCTATTTTTAGTAACCCAATTAACATCATCAGCAAAACGCTGTTTAAATATATGATAAAGATTATCATCTTTAAATTTAATAAGAGGAGAATAATTACTAAATACATATTTACCGCAAGTAGCCATAAATCTAGAAATTGGGTTATCACTAATACTACGATAAGCATCACCAAATATAAATAGATACTTATAATTAATTCTAGTTAATTCTTTCCATAGAATATTACGACATTTATCAATAGCAGTAAGATATGTATTATAATCATTAGAACAAGTACATTTAACACTATAAGTCATATATACATCTTCAGTATTATTACGTCCAGAATATTCATCATAAAGATTACCAATATCAGTAAATAATTGATAACCTTCACAATAATTTCTATCACCTCTAGGAAATAGGAAAACAATATCTCCATGAATACTTCCTCTACCACCTTGTATATATTTACCTGTATTAAATATACGATTTGGACATCTTTCACAATCAGGATATTCGTCAACAGTTTTACTTGCCATAAGATAATACTAATTGATTACTAGCACGAGAACAAGCAACATATAATCTACGAAGCATTTCATCTCTATTAGTATAAGGATGACCATATTTATCATAAATCATATCATTAATATCTACAAATACATTTTTATAAGTAGAACCTTGTGCTCTATGAGAAGTAATTGCAAAGCCATAATCTAAATCTCTACTAAATAAAATCTTACCATTACTATTCGTAATATTAGAAGCGATAAGATATTTACGTTTAAAATCAAAATATTGTTTCCATTTACTTCCACGTTCAGAACTACTAGCTTTTTTAGCATCATCAATAAGACTAGTCAACTTCTTATAATACATCTGAAATGTATAGTTATCATAATGGTCAATAACAAATAAAGGTTGAGTTATAGCACCACCATGAATAGCTTGAAACTTAATAAGAAATCCTTTAAACTCATAATCATTATCAATTGTATCAACAATATCTTTAACAATATATTCTTCACTATTGTTTATAATAATATCATTAAAAACATTAACAACAGTAGTATAACTCATTATTAAATCATTACGAGTAATAAGACTTTTATCAGCATCTTGAATAATCATATGTCTTACATGGTTATTCCATTGTGCAACACGACTATTAGTATAAGCTATAATACGATACAAATCAATATTTTTAGTATATTCTTCATTATTAAAACAAGTATCAATTAAATCAGAAAATTCAGTTTGACCACAAATATAAAATCCTTTAGTTTCTTCATTATAATCTTGTCTATTTTTAGATATATAATCAAGAAATCTCCATCCATTCTTATTATCTATATCTTCTCGAAGAAGTTTAAGAAGTTTACTAATAGGGTTATTATCTCCTTGTCGTACAACTTCTTTAAGATAATAAGTATTACTAGCAATAAGAAAAGCTTGACTAGTTTTCTCATTAACAGGTGGAAGCTGAGAACTATCCATAATCTTATAACTTTCATTATAAGCCTGACTATATCTTAGTTGTAATATCAATTAAATTAATATATTTTTCTTTTTCTTCTTTAGGAAGTTTAAAAAAATCAAGAAAAATATAACCAGCATGAGATTTTTTAGCACCAGTTATAACTTGACTAACATTTTTGGGAGTAAAACCATTTATTCTTAAATCTTCTGCTCCATAAAGAATTTTAATATTAACAGGTTTTCTATCTATATTTGCAACACTTATAGCTATATATATTTTATTATTAGTTTTACCGGGAATATATTCATAATTTTTATTAGGATTATAATCTTTCTTATAAATCCATTGATATCCATTATGAATATGTCGTTTTCCTTTACAACATGCAGCGATAGGCCCAGCATGAAAATTACCTTTTTCAGAAGCTTCAGTAGCAGAAGACCATTCTCTAACAATATTACCTAAAATATCTATTTGCAATATAGGAATAGATAAACTATTAAATTCATATTTATTTCCATAATTACCATTATTTTCTCCAAATAAATGTTTATTATAAAAATAATTTTCAGAATTACATTTACCTATACAAGTATCTCCATCATTACCATTAACTAAACATCCTTCATTTTCTATTCGTTTATATTTATCAATAAGTTCTTTTTCAATTTTAATACTTTCCTCAATAGTAATATCTATCTTAAAAATATTTACTTTAACTTTAGTAATATCTATAACTTTTTCTTTCCAAAGTTTATTTCTTCTACTAAAACTAAAAGCTTTTCTAATAGAACCTTGCCCAACATAAAATGGATTTTGTTCTTTATCATAATAATGAAGATAAACACAAATGCGATTTAAATCATTTAAATGAAAACCATGTTTACTAGGAACATCAGTAGCAAAATTAACTGTTTTACTAGTACGAAATTTAAAACTTACCATATCTTTAAAATTTAAAATTACATTATAGAGATATGGATAAAATTGATAATATACAACTTTCTCCGTTTCGATTTTTAAATAAAATCTACTCTCTTACGAGATAGTCGATGAACCTTACTATTATCATGTTTCACAACATAATGAGTAGTCTTGGCTGCTGATTGTCATATAATAATAGTTTTTCTAGCGTTCACACTTAGATTTTCATCTTATGTTGTAGCACTATTATCTTCACGAGTTTCCAGCAATTAGAAGAATTTAAACTCAGCAATAGTTTTACCGAGCATTATAACTTTAATTTGAAGCTTCTTACATTTATTACTAATATACTTAACAAGTTTAGCATTAAGCATAGAAGCTTCATCAATAATTAAAACTTTAAGACCATCTAGTTTATCTTTTCCAACAGGATTAAAGGCAGGATTTTCAGGGTCAAAATTTTCAATATTAACATCAAGTCTAAAACCAAATAATGATTGAATAGTATTAACTTCTTTTCCACCAATAGAATTACTAAGAACTCTACAAGCTTTATGTGTAGGAGCAGTACAACTTATAACACCACCAGACCATTTGCAATTATTAATAACATATTTAATAACAAATGTCTTACCTGTACCTCCAGCACCACAAAGAGCATTAATATATTTCTTATCATCCCAAGGCTGTGCAAGAAACTCAATAAGTTCATGCACAGCTATTTCTTGGTCTTTAGTAAACTTAATGTTAGTATCTTTTCTATTATTATTAGCAATATTAAGATTATTAATCATTACAATTCGTTGTTTACATCAATAAGATTATTTTTAACTTTATCTTCATATTCTTTCCATTCTTGAAAAGCTAAAATAGTAGATTCACTATCACCACGATTATAACATGTAGTAATATGAAACAATTCCTTAGCAAAAGGCATTTTAACAATTTTACCTTTAGCTATAAGTCCAGCAGCAAAAGGAATATAAAATCTAGTATCAACAGTTTTTCTATTTTCACTATCTCTTATAATTTTAATTCTATGATTATATTCATCTAATCGACGAGCATAAACAACTTTCTTTCCTTTAGTTCTGTAACTTTCACCTGTAATGCTATATAGTTTGCCATTGTATTCTACTTTATAAGTACCATCAATATATCTAATAATACCTTCACATTTAGCAACTATAATAACATATTTATTGACTATTCCTTTCTCTTTGGATTTACCTACAACTCCAAATGAGAATTTAAAGCTAACCATATCATACTACTTTCTTTTAATAGTACGCATACGTTTATCAACAGCACGAGTAATACCTTTAAAAGTATTATCCTCTGCAAATTTAGCTTTACGAGCAGCCTTTTTAGCAGCTTTCTTAGCAGCAATTTCTTCATTACGTTCTTTTTGTTGTTGAATAACATCAACAATATCAACATGATAACCACAATAATGAGTAAGAAAATCAATCTTACCACTAGTTCCATTACCAATAGCGCTATTCTTAGCTACTTTAATAACTTTACTAGCAGAATTGATTCCAATAACAGCATCAACATTATTAAGTTGACGAACAACAGAAACTTCATCATACTTTTTCATAAGTACTTTACATTTTTAAAGATTAATAAAACAATTATATTTAATAGTTAAAACTATAATAAATTCAATAATAGTTAGATTAGTAGAGCCACTACGCTACGCTCCGTGGCGACCCCCCGTAGAGGATGGAAGCAAGCTAGTCATCAACTTTCGCTTTAATACTATCATTAAGTTTATTAAGTTTATTAATAAAATGTTCAAGAACTTCTTTATTATATTTACTATCATTAATAATAAATTCAATATTACGATGAAATTCTATATCTTTATTTTGAAGTTTATTAATATCTATATTAATTCGTTCAATCTTCTTATATAGATTAAATACTTCATAAATAAGAAATAAAATACATCCAACACAAACTCCAAGAATATATCCAATAGCATCTTCAATCATAGAAATAATTATAAAGTTTACGAATAAGTTTAAATCTAGTATCAGTAATATTATAAATTTTAAATGCTTTAGCAACAAAATCAAAATCACCATATTTAAGTAAAGCATCTATATAATCTTTAATATCACTAAGCCACATAATAGCACTAACAGAATATCTATCACTATCAGTATTAGTATTAGTAATATATTGACCAATACCTTTAGCAATAGTATCAGCAGTTATATCATTAATAATAAACTTATCAGTAAACCAATTATCTTTTATATACTGTTTATCAGTATATTTATCACGAAAGGTTTTAGATAGTTTATTACATAAATCGATATAAGAACGAGCAGCAGTTCTATTATTATGATTAACAAATTGAACATCTTTAACTTTAAGAGTTAAGTTCATACCACATTCAATAATACGAACTTTAATTTGTTTTTTATCCTCATTAATATATAGAACAATAGCAAGTTTATCTTTCCAATAGCCAGTATTCAAAGTAACTATATCATAAAGTTTAACTTTAAATCCAGATGTAATAGTATCATCAATTTGTTTATAAGCAACATAATTCATAACAAAACTGTATTAAATTTTTAGTTTAACATTTATTAGCTAGTTCTTTTGCCCTGTATTGAACTTAATATTAATCGTGATAGATTAATCAGATTATATATGAAAATTCAACAGAGAGCAAAAGAACCGTATCTGTGAATGTATCATTAACGTAAATAGCTAGTCATTTGTAGCAGGCTCATTATTCTGTTCATTATTCTTACCATCACGTTTAAGACGTTCTTTAAGAATATGTTCAGATACAGAACCAAGTTTACATTCACTAACACAACGACTAACACCTTTAGCATGAGTTACAGCATATACAATAGGATAATTAATATATTTATTATTACCTACTGTACGTTCGATTTTAGTAATTCCAACTTCGGTTACAATACCAACACAAATACCAAGCTTAGTTTGATTATGATATTGATAAGTATATTCCATATAAACTACTTGTCCTTTTTTAAACTTAGCTTGTTCTTCAATGTATCTATCTAATAGACCATCAAAAATAAAAGAATCATAATTATCCATTTTAATTATATATTTAAAGTTAATAATATACATACTAAAAAGCCTAGCACTATCTTCACAGACAATACTAGGCAAATCTACAAATACGAAATCATATAAACGAAATGTTTGACACAGACATTGTTATTACTAATTTCACAATCAATAATAACATCATTAATACCAAATCAAATATGACATATAACACTTGGACTATGATAAATATTAATAGCACTATCTTCACAGACCGTACTATTACAAAAGTTACAATTAGAAATTAAAACGGATAATAACAATATCATAGTTTCGGAGTTCAATTCCTCCATCATCAGCAAGTGAAATAACACTATTATCTTCACAGACAATAGTGTTAGAAATATAATCAAAAATTTATGTGGGATTATTTAGTAGATTTATTTGCTTTTCTACGTTTAAGTTCAGCATAAATTTCATCATCATTAATATTCTTAAACTTATTCTCTTGTTTATTATTATCAACAGATTGATCAACCATTTTAATCATTTCCTTATATTTTGCATTAGAAGTATCAATAATATATTGAGCTATAAAATGATTAATTTCAGTATTAGCGTTAACAATATTAATAATCATATCTTTAACATATTTAGGAAAAACAGCAATGATAGGTTTAAGAATATCTTTATCTTCAATTATACTATCCCAACGATTAATAATCCAATCAAGTTCAAATCCATCTTTAGTAACAAGTTTAATAATATCTTCTTGGGTTTTACCAAAATCATTAATATATATTTGTTCTTTAAAAACATATATAAATAAAGCTAAACCTCTAATATATTGGTCTGAAGATAAACCTTTATCTTTAATATCATTAATGAATTTATCAAGAAGATTACAATCTTCTTGATATTTACAGGTATCACAAGCAATATTATTAGATGCATTACAAGGTTTACCAAAAACTTCATTAAGAATAACTTTAATATTAATATTTTCCATAATTTTATTTATTTAATCATAATAACCAAAAACATCATTTTCAGGGTCAACAATAGGACTATCATCAACTATTGGTTCCCAAGCAATATCGTCAAAATCTTGACTTAGACATTCTGCATGAATTTCAACACCTTCAACATTATTATTGAAATATGTATCATCTTCAACAAAATAAATATCAGTTCTTTCCATATCTTTATATATAAAATAAACTCCGAGTAGAGGATAGTTATCATCAACTAGTTAACTATAACAAACCCAATAAACAAAATGGATAAAATGGCAAGAACATGAGAATTAGCTTTAACAAGTTCAACAGCACTATCCATCCTCTACGGGGAGTCTATACTACAAACTTAGCTAGCTTCAGAATCTTTATTCTTTTTATGAAGTTCAGTTTCAGTATCAATCATAATACCAATAACTCGCTGACTATCACTAGCAACATCAGCATGAGCTTCAACTAAAGCATCAATGAATAAATCATCTGTATATCTATATTCTCTACGAAGTCCACCATCAGCAGTAACTCTAAACTTATTCCATAAGAAGTCAACATAAGCACCTTTAGAATTACATATTCTTCCATCATCTTCAAGAGCATGAAGAATATTAAGAGAAGTATGACGTCTAAATGCAGCATTGAATTTAACAATACAAACTACATCAAGAATATGTTGAGGAACATTAATTCCAACAGGAACACCACGTTTATCAGTCTTAGCATCTTTAAAATCATTATCTTCATTAGCTTGACTAATAGCATTAGTTTGTTCTTCCTGTTTACGAACTTTACTTTGTTTCTTCTTCCTAGCTTTATTCTTAGGCTGAACAGTTTCACTACTAACAACAGCATTAACTTGTGTATCTTCTTCAGGAACAACAAGTTTACCTTCTTGTTTAGCTTCTTCTAAACTTTCAGCCATAGTTTTCTTTCTAGGCTTAGATTGAACATTACTAGTAACATTATCAAAATTTACCATAACACTTATAAGTTTAAAATTAATATTATTATCAGTAGCAATATTACTCTACTGAACAACACGACAAATATAATAATTAAATATAATACTCCAAATATATTATAATTTATTTATACTATAATTCTAACTAATAATCAATAGCTATATTAAAATAACTAAAATAGTTATAGCAATAGGAATTAACTTACCACGAGTATAATAAATATTAATAGTATCAAGAGTATCATTAGTATAAAGAGAATCAGTAATATCAAGAATATTAAGAACATCATTAGTAATACCACCAGTAATATTAGCATGACTAGTATTAATAGTCATTATAATACTGATAGTATTAATAGTGCTATTATTAACTAGAACTAATGCTATTGGTCATTATGACTAGAAGTCTTATTAGACTTGGTAATACTGTTAGAGCTAGTCTTAATGACGATTGTATGACTAATCGTCATGACGAACGTCAATGAGATGATAATGATGATGCTATGACTGAAACTGATAGTGATATAACTAGAGGTTATAATGCTGGAACTAGAGATTATAATAGTATAACGAGAAGTTATAGGAGAGAAAGAGAAGGAGTTGGAACTAATACTAATAACGATGATATAACTAGAGGTTATAACTAATGGTTATGAAGATATAACTAATGGTTATGAAGATATAACTAAAAGTTATAGGAGATATAACTAAAAGTTATGAAGATATAACTAAAAGTTATAGGAGAGAAAGAGAGAAGTGGAACAATAGGTTTAGATTGATTAGGAAGAGGATGTGGAGAAGGATGAAGAGGATTAGGAAGAATGGCAGCGAGAAAAATTTTTTTAGCATAACCAACTCCACACGCATCTCCACACTCATCTCCACATTCACCACTACCACAATCATTCTCATCTCCACTTCAACCTCAATTTAACCCTATTTGAACCACATCCAACTCCACCATTTCATTCTCCACGAAATCCACATTCACCACTTTCATCTCCACATACTCTTTCTCCACATTCAATACCTCTCGTCACCTCTAATTTCATCTCTATAACTTTTTGTTATGAGAGTAAATCTCCATGATTAATATCAGTATCAGCACCATTCGTATTAGTCATACCAACATCATCTTGTTTAACAAGATAAGTTGTTGTAAGTTCACTAACATAACTAGTCTTATCAATACTAATAGCAATATCAATATTATTACTAATAGCAATATCAATATTATTACTAATAGCAATATCAATATTATTACTAAT